>VOFJ01000446.1_pt1 | contig 68000 bp, 61 predicted proteins | sample 5384081 | NCBI WGS metagenome assembly VOFJ01 (sample SAMN12384729, study PRJNA508395) | human gut metagenome | isolation source: healthy gut I | host: Homo sapiens | reverse complement strand
CCATGCGGAACGCGCTTCGCGACGCCGAACTCCCGCGCCTCCGGCGGGGGGATGGGAGCGTCTGCAACGCGAGTTGGACGGTGCGGTTCCGGGGGCGGTGGCTCCCGAGGCCAAACCCCGCGGGTCCGTATGGCGGATCTACTGGCCGCGGATTGCCGCCGCAGCCGCTGCCGTGCTGATCTGTGTCGTTGCGGGTGAATTCCTGCTTCGGCCGGACAAGGCGTTGGAGAATGATGGGACTGTTATCGCATCGGTGGCGGAAGACGGGGCAGCCGCGGTTGCCATACCGCAGCCCGCGGAGCCGGAAACCGTGCGGGACGCCCTTGCAAAGGCGGTGGGACTGCCTCGGGTGCAGGCCGCCGGGGACGTATCCTCCGCGGGGCGCGGACACTTCTCGCTGCGGCCGCAGGGCAGTCTGCGCGGAAGGCGGCCCTGGAAAATGTCCGGGCGGACGGTGAGCCTGCGGTCCGGGCCGGAGAGGCGGCGGAAGGTTCCGGACAGACAGCGAAGGCGGTGGCCGGAGAAACAGCAAAGGCGGCTTCCGGCGAAAGGGCAAGGACGGTCTCCGGAGAGACCGCGGAGGCGGCCTCCGGCGGAAAGGCGCCGCAACAGGCTGCCCGGCAGCCCGCGACGCGGTCGGCGGCAGGTTCGGCCAGCCGTACGGCACTCTCCGGCGAGCCGTTCGTGGCCTACACCAAACCGCATAAGAAGGCGTCGTTCTCGCTTTTCGCCGGCGGTGGCGTGGCAGGCGGAAACGGCGAAGGGCTGGCTCCCCGGCTGCGTTACAATTCGATAGCGAACGACGCTTCGTCGGTGGTCGGCAACGGCAACAACCTGGCGCCCCTGCGCAGCAATGAATACGGCGAGAGTTCGTTCCGCCACCACCAGCCGTTGAGTTTCGGCATCGCCGTACGCAAGGAGTTCGCGCACGGGCTGTCGTTGGAGAGCGGCGTGAACTACACCCTGCTGCGTTCGGACGTAAGGATGCAGTACTCTTCGGACGACGTGAGCCAAAAGCTCCATTTCATAGGGGTTCCCCTCCGGTTCAACTGGCAGTTCCTCGAACGCGGCCGCTTCTCGTTATATATGGGTGCGGGGGGCATGGTCGAGAAATGCGTCTCGGCCAAACTCGGCTCCAAGACCGTCGACGAACCCGGCGTGCAGTGGTCGGCGCTTGCCGCCGTGGGAGCACAGTACCGTGTCGGCGGTATGGTGGGACTCTATTTCGAACCCGAAGGATCGTATTACTTCACAGAAACCGGATTGCGTACGTCGCGTACGGATTCACCCCTGACGCTAACCCTGAGACTGGGCGTGCGCCTCTCTTTTTAAAGTCTGATTTTATAAATCGCACATTTATTGTATAGGAGGAGTTCGCACCGGACGTGCGGATTCCTTTTGTCCTATTATAAATAGGTGCGCCCAAAAGTGGTATTCAAGCGATCAAAAGTGCTATTTTTTGTTGTATGATCGAAATTTGTTACTATTTTTGTTGAATAAATTAAGTGACGCCCGACCTTGCATTCGCCCAGATACGATAAAAAAAAGCACAAGTGCGCTTGTTGCGCACCTGTGCCTGGTAGTCCCGACGGGAATCGAACCCATATCGTAAGAACCGGAATCTTATATTCTATCCATTGAACTACGGGACCGGGAGTGCAAAGATGCAAAAAAAATTTTAATATTCGAAAAAAAATGCGAGAAAAGCAGAATAATTGGCAAAGAATCGAGGCCGTAATCAAGTGGGCGAATATGTCGACCAACTATTTTGCGCGTTATATCGGGCTGGCGCGCGGGGAAAACCTCTATCAGATAAAGCGGGGCAACAACGGTATTTCGCTGGATGTTGCCGACCGTATCGTCAGCAAATTCCCCCAGGTGGACAAACTCTGGCTGCTGACGGGCGAAGGACAGATGTTCTCCGACGAAAAGCTGCGCGGCGTGCAGATACCTTATTATAATGTGGATGTCGAACAGGCCATCGCGCACCTGGAACACCTCGACGCCGAGAGCAACCTCGTCGTGCCTCCGGTGGGGGCGTGCGACCTGGCGATGTGCTATACGGGGCGTGCGATGGGAAGCATCGTGCCGCCCGGAACGGTCGTGCTGCTGAAAGCCGTGGACCCGGATGCGATTATTCCGGGGGGTCGAATATGTGATTGTCAGCCGAAAAATTGTAACTTTGCGGATAGTTCGGCTCTCCGACGAGGAGGATAAAGTCCGTCTGGTGGCCGGAGATCGGGAGAATTACGATGACATCGTTTTGAATGTCAGCGATATAGTCGGTCTACAAGGTAAAGGGCAAATTGATCATAAACAGTTGAAGAGTATGTTTTCAGGCATCGTGGAACGCACGGCGGAAGTCGTGGCGATCCGCACGGACCGTCAGAACAAGGATTTTACGCTTCGCGCGGACTTCTGCAAAGAGTTGAAAATCGACCAGAGCATAGCACATAACGGCGTATGTTTGACAGTTGTGGACATCCGGGAGGACACCTATACCGTTACCGCGATGAAGGAGACGCTCGACAAAAGCAACCTCGGCCTGCTGAAGACGGGCGATCTGGTGAACCTCGAACGCTCGATGAAACCCGATGCGCTGCTCGACGGCCACATCGTGCAGGGGCACGTCGATCAGACGGCCGTCTGCACCGCGAAGGAAGACGCCGACGGCAGCTGGTACTTCACTTTCGAATACCAGCCGCAGGGCGGCGGTCTCTGCACCGTGGAGAAAGGCTCGGTGACGGTGAACGGCGTGAGCCTGACGGTCTGCGATTCGAAGGAGAGCAGTCGTTCCGCGTGGCGATCATTCCCTATACGTTCGAGCATACGAACTTCTGCCGCATCGAAGTCGGCTCGGTCGTAAACCTCGAATTCGATATCGTGGGCAAATACATCGCCCGTCTCATGCAAAAATATACGAAGTAGCCGAAAATTATGGTGTATATTAAAACGAAGGAGGGGGCGTCGCTGTGGATAGCCTTGCTCGCCGCGGTCATCGTGGCCGCGGGCATGACGTTGCTGGACGTGGCGTGGTGGATCACGCTCTGCACGTCGGCCGGCGTGTTCGTCGTGGTGGCGCTCGCGGCGCTGTTCATCATCCGCAAGTACGTGGCCTACAAGCTCAAGCCGATTTATTCGATCGTCCTTTCGCGCGACGTGCACACCAACGAGATCTTCTCGGAACTGAAGGACAAGCGCGTCGAGAACATCGGCGAGGAACTGACGGCCTGGGCCGACACCAACGACAAGGAGATCGCCCGGCTGAAGGAGGCCGAGTGCTTCCGCAAGCAGTACCTCGGCAATGTGGCGCATGAGCTGAAAACCCCGATCTTCAATATTCAGGGATATATCTCGACCCTGCTGGACGGCGGACTGGAGGACGAGCTGATCAACCGCAAATACCTCGAACGGGCCGAGAAGAGCATCGACCGCCTGATCAACATCGTCAATGACCTCGACACCATTTCGAAGCTCGAAAGCAGCATGAACAAGCTCAATCTGGAGCGATTCGACGTGGTGGCGCTGGCCAGGGAGATCGCCGAGCAGGCCGAGATGGAGGCCGACAGGAAGGAGATCCGGATTTCGGTCAAGGGGGCCGACAACCTGCCTTCGCCCTTCTGGGTGCTGGCCGACAAACACTACATCGGGCAGGTGTTCGTCAACCTGATCATCAACTCGATCCGCTACGGCAAGGAGGGCGGGCAGACCCGCATCCGGTTCCGCGACATGCTGGACAAAATTCTGGTCGAGGTCGAGGACACGGTTCGGGCATCGGCAAGGAGGACCTGCCGCGCGTTTTCGAACGTTTCTACCGCACGGACAAGGGCCGTTCGCGCGAGCAGGGCGGCACGGGACTCGGTCTGGCCATCGTGAAACATATCGTCGAGGCGCACGGCGAGCGGATCACGGTCCGCAGCGAACTCGGCGTGGGCAGCACGTTCTCCTTCACGCTGAAGAAGGTGAATTTGCAGGAGGTAAAATAAAAGCGTTGTTTGGCCGTTCCTTATCGTAAGAACCGGTTCCTACGATGATGTGCGGAACGCAGGCCGCCTCCCTCCCTGAAGGAGGGTCGGGGCGGGGCAGATTTGAATACGGCACCGAAGGCGGCGACTGCGGCCGGGCGAAAGGGAATCGGGGCCGAATGGAGTAACAACTTGAATAAATGATATTACTGTCACAACCGCTATCCATTGTCTGGAATTTCGATCCGGTGCTGTTCAGCATCGGGTCGCTCGACATCCGTTACTATGGGCTGATGTGGGCGCTGGCCATCCTGATCGGCGCGAAATTCTTCGACAACTTCGTCAGACGCGAAGGACTTCCCGCAAAGGTCTCGGGAGTCGATCTTCATTTACGGTACGCTCGCCACGATCCTCGGCGCACGGCTGGGGCACTGCCTCTTCTACGATACGATGGAGTATCTTTCGAAGCCGTGGACCATCATCACGGGCTTCCGCGACGGCGGCATGGCCAGCCACGGCGCCGCCATCGGCCTGCTGATCGGTCTCTGGCTCTTCTCGCGCAAGAACAAGCTGCCTTACGTCTGGTCGCTGGACCGCATTATGATCGCCGTGGGTATCGGCGGCGCCGTCGTGCGTCTGGGCAACCTTTTCAATTCGGAGATTTTCGGCATGGCGACGACCCTGCCGTGGGGTTTCGAGTTCGTCCGCTCGGCCAAGTGGGTGAACGAGTTCGCCCCGATGCGGCGGTGCATCCGACCCAGATTTACGAGCGCTCTGCTATCTGGCGACGTTCGGCCTGCTCTGCTGGCTCTATTATGCGAAAGACATGGCGCGCCGCCGTCCGGGCATCCTGTTCGGCATCGGACTGATCGGCACGTTCCTCACGCGCTTCTTCATCGAATTCATCAAAACCGAGCAGGAGCCTTTCGAACTGGGATGGACGCTCGACATGGGCCAGTGGCTCAGCATTCCCTTCATCCTGCTGGGAATCTATATGATCTGGCGGGGCGCCACCCGGCCCGAGACGGTTCCGGCCCCGGCTCCGAAAGCCCCGGCCGCAACGCCTAAAAAGAAGAAAAAATGAACGGTAATCCGATGGAAGAGCAGATCGGCAGGCTTATAGGCAATCTGCTGGCCGGCGGCGGGGAGGTTTTTCTGCCCGGCGTAGGTTCGCTTTACACCGAGCGGCAGGGAGCCAGGCGGCTCAACCGGCGCTCTGTGTTGCCGCCGAGCCGCACGGTGGCCTTCACCTCGCAGCAGCAGGGCGTGTCGCTGGTCGACGAGATCGCCCGCGTCATGCGCGAGGACGGCGGATACGAGAATCCCGAAGCCGAGGCGCAGGCCGTCTACGACCGTTGGATCGCCCGGGTGCACCGGGCCAACCTGCTGACCGTCGAGGGCGTCGGGGAGCTGAAATTCAAGAATTTTATCCTCGACGAGGCGTTCGACCTCCGGCTGAATCCGCAGGGGCACGAACCCGTGCGGATTCGTGTGCAGCGCCGTTTCGACTGGCCGCTGTGGGTCGGCGTCGCGGCAATCGGGATCGCGGTGGTTTACGGCGGGCGGGAGTTCCTGCTGCTCTATCCGGAGGCGTCGGAGACACCGGAAGCGGCGGCCGTGACGGAAATTCCCGTTGCCCCCGACAGCCTCGGGGATCGTCGAGGCGCCCGATGCTTCGGTCGGGGTTCCCCCGGCGGTGCAGCCCGTGGCCGGGGAATTCGCCGCGCAGGCGGGGGGGAGCGCGGCTCCGGAGACGCCCGCCGCCGCACCGGAACCGGAGACCGCTGAAACGCATCGGGCCGAAGAACAGGGCGCTCCGATGGCGTTGCTTTCGGGCCGCCACTATGTCGTGCTGGGGGTTTTCAGCACCGAAGAGAACGCCCGGCGCGCCGTGCGGGAGACCGCGGGCAAAGAGTCGGCGTTCCGTTGCCGGATTTACCGTTTCGGGGAGAAATTCATGGTTTCGCCCTTCTCGTCGGACGATGCCGGGGTCTGTGCGCAGTTTATCCGCGCACAGGGCGGGCGTTTCCCCGACATGTGGACCTATACCGCCCGCTGATGGCCCTTGCGGAGTTGATAACCCGGGCGGTCGACTGGTTTTACATCCGGCCCGTCGCCGCGGTCCTGCCCCGGCAGGTGTTCCGTTACGCGGTCTGCGGGGGTGTGACCTACATCCTGTTCGACCCCTTCTGTTACTTCCTCTTTTATAATTTCATCGTAGCCCACCGCTATTTCGATCTGGGATTCGTGGTCGTCTCCCCGCATATCGCGGCGATGATCCTCGTCTTTCCGTTCACCTTCTTCGTGGGCTTCTGGCTCAACCGCTACGTGGCGTTCCGCCGGTCGCCGATCGGCGCCGGGACGCAGCTCCTGCGCTACCTGCTTTCGGTGGCGGGATCGGTCCTGCTGACCTATGCGGGTCTGAAATTCTTCGTGGAGGTCTGCGGCGTGTGGCCTACGCCGGCGAAGATGATGACCACGCTGCTGACGACGGTTTACAGTTTCCTCGCGGCCAAATACTTCACCTTCCGGCACGCCGAAAAGCCGTAGGGCCGCCGGATGCGCAAAACGGAAAGGGACCGGTGACGGTCCCTTTTTCTATTTCTTGCGGTTCTCCTCCCGCAGTTTCTGGAGTTCGTACATCCGGTCGCGGAATTTCGCCGCGGCGAGGAAGTCCAGCGATTTGGCCGCGCGTTCCATGTCCTCGCGGGCCTTGTCGATCAGCGCGTCGATGTTTTCGCTGGCCGTGTAGCTCTTCTGCACGTCGGCGGCCGTGGCGTAGTGGTCTTCGGCGATGGGGTAGGCCGTCATGCCGACCTCCGGCGTGTCGACACGGCCCGCCAGCAGGGCGCTCTGTCCCGAGCCGCTCTTCTGCGCCTGCCGAGGCAGCATTTCGTGCTCCATGTTGTAGCGCACCTGCTTCTCGCGGCGGCGGTTGCTCTGCTCGATGGCGTAGCGCATCGAATCGGTGCAGGTGTCGGCGTAGAGGATCACGTTGCCCTGCGAGTGGCGCGCGGCGCGCCCGGCGATCTGCGTGAGCGACCGGACGTTGCGCAGGAAACCCTCCTTGTCGGCGTCGAGGATCGCCACGAGCGCCACCTCCGGCAGGTCGAGTCCCTCGCGCAGCAGGTTCACGCCCACCAGTACGTCGAACATGCCGGCGCGCAGGTCCTCGAGAATCTGGATGCGTTCCAGCGTGTCGACGTCCGAGTGGATGTAGCGGTTGCGCACGCCCACGCGGTCGAAGTATTTCGAAAGCTCCTCGGCCATGCGTTTGGTGATGGTCGTCACGAGCACCTTGTCGTCGTTCTTCACGCGTTTGTCGATCTCCCCGATCAGGTCGTCGATCTGGTTCAGCGTCACGCGAACCTCCAGCGGCGGGTCCACGAGGCCCGTGGGGCGGATCAGCTGTTCGACGATCACGCTTCGCTCTTCATCAGCTCGTAGTCGGCCGGCGTCGCGCTCACGTAGATCGACGTGCCCTGCAGCTGTTCGAACTCGGAGAAGGTCACCGGACGGTTGTCCTTGGCCGCCGGGAGCCGGAACCCGTACTCCACGAGGTTCTCTTTGCGCGCGCGGTCGCCGCCGAACATGGCGTGCACCTGCGGGATGGTCACGTGGCTCTCGTCCACGACCAGCAGGTAGTCTTCGGAAGTAGTCGATCAGGCAGAACGGACGCGTGCCGGCGCTGCGGCCGTCGAAGTAGCGCGAGTAATTCTCGATGCCGGGGCAGTAGCCCAGCTCCTTGATCATCTCAATGTCGTATTCCACGCGCTGCTTGATGCGCTGGGCCTCCATCGGCCGTCCGGCCCGCTCGAAGAATTCGATCTGCTGGCCCAGGTCGAGGTATATCTGCTGCACGGCGGCGTTGATGCGCTCTTTGGTCGTCACGAAGAGGTTCGTGGGGTAGAGCGTGAGGCTGTCGAGCGACTGGATGCGCTGTCCCGTCACGGGGTCGATGGACTGGATGGCTTCGATCTCGTTGTCGTAGAACATTACTCGGAAACACTGGCTGCCGAACTCGCCGAACGCCGCCATGATGTCCACCGTGTCGCCGTTCACGCGGAACGTCGCAGGCTCCAGCTCCCGCTCGGTGCGGGTGTAGAGCGCTTCGACCAGCTTGTAGAGGAAGTGCTTGTAGCTGACGATCTGTCCGACCTTGATGTCGATCGCCGTGGCGTGGAAATCCGCGGGATTGCCCGCGCCGTAGAGACACGACACGCTCGACACGACGACACGTCGCGGCGCCCCGAGAGCAGCGTGGCGACGGTGCGCAGACGCAGTTTCTCGATCTCGGCATTGATCGAAAGGTCTTTCTCGATATAGGTGTCCGTCGAAGGCAGGTAGGCCTCCGGCTGGTAGTAGTCGTAGTAGGAGACGAAATACTCCACGGCGTTTTCGGGAAAGAAGTTCCTGAATTCGCCGTAAAGCTGCGCCGCGAGGGTCTTGTTGTGGCTCAGGACCAGCGTCGGCCGGTTCAGCTGCGCGACGACGTTGGCCACGGTGAAAGTCTTGCCTGAGCCGGTGACGCCCAGCAGGGTGTTGTGTTTGGAGCCGTGGCGGATCGAGCCGACGAGCTGTTCGATCGCTTCCGGCTGGTCGCCCATCGGGGCGTAATCCGATACGAGTTTGAAATCCATGGGGCAAAGTTACATATTTTTATCGGATATAGAACGGAAATCACGGGCTGCGGCGTATGTCCTGCAACATTCTTGATATTTTTCCGTATCTTTGTACGCTATGATCGACAGGGAAACAGTAGACCGCATTTACGCCGCCGCCAATATCGTGGATATTGTCGGCGACTACGTCACGCTCAAACGCAAGGGCGTGAATTATCAGGCCTGCTGTCCGTTCCATAACGAGAAGACCCCTTCGTTCGTCGTGTCGCCCTCGAAGGGCGTCTACAAGTGCTTCGGCTGCGGCAAGGCGGCAACGCCGTCACTTTCCTGATGGAACACGAGAACATCACCTATCCCGAGCCCTGAAGATGGTGGCCAAGCGCTACGGCATCGAGGTCAAGGAGAAGGAGATGACCGACGAGGAGGTGCGCCGCAACGACGACCGCGAAAGCATGTTCGCGCTCAACGGCTGGGCGGCCGACTACTTCGCCGATTACCTCCACCACGAGACCGAAGGGCATGAGCGTGGGCTCGACCTATTTCCGCCAGAAGCGCGGCATGACCGACGCCACGATCAAGAAGTTCGGTCTCGGTTTCTGTCCGGCCAAGGCGACCGGATGTCGAAAGACGCACTGGCGGCGGGTTACAAGAAGGAGTTTCTCGTCTCGACGGGACTTTCGCTGGCCCGCGAGAGCGACGGATCGCTTTACGACCGGTTCCGCGACCGGGTGATCTTCCCGGTTCACAATATTTCGGGCCGCATCGTCGCTTTCGGCGGCCGTACGCTGCGTACCGACAAGACGGTCGCCAAGTACCAGAACTCCCCCGAAAGCGAGATTTACAGCAAGAAGCGAGCTTTACGGGCTTTATTTCGCCAAGAAGGCGATCCAGCAGCTCGACTTCGCCATTATGGTCGAAGGATATACCGACGTGATTTCGATGCACCAGGCGGGGTGGAGAACGTCGTGTCGTCGTCCGGCACGTCGCTCACGACGGAGCAGATACGCCTGCTGAACCGCTTTACGAAGAATATCACCGTGATTTACGACGGCGACTCGGCGGGTATCCACGCTTCGTTGCGCGGTATCGACATGATCCTCAAGGAGGGCATGAACGTGCGCGTGGTGCTGCTGCCCGAACCCGAAGACCCCGATTCCTTCGCCCGGACGCATACGGCCGCCGAGCTGCAGGAGTATATCCGCGCCAACGAGCAGGATTTCCTTGCCTTCAAGGCCAGACTGCTGTGCAGGACGCGCAGGGCGACCCGATCAAGAAAGCGGCGCTGATCGCTGACATGGTGCAGTCGATCGCGCAGATTCCCGACCGATCCAGCGCTCGGTCTACATCAAGGAGTGCGCCCGGATCATGGACATCGACGAGCAGATCCTCATCTCGGAGGTGGCGCGCAAGCGCATGACCACGTCGGGCGACCGCGAGACGGACGAGTTCCTGCGCCGGCAGACGACCCTCCGGCAGCGGGAGGTGAAACAGCCCGAGGTGGAGTTCGTCAAACAGGTCGAGGCGGGGAGCAGCTTCGAGACGCTGGAGCGCGAGATCGTGAAGTACCTGCTCAAGTACGGGCACTGCTCGTTCGACTTCAAGGAGGGGCGGACGATGGTGGCGTGCAATGTGGCGGAGGTGATTTTCTCGGAGCTGAGCGACGACAACATCGTCTTTCGCAATCCGGTCTACAACAAGATCATGGCCGCCTACCGCGAGCAGTGGGCGCAGCTGGGGACGGGGGTGGAGGTTCCGGCGCACGTCTTCCTGAACCACATCGACCCGGAGGTGTGCAACATGTCGGTGGACATCCTCACGTCGGACGACAACTACGTGCCCAGCGAGTTGTGGCGGCGCAAGGAGATTCATATCGACACCGATGCCGAGATGCTGGCCGTGGGTGTGCCGAAGGCCGTGACGCTCTACAAGTCGAAGGTGATCGAGGCGCTGATCAAGGAGTTGCAGGGCCGGCTGGGCGATGAACTTCCGGACGATGAGGAGAAGGAAATCATGCAGCGGCTGGCGGCTATAACAAGGTGAAAGTAACCATTGCAAAGAAAATACAACGACTGATCCTATGACCCGTATTTGACGGGCCGCATTGAAGGGAGACTTCGGGATAAGGATTTTTAAAGAAAAAGGGGGCGGGTATCGGGTCGTACACGTATCACTACGCATACCGTGTGCAAACAGAAAATAAACAGAAAGATGTGTAAAACATATCAAAGATAAAAGAATTAGTTACCTTGACCGATTCCCACCCCTGCAATTAAAATGGCAATTATGTGCCGTTTCCGAGTATATGAGTGAACAGAAAAATATAAATATCCGCAACAAGCGCGCGACGTTCGACTATGAGATTCTGGAAGAGTACGTTGCGGGCGTCGTGCTGGTCGGAACCGAGATCAAGTCGATCCGTGCCGGCAAGGCCTCGATGGTCGATACGTTCTGTTATTTCGACAAGGGCGAACTGTGGGTGCGCGGCGTCAACATCGCCGAGTACGCGTGGGGCACCTGCAACAACCACATGCCGCGCCGCGACCGCAAGCTGCTGCTCACGGCCCGCGAACTGGACAAGCTCCGGCGCGCCTCGCAGGACAAGGGGCTCACGATCGTGGGCCTGCGGCTGTTCCTGAACGGGCGCGGCCTGGCAAAGGTCGTCGTGGGGCTGGCCCGCGGCCGCAAGTCGTACGACAAGCGCGAGTATCTGAAGGAAAACGATGCCAAGCGCGAGATGGACAAGGCCCTAAAGACTTATAGGCGATGAAAAAAGCCCTGTTTCTGGACGTCGACGGGACGTTGATCAGTTTCAAGACCCACGAAGTGCCAGCCTCGGCGCTCGCTGCGCTGCGTGAGGCCCACGCACGGGGTGTGCGGCTTTTTATCGCCACGGGGCGCGCGGCTGCCGACCTGGACGAGCTGGGCGAAATTCCTTACGACGGTGTGGCGGCGCTCAACGGCGCCGACTGCCTGATGCGCGACGGCCGCGTCGTGGCCCGGCATCCGATTTCGCGGTCCGATTTCGAGCGCGCCATGCAGCTTGCCGACCGTTACGGGTTCTCGCTGGCCTTCGAGCTGAACGAGGGGCTGTTCGTCAACCGTCTGTCGCCCGGCGCCGAGGAGTGGGCGCGGATGGTGGCGCATCCGATGCCGGTCGAAACGAATCTCTACGAGCTGTTCGACAATGCAGAGTGCTGCCAGATGTGCTTCTTCTTCGACCCCGAAACCCAGCGCCGGGTGATGGCCGAGCTGCCGTCGCTCGTGGCGACGCGCTGGTGTCCGGTTTTCGCCGACATCAACGTAAGGGGTGTCGACAAGGCGACGGGCATGGCCGAGTTCGCCGCGCATTTCGGCTTTGCGCACGACGAGACGATGGCCTTCGGCGACGGCGGCAACGACGTGGCAATGCTGCGGGCCGCAGGCGTGGGCGTGGCGATGGGCAACGCGTGCGACGAGGCGCTCGCCGCCGCGGACTACATAACGGCTTCGGTCGACGACGACGGGATTCGCCGTGCGCTGGAACATTTCGGGGTGATTGATAAACGATAAGGAATATGTCTTTGATTCTATGTATCGAGACCGGCACGGACATCTGTTCGGTCGGTATTGCGAAAGACGGGGAGCTGCTTTCGCTGCGCGAGAGCGACGAGGGGCGCGACCATGCCCGCAAGGTCGGCGTGTTCGTCGATGAACTTCTGCGCGAAACGGGCATTGCGCCCGACGAGCTGGACGCCGTGGCGGTGGGTAAAGGTCCCGGGTCGTATACGGGACTGCGCATCGGCGTGTCGTTCGCCAAGGGGCTTTGCTACGGCCTGCGGAAGCCGCTGGTGGCCGTGGGGTCGCTGGACGCGCTGGCCGAGGTGGCCCGCGAGGACTACGAGGCGGGGATTCTCGCGGTCGACGGCTGGGACGGGGCTTACCTCTGCCCGATGGTCGATGCCCGCCGCATGGAGGTCTATGCGCAGGTCTTCGATGCCGAGGGACGTCCGCAGAGCGAGGTCTCGGCCGAGGTGGTCGACGGGGGGAGTTTCGCGGCGTTCCGCGGTCAGGGGCGTCCGTTCGTGATCTTCGGCAGCGGGGCCCGCAAGTGCGCCGGCGTCCTTTCCGACGCCGTATGCGTCGAGGTGACCCCCTCGGCCCGCGGCCTGGCGCGGCTGGCCCAGCAGGCCCTCGACGAAGGCCGCACGGAGGACATCGCCTATTTCGAGCCCTTCTATCTGAAAGATTTCGTCGTTACGACATCCCGCAAGAAGCTGTTTTGAGCGGTTGCCGGCAGTATGACCGAAGCGGACCTCGTGAAACTCTTGTCGGAACGGTTCTATGGCAATTTCGCCGACGAGACGGCCCGGCGGGTGCGCGATGCCGGGGCCGTGGACCTGTTGTACGGGGTGGCGACCGCGCCGCATCCGGAGTTGCCGAAGCCCGTCCGGCAGAAGGTGCTGTTTCGCAGCGCCTATGTGCTCGAACGGATCTGGTTCGGCGCCCCCGAGGCGTTTATGTCCCATGTGGAGGAGTTTTGCCGGCAGGATTTCGCGGCGTGCGCCAATGCCAGCGCGCGGCGTCATTTCGGCAAGATCATGGCCGACCTGCTGGGACGTTATACACCCGAATCGGGCGACCTGGAGCGGATCGCCGAGGCGGCCGCCGGATGGGCCGTGTCGCCGGAGGCGAAAGTCGCCGTGAAGGTCTGGGCCGTGGAGGTCCTGAAACGCTGCCGGGAGCGTGTCGGCTGGGTCGCCGAATCGTGGGACGACATCGTGGAGGCGGTGGCCCTCGACGCTACGCCGGGCATCGAAAGCCGGATGCGCAAAAGCTGGAAGGCGAGGCCGTAACCGGACCGGAATGAAATGAAAACCCCGCTGGTATCAGCGGGGTTTTTCATTTCGGGCGGGCGGCTATTTCACGCCGCCGATCTGCGCGCGGAGGCGTTTCTTGAAATTGTCGCCGATGATCGTCATTCGGTCCGTGGTCTCGAACAGCGCGGCCTTGTTCCTCTCGTAGGCTGCGAGGTAGTCGGCGATACGGCCCGGGTCTTCGAGGATGAAGTTGGGGCATTGCGACACGTTGAGGTATTCGACGGGCAGCATCAGGTAGGGTTCCGTCTTGCCCTGTTCGGTCTTGAATTCGACGGTCAGGTCGATGCAGCGTTTGAAGACGCCGCTTTTGCCGTAGAGGTCGGCCTGGTGTGCCGCGGCGTGGTCGTCGAAGGTCAGCACGACCTCCAGCGGACGGTCGCAGGGCGCGGCGTCCGTGTAGACGACCGGGGCGAGCGTATAGGCGTCGTAGGTCCATTGTCCGGCTTTCGGGAAGCGGGCATAGGGGATTTCGCGGCCGTTTACCTGCACCGTTTTGGGCGGGAAGGTCGCCGGGAAGCGCATTTCGTAGCTGCGGCTGTCGGGAGCGCCGGCGTAGGTGCCTTCGCGGGGCGCGACGACGGCGCGCAGGGTGTTGCCCTCCTGCTTCTTGGCGACCTTCGTGGTGGCGTAGGCCGTGGCGTACTGCTGGCTGACGCCGTCGTCCTCATAGTGGACAAGCTCGCCGTCGGCCCCGGGGATGAAGGTCAGCACCAGCGTGTCGCAGGGCTGCTGGAGGTTTTTCACCGTCTGTGGGTTCATCGGGAGGATGGCTCCGGCCCGCGCGTACCAGGGATTTTCCGAGAGGGTGTAGTGCAGCTCCTCGGTGCGTCTGCCCTCGTACATGGCCCCCGTGGCGCAGTCGTACCACCGGCCTTCGGGGAACCAGATCCGGCGCGCGGCCAGCCCCGTGACGCTGTCGACCGGCTCCACGACGGCCGTGGCGAGGATGTCGCCGCCGAACATGAACTGCTCGGGGACGTTGTAGGCCTCGTCCTGCTCGGGATGGTCGTAGTACATCGGGCGGCACATGCCGACGCCCGTGTCGTAGTTCTCGCGGGCCGCGGCATAGATATAGGGTGCGAGCGTGTAGCGCAGGCGGATGGCGTCGCGCATGACGAACAGGTGGTCGGGGAAGAACCAGAGGTAGCGCTCGATGCGCGGGTCCTTGGTCGAGTGGGTCTTGAAGATCGGGGTGAAGACGCCGTATTGCAGCCAGCGGGTGTAAAGCTCGGGGTCGGTCTCGCGGGTCTCCTTCTTGAACATGTGGCCCCCGATGTCGTGGCCCCAGTAGCCGTAGTTGACATTGGACGAGGTGGACGTGAAGTAGGGCAGGAAGGCCAGCGTCTCCCACTTGGCGTAGGTGTCGAGAATGCCAGCGGATAGCGGTGCGATCCGAGTCCGCCCCAGCGGTGGTAGATGAAGGGGCGCAGTCCGGGGTTCTGACGCTCGGCATGGTTGAAGAAGGTGTGGTTGAGCCAGAAGGTGTTCGACAGTCCGGGGGTGTATTTCGACTCTTTCCACTGCTGCCAGTCGAGCCACCAGAAGTCCACGCCGTTGCGCTCCATCGGTTCGAGTACGGTTTTGAAATAGGCGTCGGCCCATTTCCGGTCGTCGATTTGGAACGGCACGCTCTTGCCTTTCTCCTGCCAGCCGTACTCCGCGGTGAAGGCGTCGTAGACGGCTTCATAGGGCTGGATGCCCGAAGCGGGGTGGAGGTTGAGCGCCACTTTGAGGTCCTGGGTTTCGGTCCACTTCAGGAAGTTTGCGGGCGAGGGGGAACAGCTCCTTCTGCCAGGTGTAGCCCGTCCAGCCGATGCGCTGTCCGTACTCGTCCTTGGCGGGATTTTTCTTGCGCAGGCCCCAGGTCTCGTGCCAGTCCATGTCGACGATCAGCACGTCGATCGGAATGTCGACCGACTTGAGTTTCTGCACCAGGTCGACGAACTCGTTGTCGGAATACTGCCAGTAGCGGCTCCACCAATAGCCGAAGGTGTACTTCGGGGGCAGCGGCGCACGGCCTGCGACGAGCTGGAAGTCGGCGAGCGCCTGCTTGTAGTCGTGTCCGTAGGCGAAGAGGTACAAATCCTGCCGGTCGCCCGCGGGGCGCGCTTCGACCCACTCCTTCCATTTCGAACCGTCGGGCGTCAGCACGTGGCGCGGGCTGTCATCGACCACCGACCAGCCCGCGCGCGACAGGAGGCCCTGCTCCATCGGTTCGCGGCCCAGTTTCCGGCCGTCGCATCCGTCGAGCGTGCGGGTCGTGCCCATGAGGTTCTGCGGGTCCTCCGTGCCGGGGTCCAGACGACCTCGCGGCCGTTGAGCCTGAAGACGGCTTTCAGGTTCGCGGCGGAGAACTTCTCGCCTTTGGTATAGGTCAGCGTCAGGGCCGGGGTGGTGATTGTCAGGCGGGATTTCGTGTCGCGGACCTTGAAGTCGGGAACGGGCGTCCGGCGGTTGACGAACGTCAGCGTGGCGCGGTCTTCGAACCGTCCGTCGGCGCTCCACTCCATGCGGATCAGCTGCGGGGTGAGCACCGTGAAGCGTGCGTTGCCCGCCTCGACCACGGCCCGGGGATCGGCTTGGGGATTCCCGGCTGCGGCCGCGCCCAGCGCCAGCCACAGGGCCGTAAAAAGAATTGTCGCTCTTTTCATCTGTTTATGGGGTTAGTTTGCTGAATAGACACCTCCCGCAGGCAAAACGATGAGCCTGCGGCGCGATTTTTTTGCGGAGGGGCTACACGCCGCTGTCCGGCAGGGCGGCGGCGTCTTCGGACCGGTCGTCCGAATCCGCATCGTCGCCGGCGATTTCGAGCGTGCGCGCGGCATGCTGCCGCTTGGTTTGAAGGCGGGCGGTCTTGCGCAGGCGTTCGCCGACGCGGATGATGTTGTCGTTGCCCGTGCAGAGCCGCTTGTGGGCGTCCTCGTAGGCGTCGCGGGCCTTGTCGAGCGCAGTGCCGACCCCTTCGAGCGACGAGGTGAAAGCTACCAGCTGTTCGTAGAGTTTCAGTCCGCAGGCGGCGATCTCCTTGGTGTTCTTGTCCTGATCGTTGTATTTCCAGAGGTCGGCCACCAGCTTGAGCAGGGCGAAGAGGTTCGTCGGCGAGGAGACGATCACTTTCTTGTCGTAGGCGTCGGACCAGATGGCCGGGTCGTTCTGCAACGCGGCGAGGAATGCCGGTTCGTTGGGGACGAACATGATGACGAAATCGGGCGAGTTGAGCCGCCGCTGGTACTCCTTGCGGCCCAGTTCGGCGACGTGCTGGCGGACCGACGCCACGTGCGCCGCGAGATGCCGGCGGCGCTCCTCCTCGCTTTCGGCCGAGGTGTAGCCGACGAACGCCGTGAGCGAAACCTTCGAGTCGATGACGATGTCCTTCTTTTCGGGCAGGTGCAGCACTACGTCGGGGCGCAGGTTGCGGCCCTCCTCGTCCTTGATGTTGTACTGCGTCTCGTAGTGTATGCCCTTGATGAGCGCCGAGCTGTCGAGGATCGTTTCGAGCAGCATCTCGCCCCAGTCGCCCTGCACCTTCGAGTTGCCTTTCAGGGCGTCGGTCAGGTTGCGGGCCTCGGCCGAGATGTTCTGGTTGAGCTCCATGAGGCGTTTGAGTTCGGCTTTCAGTTCGCCGCGCTGCGAGGTCTGCGTGGTGTAGATCTCCTCGACCCGCTTGCGGAAATCGACGATATTCTCCCTGAACGGCTTCAGAAGGATGTCGATCGACTCCTTGTTCGTCTCCTTGAACCGCTGCGACTGCTCGCCCAGAATCTCCGTGGCGAGGTTCTTGAACTGCTGGCGGAAACGCTCTTCGAGCTGTTCGCGCTCGGCTTTCTCGGCGGCGCGTTCCTCGGCGTTCTTTTGTTTCAGGCCGGCGATTTCCGTCTGGGACGAGGCGCGCAGGGCGGCCAGTTCGGTTTCGGTGCGCAGCCGGTTTTCGATCTGCACGCGGATGTCCGCTTCGGCTTGCAGGCGGACCTGCTCGGCGGCGGTCTTTTCGGCACGCAGATGGCCGGCTTCGCGGTGGGCGGCGGCGAGCATGGCCCCGAGCGCCGCCGAGAGGGCGCCGAGCACGATGATTGCAAGAATGAATGCGGTATTCATGATGACAAAGGTAGAATTTTCCGTGGAATTTTTCGTATCTTTGACCGACAAACTCTTTGATTCATGCAACGTATAGTAGCCCCTTCGATGCTCTCGGCCGACTTCGGCCATCTGGAGCGCGATACCCGGATGGTCGACGCCAGTGCGGCCGAATGGGTGCATATCGACGTGATGGACGGCGTTTTCGTCCCCAACATTTCATTCGGGTTTCCCGTGCTGAAAGCCATCCGCAAGGCGACGGCGAAATTCCTCGACGTGCATCTGATGATCGTCAGCCCGGAAAAGTACGTGGCGCGCTTCGCCGAGGCGGGCGCCGACCTGGTGACCTTCCACCTCGAAGCGACGGACGACCCCGCGGGGTGCGTCGCGCTGATCCGCCGGGCCGGGGCCAAAGCGGGTGTGTCGATCAAGCCGGCGACGCCGGTGGAGGCGCTGCGCGAGGTGCTGCCACTGGTGGACCTGGTGCTGGTGATGAGCGTCGAGCCGGGATTCGGCGGACAGTCGTTCATCCCGGGGTCGCTGGAGAAGATCGCGCAGCTGCGGGCGATGGCCCGGGAGATGGGTCTCGAAACGATCATCGAGGTCGACGGCGGCCTTTCGTCGCACAATGCCGGCGAGGTTTACGGGGCGGGCGCCGACGTGCTCGTGGCCGGCAACGCCGTCTTCGGCGCCGCGGACCCCGCGGCCGAGGTCGTGAAGATGCTCAACGCCTGACCGGGCGGTTCGTCCGAAGCCGCACGGAGGATTTCATTTCGGAAAAAATACTCCGTCAACGCCCGGCGTGCCGCGCCGTCTCGGCATCGAGCAGGCGGCGCAGTTGGCGCAGGAGCGCATCGTCGCGGAACCACTCCGCACCGTAGGTTAGGTTGAATTCGTAATCGAAATCGGCGGGATTGGCCGCCCCTGGTTGTGCTGGAGGATGGTCTCGGCCTTGTCGAGCGCCTTGACCCAGCGGGCTTCGGGCGTGGCGCAGGCTTCGTACTCCTCCCAGAGCGTCCGGATGCGTGCTGCGGCTTCATCGGGCAGCAGGGGCGTGAGCCGCTCCATGGCCGACTGTTCCGCAGCGGCTTTGGCGGCGGGGTCGCACTGCGCGACGGCCGGGATGTCGCCTTACGTAAGCCTCCCCGAGGTCGTGGACCAGGCACATCGCGAGGACCCGCTGCAGGTCGAGTTCCGGCTTTTCGTCCGCAAGGACGAGGGCCAGCAGGGCCAGCCGCCACGTGTGTTCGGCGGTGCTTTCGTGCCGTCCTTCCGAGGTGTAGGCGGTGCGCAGGACGTTTTTCAGCCGTTCGGCTTCGCGGATAAACTGCAGGTATCGTTCCAGTTTTTCCATATCCGGGATTCTGTTTCGGGACCGTAAAGATACGATATGTCGGATTAAATCGCTAACTTTGCTGCAATTATCCGGATATGGGATTTGCCGGCGGTGAAATGGTTTGACGACTGGAAAGCCTCCCTTTGTCAAAGGAAGGCTTGAGGGAATGTCGGGACCGAATCGTGAATTCGCCGTGGAGACCTTCCGGAAGAAATGATACGTGCGTTTACGAATTTATGATTTCACTAGACAATCTCACCGTCAGCTACGGGGGCTGGACCCTCTTCGACAATATTTCGTTTCTGATCAATCCCAAGGACCGCATCGGTCTCGTGGGCCGCAACGGTGCGGGAAAAACCACGCTGCTGCGCATCATCACGGGCGAACAGCAGCCCACGTCGGGCGCCGTGACGCTCAACGGCGAATGTACGATCGGCTATCTGCCGCAGACGATGCGCGTGGCCGACACCACGACGCTGGCCGAAGAGACGGCCAAAGCCTTCGATGAGGTGCTGCGGCTGGAGGCCGAGATCGCGTCCCTGACGCGCGAGATCGCCGAACGCACCGATTACGAAAGCGCCGGATACGAACAGCTCCTGCACCGTCTGAACGACGCGCAGGACCACTACCATATCCTCGGAGGCGACACCCGCGAAGCCGACATCGAAAAGACGCTGCTGGGCCTCGGATTCAAGCGCACGGATTCGGCCGCGCCACGAGCGAGTTCTCGGGCGGCTGGCGCATGCGTATCGAGCTGGCGAAACTGCTGCTCAGACGGCCCTCGATCTTCCTGCTGGACGAGCCGACGAACCACCTCGACATCGAGTCGATTCAGTGGCTCGAAGAGTATCTCCGGAATTACAACGGCGCGGTGCTGCTCATTTCGCACGACCGTGCCTTCCTGGACAACGTCACCAACCGCACGGTCGAACTGTCGCTGGGCAAGATCACCGATTACAAGGTCTCCTATTCGAAATACGTCGTCCTGCGCGCCGAGCGCCGGGCGCAGCAGATGGCGGCCTACGAGAATCAGCAGCGGATGATCGAAAAGACCGAGGAGTTCATCGAGAAGTTCCGCTATAAACCCACCAAGTCGAATCAGGTGCAGTCGCGCATCAAGCAGCTGGAGCGGCTGGAGCGGCTCGAAATCGAGGAGGAGGACCTTGCGACGCTCAACATCAAGTTCCCGCCCGCGCCCCGCTCGGGACAGATCGTAGCCGAGATCAACGAGGCTGGTATGTCGTTCGGGACGAAGCATGTCTTCAGCGGTGCGAATTTTATCATCGAAAAGGGCGACAAGATCGCGCTGGTAGGGCGCAACGGCGAGGGCAAGACCACGTTGGCGCGCATGCTGATCGGCCAGCTGACGCCGACCGAGGGTTCGGTGCGGCTCGGCGCCAACGTCAATATCGGTTACTATGCGCAGAATCAGGACGACCTGATGGACGGCGAATTCACGGTGTACGATACGCTCGACCGGGTGGCGGTGGGGGATATCCGCACCCGCCTGCGCGATATTCTGGGAGCGTTCCTGTTCCGCGGCGAAGACATCGACAAGAAGGTCAAGGTCCTGTCGGGCGGCGAGCGGGCGCGTCTGGCGATGGCCCGCATGATGCTCGAACCGCGCAACCTGCTGATTCTCGACGAGCCGACGAACCACATGGACATGCGTTCGAAGGACATCCTCAAGAACGCCATCATGAAATACGACGGGACGGTGGTCGTGGTGTCGCACGACCGCGAATTCCTCGACGGCATGGTCGAAAAGGTCTACGAATTCCGTGACGGCGGGGTGAAGGAGTATCTGGGCGGCATCTACTATTTCCTCGAAAAGCGCAAGCTGGAGTCGCTGCAGGAGATCGAGCGGAAGGACGCTCCGGCCAAAACCGCGGCGAAGGGCGACGAGCCGGCTGTCTCCGGAAAACTCTCCTACGAGCAGCGGAAGGAGCAGGAGAGGCAGGTCCGCAAGTTGCGGAAAGCCGTCGAAGCCGTGGAGGCCGACCTGGCGGAGATCGAGAAGCGGATCGCGGAGTACGATGCGCGGTTCGCCGCCGCGACCGAATACAACGAGGCCGACTACAAGGCCTACAACGAACTGAAAACCCGCTACGACCACCAGATGCACGAGTGGGAGAAGGCGTCGTACGAGCTGGAACTCGTCGAAGAACAGTGATTTTCGATTTTATGCGGCTCTTTTCGTCCATCCCTCGTCCGTCCCGAATGGGAAATACGTCTTGTATGTCCCATCCGCGCCGGACTTTACGATGAACAGATAATAATTTTGCACAATGGATAATATCATTTTCGGGATTCGTCCCGTGGCCGAAGCGATCGAGGCCGGAAAGCAGATCGAAAACTCTACATCCGCAAGGGCGCCGAAGGGCAGCTGATGCAGGAGCTGAAAGACCTTTGCATGCGCCACCGCCTGCATTATCAGGAGGTTCCGGTCGAGAAGCTTAACCGCCTGACGCGCGGCAACCACCAGGGAGTCGTGGCGCAGACCGCGGCTATCGAGTATGTGCAGCTGGCCGACATTCTGGAACGTGTGCCCGAAGACGAGACGCCGCTCGTGGTGTTGTTCGACGGGGTGACCGACGTGCGGAATTTCGGGGCCATCGCCCGCTCGGCCGAGTGCGCCGGGGCGCACGGGCTGATCACGCCGCTGAAGAACTCTGCGCCCGTGAACGCCGAGGCGATCCGTTCGTCGGCCGGGGCGCTGACGACGATTCCGGTGTGCCGTGTCGGCTCGGTCCGCAACACGCTCAAGGCTTTGCAGACGGAGGGCTTCCAGGTCGTAGCCGCCACGGAGAAGAGCCGCAAGCTGCTCTACGACGCCGATTTCCGCCGTCCTACGGTGATCGTGATGGGCGCCGAGGATACGGGCATCTCGAAAGAGGTGCTCAAACTCTGCGACGAGCAGCTGGCCATCCCGCTGATCGGCCGCATCGAGTCGCTCAACGTCTCGGCCGCGGCGGCCGTGATGCTGTTCGAGGTCGTACGCCAGCGCATCGGCGAAGGCGGCGAATAGCCGTTTCCCGGAACCGGTTCTCCGGAATGCCGGCCTGCCGCCGTGCGGGACGCCGCTTTTGCGGGAAGAAGGGCGGGGCAAATACATCCGCGGGCTGTGATTGCGGTCCGCAGAATCCGATAAACCAGACAGACACTGATAAACCTATGAAAAAGAAACTCGAATCCTGCCTGCGCTGGCTCCGCGAAGGGGCCGTGCGGGTCGTGCGGTCGTACCCGGTCGAAATGCTCCTGGCGCTTTATGCCTGCGTGGGATGTCTTGCGACCTATGAACTGCAATGGGACGACGACCTGCTTCTCGTGAAGCTGGCCCTTGTGCCGCTCTTCTTCGCGCTGGCCCTTGCGCTCAACGTGCTGGCGGGCCGCGGACCGTGGCGGAGGGTTTACTGGGTTTCGTGGGTCCCGCTCGTGCCGCTGTCGCTCTGGGGCGGGCTGGAGGCGTGGGTCGGAAGCGCTCCTTTTCACATCTCGCTCGGCATACTGGCTCCGTTGCTGCTGCTGTTGAGCCTGCGGACCGTGCGGAACGACCTTTTCGTGAGCGGAACGGTCATCTGGCTGCGCTCGGGTGCGCTGGCCCTGCTGTTCGCCAATGTCGCGCTGGGGCTGTTTTACGCCATACTTTACTCGACGACCTATATTTTCGGGCTTGAAGGCGAATGGATCGGGGACGTCGCGGTCTGGGCCGTGACGATCTGCGAGACGCTGGCCGTGCCGCTGCTGTTCCTGATGATGGCCGACCGTTGGCGGGGCGCCGAACTGCGCGGCAACCGCATCCTCGAAGTGCTGCTGAACTACATCGTGACGCCCGCGCTGCTGATCTATGCCGTGATCCTTTACCTTTACATGGTCAAAATCCTCGTCACGTGGTCGCTGCCCGAGGGCGGCGTGGCCTACATGGTCTTCGGATTCACGATGACGGCGCTGGCCGTGAAGGCGCTGGGGCAACTGCTTGAAAAGCGGATTTACGACTGGTTCTTCAATCGTTTCAGCCTGGTGTCGCTGCCCGTGCTGGTGCTGTTCTGGATCGGTGTGGTGCGCCGTACGAACGAATACGGACTGACCGAACCGCGCGTATACCTCGTGGTGTGCGGCGGCCTGATGACCTTCTGCGTACTGCTGTTTCTGTTGCGGCGCGCGGGCCGCTACCTGTGGGTGTGCCTTGCGGCGTGGGTGAGCTTCGCCGCGGTCGCCTATGTGCCGGCTTTCGAGCCGGAGAGGGTCGCCGTGCGGTCGCAGCTGCATCGCGCCGAGCGGATCGCGCGGTCGCTCGATCGTCTCGACGCCGGGGGACGGCTTCTGCTGACACCGTTTCCGCTTGCCGATACGGTATATAAAAAGCAGTACCGCCACTTGTACGAGTCGCTCGACTACATCCGCCGCGACAGCGCGGCTTTCGCACGGTTCGGTGTGAAGGACCTCGACGATCTGGCCGCGATCTTCCCCGAAGGGATGCGCGATTACGTGAGGTGGGGCTATGATTGGTGTTGTGTCGATACATGTGTCGATACCAATATCATTGAACTGGAGGCACCCATTAATGTCCGGTTCGAGGTAAATGCGGAATATCCGCATTATTATACGAATCTCCGGAACTGGTACAGCGATAATAGTTATGATATCAGTAACGATACGCTTCGTCTGTTTTTGGGGAAGGAGCGAGCCGTATACGGGATTCCCTGTCGGGATTTGCTGGAACGCCAACTGGAAAGGAGTGGATTCGATCCGGCCGAAGCGTGCGGGCCTACGCCGGAGCAGTTGCTGCGGCTGTTGGATTACCGCGATGACCGTTGCCGGATTCTGTTCGAAAATATTAAGTTGGAACGTACGGACTCTGCCGTTGTAATACAGGGAATGTCGATCAATGCTGTGCTGATGCGATGACCTCGGTCTATGTGCATCCCCGGCTGGGCGAGGTGACCCTCTCGCAGACCGTGCGCGCCCGCCGCATTTCCATTTCGGTGCGCGCCACGGGGGCCGTGCGGTTGGCGTTTCCCTGCGGGGTGTCGCAAAAACGGGCTTTGGGATTTCTGGAGCAAAAAGAGGCCTGGATCGGGGCGGCGCGCGAACGGCTGGCCCGCAAACGGGCATCCCTGCCTCCGCAGCTGCCGCCCGAGGAGCAGGAGGCCCGTATCGAAGAACTCCGCCGCGCGGCGAAAGCCGACCTGCCGGGGCGTATTGCGCGGCTGTCGGAGGCGACGGGGCTGAAGTACGGGAAACTTTCGATCCGCGCCTCGCGCACGAAGTGGGGGAGCTGTTCGGGGTGCAACAACATCTCGTTGAGCCTCTTTCTGATGACTCTTCCGGAGCACCTGCGCGACTATGTGATCGTCCACGAACTTTGCCACACGGTTCACCACGACCATTCGCCCCGTTTCCATGCCTTGGTCGATCGTCTGGTCGGAGGGCGCGAAAAACCCCTTAACCGGGAGTTAAGGGGTTTCGCAATTCGTTGAGCCGCTTCGGGCGGTTGTGTTATTTCTGACCGAGAACTTCCTTTTCCCCCTTGTATGTGAAGGCCATGAAGAGGATCGAGAGGAAGCAGGCTGCGATGAGCAGGATGAATGTCCAGTCCCAGCCGGCCTTTTCGGCCACGGAGCCGATCACGATATTGGCCAGGATGGCCGTTCCGAGGAAATAGCCGAAGAATCCGGTCAGTCCGGCCGCCGTTCCGGCCGCGTTTTTCGGGGCCAGGTCGAGCGCCTGCACGCCGATGAGCATGACCGGGCCGTAGATGAAGAACCCGATGGCGATCAGCGACATGGTGACGATGACGTAGTTCGACGAGAACTGCCAGTAGAGGAAGATGAAGACCGCGACGATCGCCATGAAAAGAATGGTGGGGACGGCGCGGCGTCCGTGGAACACCTTGTCGCTCAACCAGCCGCAGACCAGCGTGCCGGGAATGGCGGCGAACTCGTAAGCGAAGTAGGCCCAGCCAGCCTGCTTGATGTCGTAGCCCTGTGCGTCGCGGAGAAAGGTCGGCGCCCAGTCGAGGCATCCGTAGCGCACCATGTAGACGAAGGCGTTGGCGATGGCGATGAACCACAGCAGTTTGTTGTTCAGAACGTACTTGAAGAAAATTTCGCGCGTCGAAAGCACCTCTTCCTGCTTGGCGCTGTAATTCTTCGGATAGTCGTTGCGCCACTTCTCCACCGAAGGTAGGCTGCACGACTGCGGCGTGTCGCGGATCAGCACGTAGGCCAGGATGGCGATGAAGATGGCGACGACCGCCGGGAAGAGGTAAGTGCCTATCAGGAAGTAGAATTCCGAGTGGCTTCCGTAGAACCAGGAGCCGAACCAGATGGCGCCGTAAACGGCCATCGGGCCTACCAGCGCCCCGCCCACATTGTGGGCGCAGTTCCAGATCGACATCTTCGTGCCGCGTTCCTTGATCGAGAACCAGTGGGTCATGACGCGGCCGCACGGAGGCCAGCCCATCCCGTTGAACCAGCCCACCAGGAAGTTCAGGACCGCCATGAGGATGATGGCCAGCCGCTTGTGCTCCGGGCCGAGCAGCGTTACCGGGACGATCATGAACATCATCGCCACGGCGGCCAGGACCAGTCCCAGCGGCAGGAATACGCGCGCATTGCTGCGGTCGGAGACGCTTCCCATCAGGAATTTGGAAAGGGCGTAGGCCACGGCGTTCATCGAGAGGACGATGCTCAACTCGCTCTGGTCGAAGCCGAGCAGCGTGAGCTCGGGAATCGCCATCGAGAAATTCTTCCGGACGATGTAGAAGCCGGCATATCCGATGAAGATGCCGAGGAATACCTGCAGACGCATGCGTTTGTACTTCGCATCGACCTTGTCGGCCTCCATTTCCGGTCTATACGCAGGGGGTTGTAGTAATTTCCACATGTTCAAGTTGTTATAGTTTTGGTTTTTACCTCCAAAGCCCCTCCTTTGCAGGACGGGGCTTCGGGGATATTCGGGTTTCGGGGATTCAGGCGGTTTTAATTTTCCTCAAAGATATAATTTTTTGCCATCTTCGTGAAACTTTCGACCTGCGCATCGATCCATGCCTGGTCGCGGCCCAGTTCGCGGGCCATGACCGCGGCGACCTTCGGGGCGGCGGCCATCGCCTCGCGGGCGTCGACGAAAAGCAGCCGCACGCGGCGCGCCAGCACGTCCTCGACCGAAAGGGCCATCTCTTCGCGCACGGCCCATACCACCTCGGCCAGCGTGTAGCCGAACTTCGGCGAGAGTTTTTCGCCCAGCGCCGGGTTCTCCTTGATCAGGTTCAGGATCTTCGGCTCGTCCGAACCGTAAACGTACATATGGTCGGCGAGGTTGGGATTCTTGCGGTAGCCGTGGATATGGAATTTCTTGGTCACGCACTTGCGCTTGGGAAGGCCCGCTACCTCGATGGCCTTGTCCACCGTGTCCTCGGCCATCAGGCGGTAGGAGGTCCACTTGCCGCCGGTGATCGTCACCAGGCCGTTGTCCGAGGTGATGACCTTGTGGCTGCGCGAAATCTCCTTCGTGTTCTTGCCCTCTTTCTTGGGCGCCGCCAGCGGACGCTGGCCCGCGAATACCGAGAGGATGTCCTTGTAGGTGGGGGCCGGGTTCATGTAGAGTCCCGCCGTACCGAGGATGAAGTCGATCTCCTCCTTCAGCGGACGCGGCTCCTCCTCCGGAGTGGGGCGCACGATGTCGGTGGTTCCGACCACGACCTTGTCGTGCCAGGGCACGGCGAACAGCACGCGGCCGTCCGAGGTCTTGGGAACCATGATCGCATAGTCGCTCTGCAGGAATTTCATGTCCAGTACGAGGTGCACGCCCTGGCTCGGGGTGACCATCTTGCGGTGTTCGGGGCTGTCCATGTGCATGATGTCGTCGACGAAGCAGCCGGCGGCGTTCACGACGCTGCGCGCCTTGACCGTATACTCCTCGCCGGTGGTGTTGTCGACGAACTTCACGCCGGCGACCTTGCCCGCCTCATTGTGCAGGATGCCCGTCACGGTGGCCTCGTTGACAACCGTGCCGCCGTTCTCGACGCAGGTCTGGGCGAGGTTGATGGCCATGCGCGAGTCGTCGAACTGACCGTCGTGGTAGACCACGCCGCCCTTCAGTCCCTTTTCGACCGAAGTGGGGATGTATTTCATCACCTTCTTGGCGGAGATGTACTTCGAACGTCCGTAGCCGAAGCCGAACGAAAGCAGGTCGTAGAAGGTCAGGCCGCAGAAGTAGAGGAAGTTGTCCCAGTAGCGGTAGTTCGAGATGACGAACGCCTGGTCCTTCACCAGGTGCGGGGCGTTGGCCTTCATGCGGCCGCGTTCGCGCAGCGCCTCCAGCACCAGCATCACGTCGCCTTTCTGGAGGTAGCGCACGCCGCCGTGCACCAGTTTGGTCGAACGGCTCGACGTGCATTTGGCGAAGTCGGTTTTTTCCAGACAAGCGACGCTCATGCCGCGCGTCGCCGCGTCCACCGCTACGCCCAGTCCCGTCGCACCGCCGCCTACGACTACCATGTCCCAGATTTTGCCCTTGTCGGACAGCTTTTTGATTTGTGATGCTCTTTCCATAAGTATCGGTTTGTTGATTGATTTCGTTTCGGAACAAAAGTACAAATGATTTCGGCTATTTCAAAATAAAATGGCTTTTAATTGAAATATTCTGATCGGACGCTTTATTTCTGCCGGGAAGGAAAATATTCGCGGCGAAATGTGCGTGTTTCGAATATTTTTCCTATATTAGTCTCTCGAAACTTTAAAATTTTAATTGCGCATGAACAAACCAGGTGAAGAACCCATTTTGAGCCTTCCGGAACGGCACAGCCGCATCCTCTCGCTGTTGCAGCAGAACGGTTCGATTTCGGTGACGCAGCTCTCCGAGCTTTTCAAGGTTTCGGAAGTGACCATCCGCAAGGACCTGTCCTACCTCGAACAGCAGAAGAAGCTCTACCGCACGCACGGAAGCGCCATTCTCATAAGTCCCTATATCAGCGACCGCCACGTCAACGAAAAGGAGAAGAAGAACGTGGCCGAGAAGCGGGCCATCGGCGCGGCCGCTGCGGCGCTGATCTCGCAGGACGATTCGATCATCATCGCTTCGGGAACGACGATGGCCTTCCTGGCCCGGGAGATCAAGCCCGTAGGCCGCCTGACGGTCATCACGGCGGCGGTTCCCGTGACGCAGATCCTCTCGCAGCACGCCGACGTGGATGTCATCCAGTTAGGCGGCATCACCCGCAGCAGTTCGGTGTCGGTCGTGGGTCCCTTTGCCGAGGCGATGCTCCGCAACTTCAATTGCAGCAAACTGTTCGTCGGCGTGGACGGTATCGACACGGAGTTCGGTCTGACGACGACCAACATGCTCGAAGCCTCGCTGAACGATGCGATGATCAATGCCGCGCAGAAGGTCGTGGTGCTGGCCGATTCGTCGAAATTCGGCCGCCGCGGATTCAGCAAGATCTGCGACCTGGAGGCTGTAGACCGCATCATCACCGACAGCGGCGTGCAGCAGCTATACCTGGACCGCCTGCGCGAGCGCGGCATCGAGGTGACGGTGGTGGATGTCTGAGATTGTAGTTTATTTGGAAAAAAACTTGCCCCAAGGCATTTATTGTCTTGGGGCAAGTTTTTATTTCTAAATAATCGGCTTAAAATTGTATATTTTGTTATGTATTTGTATATAATATTTATTAATAGCTGTATGGGTATCAACAAATTTATAATCGGATGTTTGATTCTGGGACTTCAAGGATGTAGGCCAAAAGTAACGATGGATATCCCGGAAATTAATCCACTTAAAATAACAAAGTCAATCGATCAAATTGATAAATATGTTAATCGAGTGGAAGTAATTAATCTGTCGTCTCCGGACTCAATTGTTGTTACGGGAATTACAAAACTTCTTTTGGATAAGAAGGGGAATTTTATTTTAATGGATGGAACGCGTTTATATCGATTTAGTAATAAGGGGGAATTCCAAAGACAATATGGTAATGTAGGACGTGGACCCGGTGAATATCTTAAAATATATGACATTAGCCTAAATGAAGATCATACCGAACTATGGTGTTTAAACCATATGAATGCAATTATAAAATATGATCTTGCCACAGGTAAATATATTGAGACTGTTTCAACGCACTCTCCTAAATTGAAAATTCCGAATGCCTCGGCTTTAATTCCGGCTGATGATAACGGCTTTTACTTGTATGTGCCTAATCCGAGCGATGAAAGCAATCTAAAAAATCCGTTTTATTGTTTGAAACGATTCGATAAAAAAGGAAAATTGGTCGAGGAAGAGTTGTTACGGATGGATTTCAATATTAATATGAATATGATTCCGTTCGTAACACAGAATTTTGATAATACTTATCTGTTGAAACCGCAAGAAAATGAAAATATCTGTTATTGTATTTCGAATCATGGATTATCTAAAAAAGTAAAGATTCATTTCGGAAATGAGAATATTCCTCCATTATTTTCATTTCAGAATGTTCAAAATCCTTGGTTGAACTTGGAAAAATTTATGGCTTCCGATTATTTTAAACTTCCTTTTAATATTCAGGAAACCAAAAAGAAGTTGTTTTTGTCGGCATTTGGCCCTTACAATAGAATCTATTATTTTTTGGTCGATAAAGACATTATGCAAGGAATCAATTGGAACAGCGGAGATAAATTCGAAACAACACCTTTTTTCATCGTAGGTTCGGACGAGGAATTTTTTTATGGTGTATTCGATAAATATCTCGATCCTTCTGTAAATACTGAAAATTTGGATCCTATGTTAGCGTATCTGATGACTGTTCAGCATTTGCATCTTAATGAGGACGATAATCCGATAATTGTTAAAATTAAATTTGAATAGAACCTTATTATTAATCTAAACTGCAAAACTATGAAAGCAAATTTCTTTTATGTTGTGGCTATTATTGTTATAGCTGCTATTACGTTAGGCGTAAATTACAAAAAGGTAAAAACGGTAAAACTATTACTGGAGAATGTCGAGGCTTTAGCGTGGGGAGAAGGGCCTGGCGATGAAGATCACAGGCGAGACCAAGCTGTAAATTGTCCGGAAGAGGGTAAGGGGGCTTGGAATGTGAAAACGGGATGTTGTTGGGGATATACGACGTGTCGATTCGAAATCTGTGAAGGTCAAAGCGGATGCTGAATGCAATTGTAATAATTAAAATATGATTAAAAATAAATACATATTTCGTTTATTTATTGCTCTTGTATTCATATTATTTTTTGTAAATGTCTTTCAGATAATTTGTAATCGGAGGTTGATTGATGGGTTAGAGCAATTGTGTGGTATAAATAAGTCTTATGCATCTTATATAAATAAAAGTTTTTCTCAAATACGAGTTGATGAAAACATTATTTCACATGTAAAGAATCTGGGAACGTTATATGCTGTGAATATGCAAGATGTATATGTCGCTTATATATCTCCGAATGTTTGTCGATCTTGTTTATCTAGTTTGTATACATCATTAAAGGATATAGAAAAAGAAACTAGTGATGTTTTATTTATTAGTGGAATAAAAGATATTCAATTAAAACGGGAAGCACAATCTTTTGGCTTTAAAAATTTTCTTTTTGACGAAGAAAGCATTTTTTCTACCATTCATATGGCTGATGTCCTTTTTTTTAAATATGATCCGGTTTTAGAAAAAGTTGATTGTATTCGTTACGATGACAAGTCTTTTCCAATTTTAAAGTTATTCGTTGATTAAGAGAAATGAGCAAGCTATTCAGCTGCTCATTTCTCTTAATTATGGGAACCCCTATTTCTTCAGCAGGGCCTGCAGACGCTCGGGGTAGTCGGTGGTGATGTAATCCACGCCCAGGTCGATGAAATATTTCATGTCCGCCTCTTCGTCCACGGTCCAGACGTTGACTTCGAGTCCCAGGTCGTGGGCCTGCTTCACCCATTCGGGATTTTTGCGGAGCACCTTCATCGAGTAGTCGATGCCGGCCAGTCCCAGTTTTTTGATGCTCTTGGGAGGCAGGTCGCCGTTGAGGTAGTAGATTTTGGTGTCGGGAATGAGCTTCTTGAACGCCAGGCAGGCGTTGATCGAGAAGGCGATGATGTCCGTGCGGTCCAGCACGTTGTATTTTTTGAGCTCCTTGACGATCTTTTTGGCGGCGAGGTCTTCGCGGTTGTAATCCGAAAGCGACTTCATTTCGAGGATCAGGCGCGTGTCGGGTTTCGAGGCCACGAGTTTGAGATAAGCGTCGAACGTGGGGATGTTCTCGCCGTTGGGCAGCACGATGGCCGTGATCTCCTTGGCCGTGGATTTCTCCATGTCGATGTCGGTGCCTTTGTACTTGCGGTCGTGGTTGACGATCAGTTTGTCGTCGGCGGTGAGCCATACGTCGATTTCCGAGCCGAAGACACCGATGGCGTCGGCTTTCGTGAACGAAGCGATCGAGTTCTGCGCCGATTCGGGGGCGGTCCAGTAACCGCGGTGCGCGATTACCTTGGGTTGGGCGACGACGGCGCCCCCTGCTAACAGCATGGCGGCGGCCAAAATGAGGTTTTTTGTCATATCGTTTGAAATGTTAGTTGGTGACTTCTGAAACGAAACCATTACAAAGGTAGCAAACATTTCCGGATTTACAAGTCGAAAGGGAATCAAAACTTTTGTTTTCATAGAGATGTCACCGCAGCCGTTTTCGGGCATTTCGGGCGCGAAAAGGTCGATTTTTATTGTTAATTGAAACAAAATTATGCCGGGCGTCACGGATTTTTTCCTATCTTCGTGCAATCCGATTCCGGATACTCAAACTTAAAACCACAAAATAAGAGCCATGAAAGAAAAAGTCAGCAAGAAATTCAACGAACTTTACGGCGAGGGAGCTATCCTGTTCGCCTCTCCGGGCCGCATCAACCTGATCGGCGAGCACACGGACTACAACGGGGGCTTCGTCTTCCCGGGGGCGGTCGATAAGGGGATTGTCGCAGCGATCCGGCTCAACGGCACGGACAGGGTGCACGCCTATGCGCTCGACCTGGGCGAAAGCTCGGAGTTCGGTCTGAACGAGGCGGACAAACCGGCCGAGAGCTGGGCATGCTACATCTTCGGCGTCTGCCGCGAGATTCAGAAGCGCGGCGGCAAGATCGGCGGCTTCGACACGGTGTTCGCGGGCGACGTGCCCCTGGGCGCCGGCATGTCGTCGTCGGCAGCGCTGGAGTCGACCTATGCCTTTGCGCTGAACGACCTCTATAACTGCGGTATCGACAAGTTCGAACTGGCGAAGATCGGCCAGTCGACCGAACACAACTACTGCGGCGTAAACTGCGGCATCATGGACCAGTTCGCCTCGGTTTTCGGAAAGAAGGGCAACCTGATCCGTCTGGACTGCCGTTCGCTGGAGTATGCCTACTTCCCGTTCGACCCGAAGGGCTATAAGTTGGTGCTGCTGGATTCGCGCGTGAAGCACGAACTGGTAGGTTCTCCGTACAACGATCGCCGCGCTTCGTGCGAGCGCGTTGCGAAAGTGCTGGGCCAGGAGTTCCTGCGCGGCGCCACGATGGAGCAGCTTGAAGCTATCAAAGATCGGATTTCGGAGGAGGATTACAAGCGTGCCCGCTATGTGATCGGCGAGGAAAAGCGTGTTCTGGATGTGTGCGAGGCGCTCGAAAAGGGCGACTACGAGACCGTCGGCAAGCGCATGTACGAGACCCACTGGGGCATGTCGAAGGACTACGAGGTGTCGTGCGAGGAGTTGGACTTCCTGGCGGAGGTCGCCGAGGAGTGCGGTGTGACGGGTTCGCGCATCATGGGCGGCGGCTTCGGTGGCTGCACGATCAACCTGGTGAAGGACGAGCTTTACGACAACTTCATCGCCACGGCCAAGGAGAAGTTCAATGCCAAATACGGCCACGAACCGAAGGTTTACGACGTTGTGATCTCCGACGGTTCGCGCCGGCTGTAACCGCTGTCGAACAGCCGAATGAAAAATCCCGATACTCGTGAGTATCGGGATTTTTATATGCCGGAGGAGGCTATTCCAGCATTTTTTGCAGCATCACTTCGTCGTGGTAGCCGTCGGCCCGCCACTGCCAATCGCGCTTCGTGCCGATCTCGGTGAATCCGGCGTTGCGGAACAGGCGCAGGCTCGCTTCGTTGTCGGCCCCGACGTTGCACCACAGCTGATGCGCGCGCAGCGTATCGTGTGCATAACGGCAGAGAGCTTCCAATGCGTCGGAGGCGTAGCCGCGTCCCCGGTCGCTCTGTTCGTAGATGAGGATGCCGACGCCCGCCCGGCGGTGGATCGGGTCGTATTCGAACAGGTCGATCGCCCCGACCGGTTTGGAACTTGACAGCGTTTCGATGATCAGCCGCAGTTGTCCGTCGCAGAGCACCCCGACGATGTCCTGATGCCGTTCGACGAAGCGCTCCAGCTGATGACGCGAGAACGGCTCCGTCGTACCGCTGACCGGCCAGATGTCGTAGTCGTTTTCCCACACGTACATCAGGTCGGCGTCCTCCGGCTCCACGGCCCGCAGGCGGATGGTGCGGCCTTCGATGTTCATTACAGGCCGATGATCTTGTTCCGGATAAGCATGGCCACGCCCCAGGCGTTGGCATTCTCGGTCATCTTTGACACGCGGAATTTGGTGTCTTTGTACACCAGGTTGAGCGAGTATTTGTTGGTGGCCGACTTGAGCGGCAGCATGATGTAGTCGCCCGCCGCCGCGAGGTTGCCGCCGACGATGACCGTCTCGGGATTGAACGTGTTGATCAGGAACGCCACGGCCTTGCCGACCTTCTCGCCCGCCTCCTCGATCAGCTCGATCGAGAGGTTGTCGTCGTTCTTAGCCGCGGCGATGATGTCGTCGATATGGATGGTCTTCTGCTGGTCGTATTTCTCGCGGAGGATGGTGTTCACGCCGTTCTGGATCAGATGGCACATCTTGTCCTCGATGGCGATACCCGAGACCTCAGTTTCGAGGCAGCCCTTTTTGCCGCACGAGCAGATGATCTCGTTGTCGAAGAAGGGGATGTGCCCGAATTCGCCCGCGAAACCGCTCTTGCCGTAGTACAGCTGTCCGTCGACCACGATGCCGATGGCCACGCCGCGACCCATGTGGAGGTAGAGCACGTTGCTCTCGTCCTTCGACTTGCCGCAGGTGTACTCGGCATAGCAGCGGGCGCGGGTGTCGTTCTCCAGCAGTACGCGGATGCCGACGCGCTCTTCGAGCAAGTCGCGCAGCGACTGTTCGCTCGACGTGAAGTATTTGTAACTGCGGCCCGTGTCGGGGTTCACGCGCCCCGTCATGCAGACACCCAGCCCGAGAATCTTGCCCCGGTCGATGCCGCATGTGGCGATGAAGTTCTCGATGCCCGAACAGATGCGCTCGATGCACTGCGGACGGTCGAGCAACTCGAACGTGAAGTCGTTCTCCTCCTTGATGATGTTGTTCTGCAGGTCGGTGATCAGGAAGCGCATGTTGTCGCGCCCGACGTTCACGCCGGCGAAATAGATCGCCGAATTGGCCAGTCCGAAGATGTTGGGGCGCCGCCCGCCCGGGGTTTCCACTTTGCCCAGGTCCGTCACGATGTTCTCATCGACCAGCTCCTGCACCAGTTTGGTGATCGTGGGGACACTGATGTGAAGCTCTTTGGTAAGCTCCGAAAGCGTGCATTCTCCGTTGACAGCCATGTGCGCAATGATGTTGCGCTTGATGATGCTGTTTTTGTGCGTAATGCCCTTCAGGGCGTCGTCTTCGTGTTTGTTGAAAAATTCGGTAAGTGATGTCATCCTTGCGGTCTCATTTTTAACTAACTCTGCAAATATAATAAGTATCTTTAATAAATGCAACAAGTTTTTAATAAAATTTAATAAATTTTGCTTCAAAATGAGAGATAAAAAATTAACACCCTGATTTTCAGGGCGTTAATTTTTAAGCGGGACTTTTTGTTTTATAAAGTCGATTTCGATTCCACAACTGTGTTGGGGTCCACCTTGCGGATGAGTCCCTGCAGGACGCTGCCGGGGCCGAGTTCGGTGAATTCCGTCACGCCGTCGGCCAGCATGTTCTTCACGATGTAGGTCCAGCGCACGGGGGCCGTCAGCTGGGCGATCAGGTTGGCCTTGATGGCGGCGGGATCGGTGTAGGGCTTGGCGTCGACGTTCTGGTAGATCGGGCACACGGGCGTCTGGAACGGCGCTTCGGCGATGGCCTTTTCGAGCTCCTGCTTGGCGGGCTCCATCAGCGGCGAGTGGAACGCTCCGCCCACCGGCAGGCGCAGCGCACGACGCGCTCCGGCGGCCTTGGCCTTTTCACAGGCGGCGTCTACGGCCTCCACGGCGCCCGAGATCACCAGCTGGCCCGGGCAGTTGTAGTTGGCGGCGACGACCACGCCGTCGGTCGAAGCGCAGATCTCCTCCACGACCTTGTCTTCGAGGCCGAGAATGGCGGCCATCGTGCCGGGCTGGGCCTCGCAGGCGGCCTGCATGGCCATGGCACGCTTCGAAACGAGTTTCAGTCCGTCTTCGAACGAGAGGGCTCCGGCAACCACGAGGGCCGAGAATTCGCCGAGCGAGTGTCCGGCGGCGGCATCGGGCTTCATGCCCAGCGCCTTGGCCATGACGACCGAGTGGAGGAATACGGCGGGCTGGGTGACACGGGTCTGCTTCAGCTCCTCGTCCGTACCGGCGAACATGATGTCGGTGATGCGGAAACCGAGGATCTCGTTGGCTTTCTCGAAGAGTTCCTTCGCAGCCGGAACTTTGTCGTAGAGGTCTTTGCCCATTCCGACGGCCTGGGCGCCCTGGCCCGGGAATACGTATGCGTGCTTCATAATTTTTTCGAATTTTATGTTTGCAGGGGCAAAGATACGAATTTATTTCCTAAATTTGCACCGCAATGGTTCACAAAGGGCCGGGCAAGGCCCCGTGTGATGAAAAGGGAATGCCGTGAAAATCGGCAGCAGTTCCCGCTGCTGTAAGTTCCGAGAGTTGCCGCGACACGCTGAAAGCCACTGGTCCGAGAGGACCGGGAAGGCGTTGCGGCAGGGACGAGCCAGAAGACCTGCCTTGCAGCTTCCCGACGAGGAAGAATCTTTTTTCAGGGTGTGTCTGCGGAGAACGGAGCATCGCAAGTCTTGGTATTTCGTGGCTGAAATACGGGTATGGACGTGAAAAAGGTTCGATTCCGGGAGGTTCCGGGACCGGATTTTTTATTTTACGAACATACTTAAAATCAAACGAAAGATGAAAAAACTCTTGCTTTTCGCATTTGCGGCCTTCGCTTTGGCCGCCTGCTCGGACGAGGACAATACGGTGGAACCTCGTTACGACGTAATTTCTTTTGAAAAGAGCGAAGGGATGCTCGATGCGGCTGAAATGCCCGTTGAATTGCGCGATGTTACGATTGCCGGGGACTGGGCCGGCGGTGACTTTAGCAATGTGTTGTGCGGTAAGGAGTATATGATGAACGAGGATTTCAACGGAACTTATTTCGACGGCCTGCTCTTTACGACGGCCGATAAAAAGATCGGATTCGGGTCTTATTTCACCGACAACAAATATAGTTCCTATGGAGCTTCCGACGTTTGGGGCGGATTTGTCCTTTCGCAGAACTTCAGCAAGAGGAGCAACGGCGGTTCGGCCGATTACAGCAAGGATGGATTTTCCGCCTGGGCGACGGCCGGGGCGAATGCAAGCGCTACGTTTGCAATCGCTTATGACAATGGATACGGGGTTTACAATTACCATACGCCGAAGATCGAATTTACCGAGCCGCGCAAAGTGGCCTATTTGTACCTGGCCAATGCGACCGTGGCGGCGCAATATACCAGCCGTGTTGAGAATTACTGGTTCAAAGTCGTTGTGACGGGGTATCTCAAAAATGCCGAGGGCGGTAGCGTGGAACAGACGCTCATCGAGGGTGAAAACATTGCCGCCGACTGGGTGAAGGTCGATTGTTCGTCGCTGGGCGAGGTGGACGAACTGCGTTTCAAGGTTCAGTCGAACGATATGAGCGGCAATTATCTGAACTGCCCGGCTTATTTCTGTGTCGACGAAATCGGACTGATTGCCGAGAAGTAATTTAGAGATTAGTTTCCGGAGAAAGACCCGCAGGACTTCATTGTTTTGCGGGTCTTTCGTATCGGGGAACCGGGGACGACCGGGGCCGGGCTGTCCGGGTGGAACGGGAGTTTATTCGTCCCGGAACTCTATGCGGCAGGGCAGCACTACCGATTCGGGAGTCGGGCGGACGGAGCCGGGCGAATGGTTTTCGCGGATTTGCCGCAGCAGGATGCGCACGGCGTGGGCGCTGATCTCTTCGACGGGGAAGCGGGCGACGCTCATCCGGGGCGCGGCCAGACGGAAAAGCGGGTCTTCGTGCATGCAGGCAAGCCCCGGACGCCCGTCGCTGATGCCGATGCCCCGGTCGTGGAAATAGCGCAGGGCCTCGGTGGCGAGGATATGCGTGGTGAAGAAAAAGGCGTCGGTGTCGGGAACCGTGCCGAGGATGCGGTCGAGCGTATCGCAGACGTGCTGCCGGTAGCCGGCGTAGGCAACCTCTCCGTAGAGACGGGGATCGGCGGGCAGTCCCGCTTCCGCCAGCGCGCGGAGATAGCCTCTGTGCCGCAGCTCCATCGTCGGGAGGTGGGGAAAGGTCGTGATGATGGCGATTTTGCGGAATCCCCGGGCCGTGAGATGGCGGACCAGCGCATGGCTGTCCGCCTCGTTGTCGATCACCACGCAGCCGGCATCCGTTTTCGCGAGGCAGCGGTCGAACAGCACGACCGGGCAGCCGCTCTCTGCAAGACGGTCGACCTCGCGTCCCGAAGCGTCGGCCGGGGCGATGATGATGCCGTCGACCTTCTTCGACCGGAAAAGCCGTATCAGGGCGTTTTCCCGCTCGGTTTCGGAGTTCGAACCGGCGATCATCAGCGAGTAGCCTTCCTTTTCGGCTTCCGACTCGATCCGGTCGGCGATGTGGGCGAAGAAGGTGTCCGAAATCGAGGGCAGGATCAGTCCGATGGTTTTCGATACGCCCGTGTTGAGGCTTCGGGCCAGCAGGTTGGGTTCGTATGCCAGGGAGCGGGCGCAGGCCAGCACGCGGCTCTGCGTCTTTGCGCTGATCCCTTTTTTGTCGCCCTGCCCCGAGAGGACCCATGAAACGGTCGTCTTCGAGAGGTTGAGTTTGCAGGCTATGTCTTTGAGTGACGCTCCCACGATTTCTCTGTATAAGCAATGCTCTACAAAGATAAAATTTTTCCGGCATTCGGCAAATAATCCGGCCGTAAAATGACGCCGGGAGTTCTTTATCCGGGCTATGGAAGCAAAAGAATCCCGCAGGGCCTGCCCTGCGGGATTCTTTCGTACCGGGAATGCGCTTATTTCGAGATCAGGTTTTCGCGCTCGATGTCCTTGAAGTAGCGGTAGGTGGCCACGCGCAGCTCCTCGGCGGCCGGATCGTCGCAGACCAGGATGCCGTTGGGGTGCACCTGCAGGGCCGAGATGGTCCACTGGTGGTTGTACGAGCCTTCGACGCCGTGGCGCACCGCGCGGGCTTTCTTGTGGCCCGTGGCGAGGATCAATACCTTTTTGGCCGACAGCACCGTACCCACGCCGACCGTCAGCGCGGTCTTCGGCACGAGGGTCGTGTCGCCGCCGAAGAAGCGGGCGTTGACCTGGATCGTGTCCTGCGTCAGGGTCTTGATGCGCGTGCGCGAGTTGAGCGACGAGAAGGGCTCGTTGAAGGCGATGTGCCCGTCCTCGCCCACGCCGCCCATGAAGAGGTCGATGCCTCCGGCCTCGACGATGCGGGCCTCGTAGTCGGCGCACTCCTTGGCCAGGTCGTCGGCGTTGCCGTCGAGGATGTTGACGTTCTCGGGCTTGATGTCGACGTGCTTGAAGAAGTTGTTCCACATGAACGAGTGGTAGCTTTCGGGATGCTCCTCGGGGAGACCCACGTACTCGTCCATGTTGAACGTGATGACGTTCTTGAACGACACTTCGCCCGTTTTGTGGCGGCGGATCAGCTCTTTGTAGGTCTCCAGCGGGGTCGAGCCGGTAGGCAGGCCCAGCACGAAGGGCGACGAGGTGTGCTGCTCCTTGTTCTTGATCTGGGCGATGATGTAATCGGCGGCCCACTGGGCTACCTGCTGCGGGGTATTTTCAATGATTAAGCGCATGGGATGGTGTGTTTTGTTTTTTATGTTTTGGCATTTGTAAAGATGTTTCTAAAACATCTTTACAAATACCTCGATAGCCTGGTATTCGGCCATGCCGAGCTGGTCGTAGAGTCTTGCGGTGTTCTGCGTGCGCTCCTCGGCCCGCTGCCAGAACTCGCGGATCGCTGCCCGGGAAGGGCATGATGTCCTTCTGCGAGAGGTGGCGGTAGATGGCGTGGCGTTTCATGATCAGCTCGTCGGGCGACAGGGGCACGGCCATGTCCACCATGCCGAGGTCCCACTCCATCCAGGCGCCGCGGTAGAGCCACAGGTGGCACTCCTTCAGCCACTCGTCGTCCTTCACGACTTCGAGGGCGCCCAGAATGGCTTCCATGGCCGTACGGTGCGTGCCGTGGGGGTCGGCCAGGTCGCCGGCAGCGTAGATCTGGTGAGGCTTGATCTCGCGCAGCAGATTGACGATGATTTCGATGTCCTTCTCCGTGAGCTGGCCCTTCTTGATGCCGCCCGTTTCGTAGAACGGCAGGTTGAGGAAGTGGGCGTTGGTGTCGGGGTTCAGACCGAACGAGCGCACGGCGGCGCGCGCTTCGGCGCGGCGGATGGCGCCCTTCAGGTCGAGCAGCGCACGCGGCTCGGGTTCGCCCTTCTTCTTGCCGGCGATGATCTTCTCGACCTCGGCGTAGTGGTTGCCGAAGCCCAGCTCGCGGGCCGTGTCGATGTTTTGCAGCACGACGTCGTCATGCACGGCCACGTTGCCCGAAGTCTCGTAGGCGACGTGTACGTCGTGGCCCTGCTGGACGAGGCGGATGAACGTACCGCCCATCGAGATCACGTCGTCGTCGGGGTGGGGCGAGAAGATGACCACCCGCTTGGGGAAGGGCGACGAAGGCACGGGGCGCGTCGAGTCGTCGGCGTTGGGCTTGCCGCCCGGCCAGCCCGTGATGGTGTGCTGGAGGTCGTTGAAAACGTCGATGTTGATCTGGTCGTAGGCGCGGCCCTGTTCGAGCAGCTCGCCCAGCGAGTTTTCGATGTAATCCTTGTAGGTGAGTTTCAGGATCGGCTTCTGAACCACGCCGCAGAGCCATACCACGGCCTTGCGGACGAATTTCGGCGTCCAGTCGCAGGGACCCACCAGCCACGGCGTCTGCTCGCGGGTGAGGAGCTGTGCGGCGTTCTCGTCGATCACCACCTCGATATTCGAGTGCGCTTGCAGGTACGAGGCGGGAACTTGTCCCGTGATCTCGCCCTCGACGACCCTCTGCACGATGTGGGCCTTCTCCTCGCCCCAGGCCATCAGGATGATGCGGTCGGCGCGCATGATCGTGTCGATGCCCATCGTGATCGCCATCTTGGGGGTGTTCTCCAGCCCGAAGAAGGCTCCCGACTGGATCTTGCGGGTGTTGTAGGTGAGCTGCACCAGCCGCGTGCGCGAACGCGAGTAGGAGCCCGGTTCGTTGAAGCCGATCTGTCCGTCCTCGCCCACGCCGATGATCATCAGGTCGATGCGGCGCACCGAGTGGTCGTACGAAGCGCAGTATTCCGAAACGCGGTCCTCGGGAACCGTGCCGTCGGGGATGTGCACGTTCTCGGGCAGGATGTCGATGTGGTTGAGGAACTCCTCGTGGATGCGGTAGTTGCGGCTCTGCTGTTCGGTCGATCGGATCGGGTAGAACTCGTCGAGGCTGTAAACGGCGACGTTCCGGAAGCTGATCTGCCCCTCCTCGTGGCGTTTCACCAGCTCGCGGTAGAGACCCAGCGGGGTGCGGCCCGTCGTGAGGCCCAGCACGAAGGGCTGCGACTCCTCGTAGACCTCGTTCGAGCAGTGGATTTCGTTGTACATGCGGATCGCCTTGACGATGTTGTCGGCGACGTACTGCACACCTTCGTACTCGTTTTCGTAGACCTTGGTGTGGATCTTCTCGTAACGATGGATGATGTCGCGCGGAGCCGATTCGGAAATCAGACCGCCGTCTTTGGGGAGTGAATACTTGTTGTTCATGATTCGATATTGTTTTAGTCTTTTTCTACTTCTCAAACGTCACCCGCTCGAAAAACTCGGGACGGTGGAAATCGGGCTTCTCCGTTTGGATCGGCCGCCACGAGAGGAAATGGGGGTGCGAGAGGTTGTCGCCGCACTTGTAGAGGTTCATGCGGGCCTTGAGGCCGCTCCAGTCCGTCAGCGCATGGCGGAAAAGCGCCTGCGGGGGGGATGGCCAGCGTGAGCGACCAGCGGTTGTCGCCCTCGCGCTCGGCGAAGGCTCGCCGGGAAGCGTCGTGTAGCGTTTCACGCCTGCCAGCACCTCGGGCGAGGCGTGTTCGGCCTCGGTCCGCGACTTGCGTGCCCCGAGGAGCATCCGCCCGATGCAGGTGGTTTCGAAATTGTAGTACATCCCCTCGTCGGGCGCGATGAAGAACTCCGCGCACGAGTCGGTCCACACCTCGCCGTTGTCCTCCGTGACGAGCGCCGCCGTGTAGCGTTCGGCAACGTCGAAGCGCAGCATCAGCCAGTCGCCCGTATGGAACATCCGGAAGCTGACTTCCGGGGCATAGGGAAATTCCGCGGGCCAGTTGCAGCACGCCACCGGTCGGGGTTCGATCCCGGCGAATGCCTCGTCCACGGCGGCCCGGTCGTCGGGCACGATGCCTGCTATCTTGCGAATTTCCATTCCTTATTTGTATTTGGCGACGGTTTCCCGTACGATTTCACACATCGTGCCGTACTGCTCCTCCATGCTCCGCAGCAGCTTCGTACTGGGCGTGCGTGCGCACGCGGTTGTGCTCGGGGTATTTCGTCTTGTAATAGGTGTCGCCGTCGATGTAGTCCATCAAAAAGCGCAGCACTTGTTCGAAGGTGATGTAACGGGCCGAGAAGGCCAGGTGGTCGATTTCGGCCTGGTTGAGCTGTCCGGCCCGCTGCGACAGATAGCCTTCGGTATAGGCGCGGAACATTTCGAGGGACATGCCGACGCGCGAAAGGTCGCGGTCGTCTTCGTCGCCCGTGTTGGTGTAGGAGCGGATGGCGTCGCCGAAATCGTTGAGCGACGTGGAGTTCATCACCGTGTCGAGGTCGATGGCGCACAGCACCCCGCCCTGCTTGTCGAAGAGGATGTTGTTGATCTTCGTGTCGTTGTGCGTCACCCGCGTGGGGATCGTGCCGTCCTCGACCTTCGACCAGAACGCGAGCATCTCGCCGCGCCGCGACTCGATCCAGCCGATCTCCTCTTTCAAATCCTTAACGCGGCCCGCGGCGTCGCGGCGCAGCGCCTCGTCCCACTGCACGAAGCGGTGGCGGATGTTGTGGAATCCCTTGATCGTCTCGGCCAGCGGCTCGGTGAAGTCCGCCAGCTGGGCCTGGAACTTGCCGATGCCCTCGCCGCCCTTGCGGGCCAGTTCCGGGGAGTCGGCCTTGTTGTAGGCGATCGTGTCGCCGATGAAAACCGAAACGGCCCAGTATTCGCCCTGCGCGTCCACGTGGCAGAGTTTCCCGTCGTGGGTCGCGACGACCGTCATCGCCTCGCGTTTGGGGTCGCCTCCGGCGGCTGCGACGCGGCGGCGGATGTGATCCGTCACTTTGCGGATGTTCTCCATCATGGCCGGAACGTCGGGAAAGATGTTCTTGTTTTTGCGCTGGAGGATGTAATCCGGCGCATCACCTGCCGTGCGGACGATGAACGTGTCGTTGATAAATCCCTCGCCCAGCGAGTCGATTGCCGTGATGGCGCCTTCCAGCGCGAACTGCGACGCTATTTCCTGTAATTCAGCCTTCATACGATGAGGTTGTTTCGGTTTTGGTTGTTAAAGGTTAAGTTTCACCTCCAAAGTTACTGAAAAGAACGCAGAAATGCAACCCGATGTTGTGAAAAAGCCCGCCTTTCTTGCGGAAGGGCGGGCTTGCGAAAGCTTTCGGACGGGTTATTCGATCGGGTCGATCACCGTGAAAGTCACCTCGTAGGGAGCGGGCGCCGACTGTCCCTGGTAGTTGCCGCCGGCGACGATGAAGGTCACCGTGTAGGTTCCCGGCTCGGTGTAGATGTACGAGTAGCTCGGCAGGTCGTCGGTCACGCCCTTGATGTTCTGGCCCGTGTCGGGCGAGATCGTGTTGAGCGCGACGGGCTGCATGAAAGCCCACTGGTCGATTTCGGGGAAGGCCCCGGCGCTGAAGCCCTGGAAGACGATATTGGCGGTGTTGTTCGATCCCGGCTGGCCCTGGAATTTCAGGTTGCCGTTGCCCGATACGTTGTGGATATAGGGGTCGTCGGCGTGCTGCGAAGCCAGCGAGAAGGGGACGAATTCCATGTCCGGGTAGTTGTACACCTGCGTGTCGTGGCCCTTGAACTTGACCGTGATCTTCGGGTTGATCCGATAGGTGCGCATCGTGGTTTTGGGGTCCGGATAGAAAAGGTGCATGCCCCACGAAAAACTGTCGGCGAACCGGGTGATGTCGTAGGTGTAGGTTTCGAACTTGTTCGCATTGTTCGGCGTGAACTCCAGTTTGGTCCAGTCGGCGCAGTCGTTCGCCGCAATGGCTTCGACCACGGGGCGGTCGGTGGCGGCATCGCTGCCGTTCAGTCCCGCGAATTTGTTGCCCGCAAACAGATCGAGATTGTTCAGCGTGCCGTACTGCTGGCTGATCTCGATCTCCAGTTCGCACGACTCGATGTCGGCGATGTCGACCTTCGTGCGGTTGCGGTGCTTGTACTCGTGTCCCGGGTCGCCCGTCCAGACGGTGATGAAGTCGGCGTTGCCGCCGAAGTTGAAGACCACCGGGTCGCCCGTGCGGTAGGTGTTCGTCGGCGCCAGCTGTACCGAGAACTCCAGCGGCTCGTAGATCTCTTCGTGCTCGCACGAGGCCGCCGCGGTTGCGAGGGCCAGCGTCGCCGCGAGGTATGTGATTCGTTTCGTATTCATCGTATGCTTTGCAATTAAGCGTTTTACCATAAGGGGTTCTGTCTGAGCGCGTGGTTTACCGCCAGCTCCTTGGTCGGAATCGGGAGGTAGATGTGGCGTGCCGTCACGTTGGCGTAGTTCGCCGACGCATAGTTCGTATAGCTGACGTTGCGGTACTTGTTCTCCGTCGGCTGGTTGGTTCCGGCGTTGTGCATCTGCTCGACGAACGTGCCCCAGCGGATCAGGTCCCACTTGCGAAGCCCCTCGAAGGCCAGTTCGCGTCCGCGCTCGTTGCGCACCAGGTCGCGGAACGAACGGTAGTCGCCGAGCAGGCTCTCGTCGGTCTTGACGCCCGCGCGGCGGCGGATTTCCCGGACGGCCTCCTTGGCCTGGTCGTCCGGCGCCCCGGCGTATTCGTTGATCGCCTCGGCGTACATCAGCAGCACGTCGGCATAGCGAAGGATCGGGAAGTTGATCGTCGTGTAGAGGCTCTTGGCCGACATCTGTTTCTCGTAGACCGTCTCACGGCGCCATTTGCCGGCATTGCGGACGGCGCACATCACCGTCGGGTCGTAAACCAGATCGGCGGGGTCGAACGCGTCCTCGATCGTCTGGTCCAGTCCTTCGATGTCGGGCATGGCGAAACTGTTGTTGTAGACCCACGGCGTCTTGAACATGCTCTGCGTCTGTTGCAGGTAGCGCGTCACGGTCTCGCCCTCCTTGTTCTTGTAAGAGATTTTCTGGTTGTTCATCCCGCGGTAGTTGTAGCCCGGCAGGTTCCACGTCAGCCGCTTGTCGATGACCGTGGCGCTGCCCGTTTCGTCGGCCGTGCGGTCGTTCTCCCAGTAGAGCTGCCAGAGGGTGTAGGAGCCGTTGTAATAGCCGTAGGAGTAGTTGCAGGCCCATTCCGAGTAGTTGGTCGTTCCCGACTGCGAGCGCAGGCCGATCAGGTCGCCGATGCGGCCGTTCGTCCAGTCGGTCGCGCTGGTGCGGTCGCCGAGGAATTCGGCCTCCCACATCGACTCGTGGTACTGCGTGTCGTACTGGTCGCGGATCATGTTGATGAAGACCTCCTCGTAGTTCTCGTTCAGGTCGTGCTTGTGCGAGGAGATCACCTCGTTGGCCCAGTAGGCGGCGCGGCGGTACATCTCCTTCTTGTCCAGTCCGTCGATCTGCTTGACGCTCTCGCCGGCCATGAAGAGGTAGACGCGGGCCAGGATGCCCTGGGCGACGGTCTGGCTGACGCGCGAGGGGGTGTTGTCGATGGGCTCGTAGAGGTCGGGAATCGTGGCTTCGATCTCGTCGGCGCACCATTTGAGCACCTGCTCCTGCGGCGTTGCGGCCATCTGCACGTCGTTGGGGTTGGGCGAGGTGGTCGCCTTGACGCGCAGGGGCACGTCGCCCCACGCCTGCGCCAGCAGGAAGTGGTAATAGGCGCGCAGGAACCGCGCTTCGGCAATGTAAAGTTCGATGCCCACCGAAAGTTTCTCGGGGTCGATCTCCGTCTTTTCGACGGCCTCGATGTAGCGGTTGGCGTTCTTGATGCCCTCGTAGAGTTTCGACCAGGCGTCGTAGATCGCCGCCGTGCCGGCGCTGTGGTTGTAGCGGTCGGGACGCGATTCGCTGTTGTTGTAGTTGTTGAAGTAGCAGAGGTCGTCCGCGTTGGCGATTTGCAGCGAGTAGTAGTTGCCGTAGAGCGCTTCGCTGTTCAGCACGCCGTAGACGCCCGCCAGACCGTAGATCAGCTTTTGTTCGCTGTTGTAGTAGCCTTCGCCGGGGATGATCTGCGGATCGGTGTCGAGGAAGCTGCACGCCGGGAGGGCCGCGGTGAGCAGCGCCAGCGTTCCCAGTTTCAATATGCTTTTGATTTTCATGGCGTAATGTTGCGTTTAAACCGTTAGAATGTGAGGTTTACGCCGGCCGTGAAGCCGAATGCGCGGGGATATGCCGACCAGTCGAACCCGGGCGTCAGCACCGAATTGCGGGTCGATACCTCGGGGTCGGGACCGCTGTAACCCGTCAGGGTCCAGATGTTGTCGGCCGAGACGTAGACGCGCATCTGGCTGATGCCCGCCTTGCGCAGCGAACGGCTCGGCAGCGTGTAGCCCAGCGAGACGTTTTTCAGCCGCAGGAACGAGCCGTCCTCGATGACGCGCGACGAGTACTCCTCGCGGCCGACGGCGTTTACGCGCGGAATGTTCGACGTGGGATTCTCCGGCGACCAGCGGTTGGCGTAGGAGGCCAGCTGGTTGGTCTGGCTCTTCCAGCCCGACTCGAAGACCAGCCGGTTGGCGTTCAATACGTCGTTGCCGTAGCTCCATGCGAAGAAGATGTTCAGGTCGAAATTCTTCCAGTTGAAGTTGTTGCCGAAGCCGCCCGTGTTGAGGGGCTGTCCGCAGCCGATGATCGTGCGGTCGTAGTCGTCGATGACCCCGTCGCCGTTCATGTCGCGGTATTTCATGTCGCCCGGCTGCATCGTGTTGCCCTTGAACGAGGGAACGCCGCTGACGAGGTTGCCCTTGTCGTCGAAATCCTCGGCCTTGTAGGTCCCGTCGTAGATGAAGCCGTACATCATGCCCGTGGGCTTGCCCACCTGCGAGATGTAGGGGAACTGCGAGTTGAAGCGCGTCTCCCACGATACGGAACTCTGGAGCGTGTTCTGTCCGTCGACCAGCCCGAGGATCCGGTTGCGGTTGAAGGCGATGTTGAACGACGTGGACCACTGGAACTGACGGGTCTTGACGTTCACCGTCTCGAGCGTCAGCTCGAAGCCGCGGTTGCGGATCTTGCCGATGTTGAGCATCCCCTGCTCGAAGCCCGACGAGGCGGGCAGCAGGGCGTAGAGCAGCAGGTCGCGCGTCACCTTGTCGTACCAGTCGGCCGTCACCTTGATGCGGTCCTCGAAGAACCCGAGGTCGAGACCCGCGTTCCACTGCTCGGTGGTCTCCCACTTGAGCCGTTCGTTGGCCATGTTCGAGACGTAGTAGCCCGGCACGCGCTCGCCGCCGAACACGTAGTCGAGCGAGCTGCCCGAACCCGGGTTGACGGTGATCTGCGAGTAGAAGTCGTAGGGGGTCTGCGTGCGGTTGTTACCCGTCAGGCCCCACGAGAGGCGCAGTTTGCCGTTGCTCATCCAGTCGCTCTTCTTCAGCAGGTTCTCGCGGTTGAAGTTCCACGAAAGGCCGGCCGAGGGGAAGTAGCCCCAGCGGTTGTCGGAGGGGAATTTCGACGAGCCGTCGGCGCGGAACGAGAAGGTGAAGTAGTATTTGTAGCGGAAGTTGTAGTTGGCGCGCAGGAAGGCCGACATCATCCGCCAGTCGTAGTAGTTGCTCTGGACCTTCTGGTAGTTGCCCGTGTGGATGCCTGCGATGCCCAGCTCCTCGGAGGTGATCTGCGTCGACGCAATGCCGTCGTAGGTGTTCTTCTGGCCCTGGAGCGAGAGTCCCGCCATCAGGTCGAGGTTGTGGCTGCGCCCGACACGCTTCTTATAGTTGAGCGTGTTTTCGTTCGACCAGCTCGTCTGGTCGGTCCAGTAGATGGCGCCGTTGACGCCCTTGCCGCTGGGCGAGCCGGCGTAGCCCGTGTAGGTTTCGCTGCCGTTGAACTCCTCGCGGCGGCGTTTGTTCAGGACGTAGCCGCCCGTGGTCTTGAACGTCAGGTCGGGGGTGATCTTCCACGTCAGCGCCATGTTGGCGTTGAGATAGTCCACCAGCGTCTTGCGGTATTCGTTCTTGGCGGTCTTCACCGGGTTGAAACGGTAGTCGTTCGATCCGTCTACGGCTTCGTCGAGCATCGAGTCGAGGATGTCCTGCCCGGGAGGCGTTACGGGGCGGTAGCCCCAGACCGAGTACATCAGCCAGCCCGACGACGACGAGGTGGTCTGCGCCGTGGTGGGGGTCACGCCGTTGGTCGCCGTGCGCGAATAGTTGGCGTTGGCGTTCAGCGTGAGTTTTTTCGAGATGGGCAGCGTGAAGTTGGCCTTGCCCTGGTAACGCTGGAAGTTCGAACGGATGATGATGCCGTCCTGGTCGAGCGCCGAGAAGCCCACGTTGTAGCGCAGGCCCTCCTTGTTGCCGCCCGAGAGCGAAACGTTGTAGTTCTGCTGGAAAGCCGTGCGGTAGAGCTGATCCTGCCAGTCGATGCCCGGGATGGTGCGGTAGTCGTCGAGCGTCAGCCCTTCGCTGAAATAGCTTTTGTTCATCGTGTCCTCGCTTATCAGTTCGCTCTGCAGTCGGACGAACTCGTAGGAATCCATCAGGTCGGCCTTGTTGGCGATCTTGTTCAGGGAGAACGAGGCGCTGAAGTTCACCGTGGGCTTGCCCTCGTTGCCGCGCTTGGTGTTGATCACGATGACGCCGTTGGCTCCGCGCGCTCCGTAGATGGCGGTCGCCGAAGCGTCTTTCAGCACGTCGATCGACTCGATGTCCGCGGGGTTGATCGACGCGGCGAACGACCCTTCGGACGGGAATCCGTCGATGATGTAGAGCGGGGCGTTGCTCTGCGTGAGCGAGTTGTTTCCGCGGATGGTGATATTGGCTTCGGCGCCCAGCGAGCCGTCGCCCGTGGTGACGACCACGCCGGCGATGCGTCCGCCCAGCGCCTGGTCGAAGTTGGTGACGTTGGCCTTCATCATCGTTCCCAGGTCGGCCTTGGCCACCGATCCGGTGAGGTCGCGCCGCGTAGTGGTTCCGTAGCCGATGTTGACGATCTCCACGGCGCCGATCTGCGAGGCTTCTTCGGTCATCTTGACGTTGATCGCCGTGCGTTTGCCGACATACTCCTCGACGGTCGTGTAACCCAGGTAGGAGAAGACCAGCGTCTGGTCCTCCCGGACCTTGATCGAGTAGCTGCCGTTGGCGCCCGTGGCCGTTCCCGACTGCGTTCCCTTGATCAGGACGGTCACGCCCACCAGCGGTGCACCGTTGGCGTCAACCACGCGTCCGTCCACGGCGTTCTGCGCAAAGGCTTCCCCCCCCCGGAGTACCGATAGGGTCACCAGCGCTGCCGCGGCCATGCGTTTAAGTGCTTTTTTCATAAATTAAATCAGGTTGTGGGTAAAAAATGGTTATTTCTTCTTGAGCCGGAACTCCACGGGCTGTCCGTGGCGGCAGGTTATCTTCAGCAGCGTTCCGGTATCGTGGGAAACGGCTTCCACGCCCGGATATTGTGCGGCAAGCTCCCATGCGCCATCCAAAAGCACCTCTTTTTCGATGGGCCGGCTCTCCTGGCGCGTGGTGTAGGTTTTCTCCGTGAGGCCGAGGTCGGGCGTGCAGACGCTCATCACGACCTGTCCGTCCGCGTCGGTGCGCTCCATGACGATCGACTCCCCGGTCGCCTTGCGCACAAGCCCCTGGCCCGTGTATTCCCCGAAGCAGACGTAGCCCGTGATGCCCGTGGCGAGGTCCTTCACGACGTGGGCCGTGTTGTCCCGGCGCAGCACTTCGTAGCTGTCTTTCTTGATCACGCGCGTGATCTCCTTGTTCGTGGGCTGGATGTAGACCGCATATTCGTATCCGGCCTGCTTGGGGGCGCGGCCGTGGTCGATGTAAGCCGTGGCGAAGTTGCCCGTCTGGGGTGCGCGGGTCTTGTCGTTGGGCGAGGTCTGCTCCTGCTTGAGGATGTTCACCGCCGCGGCGTTTTTCACCACGTAGAAATTGCCCTTCGTGTCGGAGAGCGCCAGCCGCTCGCCGCCCTTCGAGAGGTTGAGCGGGAAGGCGTCGTAGATCTCGCCGTCGACTTCGAGCTGTTCGCCCGGACTGTCCATCCGCAGCTGGAAAAGCGTCGTTTCGGTGGGATATGCCTGATTATCGTTGTCGATGCCGCTGCCGAGGAAGACCATCCGGTTGTCGAAGCAGAAGACCGACTTGTGCGCCGTGGCCCCGGGGGTGAAGTTCTTGCGGTCCCTTTCGACGAACTGGAACGCCAGCACACCGTTGCGGCCTTCGAGCGACGAGGCGCCCGAGAAGCGTTCGGGGTTGCGCTCCATGAGCGTCCCCGGCAGCGGGCTTTCCAGTTCGGGTAGGGCAGGTGGATGGTCGTGGCGCCCGGCACGCGGTTCCAGTCCCAGCCGTCCTGCACGAATCCGCTCGCGGCGGCCGAGACGGGGTTGCCCGAGCCGATGATCGGGGCCGAGCCGTAGCTCTGGTAGCGTCCGTAGCGGTTGTCGCGGGTGTAGATCTCCGAACCCCAGACGTCCGAGTTGTAGGCCTTGAGCGTCACCATCCAGTCGCCGCGGCGGTGGATGCCCGCGGCGCCGTAGTTATAGACGAAGAAACCCGAGGGCGTGGGACCCGCCGAAATGCCCTCCTTCTTGAAGAGGCTGTTCAGCTCCTTGTCCGTGCCTTTCAGACGCAGGTAGGCGCCCGCCAGTTCGGGGTCCGCGCCCTTGCCGCTGCCCGTCAGGTCGCCCAGTGCCGCGAGGTAGCCGAAGGCGTTGACGTCGGCGTCGGGGATGCGGCCGTTCTTGCCGAAGGGGTGGCGGCCGGCGAGGCCGAGTCCCCAGTCGCGCAGGTCGGTGTAGTTGGCCATCGACATCAGCGCCAGCTTGAAGTTGCGGCGCGCCTGTTCCGAGAGGAGGAAGTCGGTCCCGCGCGTGGCCTTGCACCAGTAGCCGATCATGGCGAACGCACCGGTCGAATAGGCGGGGTAGAAGCCGCCGTGGTGGAAGGTCGTGCCGTCGGGCTTGATGCCGCCGATGGTGCCCGGCGTGAAGCCGAGGCTCCCCGAGAGCCATACGCCGAGGCCCTTCATGGCGCGGTACTGCTCGGCTTCCGAGGGCAGCATCAATGCGCTGATGAGCTTGGGGATCAGCAGCGTGTGCCACGAGTCGAGCAGCTCGTCGCGGCCGTAGACGTAGGGCTTGCGGGTCTCCGCCAGGCCGCTCCAGTAGGCCAGCACCTTGACGTATTCGTCGGTCTTGCCGCGTGCGGCGATCTTGTCGCGCATGAGCCACATGGCGTCGTAGATCTTGCGCACGTTGTAGCCGTAGTGGTGGTTGGTTCCGTTGCCGTGGCCGAAGGCGAAGCCCTGGTCGATGGCGTGGTCCATCACGAGAAAGAAATCGTCGTCGTATTTCGAATCTTTGTTGATGTGGCTGTTCAGCGCGAAGGCGTTGAGCATGTTCTCGATGTCGTCCAGGCGCAGTTCGCCTTTCGGGCGGTTGCACTCGTCGTTCGAGAGCAGCGGGGCGCCGATGATGCCGCCGTCGCCGGTGCGGCGGATCGCAGCTTTCCCGAAGGTCTCCAGCGCGCGCGGGATGATCGTGCCGTTGATGTAATTGGCGCTCGACATGTTGGCTGCGACGATGCTTTCGATGCGCGATTTCACGGCGTCGAGCTGGGCCTTTTCCGCGGGCGTGACGTCGCGCAGCGGCTCGTCGTATTCGTACTGCTCCCATTCCCAGAGACGCGCCCAGTGCCACAGCTCGCGTTTGAGGTTGCAGTTGTTGTCCGGAATCTGCTTGTCGGGGGTGATCTGGTCGTGGAGCTTGACCTCGGAGAAGGTCAGGCGGTCGAGGAACAGCTCGCCGCTTTCGACCCCGGCGGGCGTCGAGATGACGAGGCGCGAAACCTGCTGCGAGGCGTGGTCGCCCGGCATGTCGTTGTACTTGATCCAGCAGGCGCGCCAGCCCGTGAAGTCCATGTGGAAATCGAACCGGTAGGGAACTTCGCCGGTGGGCGTCTCGAACGAGAACCGCATGTCGGCGTCGGCGGCCTTGGGGTTGTAGATCCAGAGCATGATGCCCGCGCCCTTGACCCGGAACGAGCGCATCAGCTGTCCGAAATCGTTGAAGCGGAGCGTCGACGGGGCGCTCCACGACCAGCGCAGCGAGCGGCTTCCGTCCTTGTAGTGGAGATCGCTCGATTCGGCCGTGCTGTTTTCGCCGCATACGAAAGCCTTGGGAATTTCCGTTTCGAAACTGATTTTGGCATCGATCGCCGCTGCGGCGGTCTGGTTCCAAAGGGTGGCGAACAACCCCAAAATCGCTGGCACAACGTATTTTAACATGTTTTTCATAGATTCATATTTGGTCAAATTTAAACAAAGAAATTGGATAACCAAAATATTAACGGAGGAAAATAATAAAAATTTTAGTTTCATCGGAAAAGTTTATTAAAATATGCTGCAAGTCCGAAAAATGCTTTATCTTTGTGCGAAAAGCCAGTTTGGTTTACCAAAATAATTACGTTAATTACCTACTTATGAAAATCTTATTTAAATATGCGACCGCCGCGCTCCTCCTGGCAGGAGTTGCTGCCTGCTCGCAGCCTTCGAAGCGCGCTTCGATCATCGACGAAAACATCGCCGTCGCCGAAAAACAGATCGGTATGCTGGCCGATTCGAGCGAGACGGGCGGTGTGATCCGCATCCCCTCGACCTGGAAGAACGGGCGGATCGACTACGTGCCCGTCGACGACTGGGTGAGCGGTTTCTTCGCCGGGACGCTGTGGTACATGTACGAACTGACGGGCGACGAGGCGTGGGCCGCACGTGCGCGGAAGCATACCGAGATTCTCGACTCGGTGCAGTATCTGCAATGGCATCACGACGTGGGTTTCATGATCTACGACAGCTACGGCAACGGCCTGCGGCTGAAAAACGTTCCCGGCTACGAGGGCGTGATCGTCCAGACGGCCAAATCGCTCGCGACGCGTTTCCGCCCGGTTCCGGGCGTCATCCAGTCGTGGGACGCCGACCGGGGCTGGCAGGGCGAACGCGGCTGGCAGTGCCCGGTGATCATCGACAACATGATGAATCTCGAACTGATGTTCAAGGCCACGGAGTTCTCGGGCGACAGCACCTATTATAATATTGCGGTGAAGCATGCCGACCGTACGATGAAGGAGCACTTCCGCGACGATTACAGCTGTTATCACGTCGTGGACTACGATCTGACGACGGGCGGCGTGCGCGGACGCTGCACGGCGCAGGGGTATGCCGACGACTCGGCGTGGGCGCGCGGGCAGGCATGGGCCGTCTACGGCTATACGACCTGCTACCGTTACACGGGTGACAAACGCTACCTCGACCATGCGCAGAAGGTGGCCGGTTTCATGCTCGACGACAAGAACATGCCCGCCGATCTGGTTCCCTACTGGGACTACGACGCACCGAACATCCCGAATGAGCCGCGCGACGTCTCGACGGCGGCCATCATCGCCTCGGCGTTCTACGAAATGTACACCTATACGGGTGACGAACTGTATAAGCAAAAGGCCGACAGGATCGTCGAATCGCTTTCGTCGCCGGCCTACCGCGCTCCGGTGGGCGGCAACGGCGGCTTTCTGCTGATGCACTCCGTGGGCAGCATTCCGCACGGCAGCAATATCGACGTGCCGCTGAACTACGCCGACTACTATTTCCTTGAGGCGCTGATCCGCAAGGCCCGCGTGGAGGCGGGGGAACCTTTGTTTTAAACCGAATGTCCATGTATAAACTGTTGTTTCTCGCCGCTGCGTCGGTGTGGCCGCTGGCCGCACCGGCGCAGTCGGTGCGGGAGGTCGCCGATGCGCGGATTCTTTCGTTCGAGGAGTCTGCGACGCCTTTTACGGCGTCGAAAGGCTCGTCGCTGTCCGTCTCGGGCGACCATTACAAGCACGGCGCGCACGCGCTCCGCTGGCAATGGTCGCGGGAGGGCGCCCAGGTGCGCATCGAATCCCCGGTGGGCTACCTGTCGGAAAATCCCAATCCCAGGGAGACCTCCGTTTCGACCTTCGTATTCTGGGTCTATGCCCCGAAGGCGCTCGACGGGAAACTGCGTTTCGAGTTCCGCAAGGAGGGGCGCACCTGCGCATGGTTCGACTACGGCCTGGAGTTCACCGGCTGGCGCGGGGCGTGGGTGGCCTTCGACCGCGACATGCAGGGCAGGCCCGAGGAGGGGATGGACGAGCTGGTCGTCACGGCGGAGGGCGTCAAACGGGGCGAGTTGTACTTCGACCACCTGATTCTCTCCTCATTCCAGGACGTGCGGCATCATACGGCCGATTTCCAGGCGCCGTTCATCAATGCCGCGACTACGAGCCACTGGCTCATTCTGCTGCAGTTGTGGCGCAACCCGATGCCTGCGGTCGCAGCCTCGATCGGCGAGGCCGAGAGGCGCGACATGGCGACCGTCGGGGCGCGCCTGCGCGAACTGCTGCTCGAAGGCCGGAAGCCGATGGCGATGAAGGCCCTGCGCAAACGCTTCGACGCATACGGCATTGCGGAGAATCCCGACGGAACGGTCCGGGGTAAGCCGATCTGGTTCGTGCGTTATGCCGAGACCTATATTAATCTGGGCCATCCCGACATCGGCAAACTTTTCAACGACAACGACCAGACGCTGCGCAAATACAACGACTTCATGTTCCAGGTCGCCGTGGCCCACGATGCCGCCGCGGACGCCGCCGAGCGGGCGGAACTGGAACGGATGTATGTGCTGCTGACGCGGCATCTGCTCGATCAGGGTTTTGCCGCCGGAAGTGCACAGGGGACCCTGCACCACCTGGGTTACAGCATGCGCAACTTCTATACGGCCCCCGTGGTGATGCGCGACGTGCTGCGCCGTGCCGGGCTGGAACACGAGGTGCAGCAGGCCATGGAGTGGTTCTCGGGCGTGGGCGAGGTGAAACTCCCGCCGACGGAGCCGGGCATGGACATCGACGCGTTCAACACCTCGCTCATCGGTCGTCTGGCGAGCATCGTGATGCTCCCGGACACCCCGGCGAAAGCGGCCTGGCTGGAGGCCTTCTCCCGCTGGGTCGACAACGGCTATAAGGTCACCGAGGGGACCGGACCCTGCTTCAAGAGCGACGGCACGGTCTTCCACCACCGCCACCACTACCCGGCCTATGCCGTCGACGGATTCAGCGGCGGGGCTGTGAACGCCGTGTGGCTGTTGTCGAAGACGCAGTTCGCGGTGAGCGCCGAGAGTCATGCCGTCCTGAAACGCGCGTTGCTCGAAATGCGTTTCTACTGCAACCTGCGGTCGTTCCCGCTGGCCCTTTCGGGGCGTCATCCCGACGGCCGCGGAGAACTGGTTCCGTGGCACTTTGCCCGGCTGGCCGTTGCGGGTACGCCCGACGGCAGCGGGGAGATCGACCCGGAACTGGCCGCCGCCTATCTGCGCGTGGCCAAAGGCGACGACGCCTACACGCGGCTGTTCGCCGAAAAGGGTTTCGCACCCGAACCTTCGCCTGCGGGGAACCGCGTCTACGGCTACAATGCCTCGGTGTCGCACCGGCGCGCCGACTGGCTGGTGACCGTCGCGGGCCACAGCCGCTACCTCTGGTCGGCGGAGATTTACCAGGGAGCCAACCACTACGGCCGTTACCTGACGCACGGCAGCATGCAGCTGCTCGGTGACGGCGATCCCGTGAGCGCCTTCGGCAGCGGGTTCCGGCAGGAGGGCTGGGACTGGCGGCACATTCCCGGAACGACGGCGCTCGAAATCCCGATGGAGCGGATGAAGGCCGACATCCGGAACGTCGACACCTGCTCGGGCTACGAGGAGATGCTCCTCTCCGACGAGGCTTTCGCCGGAGGCGTCAGCCACAGGGGCCGCGACGGGGTGTTCGCGATGAAACTCCACGAGCACGACAAATACAACGGTTCGCTGCGGGCGAGCAAGTCGTGGTTTTTCTTCGGCAACCGCATCGTCTGTATGGGTTCCGACATCGAAAACAAGGCTGGGGGCGGTCTGCATACGACGCTGTTCCAGAATTTCCTGGAGAACGTTTCCGATACGCTCGTCGTGAACGGCGAGGCGGTGACGCAGTTCCCTTACCGGGCCGAACTTGCGGGCGGCGCCGTCCTGCGTGATAACCTGCACAACGTTTGGTTCGTGCCCGAAGGTAAGGTCTGCGTTACGAAGCGGTTGCAGCGCTCGCTCGACGAGGAGACCGACGCCCCGACGCAGAACGACTTCGCGACGGCGTGGATCGACCACGGCAGCGGGGTTGTCAGCGGCGGCGGGTACGAATACATGCTGGTCGTGCACGCTTCGGACGGCGAGGCGGCCCGCTACGCGCGGGAGCTTCCCTACGAGGTGCTGCGCCGCGACGCCTCGGCGCACATCCTGCGCGACAGGCTGTCGGGTGCGGTGGGGTATGCGCTCTTCGCCCCCGGCAAGGTGGGCGAAGGGTTGCTGGAAAGCGTTTCGCTGCCCTCGCTGGTGATGATCGGCGGGGATGGCGAAGGGCTGACGGTGAGCGCTGCGGACCCCGACCTGCGTTTCTACGAAGGGCCGGGCGACGAGGTGTTCGACGCCGACGGCAAGCGCGTCGAGCGGAGCGTCTACTCCCGCAAATGGATCGACAATCCCTCGGGGGCGTCGCAGCTGGAGGTCGTGATCCGCGGCCGCTGGCAGCCGGAGGGCGATACGCCGGGATGCCGGATTGCTGTTGAAGGAGCCAATACTTCGCTGACCTTCACGTGCCGCGAAGGCGCGACGCGCGAAGTGAACCTGATTGAAATGAAATAAGATACGATGCTGAAAATTAGAATTGCAATTTCGTTCGCGGGCCTCGCCCTGACGGCCTGCGGGCAGTCGGCGGCCGAGCGCCCCAACGTGATCTACGTCTTTCCGGACCAGTTCCGCAACTCTTCGCTGGGGTTTTGGAACGACGCCGAATTTGCCTCGAAGGTGGGGTGGAAAGGCGATCCGGTCCTCACGCCCAACCTCGACCGCTTCGCTCGCGAAGCCACGGTGCTGACCGAGGCCGTGAGCAACTTTCCCGTGAGCAGTCCCCACCGGGGCATGTTGCTTTCGGGCATGTATCCCGAGCGGAACGGCGTGGTGCTGAACTGCATGTCGGAGCGTCCGGAAAGTTCGCTGCGCGAGGACGCCGAATGTATCGGCGACGTCTTCTCGGCGGCGGGCTACGACTGCGCCTACATCGGCAAGCTGCACGCCGATTTTCCGACGAAGAACAACCCCCAGCGTCCGGGAACCTACGTCAGCGACGCCGTTCCCGAGTGGGACGCCTACACCCCGCCCGAACGCCGCCACGGATTCAACCACTGGTACTCCTACGGCACGTACGACGTGCACAAGCATCCCCACTACTGGGACACCGAAGGCAACCGCCACGATGTCGACGAGTGGTCGCCGCGGCACGAGGTGTCGAAAGCCATCGACTATATCGAGAACAAGGGCGGCGTGCGCAATCCGCGAAAACCGTTCCTGATGATGATCGGCATGAATCCGCCGCATTCGCCCTACGCTTCGACCGACGACTGCGACCTGGAGGGATATGAACTGTATAGGGACAAGTCGCTGACCGAACTGCTCGTGCGCGACAACGCCGACACGACGATGGCCAAGGCCGCCGCCGCGCGTTACTATTTCGCCAACGTGAGCGGCATCGACCGTGAGTTCGGCCGCCTGCTCGCTGCGCTGGACAGGGCGGGGCTTACGGAGAACACGATCGTGGTTTTCGCTTCGGACCACGGCGAGACGATGACCAGCCATTCGACCGACGACCCCAAGAACTCGATCTGGCGCGAATCGCTGAACATTCCCTTCCTGGTGCGCTATCCGGGGCGGGTTCCGCACCGTGTGGACGACCTGCTGCTCTCTACGCCCGACATCATGCCGACCCTGCTGGGACTGGCGGGCCTCGGGGAGCGGATTCCCGCCAGCGTCGAGGGCCGTGACTACTCGGCCGTGCTGCGGCAGGACGCCGTACAGCCCGCGCGTCCGCGCGCCGCGCTCTACATGCGCAACCTCGACGGCGGACGCGATGCCGACGGACTGGTCCGGGGCTTCTTCGCCCAGGCGCGCGGCGTGAAGACCGCGACGCATACGATGGAGCTGCGCATCGGCCGCGACGGGAAGCTCGAAAGGGTGCTGATGTTCGACGATGCGGCCGACCCCTACCAGCTGCACAACCTCGCGCCGGAGGAGCATCCCGCGCTGTTCGCCGCGCTGTGCCGCGAACTGGCCGTGCTGCTGCGCGACAACGACGACGTGTGGTTCCGCGAGGGCGTGTTGTCCGACGTGGTTCCCTATGATACGAATAACTAACAATCAATCGGATATGAACAAATTGTTTCTGTGGATTGCAGCGGCTTCGGCCTTCGTGCTGCAATCGTGTGAGGACACCGACGGCATCCGCGACGAGATCGGGAGCCTGCGCGACCGGGTGGCCGCGCTGGAGTCGAAGATCGGCGGCGTGAACACCTCCATCGTGGCGCTCCACAAACTGATGGACGAGTCTACGATCATCGTCGGGATCGAATCCAATGCAAAGGGATACGAGATCGAGTTGAGCGACGGAACCCGGCTGCCCGTCATCCTCGGTGAAAAGATCGAGGCGCTGGTTCCCGTCATGGGCATCGACGCCGAGGGCTACTGGACCGTGAGTCTCGACGGCGGAGCCACCTCCGAGCGGCTGAAGGTCGGCGGAGAGTACGTCTCGGCGTGGCCCGTTTCGGGCGGCGACCACCGGCCCGGCGCCGAGGGCGTCACCCCGCAGCTGAAAGTCTCGGCCGACGGGGAGTGGCTCGTGAGCCTCGACGGCGGGGTGACCTACACGCCGCTGCTGCAGGACGGCCGGCCCGTCAACGCGCTGGGCGACAAGGTCGTCGTCAGTTACAGTTCGGCCTTCAAGTCGGTGACTTACGATGCGACGACCGGACTTTTGGCGGTCGAACTGCTCGACGGCGAAAAACTCACGCTTCCCGTCTTCGACGATTTCGGACTGACGGTGACGGCTTCCGACAACGAGACTTTCCGCCTCGGGGAGACCCGGGCCTTCGAGGTCGTGCAGAACAACGTCGCCGAGGCGGTGATCGACGCGCCTGCGGGCTGGACGGCCGTGCTCGGAGAGACGACGCTGACGGTCAAGGCCCCTGCGACGTTCGACGCCGCTTCGCAGCAGGCGGCGGTCTCGGTGACGGTCTATTCGGACAGGAAATACCGGAAACTCGTCACGCTGAACGTGACGCTGCTCGACGAGCAGCTGGATGCCGACGCCGCCCTGGCGTGGCGGAATTTTAAGGCCGGAACTGCGGATAACGTCCTGCTCGATTATTCGTATGCCGGTTACAAGCACGGCGAGGAGGCTCCGGCCGATGTCTGGGGACTGGGCTACAAGGTTTACAACGTCGTCGACTACGGCGCCGATCCCACGGGTGCGAAATCCTCGCGCGCGGCGTTGACTGCGCTGCTCAGGGAGTTGAAGCTCTCCGGGCAGAGCGACGCTGGGGCGAACCTCGCGAATGCCAATGCCCGGGCGGTGATCTATTTCCCCGAAGGGCGTTTCATCCTCCACAACGACGATGACAACGTGGTGGACGCAACCTCCGCCAATCAGAAATACACCGACTCGAAGGGTAACAACAAGAGTGAGGAAATTTTCATCCGCGGCGGTAATTTCGTGCTCAAGGGCGCGGGCCGCGGCAAGACGACGCTCGTCATGGACACGCCCAACCTGCCGAACAACTCGGAACAGATGTGGTCGTCGCCCATGATGATCAATATCAAGCACAATTCGGGGCTTTCGGACCTCACGACGGTGACGGGCGATGCCGCACGCGGCACGTTCTCGGTGGAGGTGGCTTCGGCGGCCGGCATCGGGAAGGGCGACTGGGTGTGCCTCTCGCTTTCGAACAACGACCCGACGCTGGTGGCGCAGGAGCTGGCGCCGCACCGGGTCGAGGGGAACATGACCGATATTCAGACCATTACGGTCGAGGACTATCACCAGGTGGCTTCCGTAAGCGGCAACCGCGTGACTTTCGTCGAGCCGATCATGCACGCCGTGGAGGCCAGGTGGGGCTGGAAAATCCGTAAATACCCCCATTATGAGAACGTCGGCGTCGAGGACCTTACGTTCGAGGGCCGCTCGAAGGAGAACTTCGGCCACCACGCCTCGTGGGAGGACGACGGGGCCTACAAGCCGCTCAACATGATGCGCCTGACCGATTCGTGGATCCGCCGCGTCGATTTCAAGGGCGTCAGCGAGGCGCTGTCGATCGTGTCGAGCGCCAACTGTTCGGCCTACGACATCGAGATCAGCGGCAACCGCGGCCACTCGGGTGTGCGCTCGCAGTCCTCGTCGCGCATCTTCATCGGCAAGGTTTATGACCACAGCCGCGGGCAGGCCGTGTCGCCGCCCTATACGAGCACGGGGTATTTCGAAAACGCCGGGCAGTACCACGCTTCGGGCGTGTCGAACACCTCGCTGGGGGCCGTGCTGTGGAACAACACGTGGGGCGACGACGCCTTCTTCGAGTCGCACTCCCAAGCAGCCGCGCGCCACGCTCGTCGACCGCTGCACGGGCGGATTCGTGCAGTGGCGTTTCGGCGGCGACGAAACCAACGTGCCCAACCACCTGGGCGACCTGACGATCTGGAACCTGAACGCCACGCGTGCGGTGCACGATTTCGGGGCCGAGTCGTTCAAGTGGTGGCTCTCCTCGGACAAATGGTGGAAGACCATGCCGCCGATCATCGTCGGTTTCCACGGCGCGGCGGTCACCTTCGACGAGAGCCCCGAGCAGGTCAAATACCTCGAAAGCAACGGCGCGGCCGTTGAACCGCTGTCGCTCTACGAAGCGCAGCTGCGCCAGCGGTTAGGGTATGTTCCCGCATGGCTCAATTCATTGAAATAGAATAAAAACCAATTATATTATGAAAAAGTATTTGATCCTGATCTTCGTCGCGCTGGCTGCGGTTTTCCAGTCGTGCGACAACAACGACGACCTGTGGGATGCGATCGACGACCTGAAGAGCCGCGTGCAGGCGCTCGAAACGCAGGTCGACGCGCTGAACGGCAACATCGAGGCGTTGCAGAAACTCTACGGCGGTGCCACGATCTCCAAGGTCGAGAACGTCGGCGGCATACGTCGTCACGCTGACCAATGGCGAGACCATCGAACTGGTGCAGGGCAGCGAGGCCGAGGCCGTGATTCCGATCGTCTCGATTAACGACAAGGGCGAATGGCAGGTGTCGACGGACAACGGCGCCACGTTCACCTCGCTCGGCGTGAAGGCCGTGGCCGAGGACGGCACGACACCCCGGTTCCGCATCGACGAGGCCACCGGCTACTGGCAGGTAAGCTACGACGGCGGCATGTCCTTCGAAAATGTGAAGGACACCAAGGGCCAGCCCGTCAAGGCCATCGGCTCGGGTACGGTGACCGACAAGTTCTTCGAGGAGGTGAAGGTCGACGGCAGCGACCTCTATATCAAGTTGCTCGGCGGCGAGGAGCTGCGCATTCCGATCGTGAGCGATTTCTTCTGTCGGATCATCACGCCGACCGAAGGCGTGCAGACTTTCGACGCAGGGGCCACCAAGCGTTTCGTGGTGGAGATCCGGGGTGTCGAGCAGGTGAAACTGTCGGCTCCCGAGGGCTGGACGGCGCGCCTGACCGATGCCGTGGATGAGAGGGCCGAACTGATCGTGACGGCCCCCGCAGCCGTGACCCGCGCCACGGCCGACACGTCGAAGGACGTGGCCATCGAGGCCTTTGCGGCCGGCGGGCTTTCGACGGTGGCCAAAATCCAGGTCGAGAGCACCGGAACGGCTCCCGCCGCTCCGACGGTTGCGGTGACCAACTCCGCGACGGTCGAACCCACGCAGTCGGCGCTGACCTTCGACGTTGCGCCCTCGGCCAATGCCGACGGCTGGAAATACCTCTGCCTCAAATCGACGGAAGTGGCTCCCGACGCCGACAAGGTTCTTGCCGACGGCACGGCCGGTGCGGGTACGAGCGTGACGGTCGAAAACCTCGAAGCCAATACGGCCTATACGATTTACGTGGTCGCCTATGCCGGCGACCTGACCAGTGAAGTGGCAAGCGTCGGGAATACGACGGCGGCGGAAGTGATCGACCAGAACGATTATTATAAGAGCGGAGTGGAGATCGACGGTGTTCGCTATGACCAAAATTCCGAAGGTGCGCAGTTACTAGAGGTGGCAGCTGATGCTGCGGCCGATGTTGATCTGCCGGTCAGCCAAGGCGGTATTTATTTCATTGATGATAAGAGTAATGCTTATGTGGCCGGAACTGCCAATTCACAAGGCGTGTCCAAAGATCTGGTAATCATCGGCCGTTATGCCGATGCCAAGACCGAGATAAAGATGGGCAAATACTGGGCTTTGCGGAATCCTTCGGGATTGCTTGCTTTCAAAAATCTGAAAATCAATATGGTCGGAATCGGTAATTATGCATTTAATGCGACTGACCAGGGCAGCGATATCGGAGGTATGGGTACGCTGGTATTCGAGGATTGTGAAATTGCCTTCGATAAGACATTATTGACCATGTACAATGCTGCTACGACGGCAAGTGTAGGCAACATCGTGTTTCGTAATTGCAAACTGCGTTTCGAGGGTACGGCGACATCTTGTGTGTTTATTACTACTCAAAAGGTTGATGCCGGGTTGAGCGGATTTAAGAGATTGGTATTCGAGAATAATATCATCTATTCGATTACGGCCGGCGCTTCTTCTTCGCCGACAGCATTTTCGTTCCTGACGCAGGACAATGCTGCAACTAATACGCTTACGGGCTCGCTTTCGAATCTCGCCATAACATTTAAAAACAATACGCTGGTAGATATTATCAGTTTCGGTTCGTCTGCCGGATCTGGCTATTTCTATGTGGGTAAAATAGGGTCTGTCGATTTTTCCAAGAACCTGCTTTACAGTAACCGGACCGATAAATATGTGGCTGTTATGCGTGTGCAGTATGATTATAATGCGAATGGTCCGTGGCCTTCGATCAATTTGAATCGTACGGAAAATAAGGTTTATGGGACTTCGGGATGGAAGCTCTATTATGACGGTTCGGGGGCATTTACTCCGGGCGGGACGAATACCTATCCCAAGTTGACGGAAAGTCCGCTTACGACCTGCGATGTGGTCAACGGTAAGTTCGTTGTGGCAGACAGTTATGCTGGTTACGGCTCGACGCTTGAGTAGCGAATTTCTGATACAGATAAAGGCGGTCCATTATTGGACCGCCTTTATTGTTGGTGTGCATGGGACCGTCAGCCGATCCAGCTCGTCAGGATTTTCATGCCGCCGTCGGGCGTGAAGGCGAGCGAACGGGCCGAAGCAGGAATCAGGACCGTTTCGCCCTGGTGCACCGGAACCGCTGCGCCGCTGTCGTCGGTGAGCGTGCCGCGGCCCTCGATGCAGATCGCCACGACGAACGAGTCGAGCGACGCGAGGTCGAGTGTCTCGGGGCGGGTCAAATCGTAGAGCGACGTGGTGAAATAGGGGCACGACACCAGTTCCACGCGCGTGTCCTGCGCCGGCTCGTAATGGGTCCGGTAGTCGGGCAGCACGGTGTAGTCGATGGCCTCCTTCGCCAGCTCGGTGTGCAGTTCGCGGGTGTTGCCGTTGGCATCGCGGCGGTTGAAATCGTAGATGCGGTAGGTGATGTTCGAGGTCTGCTGGATTTCGGCGATGAACGACCCCGCACCGATCGAATGCACGCGTCCCGCGGGCAGGAAGAATACGTCGCCCGGTGCGATCTTGTAGTCGGCCAGAATGTCCGTGATCGTATTGTCTCCGACGCTGGCCTCGTACTCGGCCGGGGTCACCTGTCTCGAGAAGCCCGAACGCAGGTGTGCGTCCTTATCCGCCGACACCACGTACCACATTTCGGTCTTGCCCTTGGATTTGTGGCGTTCCAGGCCAGTTCATCGTTTGGGTGCACCTGGATCGAGAGGTCCTGCCGGGCGTCGATGAACTTGATCAGCAGCGGAAACTCCTCGCCGAAGCGCTCGTAGTTGGCTTTGCCGAGCAATGCGGCGCCGTGGCGGGCGATCAGCTTCGGGAGCGTCGTCCCGGCCTCGGGACCTTCGGCGACGACGGATTCGTTGTCCTTGACGCCCGAAAGTTCCCAGCTTTCGCCGATGTTGCGCTGGTCGGTGGCGATCCCTTTGTAGGGGGCGATCTTCTCGCCGCCCCAGATCAGGGATTTCAGAATCGGTTGAAATTTATACATGGTCGATATATTTTTATGCGTTCTCTGCGTCGAGCTGGCTCAAAGCGAAAGCGTATGCGCCGACCGAAATGGCCTGGCTCGCGCCGAGTTTCGAAATCATGACGCCGATGCGTTTCTGCGGGTCGTAGGCCACGTAGCGGTCCGTGCCGTAGACTTTCAGGGGCCGCTGCGCGCCCTTGGCGAATTGGCGGAACTCCGTTTCGTCGTCCAGGTCGTAGACCTTCATCTGCACGCGGTTGAGTTCCTCGCCGCCGATGGTATGCATCTTGCCGCGAAGCTCATTGAGCAGGGCGGGCATGATCCACTTGCGGGCTGCCGTGATGCCGCCGCCGATGACGATCAGTCCGTCCACCAGCGTCACGGCCGTAGCCATGGCGTCGCCGGCGATCTCGCCCAGTTCGGCGAAAGCCTTCCGGGCGGCTTCGGCGTCGCCCGGACGTTTCCCGTCGGCGATTTCGCAAATCTCCTTGGGCTCGAACTTATGGTTCACGTCGCCCGACGCCTCGCCGTAGACGCGTTTGATGGCGCGCACGGCAACGCCCTCCTCGACGATCACCTCGGGCATCTTCTTGTGGCGCAGGCAGAAGGTCTCGACGCACGAATTGTCGCCGCGGTTCAGCCGGTTGTCGATCACCAGCCCTACGCCGAAGCCCGTGCCGAAGGTGTAGCCGACGAGGTTTTTGTATTTCTTGGGGGCTTCCCAGCGCTTCGAGCCGGGCGTTCACCTCGGGCAGCGCGCCTCCCAGCGCCTCGCCGTAAGCGAACAGGTCGCCGTCGTTGTTGATGAAGACCGGGATGCCGAACGTCGCTTCGAGGAACGGACCCAGCGCCACGCCTTCGCGGAACGACGGAAAGTTCGGAAGATAGCCCCCGATGATGCCGTTCGGATAGTCGGCCGGGCCGGGGAATGCGAAGCTGATGGCTACGGGTTTTTCGGGCAGGCGGTCGATGACGGCCTGGAAACCTTCGACCATCGCCGCGAGGCATTTGTCGAGGTTCTCCGCATGCGACGGGAGGGTGATCGGCTCCACAATGAATTTGTTGGCCTGCATGGCGCCGAACACGAGGTTCGTGCCGCCGGCGTCGAGGGTGATGACCACCCGGTTGTCATGGCTGTACATATTGAGTAGTTTTGTTTGGATTGTCGGTGTTCCGGCAGACAAAGATACATAAAAATTGAACGGGAGCAAAACCGAATTGCGCGGAAAAGGCCGGCGACTGCTGCCGCCGGCCTTTTTCAGGACCCTTGCCTTGTGTTAGTTGTTTTCGGGACGCAGTTTGCGCACGACGGCGCCGGTCTGCCACATCTCGCTTTCGCGCATATCGCGCAGCTCCTCGTTGAGTTTCTCGCGGTAGTCGGGTTTGCTGTTCAGGTCGATCGAACGCTGGGCTTCGTTGCCGGCGGCCACCTCTCTGTACAGCTCTTCGAAGACGGGTTTCGTGGCGTCGCGGAACTTCTTCCACCAGTCGAGCGCACCGCGCTGGGCCGTGGTCGAGCAGTTGGCGTACATCCAGTCCATGCCGTTCTCGGCCACGAGCGGCATGAGCGACTGGGTCAGCTCCTCGACCGTCTCGTTGAAGGCTTCCGAGGGGGTGTGTCCGTTGGCGCGCAGCGTGTCGTACTGGGCGGCGAAGATGCCCTGAATGGCGCCCATCAGCGTGCCGCGCTCACCCGTGAGGTCGGAGTAGACCTCGCGCTTGAAATCGGTTTCGAACAGGTAGCCCGAACCCACGCCGATGCCCAGCGCCACGACGCGCTCGAAGGCGCGGCCCGTGGCGTCCTGGAATACCGCGTAGCTCGAATTGAGCCCGCGGCCCTGGAGGAACATGCGGCGCAGCGAGGTTCCCGAGCCTTTCGGGGCGATCAGGATCACGTCCACGTCGGCCGGGGGTACGATGCCCGTGCGCTCCTTGTAGGTGATGCCGAAGCCGTGGGAGAAGTAGAGGGCCTTGCCCGGCGTGAGGTGCTTTTTGATTGAAGGCCATACGGCGATCTGCCCGGCGTCGGAGAGCAGGTACTGGATGATCGTGGCGCGCTCGGCGGCCTCCTCGATGCCGAAGAGCGTTTCGCCCGGGCACCCAGCCGTCGGCGACGGCCTTGTCCCAGCTTTTCGAGCCCTTGCGCTGGCCGACGATGACGTTGAATCCGTTGTCGCGCAGGTTCAGCGACTGTCCGGGACCCTGCACGCCGTAGCCGATGACGGCGATGGTCTCGTCCTTGAGTGTTTCGAGCGCTTTTTTCAGAGGGAACTCCTCGCGGGTTACGACGTTCTCTTCGACGCCGCCGAAATTGATCTTTGCCATAGTTTTCGTGATTTTAAGTTTGTTATACGATCTGAAAGTTATTTTTCGTCTTTGTTGCCTTCTTCGTTGGATTCGGCCCTCAAACGGTCGATCTCCTCGAGGTATTCGTTCAGCAGCTCGCGCCGCGACTTGATGATGGCCACCGTGCCGCTGCGCACGAACTGCTGAACGCCGTAGGGTTGCAGCAACCTGAACAGCGCCTGCGTGTCGGCCTTGTGCCCGGTTTTCTCGACGACGATGTAGTCCTCGTCGATCTCCAGGATGCGGACGTTGTGTTTGCGCACCAGCTGCTCGACGTTGCGGCTGCGGGTCACCTTGTAGAGGGCGATCTCCTGCTGCACGACCTCGTCGGGGGTGTAGACGAAGGTCTTCAGCACGTCGATCTTCTTCTCGACCTGCCGCACGAGTTTGTCTACCTGGTCGGGCGTGGTGCGGACCACGATGGTGAATTTGTGAATGCCCTGCAACGCCGATTCCGAGGTCGTGAGGCTCTCGATGTTGACGTCGCGGCAGGTGAAGACGGTGGTGATCTGGCTCAGCAGGCCCACCTTGTTCTCCGAAAATACGGTGATGATGTATTCCTGTTCCATACGCTGTTTCGTTTTACTCGAACCGGATTTCCGATACCGGGGCGCCGGCCGGGACCATCGGGAAAATGTTCTCTTCGCCCTCGACGCGCACCTCCAGCAGGAAGGCGCCTTCGGAGGCTTTCATGGCGGCGATGGCCTCGTCCAGCTCCTCGCGCCGTTCGACGCAGCGGTAGGCAAGGCCGTTGCCGCGGGCGATCAGCCCGAAGTCGGGATTGACCATCTCCGTAAAGGAGTAGCGGCGGTCGTAGAAGAGCTCCTGCCATTGCCGCACCATGCCGAGGAACGAGTTGTTCAGTAGCACGATCTTCACCGCGACGTGCGACTGGAAGATGGTCCCCAGCTCCTGAATGGTCATTTGCAGACCGCCGTCGCCGGCGAAGAGCACCACTTCGCGGTCGGGGGCGCCGAGTTTGGCGCCGATGGCCGCCGGAAGCCCGAAGCCCATCGTTCCGAGGCCGCCCGAGGTGACGATGCTGCGCGTGCGGCGGAATCCGAAATAGCGCGCGGCGTTCATCTGCTGCTGGCCCACGTCGGTCACCAGCACCGCGTCGTTACGGTAGGCCCGGGCCACGGCGTCGACCGCCTCGCCCATGCGGATACGCCCCTCGCCGGGGTGCACCGCCTTGCGGATGACGGCTTCGTATTCGATCTTGTCGCAGGTCCTGAACCCTGCGATCCATTCGCTGTGGTCGCGTTTGCGGATACGTTCGGTGAGGGAGCGCGCACGTCGCCTTGATTTCCGGGTATGCGGAGTTTTCGCGGCGGATGAGATACGGGCGGTCCGCATAGGGCTTGTACGTAGTCGAGCCGTCGAAATATCCGTTGATTCCAGCTGGTCGAGGTTGGCTCCGACCGGCATCACCACGAAGAAATCACGAGCCACGTATTTGAGATATTTTTTTTCGCTCATGGCCTGTTCGGCGGTTCCATCCGAGCCATCCTCGACTTGTTTCTCCGATGTGCCGTCACAGTATGTCGGCCCGTCGCCCACGTAAGACGTGGTGCCGCATACGGGCAGTCCGGAAGCCTGCGTACAGCTCCATGGCGCCGGTATCGCCCTGAATCAGGAAGTCCTTCATTGCGTTGTAGTAGCCGCCGGAGGACGGGTTGCAGCCGCTGATGTCCTGCGAATACGTGCAGAGGGTCAGCTGGTCGAAGAAATCCGAGGAACCTTTGCCGTCGAGCACCAGACCACTCGGGTTTTGGATCGGTCTGACCGGGTTCCAATGTCAGGCAGTTGCCGCCATCGGTGCAATACTTCCCCTGCCAGAGCCACGGT
>VOFJ01000406.1_pt1 | contig 68000 bp, 61 predicted proteins | sample 5384081 | NCBI WGS metagenome assembly VOFJ01 (sample SAMN12384729, study PRJNA508395) | human gut metagenome | isolation source: healthy gut I | host: Homo sapiens | reverse complement strand
CTGCGTCAGCCGGGCCTGTGCTGTCTGTTCCTCAAGCAGGAGAATACTGAAAAACAGATTCTCCACCCGTTCCCTGACGGCGTAGAGCTGCACGTCAAGGGCTGCCGTGCGTTCGGCATGCATCGCCTCCTCCACTTCGCGGCGCGATTTCGACATGCCGCCGTCCCAGATGGTCTGGCCTACATCTACTCCAACGTTGTACTGCACTTTTTCCATGCCTGGAATGCCGGTGCCCATTCTGTCCATGATGTCGGACAGTGCGGTAGGAAACGAGGGTACGGCATTCTGCACAGTGGCCTGCCCGTAGGCGTTGAGCTGCGGAAGCCAGGTCTTGTTGATGTCCGAGAGGTCGATGCTGCGGGTCTGATGCAGCAGATCGTACTTCTGAATGAGCGGATAATTCTCCCGGGCGAGGTCAACGCATTGTTCCACCGTGATCTGTGCGGTGGCTGCGAATGCTGCTAATGATAACGTGAATAATAAAAGACGTCGTAGCATAATGGCGGGTATGTTAAGTTCAAACATCGGGGAGTGTGAAATACCTACAGGCCGAGCTTCTCGAGCACTGTTCTGACGTTTTCTTTTTTGCGCATTTCAAGGAATTCGTCTCTCCCTTCAAACAGCTTGCCGAATGAACTGCTTATCAGCGGCGCGGCAATGAACGGGAACAGATTGAGCGATGCGATGTCGAGCATCAGCATGCGTGCGTCCACTGGCCGGCATTCTCCGCTGGCCGCTTTCCGGTCAATTTCGTTCTGCAGGGTGGTGATGGCTTTGGCGGCGATGGAGGCTATGCTGTTTTTTACCTGGTCGATGCGTTCGGGGTGCTCGTGCAGTTCGTTAAATATGAACCGGGGAAGGTGAGGATTCTCCGCAATGAAATCAAAATGCTGCTCCACACCCTGCTTTATCCGTTCGCGCAGTGGGAGGTCGGGGTTGCCGAGCACGCCGAACATAACCCGTTTCAGTTTGTCCATCTTGTCAGCCACTATTTTTTCGAAAAGCTTCTCCTTGGTGCGGAAATAGTAGTGCAGCATGGCGTGGGTCACTCCGGCAGCCTGAGCTATAGCCGTGGTCTTGGCTCCGGAGTATCCTTTTTCAAGAAACTCCCGTTCGGCTGCCTGCAGAATCAGGGCCTCGGTATCGCGCTGATGGTTATGTGGTTCGGTCATATGAACAATGCGGTTTAACTTGTTTGATTAACAAATTTGTTAATGCAAATGTATCATAATTTATAAGTGGAATAAAAACGTTGCGGAACATTTGGCATGAAAAAGGAAATAAATGCCAATAAAAAGCGCTTGCAAAGGTGCAAATGAGGTGTTGCAGAGGCGCAAAATGAGATGGAGTAGCATATTGTGGCCGGGAATTTGCGGCACTTACGAACCGGAGGGGGAGGACAATGTGTTGTTTATTATCATAAAGGTGAGTGCACACGGGCGTTTCCATAAGTTTTGCCGATTGCGGCCATAGGAAAATCCCTTAAAAAACGCTTCCGCCACTTTCCGGGATGCTCTACTTTTGCGGCGAAATAAGAAAACAACCTTTTAATAACTACGAAAATGAGCGAACCGATGATTGTGTGGTGTGTGATAGCGGGAGTGCTGTTGCTCGCCTTTGTGATCAGAGACATAGAAAAATCCCTTAACGGCAGACGGCGTCATAGCGCCCATGGCGCTCACCATCTGTTCGGAATGGGAAAAGAGAGGGAGATGTTCTACATTCCCGGAGATGTGGACGATGAGGATGAGTTTGATGACTGATACGGAATGTTGCAGCCGTTGTGGTGACACACAGCTGCGCCCCGCGGCGGAATTTCTTGCCGAGTATGCCGCATGGCTGTTGGGCTGCGGCGCTACATGCATACGCATTGAAAAGAATACCCGAAGAATGGCCGAACGGTTCGGCGTGGAGTTCGATATCTCCATAATGCCCACCCATGTGGTGGTGTCGGTAGGTGGAGGAGGCAGCGGCGGATATGTGCAGCCATGCGTGGCCATGCACAAGGTGGCGGCGTGCGGCATAAATTTCAATCTCAATGCCCGTCTGAGCCGTCTGAGCTGGAAAGTGGCCGACCTGCATCTTGGCATCGGCGATGCCGAGCGGATGTTCGGAATGATAAAGCGCACCCGGCCAACCGGCCAATGGGAGGTGCTTCTTCTTGCGAGTCTGGCCAACGCTTCGTTCTGCCGTCTGTTCGGCGGAGATTTCACGGCAATGCTGATTGTGTTTGTCTCCACCGTTGCCGGCTACAGGCTCAAGCAGATAATGCTTGCTGACAAACGGGATGTGCGCCTCACGTTTCTGTGCGCGTCGTTCTTCTCGGCGGCCATAAGCGCTGGCGGCCATGTGTTCGGCATCGGCTCCACGCCTGAGATAGCTTTGGGTACAAGCGTGCTGTATCTCATTCCCGGTGTGCCTTACATTAATGCCGTGAGCGATATGATCGACCGCCACTATCTGTGTGCTTTCAGCCGTTTTGCCGATGCAGTGGTGCTCACTGCCTGTCTGTCGGCGGGGCTGTGCGGCGGAATGCTTGTGTTGGGTTTAAGATGGTTTTAGGTTATGGGGAACGAATTGCTGATAAATATTTTTGAGGATGGATTGTTTGCGGCTATAGCGGCAATCGGTTTTTCCAGTATAAGCAACACTCCGCGGCGTGCCTATCTCACCTGCGGGCTGATAGCCGCTGCGGGCCATGCGGTGCGCTATGTGCTCATGCTGCCACAGCTTGGCGGAATGCACATCATCCTGGCAAGCACCATCGCCTCGTTCACCATCGGGGTGCTGGCGGTGCTTTTTGCCCCCCGTATCAAGTGTCCGGCCGAAGTGTGCTTCTTCCCGGCGTTGCTCCCCATGATTCCGGGGATGTATGCCTACCGCACGGTCGAGGCCATGCTCTCGTGCCTGTATCACACGCAGGAAGAGGAGTTCGGACATTACCTCTATCTGCTGTCGTACAACGGACTTACCTGCGCGTTCATCATTTTAGGGATGGTCATAGGTGCAACGGTGCCGGTGTTTCTGTTTAAAAAACTGTCGTTCACCGCTACAAGATAACGTGGAAATAAATAATTTTGCAGTTGAATGGAACTGAGACAATTAAAATACTTCGTCAAGGCGGCCGAGACTCTGAACTTCTCGGACGCGGCCCGTGCGCTCAACATAGCGCAAAGCTCACTGTCGCAGCAGATAAAGCAGCTTGAGGAGGAGCTTGACATGCAGCTTTTCCTGCGCAACAGCCACTCCATCAGGCTCACCGAGGCCGGGGAGATGATGTTGCCGCTCGCTTTGCGTACCATCCACGATGCGGAGACCTGCACCGACCGCATCCGCGACCTCAAAAAGCTCCTCACCGGCACGCTGAACATAGGCGTGACACATTCGTTCAGCCCGATTCTCACCGAGACGGTGGTATCGTTCATGAAGCTTTATCCGGGCATAAAGCTGAACATCGTCTACAAGCAGATGAACGAGCTGATGGAACTGCTGGCCGGCAGGGATATAGATTTTGTGCTCGCTTTCAAACCCTCGTGCCCCATGCCCGATGTGGAGTCGCACATATTGTTTCAGAACTCGCTGGCGGCCGTTGTCAGCTCCTCGCATCCGCTGGCCCGCCAGGAGAAGGTGACCCTTTCCGAATTGCAGAAATATGAACTTGCATTGCCCTGCCGCGGCCTTCAGGCACGCAACGCTTTCGACAGCGTGGCGGCTGCCTACGACGGATTCAAAATCCGCATCGAGCTGAACGAGGTGAACATCCTGCTGAAGCTTGTGAGGCAGACGCATCTTGTCACCGTGCTCGCCGAGGATTCAATCTACAACGAGCACGATGTCAAGGCTGTGCCTCTGGCCGTTCCCGCCAACGAGATGGCCGGGTGCGTGCATATACTGAAGGACACCTACCACAAGCAGTCGATGCGGGAGTTTGTGCGTCTGCTCAGCGAATCGCTCGCCGTGAAGCAGCGCCAGAACTCCTGGCTGTGAGGCGCGGGTTATTTTACGTGGATGGTGCGACGGAATTTGATGTCGCCCGAGGCCGCTCCCACCTGAATCTCGAATTCTCCGGGCTCAACGATGCGCTGCAGACGTTCGTTGTAGAGTGCCAGCTCGTCGACCGGAATCGAGAATTCCACCTCCTTTTCCTGACCCGGCTCAAGGTTGATTTTCTTAAACGCCTTGAGTTGCTGTATGGGTGTGTTGACCGAGCTGAAGTTGTCGCGGACGTAAACCTGCACCACCTCTTTGCCGGCACGCTTGCCGGTGTTTTTTACCGTCAGTTTGATTTTGATTTCATTGTCAGGCGAGAAAATGGAATCGTTGAGCTGCATGTTGTCATATTTGAAATCGGTGTAGCTCAGACCGTGACCGAAAGGCCAGAGGGCATAGGGTTTCTCAAAAATGTAGTGTCCGCTGGGTTCGTCATAGCTTCCCCCCTTGTCGTAAATCTGTTCGCGGTCGGAGGGGTAATAGTTGTAGAAACAGGGCGTGTTGCCGGTGCTTCTCGGGAACGATACGTTCAGACGTCCCGAGGGATTCACATTGCCGAAAAGCACGTCGGCCATGGCGTTGCCCTGCTGTTCGCCGCCGTAGAACTGTAGCACAACTGCATCGGCGTTCTCCTTGGCCCAGGTCATTACGAGCGGTTTGCCGGTTATGAGCACCACAATCATCGGTTTGCCGGTGGCTTTCACCGCTTTGAGCAGGTCGAGCTGACGGCCGGGGAGGTCGAGCGACGAGAGGTCGAACCCTTCGCCCGAAGTGACTTTCTTCGATTTGGCATCCCTTCCCAGCCAGATACTGCGTGTGCCCACGGCCACAATGGCGATGTCGCTCTGTGCGGCCAGTTCTGCGGCTTTGGCTATGTCGGTGTCATTCTGGCTCCACCAGTCGCATCCGTCGAGCTGACGCACCTCAATGTCATTGCCCACGAGGTTTTTAAGCCCGTCGAACAGTGTGACGCATTCGTGGTGGTCAAAATCCACCCATGCATAGTCGCCGGGGACGCCGTAGTTGCTGTTGGGGCCGAGAAGAGCTATCGATTTGTATTTCGACCGGTCGAGAGGGAGGATGCCGTTCTTGTTGTCAAGCAGGACAATGCTTTCGTCGGCAATCTCCTTGGCCAGGGCCACATGTTCCTTGCTTCTCACTACATTGTCCACGTTGTCGGGTTGGCCGAACGGGTCGTCGAACAGACCGAGGCGGAATTTGGCGGTGAGTACGCGGCGGCATGCGCGGTCAACATACGATTCGTCGACGGAGCCGTTCTTCACCTGGTCCTCCAGAGTGGTGTAGGCCGAGTCCCACACATCCATGTCGATACCTGCCATGAGCGAGCGGCGGGCAGCCTCTTCGGGCGTGCGGGCCGAGAAGTGGAACACACGCAGGCGGTCAACCGAGCCCCAGTCGGAGTAGACGAACCCCTTGAAGCCGAGCTCTCCGCGGAGCAGGTCGGTCATGTAGTACGATGAGCCGCTCACCGGCACACCGTCGTAAGCGCTGTAGCAGCTCATTATGGCAATCGGGTCGGCTTCCTTGATTACTTTGGCGAACGGATACATGTAGAGGTTGCGCATTTCGCGCTCGCCGCCGGCCACGAAGGCGCAGTTCAGGCCGCCGGTGGGCGTGCCGTGCGCAACGAAATGTTTCGGCATGCATCCCACGCCCTGCGACTGGGCGCCGTTCACGAACGCGATGCCCATTTGCGATATGAGATAGGGGTCTTCGCCGAAGGTTTCCTCCACACGTCCCCAGCGCAGTTCGCGGGCGATGTCGAGCACCGGCGACAGGAGCTGATGAATGCCTATCACACGTGCCTCTTTCCCTATGGCGGTTGTCATGTGCTGGATCAGGTCGGGATTGAAGGTGGAGCCCTGGGCTATGGCCTGCGGGAAAATGGTGCAGCCGTTCTGCAGCACGCCATGAATCCCCCTCCACCGAAGTGAGGACGGGGATGCCCAGTCGGGTGTTGTCGGCCATATAGTGATGCATGCGGTCGAAAATCACGGCTGCCTCGGCTGCCGATTTGCTCATCTCGTGAGCGGTGCCGGTGCTTTCACCCTTGTAGGTGCTTTCCATCGCATCCGGGTTGTTTGTCGAGTTGTTTTGCAGCTGCAGCACCTTCTCCCGGAGGGTCATTCGCCGCATCAGGTCGTTGACACGGAGTTCAATGGGTTGTGAACTGTCTTTGTACAGAGGCAGGCCGTTCTCTCCGTCGGCAGCCTGGATGTTCATAACGCCTGCAATGGCACTGAAAAGCAATAACGAAAGATATTTTTTCGCACCTGACATCATAATGTATCTGCGGTTTTTTAGGTATGGATGAAAGGATATGATCAGTTGTGGTATTGATTATAGGGTTTCATTTAACAATACTTCGGTTATTTTTTGAGAATTTGTTAACGGCTCCGAGGAGCCAAGTGTTTAATCTGTTAAAAATCTGATGTTTAGCATGAAAATTTAACACTAAAAATTTGGTCAAGTCGCTGATTTTCAGTAACTTTAAGGTTATTCTACGACACTTAAAGACATGCTGATTTTCGAACTACTTGACCAATATGAGGGCATCTGCCGGAGAGCTTTCTTCGGTTGCGCTACAAAGTTAAACAAAACTTTCAAAGCAAACATCATCGAGATACTGATTTTAATCATGTGCATACCGCGAAAGATAAACTTTCTTCAACTTGGACGCTACGGGAGACGTAAGGAACAGCGATACCGCCAGACATTCCGTAAGGATTTCGACTGGCTGTGCTTCAACATGATGAATCTCGCTGCCGACCGTTTCCAGTATGGCATGAAACGACTGGCTATCGCCATCGATCCCAGCTATGTCTCCAAAGCGGGCAAAAAGACAGACCATGTCGGTCGGTTCTGGTCTGGATGTGCTTCGGCTGTGAAGCATGGACCTTGAGATACTTGGTATCGCTGTGGTCGATGCAGACATCAAGGACGCGATGATGCTTCGTGCCGTGCAGACTCTTAACGCGACAGAACTTAAAGCCAAGGATATGACGTTGAGCCAGTGGTATCTGTCAGTATTGGAGGAGTATCGTACTGATTTATTGAAAATCACTTCATTGCTCGTTGCCGATGCCGCTTTCTCCGTACTGCCGTTTGTCGAGGGTCTGAAAGAAATCGGCTTCTCACTGATAAGCCGTCTGCGTTCCAATGCCGTGCTGTATTACATTTACGAAGGCCCGCGAACCGGCAAAAGAGGACGCCCCAAGACCAAGGATGGCAAGATTGACTTCTCCAATCCCGACAAAAGCAGGATGACCCGGCTTGACATCGCGCCCGAGGAGGGCGAAGCCTTTGAACTTGTGGCTTGGTGCAAGTCACTGAAGCAGAAAATACGGCTGGTAATCCATTATCTGCCCGGAGGTGTACACCGACTGTATTTCTCAACAGACACCTCTGTCTGTGGCAAAGATGTCTATGACATATACCGGACACGGTTTCAGATCGAGTTCTGTTTCCGTGACGGTCACCAGTTCACGGGATTGCTCGACTGTCAGGCTCGCAATGAAAAGGCTTTGGATTTTGCCTACAACGCTTCGCTTGCCGCCGTCAACATCACTAAGGTGCTCAGGATGCAGACGAAGATGCCCTTTTCTATTGGTCAAATTAAGTCTCTGATGGTCAACGCTCATTTCATAAAAAGATTTTTTTTGACCTGAGCGGAATTGACCCGAACAAGACTTTAAATGCTAAACTTGTCAAAGAACTCTTTGGCTTGGCGGTAGATGCCGCTTAGCCTATGAATAATTTTTTAACGAACTATTGATTTAAGTACATGACAAAAATTTGAAAACATCGAATTTTGGGGTATAAGCAGGACGCAGAAGTATGGTCGCAATCTCCTCCAAACCATACTTGACAAGCGACTTTGCCTTTCTTCCATGTTTCAGAATCTTTATCGGTTTAATATTTATATCTTTATGTTCACCAACGAGATACGCCCATACGAGAGCCATGCAGACCATCGCGACAAGTCTTGCGATGCGCTCCATATCACGCATGTGGGTGTCCTCGATGTTGAAGCCGGAGGATTTCATGGCTCTGAAAGCCGTTTCTATCTCCCATCGCTTTTTTTTTGTATGTCAAAATCGCGCCCTCGGGCCGGTTGAAGCATATAAGAATCTGCAATTCCGGAACACCGTCGGAGTTTTTGATTCGGCTGCCGGCAAGATAGACATACTCGCCTTTGTGAAGAAAAAAAAGCTTATGGAAGAATTTCTCCTGACCGACCTTCAGATCATTGAACAGCCACCAGGCGCGGATTCTCTCACCGGTGGATGGCTTGACAATCCAGAAGTTCTGACGTATCCGGATGTAATACCGTATGCGACGGCTGTTGAGCCACCCTGTCCATTCCTTTCCGATGAACTCGCGGTCTGCCACAAGACAGTTCGATGCATTCCGCTCCGAAAAAGACGGATAAAACGTTCCATAATCTTCCTGCGTTCGTTCGAGCTGGAGTTGCCACGTTTAGGGAGAAGACTGAAAATCAGCGGAAAGGCGATACCTTTGTATGTCACGCCCAGCATCAGTATGTTGATGTTGAACTCCCCGAACTTCCAGTTGGTGCGATCCATGCTGAGCACAAGACCGGTCTTGACAGGAAGCAGCGAGAAAATTATACGCGCTATGATGTCAAGGTCAAGAACATACTTGGCAAAGAATCTTTGGAGCCGTCTGAGGTTGGAATCCCTGTCGACAGCCGTAGGCATCGCGTCAGCAAGTTTGTGGAGGCTGACAGTCTGCACAACACAGAGTGCGTGGAGCAGCAGCGCCATAAGTTTTATGCGTGCCAGATTCATACTTTGTCCAAAGTGCTCTTGCATAATCGGGAGGATTTGGTTAACTTTGACCAAGTCCTTGGAATTAGTAGTTTTCATGGAGAAAAGTCGCCAAACTTTTCCTTTAAATTACTAAATTTCAGGGACTTTTGCAAATTTAATCGACTGAAAATTAAATGTTTAACAGCATAATTTCAATTTTTGTCATCTACTAAAGGGTTTCATGTAAACATAATTCCCAATATGCAAATTTACGGCCGTCACAGGGCTTTTTTTGATAATGGTGCTCCATAAAATGTAAAATTTGCTCCATCACACTCCATCCTTCAGCCAACTCACACTCCGGTTGTCTGCAGTTTCATATGGGCTGCAGACAGGTGGTGCCGCATTTTTAATCATGTGGGATGCCTGACATTGAAACATTTAGCCGACGGGGTTGTTATACAAATAAACAGGCGGCCAATGAGGCTGCCATTAAAATCATAGGGATGTAATCATAGGGATGTTATGAAAAAGATTGTTTCAATACTCGTTGTGTTATGTTGCGTTCTCCTGAGCAAGGCGCAGGTCACGGTTCCGTACACGGAGCTGAACTACAATGTGCATTACCATTGGGGAATGATTGATGTGAACATCGCTCATGGAGTGCTGACCATGCAGACCGAGGGCAACCGCTTTGTGGCTACGCTCGACGGCAACAGCATCCCGTGGAACGGCCGGATATATTGCGTGAGCGATACCCTCGTGGCCACCATGACGCCGGGCGCAGGCCTGAGCCGCGAGCATGTGGACTATATCAACGGATGGTACATGAAGCCGAAAGTGATGCTTTACCGGAGCGGACGCTTTGATCCGGACCTCCCGTCGAACTACAGGAGCATAAACGGTCAGGGCACGCTCTCCGCAAGCGGCGAGACTATGGAGGCAATCACCATCACGGCCGACATGCTTGGTCTGTTCTATTATTTCAGGGAGATTGATTTCGAGCGGCTGTCGGACGGTCAGCAGATTACCATCCCCATTAGCATGCAGGGCAGTGCCTCTGAGCAGGTGGTGGTAACGTACAACGGGAAATCGCATATTGCTACGGCGTTCGGCTCCTACTCCACCTATTCAGTGGCGTTTCAGTACAGCTATCACGGACAGATGAGCGGCTACACTGTGAATGCCGAGGTATCTTCCGACGACCGCATCCCCATCCTCCTTGCCGCCTCCCTCCCCATCGGCAAAGTCGAAATGATCTACCACCCCTAAACCTCCCTCCACCATAAAGCAAGCAGCGCCATCATCCTGAGAATAATGGCGCTGCTGCGGTTAGGATTCCGGCATGTAAATGCAATCTTATCAATTATTATTGCTTGTGATAGGAATATATCAATCTTCCAAATCTCAAGAATAACCAGACATTAGGAATTAGTCTTTTCTGCAAGCTGCAAGTTCCAGTTTATTCCGGTTTCTGCGATATACATAAGTGGTGTCACTGATGTATTCTACTATGGAATCAATTGAAAAATAATTAGGTTTGGCAGTATACTCAGACATTATGCGCGTGGTAAATTCCCAATTGAATTTCGGTAAGTTGTCTATATGCACGCTGCATTGCGGCCTTTTTGTGAAGAAAAAATATGATGCAAAAAAGCATCCGTCTTGTATATAGGTAACTATGCGTTTGTTCCGTGTGTCAATTTCAGTATTGTTGTCAAGCATGGAGAATGGGGGACAATCATGTATAGGCTCTAAGCCTTTGTCCGTAATCTTGTAAACACTGTAGCTATTGCCTTGTTGCCCATTGTCATAATTGTTTACAAGCAATTCCTTTTTCCCATCGAAATCTATATCGAAAAACTGAAACGGGGTGTTATACCCCAATACAGAACTATTGTGGCAATCCGGGTGGAGATTATGGTTTGTAGGTGAAATGTAATCGATTACATAAATATCACCATTTCTCCATTTTAAATTGTTCTCTTGATTCTGAATAAGGTTTTCCGTATAGAAGTCTGAATAGGCGGTGTAAGGACCGGAACAATATTGAAAACTTCGTTGTTGGCTCTGAAAGTACATTATTATATTTCCAGCCTCGCTATCTGTGTTTGGAGGCATAAAACGGCAAGTTACTTTATATCCTTCGACTGGCTGTGCGTATCTGAAATAAATGTTTATATTATTGTGCGAATTACCTTTTAGGGCCTGCAACGGTTTTATCCACTCGATTTCATTCTCGTTTTTCAATTTGGATAGGCGCAGATTGGTTTTATTGAGACCGTTTTCAAGTGTGTCACCAAGTATGACACGAACTATAGTGTCGCTGACTAAAGTATCGCAGGTTGGTGTGTTGCCGGTGTACAACTCTTTTGAAGAAAATACTTTGGAAATAGAATCGGTTCTATTGTCAGAAGGACGTATTGAGGAAATATGATTTTGTGTACACCCACACATGATAAATAGGGACAATAAAATGTAAAACAAGTTTTTCATATGGCGTTGTTGTTGTGTTATGTGATGGTGGAATGCATGTATACTTACAATCGAAGCCTTATGCAAGGAGTAAGTGTTTTGGATAATTGCGATTTATGAAGGTAATCAATTTTTTAGATTTTCCCGATATAATAAAAATTTTTCAGAAAAAGTACCATTAGCCGTAACTTGTATATATAGGATTTCTCGTATTGTTTAAGCCACATATAGATTGGCAAACAGAAGCATTATCAATGCTATAAATCGTTCCCATTTTGAAAATTTAAGTTGGCGTAATATGCAGAATAATCCTATTATTAGCTCAATCATCAATATTACCCCAAGCATAAAAATCATTCATCATACTATTAAATTGCCGATTACATTCCTCCGCCTCTTCCTCGCCACTCATAAATGAAACATGATTAGAGTTATTGAATGCTTCAGTGCAGTTGCATAACATATCAGCAAACGAGCAGGGTGCATAGTTATCGCATATCAATGTTGCACGTTTTATCAGGTCTTTTAATCTCTTTTTGTAAGGCTTATTAAGTAACCCCAAGTCAAGCAATGTGTGATACCTTTCGTTTTCTTTGAAAAACGGAATCCGTTTAACTCTCAGTCCTAAATAATCTGTAGTTCTGTATGTTTCTGTTTGGTAAAAGTGTAATCCTACTACTTCAACTAAAAATTGTACAAATGTCCATGCCTCATCTGCACTGTCAATGCTAAATTCCAACAACGTATCTGGAATACTCTTAACGTTCATATATTTAGTTAATGTGTATCTTACTTTTTATTAATTTGGCCGGCTATCCAGGCATAAATAAACAAACATGCCAAGATAATTAGAATTATCAGTGGTATCATCCATTCGTTTTCTCGTGCTCCATAGTTGTCATCAATGCGACCCCTCTGTGCGGAAACTTCGAAAAAAACAGTGGTAAGAAAACCGAAGAATGCAAATTTTCTCATTTTGTTGTAACGTGTTTCTCATCCTCCAATGAAACGGTTGCGATTGGACATAAAAAAGGTGTGAGGATTGTATCTTGTTTTATCCGTAATTCAGGTCTTCGCATTACCTAATGGGATGGATAAAACAATAGCCCCACACCGATTGTGCTATATAGGCTGCCGGATGCGGCAGGGTATAAGCAACCGATGCAGGTGCTATTGCCAACCTTATCTTCATCCCATTTTCAAAGTTGCGAAGTTTGAATTACGAAGATAAAATTTCAATAACACCTTTTACTAAAATGTGTGGATTCCGGGCGCTATCTCCATAGCGCGGAGGGAATCTGACGGCAAATATACAAAAAATGTTATTGTCGGGGCTATCCCCCCAAATAAAAAATCGCGGAAAATCCTGAAAAACAACCCACGGCGAAAATCACCCCCGCCATGAGTAAGTGCAGTCCACGCGGGCCGAAACGCCAAAGCCTCCCACCAGGCCACTGCAATAAGAGGAGAGAAATATTAATAAGGGGTATCATACGTTTGCTAGGATGTGGAGGCTATCGCCGGAGGCGATGGGCTGTGGTTAACCTCATGAAAGCGAAGCGCATCATGGGGTAGAGTGGAGTGAGTGTGAGCCGCACCTCGGAGAGGTTGCGTGCGTGTATATCAGTATGTAGAAGTGCAAGGATAATGTGTGGTTTCACAGCCGCTACCTCTACGAGGTGCTGCCTGTTTGTCGCATACTGCCCCATGATGCGCTCGCTTTCATGGGGTTAACCACAGCATATCGCCTTCGGCGATACCATCCGGAAATGCTGCCACGCTGCCATGCAGGCAGATAGCCCATAGATTCCGCAAGGCTTCAGTCGTGGCAGGCCGCAATGTCGCTAAGTTAAGAGATGAGGTAAAGACTCTTTCCGAGACCCGGAGGGTCGGGTCTGTGCTTATCCGCGTGCGGAGCGCGTGGTCGGTGGTAGTAAATGAGTAACGAGGCGCGGAGGGCCGAGCCTGTAGCAGGTAATCCTGTCCATATCGTTCTGTACCCTTACAGATCCGGCCCTCCGGGCCTTGCCGTGTGGAGAGTGTCCATCTCCCCCGCACTCCGCTCTGCTGCGTACGGGTATAGTCACAGCTTCGGCCCTCCGGGCCTATAGGATGACTGTTGCCTGTGAGCTTTAAGTTAGTGACATTGCTGACCTACGTGTGAAAAGAATTTTCCATCTTCTCTGAAAGAGTCTTTGTGGTGAACAAAACCGGCGCGGCCAATTGGTCCGCGCCGGTTTGTTTAGTGTTGATGATGTTTGGGTCTGAATGTTAGGACTGAGGGGGATATGTTTTTTGGGGGAATGTCAGCGGGTTTCGTCGCTGAAGGAGTAGGGGGCGGATGCGGGGGAGGTGCCTCGGTGGAGGTTGGGAGTGGGGGGGCCATTTCGTAGGTTATTTTGGCGCCGCCGATGAGCTGGTCGTGCGTCAGGAAGTTGGCATCGTACGGTTTGCCGTTGACACTCATTGAATTGATGTACCGGTTGGCGCGGGAGTTGTTGTCGGCGAGAATTTCGATGGCGTTCCCGTTTTCGAGGTTTATCCTGACATGCTTGAACAATGGTGTGCCTAACACGTATTGGTTGCTTCCGGGGCATACGGGATAGAACCCGAGGGCCGAAAACACATACCATGCCGAGGTCTGCCCATTGTCCTCATCTCCGCAATAGCCGTCGGGGTTGGGGGTGTAGAGCTTGTCCATCGCCTCGCGTGCCGACGGCTGGCTCACAGGCTGGAACGAGACCAACGGCGCCCTGATGGCGATAGAGATGCCCGGTATATATGCCGACACCGCTTCGGGCGAGGTTTACACCTTCGATGCTGTGGAGACCACCGTACTTCGCCATGATGCCAAGGGGCTGCAACTCGCCATAACCAATCCTACCGTTTATCCCGCAACGGTGACCATCCTTGCCGACACACCTGCGGGCGAAGCACGCCATTCAGTGAGTATCAAGCCGGGCAAAACCGTGAAATGCCGCATCTGACCGGCTGGCAGACATAGCGATACAAAAAAGACGTTGAAGAGTGGGGGGTGGAATCCCGTCCGTTCTTCAACGTCTTGCTTTGGAGCGGTAGACGAGGCTCGAACTCGCGACCCTCAGCTTGGGAAGAGCTGAGCTGCTACGCCTTTACACCGCTTCGCGGCGTAAAGCAACCAACTGAGCTACTGCCGCTTATAAGCGAGATAATTCGTATAACCGCTATCTGACATCCAATTGGTTTAACTCACGGTTTAACTTTGTGAATAAATTCAAGAGGATTGGGTTAATAATATTGTTAATGTTCTCTGTATGTAAAGTTAGCAATTTTCAGTGGACTGTGCAAGCACTTAGATGAATATTTGCTTAACCAACATACTTATTTCATGCGTTTTATGATATGTGAGGATTCTTGCTGTCTTATTATTGGAATCCTAATATAAAACGTGAAATTCAATGAATGGCACTTTTTCTGAATCTACCCCATAAAATGAAAAATCCTTGAAAAATGCCCTTTTCTTCATTTCTGTTTCAGATGATATTCAATTATTTCTCCTATGGTATCTTTTGCGCTTTCAGCAACCTCTCTCCATTCATCTGAATCTGACCCTGCTGGAATTGAATCAACACCGCCCAGTCTAATTAGATTATAATGTGGAATATCCGATTCTTCATATTTATATCCACCGAATGTAATATATTCTGCATTTGGTATTCCAACTTCTTTCATGTGCTTCACTGTATTTGCGCCTGCTCCACCAACGCCAATTATTAGAATCTTGCTCATAAAATTAATATTTATGATTCATCATTATCAGAGTGTCAATTATTAGAAAATACTCACGCCAACGTTTAAAAATCAATTAATCAAACTACCCGTAAAAGTATTAGAAAGAAAAATTGGACGGATGAAAGTTCTTTTATCACCAAAGTTTAAGTCCCTCCATTTCTTTTACGGCTTGTAATATATCCTCTTTAGTCAGATCTGTTTTTTCCTCCTCTAAGTCAATAGAGCGAATTTCATAGCTTTCTATAATTCCTTTCTTTTCATCCACATGACTATATATCCAAGAGCTAAACACCCTGTCAGGCATATCAATAAACGTGATTCTGATAAATGCCCCACCCAATAAATATGGCTCAATGTCATAGATGACAAACTTTCCTCTTATCTGTTCCTTATAAGGGTCTAAGTGTGAGTTGCTGACTTCCCCAGCATTGTAATCATCCAAGTATTTTCGTAATGTACGGATATATTCATTATCTAACCAATCGCGACTTCCCCAGCCATCGAAACGAATATCATTGAGTGTTCTATGTGTGCCAACGGTATCATAGTTTTGGGTTAGTGAATCCATTGGCTCACATATAAGAGTATCTATCTCTAAACCGTTGAAATTTCCTATCAATGTATCTCTATATTGAGCCAAGTTGTCTGATTCCTTTGATTCATGTTTGCTTCCACAACCGAAAGCACTAAGCATTAAAAGACTGATTACGAATATTGGTAAGCGTTTCATCTATCCGATAAGTTTTAGGAATAAAGAAGTATGTATGATTGTGTTTTGTTAAGACGGTACATTTTTCAGATTCTCCCTATAAAAGTAAAATCTTTCAGAAAAAGTACCATTAGCCGGTAACTTGTATATATAGGATTTCTCGAAATATTGAAGCCACATAAAGATTGGCAAACAGAAGTATTATCAATGCTATAAATCGTTCCCATTTTGAAAATTTAAGTTGGCGTAATATGAAGAATAATCCTATTGTTAACCCAATCATAAAAATAACGCCTACTATTGTTGCTTCTGTTCCTGTCAATATCGGTGGCTCACTGCAAGCACAAACATATTCGTGTTCATGTGTTGAGGGGTGGAGTATTCGACTAATTAAGCAACCTAAAAAGAGATAGCCTATAATCGTTGCTATCATTGATCCAAATGTTAGCCCAATGGTAATTGCTGATTTGATTAGGCTATTTTTTTATGCAATTATTCACTGTCCTCATTGCCTAAATTTTCGCATCATCAATAGCGCGGAAAGCGTTTTAGAGTTTATGCCATTATCCACCAAAAATGTCAGATACTCATTGAGGTCAAAAGGTTTTATGTATGGCAAATAGGAATCTATATATGAAGTGACTTTGTCAATCACCTTTTGAGTTGCACTGATATTTTGTCCCAAGAATCTATCCAATAATCCTCCGTTTGCTGAAAAACGTGCATATTGTGTGTTCGGCAAATGTAATGAAGCGACATATCTGTTTGCCAAAGACATAAACTCTCGATCATCGCCCATTAAAATTTTATCATTATATAATGGGTCTGTGGGTGTAAAAGTTGCTTCGACCGATATGTCTTTGAATAAGCCCATGTATTTTTCTAATTTGACATCCCATCCCTTATAGGAAAATGTGATTGGGAACATATAGTTCCGCACTGTTACTTTTATACTCATGATTTATAATGTCAGAATGTTATTTGCTAACATAGATTTAATAGGTCTTTATTGAACCGTCCGAATAACGCACTTTCTCCACTAACAAGCCATTGAATTGGTAATCTTGCTTTATTTTGTAGGGAATGGATATTTTTTTAGAAGATAATGGCGGTAGCGTTGTTTGAATAATTTTATAATCATAATTATAGGCGCTTGCGTCTAATGGGTTGGAATCTCTCTTTCTTGTAACAATTATAAATTGGATTGATGTAATTGTTTTATTCCCACCATTCGTTGGGACTGCTGATATTGTTGAATTAAAGTTGTGGTCATAGGAAACTGTTGCTTTAAGTTCCACCCATGCGTTTGAAACAAGGGGCGAAATTAAAGATATTGTTCCAATAAATAAGATTGCGAAACATTTGTACAGCATATATAATCTTATGTTTCTCATCCTCCAATGAAACGGTTGCGATTGGACATAAAAAAGGTGTGAGGATTGTATCTTGTTTTATCCGTAATTCAGGTCTTCGCATTACCTTTCAGCATGGATAAAACAATAGCCCCACACCGATAGAGCTATATAGACTGTCTGTCACGACAGGGTATAAGCAACCGATGCAGGTGCTATTGCCAACCTTATCTTCATCCCATTTTCAAAGTTGCGAAGTTTGAATTACGAAGATAAAATTTCAATAACACCTTTTACTAAAATGTGTGGATTCCGGGCGCTATCTCCATAGCGCGGAGGGAATCCGCGCGGCAAATATACAAAAAATGTTATTGTCGGGGCTATCACCCCAAATAAAAAATCGCGGAAAATCCTGAAAAACAACCCACGGCGAAAATCACCCTCGCCATGAATAAGGACAAATTTTATGTTTGAGAGACTAGTGCAGGAGGATGCAAATGTTAAAAGTTTAGTTCGGACTAAACTTTTAAGGCGCTGAACTTGTCTTATTCTTAAATTAGCATTACATTTGCAAATCACTATGACAATTTGCATTCCGGCTATATGCATGCATATGAGAAAAAATTATACACAGACGTGAACAATCCGCAATATAAATTTTATAAATTATATGTTGACGGAGTGTGTCGTTTCGATGAGTTCCTGAATGCCCTTCAACGGAATAAGAGCGATAAAAAACTTTATAATGCCATCGTGGCATACATGGATCAACTTACAGATCAGACCCGATTCCCGGCTAAGATCTTCAATCATATTGTAGATGAAGACAGGCATGATCTTTATGAGTTTAAAAAAGACCGTTTAAGGGTTTATGTGGTCAGACAACGTCCCGACATATATATCGTGATAGGAGGTTTTAAGGCCACACAGAAAAATGATATAGAAAAATTGAAGTCATTGATTAAAGACTTTCCAAAAGAAGATGCGATATGAGCAATAGAACAGAAATATTAAGTTCTCCGGAGTATTGGATTGCCAAAACTCAGATTGATTTATACAATTGCGCTGAAAATTTCATGCAAATGAATGGAATGAACCGGTCGCAACTGGCAAAACATCTCGGAGTCAGCAAAGGATATGTGTCTCAATTGCTGAATGGCGATTATGATCATAAGCTTTCCAAGCTGGTGGAATTGTCGCTTGCTTTCGGCGTCGTTCCTAAAATTGAATTCCAATCGCTTGATGCGGTTATAAATGAAGACCGTCGGGCATATTTAAGCCCGAAGTGGGGTGAGGTGATTTATGGACAACCTCAGAATGTGGAAACTGCACAGTTCAGATGTTGTGATATATACGAATCAATAACAAACAAATCAAACACCGTAGCAGCATGATAAGGTTTAGAATGGCAAGAATAAATATCAGTCATTTTGCGATATTGGCTGATTCAGTTCCTAACGATGGGGTGTCGTATACGGTAGGTCTTAGCTTCAAAGGTGCCACTCAGGCAAAGCGGATAGCTTGTGAGTTCTCCGTAGAATTCGTTCATGATGAAAAGCCGATCATAAAGCTTGGTGTTTTTTGCGAATTTGATGTGATGCCTGCGGATTGGGATGGACGAATAAAAGATGAAACATTGATTATAACAAAAGAGGAACTTGGATTTTTTGCTAATCAGACTGTTGGGGTTGCACGTGGTGTGATGTTCTGCAAAACGGAAGGTACCCCGTTCAGTCAGTTTATAATTCCCCCAATTAATCTCACGCAACTCATAAAGGATGATTTTATAATAAATCTACGGTAGGACTGATTGGATTGTTTCAGAGCCAACAAAACCGGCGCGGCCAATTGGTCCGCGCCGGTTTGTTTAGTGTTGATGATGTTTGGGCCTGAATGTCAGGACTGAGGGGAATATGTTTTTGGGGGGATGTCAGCGGGTTTCGTCGCTGAAGGAGTAGGGGGCGGATGCGGGGGAGGTGCCTCGGTGGAGGTTGGGAGTGGGGGCCATTTCGTAGGTTATTTTGGCGCCGCCGATGAGCTGGTCGTGCGTCAGGAAGTTGGCATCGTACGGTTTGCCGTTGACACTCATTGAATTGATGTACCGGTTGGCGCGGGAGTTGTTGTCGGCGAGAATTTCGATGGCGTTCCCGTTTTCGAGGTTTATCCTGACATGCTTGAACAATGGTGTGCCTAACACGTATTGGTTGCTTCCGGGGCATACGGGATAGAACCCGAGGGCCGAAACACATACCATGCCGAGGTCTGCCCATTGTCCTCATCTCCGCAATAGCCGTCGGGGTTGGGGGTGTAGAGCTTGTCCATCGCCTCGCGTGCCGACGGCTGGCTTACAGGCTGGAACGAGACCAACGGCGCCCTGATGGCGATAGAGATTCCCGGCATATATGCCGACACCGCCTCAGGCGAGGTTTACACCTTCGATGCTGTGGAGACCACCGTACTTCGCCATGATGCCAAGGGGCTGCAACTCGCCATAACCAATCCTACCGTTTATCCCGCAACGGTGACCATCCTTGCCGACACACCTGCGGGCGAAGCACGCCACACGGTGAGTATCAAGCCGGGCAAAACCGTGAAATGCCGCATCTGACCGGCTGGCAGACATAGCGATACAAAAAAGACGTTGAAGAGTGGGGGAGTGGAATCCCGTCCGTTCTTCAACGTCTTGCTTTGGAGCGGTAGACGAGGCTCGAACTCGCGACCCTCAGCTTGGGAAGCTGATGCTCTACCAACTGAGCTACTACCGCATGATGTGTCTGCATGTGCATGTACTGCCGCAAATCTCTTTGCGCATTGCAAAGTTATGTCATTTTTTTGAATCCGCAAATCGCGCCCCGTTTTTTATGGCAACGATTGTTTGCCGATACGTCTACGAAATAGCAATTTGAAATTGTCGTGAAGATTTAGTATATTTGTGAATGAGTTCAACATCCTTGCCACATGAAACTTCCAGAAGTTACAAGTATCCGACCGATACAGATGAGGTACAGCACCGGAGAAAAACCGGTTACTTAAATGAAAACGGGTATGTGTAAGTTGAAATATAGTATTATTTATGCAGTGATTCGGCCCGAAATTTCGGAACGTATCAGTGTGGGAATCATAATGGTGGACGGCAAGACAATTGATGTCAGATATTCTGATGCCAAACTGAAAGCTTTGGAGCTGCTTTATCCTAAAGCGGAATATGAGTTTGTGTCAAAAGCCGTCCGTTCTATGAATCGGCGGAATGTTTTGAAAAATGAACAGGACATAGAATATCTTTCCCGGTACAGTAATAATCTTTTGAGCATTTCTCACTTGCAGACAATTGATATAGAGGCTTGTGAGAAAAATAAGAACTGGTTGTACAAATCGTACGTTCATGGTTAATCTGATTGTTTCAGGTAACGATGGGTTTATGAGGTGTTTTGGTTGGTTTTGAGTGGAAAGTGGTTGGTGGGGAGCGGGGAGATTTTGTAAATTTGCATACTGAAAGAACCCACACAAAGAATCCAACCAAAAACATATTGCTATGTGCGATAAAAATATGACAGACAACATGAAGCATGTTGTCGACGGGGAGTTCGGGGGCGAACGCGCGCTGTTTGCCGTGAAGAATGTGCAGCTCACCAACTGCGTGTTTCATGCAGGCGAATCGGCCTTGAAGCGTACAGCCAACATTGTAGCCGAGCGTTGCCGATTCGAGGGGAAATATCCTTTCTGGCACACCGACGGCTTCCGTGTCACCGACTGCGTGTTCACTCCGGGAGCACGTGCCGCGCTGTGGTACTCCGACAATCTCACAATGCTGCGCACTCAGGTCGACGCTCCCAAGATGTTCCGCGAGATGCACAATCTCCACATCGAGGATGTCACCATACCCGATGCAGCCGAGACCCTGTGGAACTGCCACAATGTAAAGTTGCGCAACGTGGAAGTGCATAAAGCCGACTATCTTTTCATGCACAGTTCCGACATCGACATCGAAAACTATAGCCAGCAGGGCAACTATTCTTTCCAGTATTGCCGTAATGTGGTGATACGCAATGCTGTCATCGACTCGAAAGATGCTTTCTGGGAAACCGAGAACGTCACGGTCTACGATTCTGAAATCACCGGCGAATATCTCGGCTGGCATTCGAAGAACCTGCATCTGGTGCGCTGCCGCATCAACGGCACGCAGCCGCTCTGCTACGCCAAGGGGCTTGTGCTCGAGGACTGTCATTTCGGCGACGAGTGCGACCTCGCTTTCGAGGAAGCTGAGGTTGAGGCCACGATAAAGTCCTCAATCGTGAGTGTGAAGAATCCCACCACCGGGCACATCCGCGCTCTTGCCATCGGCGAGGTGATTCTCGACAAGAACGTGCAGGCGCCCGCCGACTGTGTGATTGAAACCGAACTTTGATAACCCCCAACCTTGATTGAAAGCCATGTCGCAGTTCGACGAGATTGTACCCCGCCGCGGGTCCGGTTCCTATAAATGGGATTCGGAGGCCGATGCCGATGTTATCCCCCTGTGGGTGGCCGATATGGACTTCCGCACGGCTCCCGTTGTAATCGAGGCCCTGCGCCGCAGGGTGGAGCACGGTGTGTTCGGCTATACATTGGTGCCACCGCGCTATTACGAGGCACTTACCGGATGGTTCGCGTCGCGCCACAACTATGTGATTGACCCGCAGAGGGTAATCTATACTTCAGGGGTGGTGCCGGCTATATCCGCCATAATCAAGGCTCTTGTACAGCCGGGCGAGGGAGTGATTGTGCAGACGCCGGTCTACAACTGCTTCTTCTCGTCGATACGCAACAACGGTTGCCGGATTGTGGAGAATCCGTTGCTCCGCAATGATTTGCCTGACAATGAATTCACCTATAGCATGGATTACGACGGCCTGGAACGTCTGGCCGCCGACCCAACCAACACCATGCTGCTTCTTTGTAATCCTCATAATCCGGCCGGACGCGCCTGGACAGCCGAAGAATTTCTCCGCGTGGCCGACATATGCCGGCGTAACGGGGTGCGCGTGGTGAGCGATGAAATCCATTGCGAGCTTACGAAGCCGGGTACGGCGTATGTTCCGTATGCCAATGCCGAGGCTATGTCGGCACAGGATGGCCCCGGTGCTGTGGTGTGTCTGTCGCCGTCCAAGGCCTTCAATACGGCCGGACTGCAGATAGCCAATATCGTGTGCCCCGACGAGGCAACACAGCGGCTGATCGACAAGGCCATAAACATCAACGAAGTGTGCGATGTGAACCCGTTCGGAGTGGAGGCTGATGGCTGCCTACACGCCAGATGGCGCGGCATGGCTCGACGAACTACGTGCCTACATCTTTGACAATTATGCGTTTGTGCGCGATTATGTGCGCCGGGAGCTCCCCATGTGCCCCATGACACGTCTGGAGGCCACCTACCTTCCCTGGCTGGATGTCAGTGCATTCGGCATCCCGTCGGAGGAGATGGAGGAACGGCTGCTGCATGAAGCTAAAGTCTGGGTTAACTGCGGCGAGATGTATGGCGCCGGAGGATATCTGCGTCTCAACATCGCATGTCCGCGCAGCGTGCTTGCCGAAGGGCTGCACCGCATGACCCGTTGGCTCAAGGCACAGATTCTTGACAGCAATGCTTAAACTTATACAGACAGGAGCTCCGATAAGTTTCCGTCAGCGCGTGATGCTGACGGCTCAGTTGTCGTGGCCTGCCATTATGGCGCAGCTGTCGAGCATCATGATGCAGTATATCGATGCCGGAATGGTGGGACGTCTGGGCGCCGACGACAGTGCTGCCGTCGGTCTCGTGTCCACCAGTCTCTGGCTCTTCTGGGGCTTGTGCTCGGCTGCCATGGTAGGGTTCTCTGTTCAGGTGGCCCACCGAATCGGCGCCACCGACTATGCGTCGGCGCGCGGAGTGCTGCGTCAGGGCATCACGGCTGCGCTGGTATTCGGAACGGTGATGGCGCTGATAGGGCTTGCCATAGCGTCGCCTCTGCCGGGCTGGCTGGGAGGCACGGAGGCCGTCAACGGCAAGGCTACCCTTTACTTCATGGTATTCGTGGCAGCGCTTCCGCTGCTTACGCTCAATTATCTGGGGAGCGCCATTTTGCGCGCTTCGGGCAACATGAAAACTGCCGGCGCGCTGAACGCCATGATGTGCGTTTTCGATGTGATTTTCAACTTCTTTCTTATCTTCCCGACACGGACTATCGATGTGGGTGGCATTTCCCTACCAGTGCCCGGCGCCGGACTTGGTGTGCTTGGCGCGGCTCTCGGCACCGTCTGCGCCGAGATTGTAACGGTGGGGATAGTGATGTGGTACACCTGTCTGCGCCAGCGCGAACTTGCCATCTTCGGCAGGCGAGGGGCTGACAACCGTCGTTCAGGTGGCGATGCCGCGGGGTGGAGGGCCTTCATCCCCACTGGCAATGTGCTGCGCAACGCCCTGAAGGTGTCCGCACCCATGACGCTTGAGCATGGCGTGATTTGCGGCGCCCAGATAATGCTTACCGTGATTGTGGCGCCGCTTGGCGTGCTGGCCATCGCCGCCAACTCGTTTGCCGTAACGGCCGAGGCGTTGTGCTATATGCCCGGCTATGGCATTGCCGATGCTGCCACAACGCTTGTGGGGCAGAGCTACGGGGCGCGCCGCAAGGACTTGGCGCGTCAGTTCGGTTATCTTACCGTCGGTCTCGGTATGGCCGTGATGACTTTCATGGGGCTTGTGTTGTGGCTCTGCGCCCCGTGGGTGATGGCATTGTTGTCGCCTGTTGAGGGGATACAGCAGCTCGGCGTCTCGGCACTCCGTATCGAGGCGTGGGCCGAACCGATGTTCGCTGCGTCGATTGTGGCGTATGGCGTGATGGTGGGCGTGGGCGACACCATAATCCCCGCCGCCATGAATTTTTCGAGCATCTGGCTTGTGCGCCTCCCCATTGCAGCGCTTCTCGCGCCGACCATGGGGCTTGACGGAGTGTGGCTGGCCATGTGCATCGAGCTTTGTTTCCGTGGCGCGATATTCCTGTGGCGCCTGTTTAAAGGCTCATGGCTGAAACACGGATTGAAAACCGCCCCCGAAGAGGCGCCGCTTCCGGTAGAACCTGATGCCTGAACGGTTACTGTTTTAAATCGGCGGCGGGAACATCGATTTGCACCGTGTGTCCGTCGGTATCACGCCATTTCAGCACTACAATCATCCGGCTTTCGGCAAGAGCCTTCAGCCCCTCGGCAAATTCCGCATTTGAGGCAGCATGCATCCTGAATTCCGTCACTGCCGACTGTTGCAGAACCGGAAGCTGGCGGGTGTCAACGTTTTTCAGGCTCAGTTCCGGCTTCATTTCAAACACGATTATCAGCGAATCGCCGTTGATTTTCGCATTCGAACCGGTAAAAAGTCCGGTCGCTTTTTCGGCGGCCTGCATGGCAGGGGAATTGAGCGTATCCACCATCGTGTCGATGGCCGAGGCATGTTTGTCTTTGCATCCCCCGAGCATCATTATGCACAGTGCTGCCAGCACAGGCAGTAATCTTCTCGAAATGTCGTGTATCCGTGTCATGTCAAAACGTGTGATGTATGGGCATGCGCCGGTGCGCACGCTTCCGCCGCAAAAATACGGATAATACGCCTGATATGAAACATATTCCGGAGAAATTTCCTCCGTGGTGTCAGTTGAGGATGGCGCTCCCGGCTCCAGACTGCTGGGAGACTTCGTTGCCGACAGCGATTTTCTTGCCGAAACCGAAGGTGTAGGTGGCCGACACGTAGACGTAGCAGTGGTTGTTGATGCCGTAGGTGTCCTGCGTGAAATCGTAGTTGGCGCTGGTCATCACAGTTGTGCCTTTGCGCCAGTGCCAGCGGAAGGGGTTGGCAAGCATGGCCTGTAAATTCCAGGCGGCGTTGCCCCAGCCTGCAATCGCGGTGCATGCGTTTTTGCTGTTGCCCCATGTGCCTTTCACAAAGCCGTCGGCCGAGGACATGTCAGACTGGTACTGCACCCCGAAATGCCAGTTGTCAAGATAATAGAATGCCTGCAGGTACCAGTTGGCGTGCGATTTGGTCCAGTCGTAAGGATCGCCGCTTTTGGCTATCAGATGCGCCACCTGGCCGCTGACCTGCAGCTTGCCATTGAAAAATGTGGCTGTGCCGTTCAGGCCGTAACTGCCTTGTGCGAATCTGCCCAATGGCTGCTGCACGGTGCGCAGTATGTCTGTGGGCGAGGCTTCATACACATAGGCGAAACGGTTGGTGGCCACATAAGCCGTTCCGAAAACTGAGAACCGGAAGCGGTTGTTGGGCAACCAAAGATAGCTCACCCCGAAATCATAGCTTTTGTATGGCATCAGATTGGGATTGCCGGTATAGCTCATCAACGGGTTGGATTGGATGACGGCCGCACTGCGGTAAGATAACTGCGGCAATGAATTCATATGGTGGAATTCGGCGTTCAGTGAGTTTTTGTCGTTAAACGCATATTGCAGTGCGACATCCACCCATGGCTGCGTGTTTTTCTCGGACTCGTCGCCCAGGCTTGACCGGTCATAGGTAAATCCGGCTCCTACCATCCCGTAGAGTTTGTCGGAGGTGTAGTTGTAGCTGACGCCCGGACCGATACGGAGAGTGGTAAGCCTCTCTGAGGTGTTGGCAGTGCCGGAGTAACGTGTACGGTTGTTGGTGTATATGGCCTGCAACATCACGGTGATGTCACCCCATTTGCCGAAATCATGCTGTAAGGTCAGTCTGCCTGTGGCCCGGTGCGAATTGTCGGTGGCCAGATTGATGTATTCAGGTGCGCCCGTTTCGATGTAGCGGCTGTTTTGCCGGTTGTGCGAGTAAGAGTAATATGGGTTGAAGTTGATGACATTTCCATGAGGCAGGATGAAATTCCAGTAGCCGCTGTAGGTCACATAATCCTCACGGCGGCTGCCTTCGCTGATGAAATCGGTCTGTGGGAAGTCGGCCGGCGCGAAATATACCGATCCTGAGGAGTTCTGAGTAGGGCGGTTGTCGAAGGTGGCACCTACGGTGTTGCTGATGGTGATCTTGTCTGTGCGATACAGAGCCTTGAACGTTGGCCAGAAATAGCGTCGCTTGAGTTTTGCCTGATGTGTTGTGGAGAAACGCTCGAACTGCAAGGTGGTGCCGTCCGGTTGCGGCAGACGGTAGGTCTCGGTCATGTTGCTGAAATCGTGGCTGTTGTTATTGTAATAGCCGCCTACGGCCAGGTCGAAGGTCATGCGCTTGTATTGCAGCTTGGAGAATAGATTTAGCGATCCCGAGTTGGCTATGAAAAATTCGTGACCCGAGGCCTTGAAGTAACCGCCGTATTCATATTTATGCATGATGAAATTGACCACATGCGCCTTCCCCTGGAATCGCGGGTCGTCGGGATAATCGTAATACTCCACCTTGCGGACATCCGCCATACGCATGCCGGTCAGGTCCTGCTCGGAAGCCGGCAGATAGTCGATGAATATGTCCACAGGTTTTCCTGCGGCGGTCTGTACGCTGTTTCCCATACCGAGCGAGAGCTGCGGGATGGCCATGCGGTTGAGCAGGTCGGTGCCGGTCTGCGATGCATTTTTCTGCTTGGAAGTAGGGATGTAGGTCGATACTGTGGAGGATGTGGACTGCATCTGGGCTTCCACAACCACTTCGCCAAGTTCCTTTGTCCTGATTGAATCCTGAGCCTCTGACTGTGCCGCGGCGCTGCAGATGCTCAGCAATGATGATATTGCAAGAAGATTGAGTTTCATACATCTGATAGTTTCCGGCAAAGTTATCAGATTCTGCGGGTAAAATCCTCAACAAATGTTGATGGTTTTCAATATTTGTTGTTTTTTTATTGCAGAATGTCAGATTATAAGGTGGCGCGATATAAATATCTGCATGAGGAGGATGCCTACATTGGAGCAAAACAGCTGATTCCGAGTTTGTCTTCAATGTTTGCAACACTTTTGAAGCTGAGATTTTCAGTCCCTGAAAGCAGCTTGCTGACATATTGCGGACTGACGCCTAATTTGGCAGCCAGGTCTGCTCTTTTCAGGCCATTGTCCTGCATATAGCCGATAAGTGCGACGGCAAGCTGTCGCGACCAACGGAGCCAGCTCGCATTCTCTTTGCGCCAGACAGCATCCTCAACAAAACGTGAGGGAATATCACTTTTGTGAGCTTCCAAAAATTTGATTGCATCGTTTGCCATTTTATTATTCGTTTGTAAGTTCAACAAAACTGTCTTGATCAAAAACACCGTTGTATTTTAGAAATTCCTTGCAACGGTTTAGTTTTTGCAATTCAAGGGCGGTGTGCTCTCGTTCCTGCATAGTTCGGGTCAGTTTGATGGCGCCCCCGGTTACAACATAAACATTCGGTTCCAGTCTGATGGCATATATCCGTAGCCAGCTTGCATGTCGGTCCCGGTTCCAGTTGCGGGCTTTCTCTCTGCTCAATTCATGTGCGCGGGCATCCGTTATATCAAGTGGCTTGAAAAGGTCGTCAAGGTGTTCGGTGTACGGAATCTCAAGAACGAGTTCCTGCAAGGCTTCGGCATCTTCAAATGTGTCGTTTACGGCTTCATCAAGACGTTCGATATGGAAATGTCGTTGTAAGTCCTCAAAGTTTTCCATAAAAAAGTCAAGCAGGTATTCACCATTGGTCCAGTTCCGGAACAATAATGTGAGCTCGTCGGCCTCTTTATCCTGAGCTTTGACTGCCCAAAGATGATCATAACCATCTATTATCTGCACAAACTTCATGTCATATCAACAATTGGGATTGATGCAAAGTTAATTATAAAATAGTGAAAATGCAACTTATAGGTTGCGTTTCTCTTTAATCACAGTAATATTCGCCCTTTGATAAATATAGGAGATGAATTCTAAAAACTCTTTAAATTTGGTTGGCGTTTAAACTTTGGGGAGGCTTGACGTTCTAATCAGATAAACGGATTCCGACAGCTGTCCGGTAAGAATCTACGAATGCCAACCAAAAAATCCTTGGAAGCTGATCAATATGAAGCTGACCAATTAGAGAAAGGAGGAGCAGATTATGAAAAAGATATTGCACTCGGTTACATCCTTCATCGTGGCGATGGCTATGCTCGCCGCTCCCGTTGTAGATGCGCAGACTCGAGGCCGTCAGGCTAATGGGAACCATTCAGGCAACACTACAAGCCAGCATGCATCGCGTCCGGCGCATGGTGGCACCACTGATTATCGTCATCAGAATGGCGGTAACCATAACCGTCCCGGCAACGGAAACAACCGTCCGGGCAATCAGGGCAATCACAACCGTCCCGGCAACGACCGTCCTCAGCATCCCGGCAACCAGGGCAATCACAACCGGCCAGGTGGAAATTCTCGTCCGGACCATCGCCCCGGTAACAACCGCCCGGGCAACAATCACCGCCCGGGCAACAATCATCGTCCTGACTATCGCCCCGATTATCGCCCAGGCCATAACCATTCGTACAGGCCATCCCGTCCGGGTTATCGTCCCGGGGTAGGTCCCGTGCGTCCTCATCGTCCTCCACACCGTCATCCCCACGGGTACCGTCATCCCGTACCGTTCTTCAACGGTTTCCATCGTCCGGTGCCTCCTCCGCGGTGGCATTATGCCGGTGGCGGTCCGGCATTCGGCACAATTCTCGGCATAGCTCTCGGCACAGCCATCGGCGCGTCGCTTACGGCTTTGGCCAACGACGGGTATGCCGTAAGCAGCTACGGTAACAATGTGATTTATATGAACGATGTGCCCCAGATGAACTATATGTGGCCCGATGCCGCGCTTTACTATAACAACGGAATGCTTTGCGGCTCCCAGTTCACGTATCCTACGTCGTATTACGATATGTCGCGTTATAATGCGCTCTACAACACCTTTGTGGCGCAGTACGGCATGCCGGTGAGCTGCTCCAACACAGGAGCCGTGATTTCGTCAAGCTGGTTCGGCCCGTCGGGACGTTACGTCACATTGTCGTTCAATTCGCAGTACGGCGGCAACTATTACACCACATTGAGTTTCGGAAACTGACCGGCAGGGGGATACATACACTGCTCGCTCTGATAATAAACGGCAGAAAAAACGCCTTGGATGCGCTTTTTCGGCCGTTTTTTGCTGTTTCGGCAAAATTCGTTAAATTTGTGAATTATCTAACGCCATACGGCATCCGCTTTCGGGCGGCCTGCCGACAACCCTAAAAACAACAGATGTTATGAATGTTACCGAACGTTTCCTGAAATATGTGAAGTTCGACACTCAGAGCGACGAACTGACCAATCTCACCCCTTCTACCCCCGGTCAGTACAAATTTGCGCAGGCTCTTGAAAAGGAACTGCAGCAGATGGGTCTGGAAGATGTGACCCTTGATGAAAACGGCTATCTCATGGCCACTTTGCCTGCAAATGTCGACCGCGAAGTGCCTGTCGTGGGTTTTATCGCGCACCTTGATACGTCGCCCGACCTCAGTGGACACAATGTGAATCCGCGCATCGTGGAGAACTACGACGGCGGTGATATAACTCTCAATCCTGAAAAAGGTATTGTCCTGTCGCCCGGACAGTTCCCCGAACTGCTCCACTACAAGGGTCAGGACCTCATTGTCACCGACGGCAACACACTGCTCGGTGCCGACGACAAAGCCGGCATTGCCGAAATCATCTCGGCCGTGGATTATCTCATGGCACATCCCGAGATAGAGCACGGAAAAATCCGCATCGCGTTCAACCCCGACGAGGAGATAGGGCAGGGCGCTCATAAATTCGATGTGGAGCATTTCGGTGCCGACTGGGCCTACACCATGGACGGCGGCGAAGTGGGCGAACTCGAATATGAAAACTTCAATGCCGCCGTGGCACGCGTGTGGAGTTCGTTGGCCGCAATGTGCATCCCGGCTACGCCAAGCATAAGATGATCAACTCCATACGCATAGCCAACCAGTTCATTCTGATGTTGCCGCGATGGGAGACCCCCGAACACACCGAAGGCTACGAAGGTTTCTACCACCTCATCAAAATCGAGGGCGACGTGGAGAAAACCACACTGACCTACATAATCCGCGACCACGACCGCGACCGTTTCGAGCGCCGCAAGAAAGAACTTGAACATCTGGTGCGCAAAACCAACAATGAATTCCCCGGCTGCGCCACCATCGACATCAAGGACCAGTATTTCAACATGCGCGAGAAGATTGAGCCGGTGATGCACATCATAGATATCGCTCAGGAAGCCATGCGTCTGGCAGGCGTGGAGCCCAAGGTGCAGCCCATCCGTGGCGGCACAGACGGTGCACAGCTGTCGTTCAAAGGTCTGCCGTGCCCGAATATCTTTGCCGGCGGTCTCAACTTCCACGGACGCTATGAGTTCGTGCCCATCCCGTCGATGGAGAAGGCAGAACGGGTTGTGGTGGAGATTGCCCGTCTGGTTGCAGCCCGTTGATGAAGGCAGCCGGAGAAAAGACGCTCATTGTGGTCACCGGACCTACGGGATCCGGTAAGACTGCGTTGGCCATAGAGCTGGCACGACGTCTGGGATGCCACATAATATCGGCCGATTCGCGTCAGCTCTACCGCGAACTTCCGATAGGCACCGCAGCCCCGACGCCTGATGAGCTCGCTGCTGCTCCGCATCACAACATCGGCACGCTTGAACTCACCGACTATTACAGTGCCGCACAGTTTGAGACGGAAACGCTCGACCTGCTCGCACGGTTGTTCGCCGCGTCCGATTATGCCATCCTCTGCGGTGGCTCGATGATGTATGTGGATGCGGTGACCCGAGGCATCGACGAATTGCCTACCATCTCCCCTGAGGTGCGGGCGCGTGCTTACGGACTGCTGGAACGTGAAGGCATTGATGCCGTGAGCCGTGAACTTGAAAAGCTTGATCCGGACTATTTCGCCACTGTCGACCGGCAGAACCATAAACGCCTTGTGCATGCCCTTGAGATATGCTGGGAGGCCGGATGCCCCTATTCCAGCCTTCGCACCGGACAGCCGAAATCCCGTTCCTTCAGGATTGTCAAAGTGGCGTTAGACTATCCGCGGGATGAACTGTTCGGTCGCATAAACCGCAGGGTGGAGCTTATGGTGGAGAACGGCCTGGTGGAGGAGGCCCGCAGGGTCTATGACCGCAGGCATCTCAATGCCCTCAATACGGTGGGCTACAAAGAAATGTTCGCCTGTTTCGACGGCGTCTGGGATTTGCCCACGGCCATAGCCCGCATGGCCAAGAACACCCGGGTTTACGCCAAGAAACAGCTCACATGGCTCAAGCGTGATCCGGAGGTACATTGGCTCGATCCGCATGGGGCCTCGCTTGCCGACGATGTGATTAATTTGATTGATAACCAACAGAATATATAGGCCGCAGATGTATAAAGCACCCTGCAACCTACTATTGATCAGCATATGAACAATTTTAAAACGGCATTTGCCAATCTGAAGGGCTATTTCTCGCTCAACGGATTCCTTATACCTCAGGCCGATGCGGAGCAATCCATCCGCGAGGGTGTTTCGTTCAGAGGCACCAACATCCTCATCCTTATCTTCGCCATACTGATTGCTTCGCTGGGACTGAACACCAATTCTACGGCCGTGATTATCGGCGCCATGCTCATCTCCCCGCTCATGGGGCCTATCATCGGCCTCGGGCTTGCAATAGGAGTCGAGGATTTCGAGCTGCTGAAACGGTCGTTGCGCAATCTCGTTGTGGCGGCGGTCTTTTCTGTGCTGGCATCAACGGTTTATTTTCTCATCTCACCTGTAAGCGAGGGACATAGCGAGCTGCTTGCACGCACATCGCCCACAATCTACGACGTGCTAATCGGCTTTTCGGAGGAGGTGCCGGCATCTTCGCGATAGCATCGAAAAACAAAGGCAATGTGATTCCCGGCGTTGCCATCGCCACGGCCCTCATGCCGCCGCTCTGTACCGTGGGCTATGGGCTTGCCACATGGCAGATGCCGTATTTCTTCGGGGCGCTCTATCTGTTCCTTATCAACTCCATCTATATCTGTCTGGCAACCTTTATCGGTGTAAAGCTCATGCATTTCGCACGTGCGCATACGGCCAATCCGGTGCGTGCCAAAAAGTTGCGCAAGGTTGTGTACACAGTGTCAATCCTCACTCTGCTCCCGAGCATCTATTTGACATACAACATGCTCAGGGTTGAACGTTTCCAGCAGAGCGCCGACCGTTTCGTGAGCGAGGAGATGCATTTCCCCGCCACACAGGTGCTCAGCCATAGCGCGGTTATGGCACACGGCCAGAAACAGATTAACGTGACCCTCATTGGCAAAGTGCTGCCGCAGGACTCGCTCACACTCGCCCTGTCGGCCAAACTCCGTTTCTACGGGTTGCAGGGCGCGAAACTCAATGTAGTGCAGGGCGACAACGGCATTGCTTCCGCAGGTTCGCTTGCAGGGCATTCTGTCAAGGAGATTTATGAGATAGCGCAGACCTCGCTTGTGCAGAAACAGCAGCAGATCGATTCGCTGCGCACGCTGCTCGATGCACGCAACGCCAACGACTCCATCTCGGCACGTCTTGCGCCGGAGCTAAAGGTTATTTTCCCGCAGGTGGCCGAGATCGCCATCACAAAGGCTGTGTTCGGCAGCATCGACACCGGAGGGCTTGATACGGCCAACATCGCGTTGGTCAACTATGCCAAACCCATATCCGCCGCATCGCGCAATGAGCTTGCCCGCTATCTGGCGGCACGTCTGCGGGTGAAAGAGGTGGAACTGGTTCAGGTGGACAAACAGCAGAAACATTAATCAAAAAACATAAAACGATGAAAAGTAAATTTGCAAAAATGTTCGGCCTCATGGCCATGGTGATGTTCATGACCTTCGGCTTCAACGCCTCGGCCGCCGACGATAAACCCATGACGCCTGAATTCTGCGAGGAGGGTATCACGAAGGCGGTGGCCGCACTCGACGAGATGGCTGAAAAAATCAACGAGATCGAGCGCGAGGAGCAGCTTCAGGACCTCCAGCAGATCACCAACAGCATCAAGATGCGCAACGTACGCAAGAAATACGGCAAGATTGAGCTTACAGATGAATACCGTGTGCGTCTGGTTGATGCCAACATGCGTGTAGGCAAAGCCCTGAACGACATGATTGTGCGCATGCGCCTCCCCTATGAGCTGCAGAAGGCCCTGGAGGAACATGCCTCTGAGGAGAAAGTGAAGGAGGAGATTGCCAAGTGCAAGACTCTCCGTGAGGCCATGGAATAATCCGAGCTGATGGGTTCACGCCGACTGACCATTGCTGTTGCCACCAGTACACGCGCCGACTGGGGGTTGTTGCGCCCGATTGCACGGGCTCTCAGCCTCCAGCCGGGCGTTGACGTGCGTATCATAGCCACAAACATGCATCTTGATGCGCGCTATGGCCACACGGTAGATGAGATTGTGGCCGACGGATTCGACGTTGCCGCCGAGGTGCCGATGCATGCGGCGTCGGCCTCTGGCGCCGACACCGTGCGCGCCACTGCCGAATGCATGGCCGGGATGGCCGATGCTTTTAGCCGCATCAATCCCGATATGCTCCTGCTGCTTGGCGACCGTTACGAGATGCTTGCCGTGGCCACTGCCGCCACGGTGATGCGCATCCCCATTGTGCATGTGGCCGGTGGCGAAATTTCTGAAGGTGCTTTCGACGACAGCATACGCCATGCCATAACCAAACTTTCGTCCCTGCATCTCACGGCCACCGAGCCCTACCGCAGACGTGTCATTCAGTTGGGCGAGAACCCGGCGATGGTGGTGAACACCGGCGCAATCGGTGTGTACAATCTTATTGTCGAACCGCCAATGCCGCGTGAGGAACTTGAACGTTCCATCGGGACAAGGCTCGACGGGCGCACGCTGCTGGTGACACTGCATCCGGCCACGCTCGACGATGTGCCTGTGGCCGAGCGGTGCTCGGCTCTGCTTGAGGCGCTTGATGCGTTCCATGATTCGAACCTGATTTTCACCTACCCGAACAATGATCCAGACGGCGAGGTGATAATCTCGATGATTGAGGAGTATGTGGCACACAACAGCCATCGCCATCGTGCCGTGGCGGTGCCGTCGCTGGGATGGAAACGCTATCTTTCCGCATTGCACTACGTGGGCGCGGTGGTGGGCAATTCGTCGAGCGGCATAGTTGAAGTGCCGTCGATGCATATCCCTACCGTGGATATCGGCATACGTCAGCAAGGCCGTCTGGCTTCGGAATCGGTGATACATTGCGATGCCGACGCCGGTTCAATCCGGAATGCCATACGGTTTGCCCTGTCGGCCGAAGGGCGGGAACTGGCGCGGCGCAGCACGAACCCTTATGGACGCCCCGACACATTGCGTGTGATGGTCGATGCCATTCTCAACACCCCTCTGGAAGCGATGCGCTCAAAGCGCTTTTACGACCTGCCCGTGCCCGGCTCCGATGCATGAGCATGCAGGTTACGGAGGAATAATTAAAGGATATTTCAGATGAAACCGCTATTCATAATCCCGGCCCGCGGAGGGAGCAAGGGGATTCCGCATAAAAACATAAAGCCGCTCGGCGGCCGCCCGCTTATCGCATGGTCCATCGACGTGGCCCGTGAGGTGGCTGCGCGTTTCGGTCTGTCGGACGAACATATTCTGCTTTCCACCGATTCCGACGGTATTGCCGCCGTGGCAGAACAGTGCGGTCTGGCCGTGCCGTATCGCCGTCCGGCAGCCCTGGCTACCGACACGGCCGGTTCGCGTGAGATGATGCTCGATGCCATGGACTATGCTTCGGCGCACGGTGTGGATTTTGACTGCGTGGTGCTGTTGCAGCCCACATCGCCGTTCCGTACGGCCGACGATGTGCTCGGATGCATGAAGCTTTATGAGGAGCGTAGGCCCGACATGGCGGTGAGCGTAAAGGAGGCTTCGGCCAACCCGTACTACAACTGTTTCGAGACGGACGAGCGCACCGGCGCGCTGCATATCTCCAAGGGAGAGGGGCTTTACACCCGCCGTCAGGACGTGCCGAAGGCATGGGAATTCAACGGTGCTGTTTATGTCATAAATCCGGCCTCATTGCGGGCCATGCCGATGGGTGCATTCCCTATGCGTCTCCCTTATGCGATGCCAGCCGAGCGTTCCGTCGATCTTGACACTCCGCTTGACTGGGCCATAGCCGAAGCGATGCTGGCGGCCGACAAATAAATCAGAGCATGAACGAAATGCAGAAACATATAATTCCGGAAGAGGCCACCATACTTGACGCCCTCGACAAGATCAACCGTCTGTCGGGGGGCGCCATGACGCTTGTCGTCGCCGATCCGGAGGGAAAAATCACCGGCACGCTTACCGACGGCGACATACGCCGAGGGCTGCTGCGCGGCACCGGACTTGCCGACCCGGTGAAGGACCTTGTTCACCGCCGGTTCATGGCGCTGCATGTATCGGCCTCGGCCGACGAACGCCTGCAGACCATGCGCCGTGCCCGCGAGGCGGGAATACGGCTGCTGCCGGAAATAGATGCCGACGGGAGGCTTGCCGGACTGGTGGACCTGAGCACCGTGCGTTCGCAGCTGCCTCTCACTGCGGTGCTTATGGCCGGCGGACGCGGCGAACGGCTCCGCCCGCTCACATTGAACACCCCCAAGCCGCTGCTCGAGATAGGAGGTCGTGCCATAATCGACTATAATATAGAGAACCTGGCACGCAACGGTGTGAAGGACGTGTATGTCACGGTGAAATATCTGGCCGACATGATGCGCGGCTACTTTTCGCGTCCGCGCCACGGCATAATGGCCCGTTGCATCGAGGAGGAATCGCCGTTGGGCACTCTCGGTGCGGTGTCGCTTGTGAATCTCCCGCCGCAGGGCCATACGCTGGTGATGAATTCAGACCTGCTGACCACCATCGACCTCGAGGAGATGTATCTGCACCATATCAGCGAGGGGGCGCAGGCCACCATTGCCGCCATACCCTACACAATGTCGGTGCCGTATGCCATCCTCACCACCGATGGCCCACGGGTGACCGGGATAGCGGAAAAACCCACTGCCACACATTTCGCCAATGCAGGCATCTATATATTCGCCAATTCGCTGCTGTCGCGTCTGCCGCATGGCGAACGCACGGATGCTCCGGATTTCCTGCTCGATGCCATAGGGCGCGGGGACAAGGTGACATATTATCCCATCAACGGCACGTGGATTGACATAGGTTCGCCCGAGGAATTCCGGCATGCCAGCGATCTCATGCAGCATCACCGCTCGCTAACCAAACTGGGCTGAGAAGTGTTGTAAATTTAATGGCGAAACGTATCATCCGTTTTTGATGGTGCAAGGAAGCCTTCGTTTTTTATGATGACATTAACGTAGCCTCAGATTGTAGGGACATGCCTTTGGCATGTGAAACATGTGAGGCATCTGCACCGCCATAATTCACATGCCAAAGGCATGTCCCTACAATCAGGTGATAATATAATTAAACATAGAATCATGGCAGATTCCAACTTTATAGATTATGTGAAAATCCTTTGCCGTTCGGGCAAAGGGGGCGCAGGCTCAATGCATTTCCATCGCGCCAAATATGTGCCGAAGGGTGGTCCCGACGGAGGCGACGGAGGCCGCGGCGGACATGTGATTCTGCGCGGCAATAAAAATATGTGGACGTTGCTCCCGCTCAAATACAGCCGCCATGTGTTTGCCACCAATGGCGAAAGGGGCGGCGCCGGACGTAGTTTCGGCAAGGACGGCGAGGACAAGGTGATAGAGGTGCCCTGCGGCACTGTGGTGTTCGAGGCTGACACCGGCCGCTATCTCTGCGAGGTGACAGAGGACGGTCAGGAGATAAAACTGCTGCGCGGCGGCCGCGGCGGTCTTGGCAACTGGCATTTCAAATCGGCCACCAACCGCACGCCTCGCTATGCCCAGCCGGGTGAGCCGGCCATAGAGAAAGCCGTGATTCTGGAACTTAAACTGCTTGCCGACGTCGGTCTCGTCGGGTTTCCCAATGCCGGAAAGTCCACGCTGCTGTCGGCGGTTTCGGCGGCACGCCCGAAGATTGCCGATTATCCCTTCACCACAATGGAGCCGCAGCTCGGCATTGTGGATTATCGCGGCAACCGCTCGTTCGTGATGGCCGACATTCCCGGCATCATTGAAGGTGCGAGCGAGGGGAGGGGGCTTGGGCTCCGCTTCCTGCGGCATATAGAGCGCAATGCCGTTCTGCTGTTCATGGTGCCTGCCGATGCCGACGATATCAAGGCCCAGTACGAAGTGCTGCTCGAAGAGTTGCGCCGCTTCAATCCGCAGCTGATGGACAAGCAGCGCGTGCTTGCCATCTCGAAAAGCGACATGCTCGACGAAGAGCTGAAAGCCGAGATACGCCCCACGCTTCCCACCGACCTTCCTACGGTGTTCATTTCCTCCGTTACCGGCGAGGGGATAACCGAACTGAAAGATGCCCTGTGGAAAGCCATCACCGACGATGCCAACCGCATTGAGGAAACACCTATCACCCATCGTCCGCTCGACGGCCATCACCGCCTGCGCGAGGAGGATGAGTTTATTTTCGAGAACGAACCGTCGCCCGACGATGACGATGAATTCGCTGAAGTGGAGGATGACGGTTTCGATGCCGAATATGACTGGGATGATGACGACGACCACGAATCGCCTGAGGATCTGGCTTTCCGCTACGGCGACGTCACCGAGTAAATTTATTTTGTGAAGTTTAATGGGATGATAGCCAATGTTATCATCCTGTTGTAGGGTCGCGACCTGTCGCGACTGCAACCCGGCAGAATGTGTGGACAATCTCAGTCTGGCTTATGTTCTGCAGCTCGTTTGCAGTCGCGACAGGTCGCGACCCTACAAGTGGCGCACATAGGGTAGAGCAGTTATCTTAAATCGGATACTTATTTCGTGGGGAAGTTGGCGGAAGGGAGGGTGCTGAAGGTGGAATCGGGGGCGATTCTCACCAGAAGGCATTCTATCCCGTCGGTTGAGTTCACGGCTCTGAGGGCGCTGTCGGCATCGGATGCCATGCATGCCGTGGCCCACGCATCGGCCAGTGCGGCCGTCGAGGCTATGATGGTGGCCGATGCGACATCGGTGTGCACCGGCATGCCGCTTACGGGGTCGATGGTATGGCCGATGCGGCCATAGCGTGCGGTGATGTGGAAGTTGCGGTAATTGCCTGAGGTTGCCACTCCATGCCGCCCGGTGAGCCTGACAATCTGCAGCGCCTCGTGGTGCGGGATGCCGGCTTCGTCGGGCTGAGGGGTGTCAATCTGTATGCGCCATGCCTCGCCTTCGGGATTGTGGCCGTCAAGGGCTATCTCGCCGCCGATTTCCACCATGTGGTTGTCTGACCCGTTGCGGCGAAGCATGTCGGCAATCATGTCGCAGCCGAAACCTTTGGTGACCGCACTGAAATTGAATGTGGTGGAAGGATGCTTCTTTACAATCCTATGATTGTCTATGCGGCAGTCGCCGATGCCGACAAGGCGCAGTGCGCTGTCTATGTTCTCGCGCGGCACAATGAAGTCGGGCGAATCTCCGGCCTCCTCCATATCCCGGCGAGCCTGCCGGTCGTAGCCGAAGCCCCAAAGGTTGACAAGTGGCGACACTGTAGGGTCGAAACGTCCGCCGGTGGCGTGGCTCACTTCCCGGGAGATGGCGAACACTGTGTCAATCATCGCGTCCGTGCTGTCGGTCTCGTTGCGGTTGATTCTTGAAATGAGGGAATGCTCGTTGAAAGGCGACAGCGACATCTCAATGGCGCTCATGACGGCCTGAATGGAATCTGACAAGTCCTCGGGAGAGTTGTAGACAATGCGGTAGGTGGTGTTCCACACGGCTCCCTGTGCAAGCCGCCATTGCGGCGCCTTGCGGCATGAGGCACATAGCAGAAGCAGCATGGCGGCCATGGATATTGAACCCCACAGGGCGTTACGGCGTTCTTTCATATCTGTTGCGGTTTATTTTTGGCATGTTCCTTTCACAAAGTTAGCCATTTTGGACCTACAGTCAATAATTTTGAGTAAATTTGCAGTTCTGTTAACCTATGAATGTAGCTTTTACAGGCCGTTCAGTAAATATCCATAACCGTAGAAATGAGAAAATGGCGAGTTGAGGATAGCGCCGAGCTATACAATATTGGAGGCTGGGGCCGTCAGTATTTTTCGATAAACGAGAAGGGAAACATCTGTGTTACCCCGCGTCCGGGACTGATGCCCGTTGATTTGCGTGATGTGCTTGATGAACTGCAGGTTAAGGACATCACACCGCCGGTGTTACTCCGTTTTCCCGATATTCTCGACAACCGTGTCGAGAAAATCCACAATTGCTTCAAGCGTGCCGCCGAACAGTACGGCTACAAAGGCCGCAACTTCCTGGTTTATCCCATTAAGGTAAACCAGATGCGTCCGGTGGTCGAGGAGATTGTGAGCCACGGCAAGAAATTCAACATCGGCCTTGAGGCCGGCTCCAAGCCCGAGCTGCATGCCGTGCTTGCCACCAACATCAACGAGAACGCCATCATAATCTGCAACGGATACAAGGACGAGAATTATGTGGAACTCGCTTTGCTGGCCAATAAAATGGGACGCAAAGTCATTCTCGTGGTTGAGAAGCTGAACGAGCTGGCCATTATCTACGAGGCGGCCAAACGCATAAACATCACCCCCTCCATCGGCATCCGCATCAAGCTTGCCAATTCCGGATCGGGCAAGTGGGAGGAATCCGGCGGCGACAGCTCGAAGTTCGGTCTGAACTCGTCGGAACTGCTCGAGGCCATCGACTATCTCGAGAAGCACGGCATGACCTCGTGGCTGAAGCTGATCCATTTCCACATCGGCAGCCAGATTACAAAGATTCGCCGCATAAAGAACGCCCTGCGCGAGGCCATGCAGTTCTACGTGCAGCTTGAGAAGATGGGCTTCGACCTGCAGTATGTCGACATCGGCGGCGGCCTCGGGGTGGACTATGACGGAACACGTTCGAGCGCCGGCGAAAGCTCAATGAACTACTCCATTCAGGAGTATGCCAACGACGCCATTTTCTCGATTGTCGACGTGTGCGAGAAGAACAATCTGCCGCAGCCCGACATCATCACCGAAAGCGGACGCTCCCTGTCGGCCCACCATTCGGTGCTCATAACCGAAGTGCTTGAGACCACATCGCTCCCGGGATGGAAAGAATCGGAGGAGCTCAAGGGCGACGAACATGAGCTGGTCAAGGAGCTATACGATATATGGGACAAGATTGACCAGCAGCGCATCTTCGAGAGCTGGCACGACGCCATGCAGATCCGCGACGAGGTGCTCGAGATGTATTCACTTGGAATGATCGACCTCCGCAACCGCGCTTTGGCCGAGAAACTCTTCTGGGAGATTGCACGCGAGGTGGGTTCCATCGCATCGCAGATGAAGCATCCGCCGGAGGAGCTGCGCAAGGTGTCGAAGATGCTCCCCGACAAATATTTCTGCAATTTCTCGCTTTTCCAGTCGCTTCCCGATGCATGGGCCGTCGACCAGGTGTTCCCCGTTCTCCCCATCTCTCGTCTCGACGAGAAACCCACACGCATGGCCACACTTCAGGACATGACATGCGATTCGGACGGAAAAATATCCACCTTCGTATCGCCTCAGGGCACATCGTCGGCGCTTCCGGTGCATCCGTTGCGTCAGGGCGAACCCTACTACATAGGTTTCTTCCTTGTGGGTGCATATCAGGAGATTTTGGGCGACATGCACAATCTGTTCGGCGATACAAATGCCGTGCATATCTCCTGCTACAAGGATCGCTACGAGATAGACCAGGTAATCGACGGCGAGACTGTGGCCGAGGTGCTCGACTACGTGCAATATAGTTCAAAACGCCTTGTCCGCAACGTGGAAACCTGGGTTACCAAGGCCATGAAAGAGGGTAAGATTACTCCTGAAGAGGGACGAGAATTCCTCAGCAACTACCGTTCGGGCCTTTACGGTTACACCTATCTGGAGAAAGACTGACGATATTTCGTTTATAGAAATCCCCAAAAGAACTGAATATATCCTGCACCGCACATGCAACGGCATTTTATCAACCTCGCTTATCTGGGCGCCCCGTTCCACGGGTGGCAGACGCAGCCCAATGCCGTGAGCGTGCAGCAGCGTCTGGAGGAGGCTCTGTCCACCCTTCAGCGCCGCAAGGTGGAGGTGGTGGGGGCCGGCCGCACCGACGCCGGGGTGAATGCCTCGATGATGATTGCGCATGCCGACCTCAACGACACCGTGACCGACGACACGCAGCTGGTGCGCGCGCTCAACAGTCTGCTTGGGCCGCACATAGCTGTTCGCTGGGTGCATCCGGTGCATGCCACGGCGCATGCCCGTTTCGATGCCGTGGCGCGCACCTACCGCTATTTCGCGCATGTGGGGCGCAATCCCTTCGTCCAGGGCTTGTCCTGGCAGGCTCCGCCTACCCTCGATTTCGAGGCCATGAACAGGGCTGCCCGCCAGTTGCTCGAGGTGTCGGACTTCACGTCGTTCGCCAAGCTGCACACCGATGTGAAGACAAACATCTGCCATGTCACCAAAGCTGAATGGCAGCGGCTGGATGGGGCAGAGGCGGCATTCCCGGGCTCGCCGCAATGGGTGTTCGAGATAACAGCCGACCGCTTTCTCCGCAACATGGTGCGGGCCGTGGTCGGAACGCTTGTCGATGTGGGGCGCGGCAAACTTACGGAGGCCGGATTCGCCGATGTCATAGCACGCCGCGACCGGTGTGCCGCCGGCACGTCGATGCCCGGTTCGCCATTGTTCCTGCACCACATTGAATACCCCTATCCGGTGTGACTTTATTCCCCGTCGGATACCCCGTCGTTCGTTAATCCTCTTGAAAACATGTTTAAAAACATGTTGGCAATCGCCGCTGTGGGGCGTCTGGGGGCTATTATGGAAAATTTTCAGCAATTTTTGCCACTTATTCCAATAGTTTTTGTAACTTTGTGCCGTGAAAAATTGCCGACTGATTCATCCTTAGGTATTTTCACCTCAAACCAAGAATATTCATAATACAAAAAACTTATTATCATGTCAGAAATCGCATCTCGTGTAAAAGCAATCATCGTTGACAAACTGGGCGTAGATGAAAATCAGGTAACTCCCGCCGCTGCATTCACCACCGATCTTGGCGCTGACAGCCTTGACACTGTAGAGCTCATCATGGAGTTCGAAAAGGAATTCGGCATCACAATCCCCGATGACAAGGCAGAAGGTATCGCTACTGTTGGCGACGCTATTGCTTACATCGAAGCTGCTCAATAATTAATCGGGAGTTTCCCCTCCTGCATAATTGAACATGAAATAAGCCCCGGCTATGTCGTCCGGGGCTATTTTCGGAATTTTAGGGGGCTGTTTTATTGACGTATTCCCCCGTCCGATACAAATTCTTGCATTTGGCCCTGATGAGCCTGTAATGCGCCATTTACGTCACATAATTGGATAATATGGAACTTAAAAGAGTAGTTATAACCGGACTTGGTGCCCTCACCCCGATTGGCAACGATGTGGAAACCACATGGAAAAATGCCATCGACGGTGTAAGCGGCGCAGGCCCCATCACTCATTTCGACGCATCGCTGTTCAAAACCCAGTTTGCCTGTGAGGTGAAGGGATTCGACGCGTCAGCTCATTTCGACCGCCGCAAACTCCGTCAGCTCGACCTCTATGCGCAGTATGCCATGGTGGCAGCTCATCAGGCAGTTGAGGATTCGGGCATCGAGAAAGACGAGAACCTCAACCGCAACCGTGTGGGTGTTATCGTAGCCGCCGGTATCGGTGGTCTCCACACTTTTGAGGAGGAAGCCGGCTATTATGCAATGAATGCAGCCAACGGCCCCAAATACAACCCCTTCTTCATCCCCAAGATGATTGCCGACATCGCATCGGGTCATATCTCGATGGATTACGGTTACCATGGTCCCAATTTTGGTGTGGTTTCCGCTTGTGCTTCATCCAACAACGCCATCATCGACGCATTCAACCTTATCCGTCTCGGCAAGGCCGATGTGATGGTGACAGGTGGTGCCGAGGCTGCCATCTACCCTGCAGGTGTGGGCGGCTTCAACTCGATGCATGCACTCTCCACCCGTAACGACTCGCCTGAAACGGCTTCCCGTCCGTTCAGCAAGAGCCGCGACGGCTTTGTGATGGGTGAAGGTTCCGTTGTGCTCATTCTCGAAGAGCTCGAGCATGCCAAGGCCCGCGGCGCCAAGATTTACGCCGAACTGGCCGGCGGCGGCATGAGTGCCGATGCCTACCACCTCACCGCAACTCATCCCGAAGGCCTCGGAGCTATCCTTTCGATGGAGAACGCCCTTGAGGATGCCGGCATGAAACCCTCCGATATCGACTATATCAACGTTCACGGTACATCTACTCCTGTAGGTGATATCTCGGAGGTGAAAGCCATCCAGCAGGTATTCGGTGACAGTGTACACGACCTCAACATCAGCTCCACCAAGTCCATGACCGGTCACCTGCTCGGTGCAACCGGCGCTCTGGAAGCTATGTTCTGTACGCTTGCAGTTGTCAACGACATCGTGCCCCCGACTATCAACCACGAGGAGGGCGACGAGGATGAGGAAATCGACTACACACTCAACTTCACGTTCAACCGCGCCGAAAAGCGCCCCGTACGTGCCGCATTGAGCAACTCGTTTGGTTTCGGCGGTCACAACGCCACCATCATCGTAAAGAAATACGAAGAATAACTTTACTACATAGAAGCAGGCCGATGCGGCCTATGCGCCACCACAGCCTGCTCTGCCTATAAGAACGGTGTGTCAAAAATCTGATTTTTGACACACCGTTCAATTTTCAGCTGAGGAAAAGCAGGATGCGGTCGGGGATGGGACTGGATTCCGGGAGCATGAAGGAGGGTATGTCGAAACTCAGCGGATGGAATGCCGGGGCGGTGGATGTGTGCATAGCTCCGACGCCGGCGGTGATGAGGTGATTGTCGCTGTCGAACAGCGCATAGTTCAATGATGCGGAACTCATGGGGGTGGTGCGGCGAAGCACCGCGTTCAGGCGTAGTCCGCGCGGCGAAATGTCTGCCACTTCGGCTTCAATGATGCTTACGCCGAGCACAGGTTCGTTCTCATGCTCGATTGTAAGGTGCGAGTTGAGCAGGGCTATTTTCTCCGTTACTGTCAGATGCCGTGTGGCTTCATTCTTGTCACATCTATCCACTTTTGCAGCCTCGTCTTCGTTTGTGTTATTGCCGTTTTCTTTATTTTCAGCTTTGACAGGATCATAATCTGTGGCAGGTTCGGCGGCTTCATTTCCGCCGGAGTCTTTCGCAGTTGCGTGTGGGATAGAGTCCCGTTCTTTAAGTTCTCTGAGGGTCAGCCGTTTCTCTTCAGGCGTAATTTTAAGCTGCAAACCGATGGCGCAAGCGTATGCCTCAAGAATGGGAATGGCCTGATCTGGGGCAAATCCGGTGTGTGTTATGAAGCGTTGGAGCAGACGTTGTGTTTCAGGAGAATTCTCACCGAGTGCCGCCATCCTTGCGGCCACTCCACTGCGGACGGCTGTGAGGAGAATGAATCGGGCCGACGGGAGGTGGTTGAATGCGTCAAGGCCATCGAGGGTGCGCACGTCCTTTACGGTAAGCACCGGTGAACCCGATGCGTGCATCACCTTTTCGATGGCCTTGGCGAGTTGGTTCATAAAACAGTATCCGCTGCCTTAATGCAGACGGGCATAGGAGTGGCCGAACCGTTCGCGGGCTGCGCGGTCGAGCATTTCGCGGTCGGCAGGATTGGCGATGGAAATGAGCAGTTTGGCACGCTCGGGGAGGCTGCGGCCACGGAGGTCGACAATGCCGTGCTCCGTTACCACGTAATTGGCCTGGAAACGGGTTGTGACAACGCCTGCGCCGGGGGTGAGCACCGGCTTGATTTTTCCGACACCCTTCGATGTCGTGGAGGTCATTGCAAGGAATGAGCGGCCCCCCTCGCTGCGCGAAGCCCCGTAGACGAAGTCGTGCTGTCCGCCGATTCCAGAGAAGATGCGTGTGCCGATGGAGTCGGCGCAAATCTGCCCTGTGAGGTCAATCTCAAGGCATGAATTTATGGCCATCACCTTGGGGTTCTGGGCAATGATGAACGGGTCGTTTGTCCATGCCACATCCTTGAACACCATGTCCTTGTTGTAGTCCATGAGGTCGTACAGCCGTCGGGAACCGAGCGCCAGACAGGCCACGGATTTGCCGGGCATCACTTTTTTCTCCGAGTTGTCAATCACACCCTTTTCGATGAGAGGGAGCACACCGTCGGTCATGGCCTCGGTGTGGAGACCGAGGTGCTTATGGTTGCTCAGGGCGCGGATCACGGCATTTGGAATGCCGCCGACGCCGATCTGGAGGGTGGCACCGTCGGGGATGCGTTCGGCAATGGCGTTACCGATGGCTATGTCGGCCGCTCCGGGTTCGGGTGTCGGTACTTCAACAAGGGGGTCGTCCACCATCACTGCGGCCGCCAGTCGGGACACATGTATCACCGGGTCGCCGAAACTGAACGGCATGTGCGGATTGAGCTGGGCAATGACTGTCCGGGCACATTCGGTGGCGGAGGTGGCGAGGTCGGCCGATACGCCGAAGCTCACATATCCGTCCTTGTCGGGCATGGAGCAGTTGAGCAGCACCACGTCCACCGGCCATGTGCCGTCGCGGAACAGCCCGGGCACTTCGCCGAGAAAACGCGGAGTGGTGGCGCCGTAACCTTCGGCAATCCAGCGGCGCACGTTGTTGGACACGAAGCAGGTGTCAACAAGAAACGAGTCCTTGTATTCCGGTTTGCAGTAGGGGGCTTCGCCTTTCGATACCGAGAAACCGGAATAGAGCACCACGTCGCGCAGTTCGTGTCCGCGTCGGGTCATGGCCTCTACCAGTGTTTCCGGGATAGAGGTGCTGCCCTGGATATAGACATGATCGCCGCTTTTGATGAGCCGTGCGGCCTCATCGGCGGTCATTAGATTGGGTATTGTCATGGATTGTGTCAGTCAGGTTAGAATGGGTGGTCTTTATGGAAGGCGGCCAGACGTTCGGCCAGGCGATTGAATGTGTCGTCATCGCTGAGCATTGACACGCACACGCGCACACCCTGCTGCTTGCTTCCGGTTGAGGGGAGCGAGATGGTCGACACTCCGTAGCGCAGCAGGTTCTGCTGCAACTCGTCGCCTGTCATTCCGGGATAGCCCACTGTGAAGAAGAATCCGTCGGAGATGGGCTGTTCGCCGTCGAGGGCATAGACGAGATGGAAGCCGTTGTCGGTGAACATCTTTTTGGCAATACCGGCGCGCCGGCCGTATTCTTTCGACACATCTACAAAATCAAGCGTGCCGTCGACGGCTGCACCGAGCATGCTGGCGAAGGCGTACTGGCTGGAATGGGTCACGCCCGACGATGCGCAGTAAAGCACTCCGAAAATATAGGCGTCGCCCAAGGTTGGCATTTCATAGAACTGCTCGAAGAAGGGGTAGACCCTGTCGGCCACTTCCGGCGTCATGCACACCATGGCGATGCGCTGGCCTGCGTAGCTGAAAATCTTTGATGCCGACACAAGCAGGATACATTTCGATGTGTAACGGGCCACAGTGGGCACATATGGCTCCTGATAGGGGATGCCGTAGCGCTGGCGGAAGTCCATGCCGAGGTATGCATGGTCTTCGATGATTATCACGTCGTGCTTTTCGGCCATACGGGCTATGATCTTATGCTCCTCTGATGTGAGGTTGATCCAAGCCGGGTTGTTGGGGTTGCTGTAGAGCAGGGCTGTGATGTTGCCTTTCGAGAGAATCTCGTCGAGGCGGCTCTCAAGGGCTGCGCCGCGGCAGTCGTAGATGTCGAGCGATTCCTGTTTCAGTCCGAGCAGTTTCACCTGATTGTGCTGGGCCGGGAAGCCGGGGTCGAGAAACAGGATGGTGTCGCGTCCCGGAAGGCGTTGGCCAAGCAGAAGGAAAAGTGTGAATGTGGCCTGCATGGATCCCACGGTGGGAACTATGCAACGCTCCGGAATATCGATGTCGAGGAATGCTTTCAGAAAGCGCGAGCCGTTCTTTTTGAGTGCCGGGATGCCGGCGATGTTGGGATATTGCGATGCGATGCCCGTGAGCAGGGCCTCGCGTTCGGCATTTATACCCACCTGTGAGGCCGGAAGTCCGGGATTGCCCATCTCGAGGTGTACGAACGGCTCGCCGAGATGGCTTTCAAGATGGTGTGCGAGTGCGAGAATCTGCCTGATGGTGGCTGTGGCGATGTTGCTGATGTTCATCGCCGCCATTTCGCTGCTGAGTGTGGCGTTTGAAATAGGTTTCATGGTTCTGACACTTGGTGTTATGGCTTATCTGCCGGAAATTTCGCGTGCGCGCTGCAGTCCGGCACGGAATGCGGCGAGGTTCGATTCAACGATTTTCTCACCTTTGGCGCCGAACACCGTGCGGATGCCATCCTCAATCTTTTCGGTCTCGATGCCGCACAGAAGGCTTGCCGCGCCGAGAAGCACCATGTTGGATGCGCGCGGGGTGGCCACTTCCTTGGCCGTGGTGTCCATGTCGAACGAAATCACGTTGTCGCGGCTTTCAAGTGCGGCCATCACAGCGTCCATTTCCGGATAGTTCGGGATGTTGACGAACGGCACGGTGTTGGTAACTATCCAGCCTTGGGGCGAAAGCCACTGCACATAGCGGAGCGCCTCCATCGGCTCGAGCGATACGATGATGTCGGCACCGCCCATGGGGATAAGGTCGGATGCAATGGGCTCGGAGCTGAGGCGCAGGCACGACATGACGTCGCCGCCGCGCTGGCTCATGCCGTGCACTTCGGCCTGTTTGAGGTAAAGGCCCTCGCGGAGGGCGGCTGTTCCCAGAATGGTGGCGATGGAAAGGATTCCCTGTCCGCCCACTCCGGCAAGAATTATATCGGTTTTCATTCTGTTCGTGTTATGAGATTGGTTGTTTGGAAAATGTGAGGAATCGCGACGGTCAGGCTTTTTTGGCGTGACGGCGTGCGGTCTGGATGCACTCGCGGCGCGATACGATTACCGAGAGGCCGCGATAATTGAATTCCTCTGTGAACAGCTGCTTCATCTCCTCGTGGTTACGTGGCAGCGAGTCGATGGTTTTCAGGTGAGCGGGGTCGACGCCCAGGCCGAGGCATATCTCTTCAAGTTTTCCTGTGCCCTGCGAATCCTGACCGCCCGTCATGCCTGTGGTAAGGTTGTCGGAGATAATCACCGTCATGGGTGAGTTCTCGTTGACGGCGTCGAGCAGCCCGGTCATGCCGGAATGCGTGAATGTTGAGTCGCCGATGATGGCCACGGCCGGATGCTGGCCGGCGTCCGCCGCACCTTTGGCCATTGTGATTGAGGCTCCCATGTCCACGCAGGTGTCGATAGCGTTGTAGGGGGCAAGCCAACCGAGAGTGTAGCAACCTATGTCGCCGAACACTTTGGGGCTTTCGAAATTCTGGAGAGCAGCATTGAGCGCGGCATACACGTCTCTGTGGCCGCAACCCTGACAGAGGGCCGGCGGACGTGGTGCCACGATGGGAGCGGCTTCAGGCACGGGGCGCAGAAGTTCGTCCTTCATGTCCGGCACAAGCGATGCTATGGCGGCCGCCACGTTGTCGGGATTCAGTTCACCCGAGGAGGGGAGCACGCCGTCGAGCTTGCCGCGGATGTTCAGACCGCGGTCGAGCAGTCCGCGCAGGGCGCGTTCAATCACCGGCTGACCTTCCTCTACAACGAGGAGCACGTCGCATGCATCGGCCAGTGTGGCCACTGCCTTGCGGGGGAGGGGATATTGTGATATTTTCAACAGCGGGAACGGGCATCCGGCAGGGAAGCATTCACGCACGTAGTTGTATGCTATGCCGGAGGCGAGGATGCCTATGCGGCGGTCGGTGCCCGGTGTGTAGCGGTTGAAAGGCGACTCTTCCGAACTCTTTTCCAGTTCTTCCTGCTGGGCGAGCAGCTGGCGGTAGCGTACACGCGAATTGCCGGGCATCAGCACCCATTGGCGCGGATTGGCAGGGTAGGACATGGCGTTTTCAGCCGAGGCTGTTTCCTCAGCCTCAACCACGGCACGGGAATGGGCCAGACGGGTGACCATGCGCACCATTACCGGGAGCTGGAGCCGTTCGGACAGACCGAATCCGTAGGCGCCCATGTCATAGGCCTCCTGCTGGTCGGACGGTTCGAGGGTGGGGATGAGGGCGAACGAGGCGTAGAAACGTGAGTCCTGTTCGTTCTGCGAGGAATGCATCGAGGGGTCGTCGGCCGAGATGACAAGCAGGCCGCCGTTGGCGCCGGTCATTGCCGAATTGACAAACGGGTCGGCCGCCACGTTCAGGCCCACATGCTTCATGGACACGATGGCGCGCTTGCCGCAGAACGACATGCCAAGCGCTTCTTCCACGGCTGTTTTCTCGTTTGACGACCAGTGGGAATGGATGCCTCGCGATCTGGCTGTGCCATTGCCCTGTACGAACTCAAGAATCTCGGTTGACGGTGTCCCCGGATAGGCATAAGCGCCCGAGAGGCCGGCGTTGATGGCTCCCAACGCAAGGGCCTCGTCGCCGAGGAGTAGCTGCTTTCTTTTCATGGTTTCTGATTCAATATTCTGTGTGGCCGGACATGATTTTCCGGTTTTGCAAATATACAAAACCCTTTCGGTCTAAGGAAATCCACGGCACATGTTGTTCAGCATCATATGCCGTGGAGGTGATGTTTTTTCAGACTCCGGCTCATAACGTTCAAATTTTGCCGGATACTTACAATTAAATTCGTATCTTTGACTACGTCTTAGATACTTTCGCTCGGCAAAGCTCAAATAAATTTGGCTTTGCACTCGACTTATTCGTATCTTTGGCTACCGCCTTAGATACTCACGCTCGGCAAAGCTCAAATAAATTTGGCTTTGCACTCGACTTATTCGTATCTTTGTGGGATTGCAAGATCTATGACCGCTGAAGGAAACAATAACATAAAGAACATTTATGCCAGGGGAGCCGACGACGGTTTCCTGCTGGGAGTTTATTTTGTGGCCATGCTGCTGCTAAGTGCGCTCGGCTTCAAGGTGCCGTCGGTGAATCTGCTGGCATCTGCCATGGCGGTGGGTGTGCCGGTGCTGTGCTACATCTTCATGCGGCGTTCGCAGCGGGCGGCTCACGGACTGCTGACCTTCTCGGCCCTGTGGATGCAGGGAATCGTCACGTTTGCCTGCGGAAGCCTGATTTTCGGAGCCGCAGGGCTGGTGTATCTCAAATGGATAGACCCACAGTTCCTTCTGCATGCCATCGATTCCGCACTTGAATTCTACCGCAATGCGGAAGGTGCCGGAGCGCAGGCTGCGGCCGAGGAGCTTGAAATGATAAAACAGAACTCAGGACTGATTTCGCCGCTGAATGTGGCATTCGGCTGGATGTGGCTCGGAATGTTTTCGGGCAGTCTGCTGTCGATGCTCGTTGCCGGACTTGTGAAACTCCGCAAACCGGGGCGATATAAATGAGGCATCCGCAACGGGTGGTATTGAGGCATACCGTGCGCCAGCTGTGGAGTCAGGACACTTGGGTCAAAGAAAAAATTATAATCTGGATTTCGACATGGATATATCAGTCATAGTACCGTTGTTTAACGAAGCCGAGTCGCTGCCGGAGCTGCAGGCCTGGATTGAGCGCGTGATGGCTGCCAACGGTTTTTCATATGAAGTGATTTACGTGAACGACGGTTCAACCGATACCTCGTGGGAGGTGATCGAATCGCTTGCCAAAAGCAATCCTGCGGTCAAAGGGGTGTGTTTCCGCCGCAATTACGGCAAGTCACCGGCGCTGAACACCGGTTTCGAAAGGGCTAAAGGCGATGTGGTGATCACCATGGATGCCGACCTTCAGGACTCGCCCGACGAGATTCCGGAGCTTTACCGCATGATTACGGAGGAAGGCTACGACCTTGTGAGCGGCTGGAAGCAGAAGCGTTACGACCCGCTTTCGAAAACCATCCCCACCAAGCTGTTCAACGCTACGGCACGCAAAGTAAGCGGCATCCACAACCTGCATGATTTCAACTGCGGACTGAAGGCCTACCGCAACAAGGTGGTGAAACATATCGAGGTGTACGGTGATATGCACCGCTACATCCCCTATCTGGCCAAGAATGCCGGATTCACCCGCATAGGCGAGAAGGTGGTGAAACATCAGGCCCGCAAATACGGCACCACTAAGTTCGGGCTTGACCGCTTTGTGAACGGTTATCTTGATCTGGCCACGCTCTGGTTCACAAATAAGTTCGGCATAAAGCCCATGCATTTCTTCGGGCTGTTGGGCTCGCTGATGTTTCTGCTCGGATTTGTGGCAGTGATTATTGTCGGTGCCTCCAAGCTTTACGCCATGCATGCCGGGCATCATTACATCCTTGTCACCGACTCCCCTTATTTCTATCTGTCGCTCACAATGATGATTCTTGGCACGCAGCTGTTCCTTACCGGATTTCTGGGCGAACTGATTGTGCGCAATTCCAACCGCCGCAACGAGTATGAAATTGAACAGGAACTTAATCTGTGAGCCACGCCGGATGAGGCGGCTTTGGTGGGTGGTGGCTGCATTGGCCGGCATAACTGCGCTGATGCCGGCGTTCACCGGATGCAACACTGCCGGATGCACCGACAATCACAGCGCCCTACCTATGATGGGATTCTATAATATGGCCACGCAGTCGCCGGTGATTCTTGATTCGCTGGAGCTTGGCGGCGTGGGCGCTCCCGACGATTCGTTGCTGATCAAAAGCGGTTCGAGTGTGCAGTGGCTTTATTTCCCGCTGCGGTTCGATTCGGAGCAGACTTCGTTCCGGTTCCACTACGATTACAAGGAGCAGGGTCTCGACAAGCCGGAACTTGACGATATCCTCACTATCCGCTATACTTCCGAGCCATATTTCGCCTCCGAAGAGTGCGGGGCATTCTACGTGTACCGAGTCACAGGCATCAGCTACACAAAGCATCTTATCGATTCGGTCGCCGTGGTGGATTCGGTGATAAACAACGTTGATATGGAGCGCTTCAAGGTGTTTTTCCGCATCGCCGAGCCGGAAACTCCTGAGGAGCCGGATGAACCGGAGAATCCTGAAAACCCTGAGAACCCGGAGACTCCCGAGAACCCCGTCACGCCGGCAGCCGGAGAAAGGGGGATTGCCTTATGAGAAGGGTCATACACTTGGCATTGCTCCTTGTGGCTCTGGCAGCATGTGCTGTGGGGCAGGAGGGCTATGCGCAACGCAAAATCAACCCCGTGAAAAGCGCCTCGAAAGGGATTGAGGGGAAAAACGAGAACCGTAATCCCAACGATTCAATCGATTATTCCAAGCTCGCGCACATGCACGATGCAGCCGGAAATGTGATTCTTGTGGACACCATCACCGGCAAGGAGGTGGCCGACACGACCCAGACGCCTGAAACAAAGATTCCCAAAATGAAGTTCCCGCTTTTCCACGCGGCAGCAGTCGGGGTGGATGTGTGGGACCCGGTGATGCGTCTGTTCGGACAGCATTACGGGCTCATAGAGTTCTCAGGTGAACTGAATCTGCACAACCGCTACATTCCGGTGGTGGAAGTGGGTCTTGGCCAGGCCAATTACACCCCCGACGACGGCAACTACACGTACAAAGTGCCCATTACACCTTATTTCCGCATCGGATGCAACTATAACTTCCTGTATAACAGTAATCCGGACTACATGGTGTTTGCCGGATTGCGTTTCGGATGGTCGCACTTCAAATACGAGGTGAACGACGTTCGCCTCACCGATGGATACTGGGGGCAGGAGGCTGTGTTCAATCTGCCCGGACAGACAAGCAACGTCACCTATATGCAGGTGCTGTTCGGCTTGCGTGTGAAGGTGTTCGGTCCCGTATCGATGGGATGGAGCATCAGATACAAGGCTATACTTCACCAGTCGGCGGCCGAATTCGGCGAGCCGTGGTACATCCCCGGTTACGGTTCGCGCGGCGCCATCACGGGTTCGTTTACGGTGAGCTATACGTTGCCTATAAAGAAGTGGGTGCGTCAGCAGTCTGATCCGCTTGCCGATACCGGCGGCCCTGTGCTCGACACTCCGCCGGCTCCCGCAGACGGCGGCGAGACAGTGGCGCCATCCGCCACACCTGCCGCCCGTATAGAGCCAGTAAACTCCGGCGCAGCGGAATGACCACGGTGGTAATCGTTCACCTGGAATCTATATCATTGACAAACCAAAAAACAGATACTTATATGATTGGAATTTGCAGCGACCATGCCGGTTTCGAACTGAAATCGATTGTGGAAGGCTATCTCGAGGCCAATAATCGGGAGTACAAGGATTTCGGCACATACTCGGCCGAAAGTTGCGATTATGCCGACTTCGCGCATCCGTGCGCACTGGCAGTGGAATCGGGCGAATGCTATCCCGGCATAGCCATGTGTGGCTCGGGCAACGGCATAGCCATGACACTCAATAAGCATCAGGGGATACGTGCCGCTTTGTGCTGGAACACCGAGCTTGCTTCGCTGGCACGCCGCCACAACGATGCCAATGTGCTTGTGCTTCCCGCCCGGTTCATCGCGCCGGAGCTGGCTCTTGCCATTGTCGACACATTCCTGCACACGGAGTTCGAGGGTGGACGCCATGCCCGCCGCATAGCGAAAATTCCCGTGCATTGAACGGAATAGTTCATTTTGTACTGATATAAAAATCACCGTGATATCGGATTTGCCCGATATCACGGTGATTTTTTTGTGCCCTTTGGTTATTTCAGGGGGTTGAGCAGGAAGGAGTAGCTCAGGTTGCCGGCAAAGTGGCGATAGGGATTGTGGGGATGTGCGCCCCAGGAGTTGTCGCCGCCAACACCGCGCTGGAACAGGTCGATATACAGATAGTTATGTCCGCGGCTGTGGCGCACGTCGGAGTTGTGAATCTGGTGCTTGTCAACTCCAAAGTCAAGGTCGGAGGGCTGAACATCAAGAGCCGTGATGTTGAGCGGCTGCAGAGTTTCAACCTCCACACCGTAGCCTTTGGCGTCGGTAAGCGATGCGCGTGTCACATCGGTGAGGTAGCCCGTTTCCTGCGGACGAATGTAGGGGTGGAACATGTCGGCCACCTTCTTGCTGTAGTTGCCCACAAAAGCGGCTGTGTTGCGGTCGGAATAGTTTTCCCACGGGCCGCGGCCGGTCCATGCGAAGTTGTCCATATCCTTTGGGGTCTGGGTTATGATGCCGAAACGCATCATCTCCGGAAGAGCTTTCGCATTGTCGGGGGTGAATGAAGCATCAACTCCGAGGCTGCCGTTGGGGAATACCGTGTAGCGCAGAGAGTAATCGGAATTCACATCAGGAAGGCGGTATTTGTTGGTGACAATCACCTTGTTCCCTTCGGTGGTTACATCCATATTGACGAGCCGGCGGTTATAGCCTGCCGACCGCCATACGTTGCTGCGCACCTGAATGCCTTCGCCGAAATCATTGTCGGTGGGGGCACGCCAGAACAGCGGAGTGGGATTTCCGGCAAGCAGGCGGTGGCCGTCGAGCGAGTAGTCGGTGAGGTCGCCGTTCGATTTGCGGAATTTCACAGTCACGCCGTTGGCGGTGCGGATAACCACCTCGTCGCGGTTTTTGCGGTCGGATTTGTTCTCAAATGAGGGAGCGGCCATAGCTTTGCCGTCGGTGACCGATGCGTTCCACAGTTCGTCGATGCTCTTGGCATAGGCGGGAGTGTTGAGTGCGAACTGTTCGCGTGCCACTTCGTGACCGGCCGGGATGATGTCGTCACCCTCGGTGGCATAGGCGTAGACCGAAAGATGGTAAGCGTTGCCGTCGTTGCGGTCGAATGCGGGGAGCGGAATTTTCACGGCCTTTGTCTGGTCCGGTTTGATTGCCATGGCGGGGAGGGTTCCCTCGGCCATCACGGCGCCGTTGCGCAGCAGCTGCCATTTGTAGTTGTAGTTGCCGAGGTCGCGGAACAGGAAATGGTTCTCGATGTTCACCATCCCGTTGTCAAGGTCCGCAGTGGAGAAGCGGAGATCCTGGTACACCTTCTTGATTTCATACAGTCCGGGGTTGGGGGTGCGGTCGGGCATCACAACGCCGTTGATGCAGAAATTGTTGTCGTGGGTGTAGTTGTAGGCGCCGAAGTCACCGCCGTATGCCCAGTAGGCATCGCCGGCTTCGTCCTTGGTGAGCAGACCCTGGTCAACCCAGTCCCAGATGAAGCCACCCTGCATCTGCGGGCTCGAGCGGATTATGTCGTAGTATTCCTGGAAATTGCCGGAGGAGTTGCCCATGGCGTGCGCGTATTCGCACATGATGAACGGGCGTCCGGGGTTGGTGCGCGATGCATATTCGCGGATATAGTTCATGGAGGGATACATCGGGCATACAATATCTGTGTTCGCGCCTTCGCCGGCCTGTTCGTGGTGAACGGGGCGTGTGGGGTCAAGCTGCTTTATGAGGTCGTAGGCGTAGTAGAAGTTTTTGCCGTTTCCGCTCTCGTTGCCGAGGCTCCAGATGATTACCGACGGATGGTTTTTGTCGCGCTCCACCATGGAACGCTCGCGGTCGAGCAGCGATGCCGTCCATGCCGGTTCCTGTGCGGGATGGCCGGTGCGGGCGTCATCTTTGTCGAAATGCACACCCATGCCGTGTGCCTCCACATTGGCCTCATCGAGCACGTAGAGACCGTATTCGTCGCAGAGTGCATACCACAGCGGCGACTGCGGATAGTGGCTGGTGCGGACAGCATTAATGTTGTGGCGCTTCATGGTGCGTATGTCCTTCATCATTGTCTCGCGGTCCACCACATGGCCGGTGATCTGGTTGTGCTCATGAAGGTTCACGCCGTGAATTTCCACAGGTTTGCCGTTGACCAGCAGCTGGCTGTTGCGGATTTCGACGGTGCGGAATCCGATTTTGGCCGATGTGGCCTCGATGGTTTTCCCGTCGGCACCGGTGAGGGTGAGCACGAGGCTGTAGAGATTGGGGGTCTCGGCGCTCCAGGATGCCACGTTCTTGAGTGAACCGCTGAACGTCACAGCGGCGTCAGCACCCGCGGGGACTGCTTTGCTCTGGTGCATGACTTCCTTGCCTGCGGCATTGTAGAGGGCCATCTGCAGGCGTGAGCCTTTGGCCGGAACGGATGCGTTGTCGGCGATCTTGACATTTACGTCAAAGGTGCCGTTGCGATAGGATTTGTCGAGGCCTGCCTTCGCAAAGAAATCGGCGATGCGCTGTGGTGCGGTGGAGTAGAGGTAGACGTCACGGTCGATGCCGCTGAGACGCCAGAAGTCCTGGTCCTCCCAGTAGGAACCGTCGGTCCAGCGGTACACCTCGCACGCCAGTTTGTTTTCGCCGGGGTGGAGAAAGCGGGTGATGTTGAATGTGGCGGGATTCTTGGTGCTCTGCACATATCCGGCCTTTTCGCCGTTCACCCATACATACATGCCTGCTGTGGAACCGTCGAAATGAAGGAACACCTCGCGGCCCTGCCAGTCGGCGGGAAGGGTGAAGTTGGTCACATAGCTGCCCACAGGATTGTCGTCATGCGGGATGTAGGGGGGATTGGCGGGGTAGGGATAATTGGTGTTGGTGTAGATGGGGGTTCCGTAGCCCTGCATCTCCCAGTTGGAAGGCACGGGAATCTCGGCCCATTTCGATGTGTCGTAGCCGGGCTTGTAGAAATCGGCCGGGCGGTCGGCGGGGCGTTTCGAGAAGTTGAACTTCCACATTCCGTTGAGGCTCTTGAACCAGGGCGATTCGGCCGGGTTGTTTGTGAGGGCCATGGCGGCCGTGGGGTAGGGGTACGCTGTGGCGCGCACAGGTTCACGCCCTACGGCGAACACTTCGGGATTTTCCCAGTCGGGACGGCTGTCGTCGGCCGCGACGGGATGTGCGGCCGAGGCTCTGCAGAGCATTGCCGCACATATTAATGCATGACGCAGTTTCATGGTTGATGGTGTATTGGTGTTATTTGATCAGTTTTTCAGAATCCGGTGTACGTGGATGGGGTGAGTGCGTGCAGCTCTGCGCGGACGCTGTCGGACACCTCCAGTGTGTCGATGAACTCCGAGATGCTTTCGGCGGTGACGGTGGTGTTGGTGCGTGTCAGGGCCTTCAGCGTCTCGTAGGGGTGCGGATAACCTTCGCGGCGCAAGATGGTCTGGATGCCTTCGGCCACCACATTCCACATGCCTGCCAGGTCGCGGTCTATTGCAGTGCGGTTGAGCAGCAGTTTGCCCAGGCCCTTGAGGGTGGAATGGAAGGCGATGATGGAGTGTGCCATGGGCACGCCGATGTTGCGGAGCACGGTGGAGTCGGTGAGGTCGCGCTGCAGGCGTGACACCGGGAGCTTCTGGGCCAGATGGGCGTAGATGGCGTTGGCTATGCCGAGGTTGCCTTCGGAGTTTTCGAAGTCGATGGGGTTCACCTTGTGGGGCATTGCGGAGGAGCCTACTTCGCCGGCCTTGATTTTCTGCTTGAAGTATTCCATGCTGACATACATCCACACGTCGCGGTCAAGGTCGAGGATGATTGTGTTGATGCGGCGCAGGGCGTCGAACATGGCTGCGATGTTGTCGTAGTTTGAAATCTGTGTGGTGAACTCCTCACGCTCTATGCCGAGGTGGTTTTTGAGGAACGAGGCGGCGAATTCAGGCCAGTTGTAGCCGGGATATGCTGCGCGGTGGGCGTTGAAGTTGCCGGTGGCGCCACCGAATTTGCCGCTTACGGGCACGGCAAGCAGCTGTTCCACCTGTTTGCGCAGACGGTAAACATAGACCATCAGCTCCTTGCCCAGGCGTGTGGGCGATGCGGGCTGGCCGTGGGTCTTGGCAAGCATGGCCACGTCGGCCCATTCGTTGGCGCGTGCCTCGAGAGTGTCGATAAGCTCGTTCAGGAGGGGAAGATAGGAGTTGTGCAGCGCGTCGCGCAGGCTCATGGGCACCGATGTATTGTTGATATCCTGCGATGTGAGGCCGAAATGGATGAATTCCTTGTGGGCGGACAGACCCATTGCGTCGAAACGCTCCTTGAGGAAGTATTCCACAGCCTTCACGTCATGGTTGGTGACAGCCTCGTGTGCTTTTATGGCCTCGGCGTCGGCTACTGTGAAGTTCTCATATATGGCACGCAGGCGTGTGGTGAGTGCATTGAGTCCTTCGGGCGATGCGGCAAGACCGGCCAGCTGCGGTAGTGGCAGGCTTGCCAGGGCGATGAAGTATTCCACCTCCACTTTCACGCGGTAGCGGATTAGTGCGAATTCTGAAAAATACAGGTCGAGGTTAGATGTTTTTCCGCGATAACGTCCGTCGATGGGCGAAATGGCGGTGAGCTGGTTGAGTTCCATGTGGCGTGACTGTTGAAATGTGATTTTTTTTTCGGTTTATCGGTTTTATGGCTAATCTTGGGAAAATCAAAGGTTATGCCATGTTTTCGGAGTGAGATAATGCAAAGGTACGAAAAAAATATCAGAAAAAAGTTGGCGTAAAATTTGCATGGTATGAAAAAGATGCCTAAATTTGCATCGCTTTTGAGGCGAGAAGGGCGCTTAGCTCAGCTGGTTCAGAGCGTCTGCCTTACAAGCAGAGGGTCGGCGGTTCGAATCCGTCAGCGCCCACCACTCAGTCTCATGTATCGCGAGTTTCGGCCCTGGAGAGGGTTATTGCTCAAATCGGCATGCCACACAAACAGAGTGTTGCCTTCTGTCGAGGGACATAGAGAAACCGTACATGAAATCTTCTCGCATCAAAGCTTACACGGGCGCTTAGCTCAGCTGGTTCAGAGCGTCTGCCTTACAAGCAGAGGGTCGGCGGTTCGAATCCGTCAGCGCCCACACCGTTAACGAGCGGGACATCAATAGATGTCCCGCTTTTTTTGTTTCTCTGTCGCCCTCTCAGTATGGGCGTGCTGTGGGGTGCCGTGGCAGCTGGTGACCGGGGTGACTGACAGATTGCCCGTTCTTGTGTTAAAAAAAGTGCTGTTTGTGAGTGATAAAAATCTTCAATCATTGCAAAAATCCATAAATTCATATATCTTTGCGATATTATGTCAGGTGAATTTTGAGATATCGTTATCATATTTTCATACCAAAACAATTTTCAATTTATGATTAAACGTCTACTGAAGTCCGCAGTTGCCGCGTTGGTGGCTATCTGTGGCGTGCATACGGCATCTGCTGCCGTTGGCGTTGTCAAAGTAAAGACCTCCGCACCTGCCGGCACAGAGCTGCGCCTCATGGCGGAGCCTTACGAGTTTGAGGTGGCCGGAGCTGATGCCGGAACCTTTTTCGGCACTTATCTTTCGAAGGGGCCCGATACTGAGATAACAATTTCTTGCGAGGGCTTGTCGAATGTGGAGGTTTACGGATGTCAGCTCACTGAATTTACCGTGGTTGGCGCTCCTGACCTCAGCATTGTGCGCTGCTATAATAATCAGATTGAATCGCTCGATCTCTCGGGTAGTCCTGAATTGGCGGTGCTTGACTGCCACAACAATGCTCTGACATCGCTTGACGTGTCGGCCAATACCAAGCTTGAGAAGCTCAATGCCAACGACAATAAGCTCACATCGCTTACTCTCGGTGCGCTTCCCAAGCTTGAGGAACTGAAATGCGGTGGCAACCGGCTTGAGGCGCTTTCGGTGGGCCAGTGTCCGGCTCTGACATCGGTTGATGTGCACAATTGCGGTACGTCTAATCTCAATTTCAACCGCAACATCCGTCTGAGCCGTATAGACGCTTATGGCAACAATATAAAAGGTGACCGGATGGCAACGTTCATCGCCGACCTTCCAGAAATCAGTGGTTCGGGGTTGCTCTATATAGTGGATACGCGCGATGCCGCAGAGTCGAACGTGTGCCTCATGGAGAATGTGGCTGCAGCATATGTCAAGAATTGGCTCACGATGGACTGGCAGGGCGGCGAGAACAACGGCGCGGTCTACATGGGTGCCGACTATCAGCCGGAGGTTGGCGAGAATACCATAACGATGGTCACTTCGCGTGCCGTTGGCGAGACGATCAAGCTGAACATTGAGTCGAAGGCCGTGACAGTTTCCGGCGTGGCCGAGACCTCCGGTTTCACCGGCAGCCTGAAAACTTTCACCCTGACTTCGCAGACGGTTGTTATCAAAGGTGATGTGACAAAGCTTGAATGCTCCGGCAACGACCTTACATCTCTGAGCTTTGCAGGTGAAATTCTGCTGACCGATCTGGATTGCCGCAACAACAAGCTTGTCAGCCTGAATGTGGAGAACGCTTCCAAGCTTGCGAGACTCTATTGCCAGACCAACCGGTTGAAATCGGTCGACGTGGCCGGATGCGATGCTCTGCTGCGTATGGATGTGTACCAGAATGCAATTAAAGGCGGTGCTGCCAAGCGTATGATGAATGCACTCCGCAAAGGTGAAAAAGATGAGCCTCTGCTAATGGTGATTGACACCAAGGCTGCCGCCGGACTTGAAAACAATGTGATTACCACAACCGATGTGGCTATCGCCACCGGGAAGAACTGGGAGGTGAAGGACTGGTCGGACGGCGACCGTTATCAGACGGGCGTGAAATATGAAGGTTCCGAGCCTGTCGGCCCCGAACTGCCCGACGAATATTTCACAATCACCCAGACTCCGGCCGATCATCTGATGTTCTCCGTTAAATTTGCTGACGGCGCGTACGCCGACGCTACCACACCTCCCACAGTGGAAGGTGCTGAAATCTCGGGCTGGAACGGTGAGGCGCTCACGCTCAAGATGACCGAGGGTGTGCCCGCTGTGGTTTATGGCGATGCTGTTTCGCTTCAGCCAATGTTCTCGAATGTAAGTGCGATCGATGTCAGCAATCTCCCCAATCTGACAGAACTGTATATCGGCCTGAACGACCTTACGGAACTGGATGTTACAAATAACGCCAAACTTACCACTCTCAGCTGCGAAGGAAACCTCCTTACAGCAATGGACTTGTCGGGCTGTCCTGACCTCACATATCTCAATTGCTATGGCAATGCCATCAAGGGCGCTGCTATGACGGCTCTTGTGAATTCGCTGCCGCAGCGCACCGAGGCCAACTATGGCCGTTTCGTTGTGGTTGATCCCACATATACGCAGTCGGCCAATGTGTGCCTGAAATCGGATGTGGCAATTGCGCGCTCCAAATATTGGGCTGCCTTCACGGTGAACCACGAGGGTTCCAGCCCTATGCTCGAGCAGTATGAGGGTGAGGATCCGGCCGGCATAGGTATGGTTTCGGCCGATGGCGCTGACCTGCGTTATGATGCCGCTGCAGGTGTGATTACGGTTTCTCAGCCCACAGTGATTGAGGTGTATGCCGTGTCGGGCGCACTTGCTGCCCGCGCCGACGGTGTCACCGAGCTTGATGTGACCTCTCTGCCTGCAGGAGTTTATGTGCTCCGCGCGGCAGGAAAGGTTCTGAAAATTGTGAAATGATTGGTGATTAAATAGGAATCTGCGGAGAGAGACTGTCTAACAACCAAAGTTAGGCAGTCTCTATTTTTACACGCAAAATCAGAAGATTTAGGCTGCATTTGCCACACCTGATATAAACTTTGGGCAAAAGTTTAAATGAGGGTTTGTATAAAGCCGTTTCGCTGTTTCAGAATACAAAAATTTGTCACAAAAAGAGGATTTTGCCCATGCCATGGGCAAGTTTCCTCAGATTATGAGCAAGCGCTTTCAGACCGAAGTCGATTTTCGCTCCGGTCAGCCCCTTTAGCCTGAGTCGTCTGAACCTTCCGCATTCCTTTATCTGGCCGAACACTGCTTCCGGTTCGATCGGGCGTTTGCTCCTATGCTTCAGTCCATGCTCGCTTGTAAGAAGTTCTCTTGCCCTGGCTTTATAGTCGTCAAGTGTGTGGTTCACTTCTATCTGTCGGTCGCGTTTGGATTTATGACATTGCCCCCTTAGCGGGCAACCTTCGCACCTGCCGGCTCTGTAAACGCTGACCGTCTGTTGGTAACCACTTGCAGTATAACGTTTTTCCTGACGGATAAATTTCATTTTCTGTCCCATCGGGCAGACATAGAAGTCATCATCGGGATTGTAGAAAAGGTTTGACACTCTGAAAGGATTGTTTCGGTAGCCGCGCCGTTGCTCGACATGGAACATGTTGTATTTGACATACGGGGTCATGCCGTTGCGCTGAACATGTACTCGTAGTTCTCCTCCGAGCCGTAACCGCTGTCGGCAACGATTTCCTCACTTTGCATACCGTATCGGGTTTTGAACGATTCCAGATAGCTGATCATCGTGAGGGTATCGGTAGGACGCTGATAGATACCGAAGTTGGTTATGAACTGGTTCTCAGTGGATATCTGCACATTATAGCCGGGTTTAAGCTGACCGTTGAGCATGGCGTCCTCTTTCATGCGCATGAACGTGGCGTCGGGGTCGGTCTTGGAGTATGAGTTGCGGGAACCCATGGTTTCGAGCTGCTCCTTATATCGGTTCATCCTCGGCACAGCGTCCGTCTCTATCTGTTTCAGGGCCTTGCGGTCTTCCTTACTCAGGTTATCTGCATCAACCTTTTCCTTAATGCGTTCAACCCTTTTTGGCTACGTCTTCGGCCGTAAGTTCCTCAGACACGGGATTTTCCTGATTCTCAACAGCGTGGTTCTGTTCTATCTGTCTGAGCAAAGCCCTCGGTTTTTGCCTTGAGTCTGGCATCGTATTTCTCAACCGAACCACGCCACACAAACGTGTACTTGTTGGCTACCGATTCTATCTTGGTTCCGTCGATATACTGTACTTTCAACGACACAAAGCCTTCTTCATGGAGCAGCCTGACCACTTGGGTAAACACTGCGTCAAAGCCCTCCTTCAACCGTTTGCCACGATAATAATTGATAGTGCGGAAGTCGGGACGCTTCATGCCTGCAAGCCACATAAAATAGATATCCCTCCTGAGAAGTTCCTCGATGCGACGCGAGGAGTATACATTGCTCAGATATGCGAAAATCAGCACCTTGAGCATCATTTTAGGATTAAAGGCGCTATTGCCTCCGCCCCGGTAGGTCGAGAGGATATCGCTGATGTCAAGACGGTCTATGACCGCATCGACAACCCTTACCATGTGATTTTCGGGTACAAGTTCATCCAGCGATGGTGGAAGAAGCAGATTCTGTTTTCTATTGTCGGATTTTATTGCTAACTTTGCCATGTTATGTTTTGATTATTAGTGATTTATTCGCAACACAAATATACTGAAAATCTATGACATAACAAAGGCTTTCGCACTGAATTTCAGTATGAAAGCCTTATTTTTTTGCCATTTAGAATATAAAAAGAGACTGCCCAAACTTGTTAGACAGTCTCCCTCTCTTCTTTTTTGCGGTAATCTTCTGAAAACATAATGCGGATCAAACCGAAAATCCGGCGCATTTGATTATAGTCCGGTGCATTTGATTTTAGTAAACCGAAGTCGGATTTACCAATTTGTAGGGTCACGATCCTATACTTCCGGCGCCCGGATGCATATACTGCGCGTCCCTCGAAAAAATGGTGTGCCGGGTCGACTCCGGCACACCATTCAGATGAAAATAAAAAGATAATCCTAAATCTATGCTGTCTATTGAAAACTTGTGATACTCGTATATATTAAATTAATGTGTAGTGTGTGTTCCGTAGGATTAAGAACTGCGGTTGTGTGATTGTTATGACCTTAGAGCAAAGTTTTGGAAGGTATAATCTCATAGAAGTTGCGCTTGCGTGTGCCGGCTATGTTGTGCCGGGTGGGCTTGCGTTATGGTGTTACAGGTGGACAGGCTTGGTTGCGTTACCGCGGGACGGGTGTGTTGTTGTAGTCTCGGTTGTTACGCTCGCGGAGATGAATCAGAGGCCTCGGAATCATAGTGGGTTTTGCATCGGATGTCCGGAACATGGTTGCCGGGAGTGGTTGTTGGCCGCTGGCGGCTGATGCTTTCCGAATTCGTGTGGCGCTTGATTACTTGTAGTCCTGAAGCTTTTTCTGCAGGCGCTGGCGGGCGAAGAAGATGCGGCTCTTGACGGTGCCAAGGGGGAGGTTCATCTTCTCGGCGATCTCGTTGTATTTATATCCGGCAACGTGCATGGAGAAGGGGATGCGGTAGTCGTCGGAGAAGGAGTTGATGGCGTCGTTGATTTCGCCGGCGGCAAATGCGCCTTCGGGGGTGTCGAGGCCACTTTCCTGCGGGAGGTTGAGGTGATAAAGGTCCTCTGTCTGGTCGATGATTGTGGCTGAGCGCACAACTTTACGGTAGTTGTTGATAAAGATGTTGCGCATGATGGTGAATACCCAGCCCTTGAAGTTTACGTTTTCCACGTATTTGTCTTCGTTGTCGAGGGCTTTGAGTGTTGTGTCCTGGAGCAGGTCGTAAGCGTCATCGCGGTTGGAGGTGAGGAGGTACGCGAAGTTGAGCAGATTGCTTTGAATGCTCAGAAGCTTGGTTTGGAAATTGTTCGAACTCATGATGCGATGTTTTTAGAGGTTGTTTTTAGTTGAATAATTGTAACAACTTTGTGACTACATTGCAATAGTTCGTTAAAAAATTATTCATAGGCTAAGCGGCATCTACCGCCAAGCCAAAGAGTTCTTTGACAAGTTTAGCATTTAAAGTCTTGTTCGGGTCAATTCCGCTCAGGTCAAAAAATCTTTTTATGAAATGAGCGTTGACCATCAGAGACTTAATTTGACCAATAGAAAAGGGCATCTTCGTCTGCATCCTGAGCACCTTAGTGATGTTGACGGCGGCAAGCGAAGCGTTGTAGGCAAAATCCAAAGCCTTTTCATTGCGAGCCTGACAGTCGAGCAATCCCGTGAACTGGTGACCGTCACGGAAACAGAACTCGATCTGAAACCGTGTCCGGTATATGTCATAGACATCTTTGCCACAGACAGAGGTGTCTGTTGAGAAATACAGTCGGTGTACACCTCCGGGCAGATAATGGATTACCAGCCGTATTTTCTGCTTCAGTGACTTGCACCAAGCCACAAGTTCAAAGGCTTCGCCCTCCCTCGGGCGCGATGTCAAGCCGGGTCATCCTGCTTTTGTCGGGATTGAGAAGTCAATCTTGCCATCCTTGGTCTTGGGGCGTCCTCTTTTTGCCGGTTCGCGGGCCTTCGTAAATGTAATACAGCACGGCATTGGAACGCAGACGGCTTATCAGTGAGAAGCCGATTTCTTTCAGACCCTCGACAAACGGCAGTACGGAGAAAGCGGCATCGGCAACGAGCAATGAAGTGATTTTCAATAAATCAGTACGATACTCCTCCAATACTGACAGATACCACTGGCTCAACGTCATATCCTTGGCTTTAAGTTCTGTCGCGTTAAGAGTCTGCACGGCACGAAGCATCATCGCGTCCTTGATGTCTGCATCGACCACAGCGATACCAAGTATCTCAAGTCCCATGCTTCACAGCCGAAGCACATCCAGACCAGAACCGACCGACATGGTCTGTCTTTTGCCCGCTTTGGAGACATAGCTGGGATCGATGGCGATAGCCAGTCGTTTCATGCCATACTGGAAACGGTCGGCAGCGAGATTCATGTTGAAGCACAGCCAGTCGAAATCCTTACGGAATGTCTGGCGGTATCGCTGTTCCTTACGTCTCCCGTAGCGTCCAAGTTGAAGAAAGTTTATCTTTCGCGGTATGCACATGATTAAAATCAGTATCTCGATGATGTTTGCTTTGAAAGTTTTGTTTAACTTTGTAGCGCAACCGAAGAAAGCTCTCCGGCAGATGCCCTCATATTGGTCAAGTAGTTCGAAAATCAGCATGTCTTTAAGTGTCGTAGAATAACCTTAAAGTTACTGAAAATCAGCGACTTGACCAAATTTTTAGTGTTAAATTTTCATGCTAAACATCAGATTTTTAACAGATTAAACACTTGGCTCCTCGGAGCCGTTAACAAATTCTCAAAAAATAACCGAAGTATTGTACATTGCAAAGATATGGACAAAATTGGGATTACCAAATTTTGTCGGAAAAAAATTCAATTTTTTTTGAGAAAAAATAGTTAATATACGTAAGTTGCAGAAAATCAAAAGTATATAAATCGCAATTGGATTGCAGAATTGTTACAAATATACTTCTTAGTTTGTTTTATGGATTTAAATCGCAGTAATACAGAGGAATATATTAGATTGAACAATTTTGCTGGAAATAAAATAATAGCATTGTTCATGGCGCAAAATACAATTTTATATCAATATTTAGTGAAAATTGTTTAAATGTCATGTGTGATGAGTGTTGCTGTTGTTACAAAGGTATTGCGGAATTGGGGCTGTATAGTGTGGAGTTTGTGTTACAAAATCGGTTCGGCTGATGTGACAAGGTGTGAAATTGTGTTACAGAATATAATTTTGTTGTAACACGATTGTTTGTTTTTGGAGACGCATTCAGGCCGGATGTAAGCCATTCCGAGATGCGTGCGCGCACCGGTGAAGAACAGTGGAAGAGTGAGGGTGGGCGAACAGCCGACCACAAATTTGTTATTGAGATTAAAAAATGTGAGTAAAAAAGGCTTTTTTTAGATTAAATGTGTATATTTGCGAAAACAACGCCTTGATAAAACTATGTTTTCGGTAGCTATTAGCACCAATTATTAATCGAAATTTGCCGGAACATTAAATAAATAAGCCAAAATAAGGCGGCTCCTTTTCTAAGTGGAGCATCGGCGCCAAAACGGTTAATGATTGTGGAAATATAGATGGTTGTGATGCGCGGTAAGTTTGGTGTCATATATTATATATTATTAAGGTGAGATGACATATTGAAAATATTATTACTCATAATACATTAACCAATGAAAGAATGCGATATTGATTGGTCGGGTCTGGGCTTCGGATATGTGCCCACCGATTACAACGTGCGTTGCTATTTCCGCAATGGGAAATGGGGCGAGATTGAAGTGTCTTCGTCAGAGACTATTAAGATGCATATCGCGGCCACCGCATTGCATTACGGTCAGGAATGCTTTGAGGGCCTGAAGGCCTTCCGCGGCAAGGATGGCAAGGTGCGTGTGTTCCGGCCGCTTGAAAATGCCCTGCGCATCCAGCAGTCGGCTGAAGGCGTGATGATGGAACCGCTGCCTACCGATATTTTCATGGAGATGACAAAAAGGTGATAGAGCTTAACAAGCGCTTCATTCCCCTTACGGGTCGGGTGCATCGCTCTATATCCGCCCGCTCGAAATAGGTATGACGGCACGCGTGGGCGTGAAGCCTGCAGATGAGTATTGCTTCATCATGCTTGTGACACCTGTGGGCCCCTTATTTCAAATCAGGCTTTAAACCTACCAATATATGTATCACCCGCCAGTTCGACCGTGTGGCGCCCAAAGGCACCGGCCGCTTCAAGGTGGGTGGCAACTATGCCGCATCGATGGTGGCCGGCGAACATGCCCATGATCTGGGCTACCGGCTGTGCTTCATCTTGATCCCAAAGAGAAAAATATCTTGATGAATGCGGTCCGGCAAACTTTATGCCATCATGACGGAAAATACATCCCCCCGCATCCGAATCCTGATTTTGCCTTCGATCACAAACGATTCGCTCATGCAGCTGGCCTTCCGCGACTTCGGTATGGGAGGCTTGATGCCGTCACATTACGGTCGACGAGATTCCCCGATTTCTCGGAAGCTGCAGCGTGGCACGGCGGCTGCCCGCTCGCCGGTGGGTTTATGATTCACGACCTGACACCGGCAAAAAAAGTATGTGGTGGCTGGGACGGCAAGCTCGGTCCTGTCACTCGCCGTTTCTACGACACGCTCAATGCCATCCGTAACGGCGAGGCCGAGGATGCACGGGTGGAAATCTTGTGCTCGATCTCTGATCGGCGGAGTTGATTCCTTGAAGAACTTCATGTTCAACTATCAAGACATTATCGA
>VOFJ01000015.1_pt1 | contig 68000 bp, 65 predicted proteins | sample 5384081 | NCBI WGS metagenome assembly VOFJ01 (sample SAMN12384729, study PRJNA508395) | human gut metagenome | isolation source: healthy gut I | host: Homo sapiens | reverse complement strand
CGTGCGCATGAGCAAGCGTACCGGCAAGGCCATCACCCTGACCGACCTGCTGGACGAGGTGCCCATTGATTCCGCACGGTTCTTCTTCAACCAGCGCGAGAGCTCGTCCACGCTGGACTTTGACCTGGACCTGGCCGTGCGCAACGACAGCGAGAACCCGGTCTACTATGTGCAGTACGCCCACGCGCGCATCTGCTCGGTGCTGAAAAAGCTCGAGAGCGAGGGCGTGAAGTTTGAGGGCGCGGACGCCGTGGACGCCAGCGTGCTGACCGACCCCGCCGAGCAGGCGCTGATCCGCCTGCTGGCCGCCTTCCCCGCCGAGATCGCCGCCGCCGCCGAGAAGTACGACCCGGCGCGCATCACCCGCTACTGCATCGACGTGGCGTCTGCGTATCACCGCTTCTACAACGCCTGCCGCATTATGGGCACCGAGGGGTGCTGTCCAGCAGGGCCGCATTGCCCTGTGTCTCGCCGTGCTGGCGTCATCCGCAACATCCTGACCCATGTTCAAAGTCAGCGTGCCGGAAACGATGTAAAAAGTGTGTGAAAAAATCCCTTGACAAGGCACGGTTTCTATGGTAAACCATTGCCTGTAAAAGCAGCAACCGGCAGTAGGCCGTCGGCTCACCTTGAGGGTTTGCAAAAGCCCCGGGTCATACCATGCTTACGCACAACAGGTGCGCAACTTCGTATGTTCGGCGGCTGCTTTCAATGGCAGCCGCTTTTGTCATTATCATACACTTGTGGGAGGTGTGTTACAATCGCCAGCAACAGCAAATCCAACGAACTGGAGATCAATGAGCAGATCCGCGACAAAGAAATCCGCCTGATCGGGGCAGATGGCGCGCAGATGGGCATTATGAGCCCGCGCGACGCACTGAAGATGGCCATCGACAAGGACCTTGACCTCGTCAAGGTTGCGCCGCAGGCCAAGCCGCCGGTGTGCAAAATTCTTGATTACGGTAAATACCGGTTCGAGATGCAGAAAAAAAAAGGAAAAGGAAGCCAAGAAGAACCAGAAAGTGGTTGAACTCAAGGAGATCCGCCTTTCGCTGAACATCGACACCAACGACTTCAACACCAAGGTGAACCAGGCTGCCAAGTTCCTGCAGCAGGGTCACAAGCTCAAGGTGAGCATCCGGTTCCGCGGCCGTGAGATGGCACATACCAGCCTGGGTCTGGATGTCCACAAGCGTTTTGCCGAGGCGTTGGAGGGCAAGGCCGTCATCGACAAGCAGCCCAAGCTTGAGGGCCGCAGCATGATGATGTTCATGTCCCCCGTTCCCAACAAGTAAGAAAGTAAACTCTCTAGGAGGAAACAACAATGGCTAAAATGAAGCTCAAGACCCTTTCCGGCGCCAAGAAGCGCTTCAAGATGACTGCTTCCGGCAAGATCAAGCGCAATGCGTCCAAGCGCCGTCACATCCTGACCAAAAAGACCACCAAGCTCACCCGCGGCCTGCGTATGCCCAAGTACGTCGACAAGACCAACGAGGCTGCCGTCAAGAAAATGATGCCCTACGGTGGCTAATCACTAAGACATTTAAAGGTCAGTTACTACCAGTTACAGACAAAGGAGATATAAAACATGGCTCGTATTAAAGGCGCTACCATGACGCACAAGCGTCGTGCTAAGACTCTCAAGCTCGCAAAGGGTTACTACGGTGCTAAGTCCAAGCACTTCCGCATGGCCAAGCAGGCCGTTATGAAGAGCGGCAACTACGCTTTCGTCGGCCGTAAGCAGAAGAAGCGCCAGTTCCGCAACCTGTGGATCACCCGCATCAACAACGCTGTTCGTGCTCAGGGTATGAACTACTCCACCTTCATGAACGGCCTGAAGAAGGCCGGCGTCGAGCTGAACCGCAAGATGCTGTCTGAGATGGCCATCCACGATCCCGCCAGCTTCAACGCTCTGGTCGAGACCGCCAAGAAGGCTCTGTAATAGCTTGCATAAAAGACTCGCGCACACGCGCGAGTCCTTTTGTGTTTAAAGGGGGAAATGGCAAAAAAGCGGGTAACCAAGGAAAGCTCTCCCCTCATCCGGCCTGCGGGCCACCTTCTCCCCCAAGGGGAGAAGGCTTGAGGCTGTGGAGCCTTCCCCTTCGGGGGACGGTGTCGGCGGCCCCGACCGCCGACGGATGAGGGACGGCCTTCCGGCAGACTGCCGTTTCCTTTTATTCATACAAATCAGTTGATTTTATCCAAAAGGGGCGCTACAATGGAAACGATCACAAGCCGCGAAAACGCTAAGATCAAATACGCCTGCGCGGTGCGCGACTCAGAAAAGCAGCGCGCCGCCGACGGGCTTTCTTTGCCGAGGGGCCGAAGCTCTGCCTGGAGCTGGCCAAAAGCTGCACGCCGCGTGCGATGTACGCCACGGCGGCGGCGCTGGCAAAAACGCCCGAGCTGGCCCAATTCGACCCCGCCGAGATCGCGCCCCATGTGGCCGAAAAATTAAGCGGCACCAAATCCAATCAGGGCGTGTTTGCTCTGTTTGAAACGCCCGTGCCGCCCGCGGACACGCTGGACACGGCCCGCCGCATTTTGATGCTGGAGGGCGTGCAGGACCCCGGCAATGTGGGTACGCTGCTGCGCAGCGCTGCCGCGTTCGGCTTTGATGCCGTCGTGCTGGGGCCGGGCTGCGCGTCGCCGCTGTCGCCCAAGACGCTGCGGTCCTCGATGGGCGCGGCGGGGCGGCTGCCGACGCTGCACAGCGACGATCTGCCCGCCGTGCTGGCCGCCCTGCGTGCCCGCGGCGTGACGACGCTGGCGACGGCGCTCTACCGCTCGCGTCCGCTGGACGAGGCCGGGAACGATTTCCCGGGCGGGCTGTGTGTCGTCATCGGCAGCGAGGGGCAGGGCCTGACGGACAGGACCGTCGAGGCCTGCGACATGGCCGTCCGCATCCCGATGACAGACCGCGTCGAGAGTTTGAACGCGGCAGTGGCGGGCAGCGTGCTGCTGTGGCATTTCAGGGGTGTGTAACGCATTCCCGGCCCCCTCCGGGAGGGGGCTGCCGCGGAGCAGGTGGGAGGGAGCCTTGCCATTGCCGGAAAATTTCGGGTTGAGATGAAGTTCTCTCCCTCAGTCGCCTGCGGGCGACAGCTCCCTCGCAGAGGGAGCCAAGGAGTTGCCCATGGACAAAATATTAGCGTGGCTGTGGCTGGCGGATGCGGTCGGGTCGGCGTGCCAGTACGCACAGGAGCTGCTGGAACTCTACCCCGACCCGGTCGAGCTGTACGACCTCCTGCGCACGGGCAGCGAGGCCCCGCCCGCCTGCCTGACGCCCCACGCGCTGGCACAGTTGCGGGACACGACGCCCTTTGATTATGAGGAACGGCTCGACCACTGCCTGCTGTCGGGCATCGACGTGCTGACGCCCGACGAGGGCGTATACCCGGACCGTTTGCGGGACCTGCCCGACCTGCCGCTTGCGCTCTACGTGACCGGCGACATCGCCTGCCTGAACGGGCGGCGGTACGCGGGCATGGTGGGCACGCGGCGGCCCAGCACCTACGGGCGGCAGGCTGCGTTTGACCTGTCACTGGTGATGGCGCGGGCGGGCGTCGTGCTCGTCAGTGGCCTGGCCGACGGGCTGGACAGCGAGGCACACCGCGCCGCCGTGCAGGCTGATGTGCCGACGGTTGCCTTTCTGGGCACGGCCATCGACAAGACCTACCCCGCGTCCAACGCGAAGCTGCGCACCGCCATTGAGAAGGGCGGCGGCGCGGTCTGCAGCGAGTATCCGCCAGGCTACAGCGGGCGCACGACGGGCACTTTTCTGGCCCGCAACCGGCTCATTGCCGCGCAGAGCGAGGCGCTCTGCGTCGCCGAGGCCCGCACCCGCAGCGGCACGCTGAACACCGTCGGCCACGCCGAGCGGCTGGGCCGCCCCGTGCTGGCCGTGCCGGGCAGCATCTACAGCGCTTTGAGCGAGGGCACAAACGAGCTGCTGCGCACCCATCGCGCCGAGCCGCTCTGCAAAGCCGCGGACACGCTGGATATACTGGGTATTGGCGCGGAGACCGCCGCCCCGGCGCAGCAGCGGTTTGACCCGGCCACGGTCAGCGCCGATGCGCAGGCCGTCTACGCCGTGTTAAAGCCCACGCCTCAAAGCATCGACGCCCTGTGCGCCGCCGCAAGCCTGCCCGCCGGACGGGTGCTGGCGGCGTGTACCGAGCTGGAGCTGATGGGCGGAGCCCAGGCGCAGCCGGGGAGAAGATATATTGCAGTATAATAGATGAAGGCAGTGGCAAGGTGCCCGGGCGGATATGGAATCCGCCCCTACGGCTGTAGGGGTCGGTGTCCTCGACGACCCGGGGCGTTTGTGGCGGCGATAAGCTGGCGGGCGAACAATGTTCGCCCCTACAGGCAACGCTCGGAAGTATGCGTGTCATCTAAATTTAAACATTGAGGTAACTTATGCCAAAATTAGTCATCGTGGAATCCCCTGCCAAGGCTAAGACCATTGGCAAGTATCTGGGTCGCGGCTACAAGGTCACGGCCAGTATGGGCCATGTGCGCGACCTGCCCGCCAGCACGCTGGGCATTGATGTCGAAAATGGCTATACACCGAAATATATCACCATCAAGGGCAAGCAGAAGCTCGTCAAGGAGCTGAAGGCCGAGGCCAAAAAGTGCGACGGCGTCCTGCTGGCAACCGACCCGGACCGCGAGGGCGAGGCCATCAGCTGGCATCTGGCGAACATTCTGGGGCTGGACCCCAGCGCACCCAACCGCGTGACCTTTGACGAGATCACGAAGAAGGGCGTCAAGGAGGGCATGGCCCACCCGCGCGCCATCAATATCGACCTGTTCAACGCCCAGCAGGCCCGGCGCGAGCTGGACCGTCTGGTCGGCTACAAATTGAGCCCGTTCCTGTGGAAGAAGGTCCGCCGCGGCCTGTCCGCGGGCCGCGTGCAGAGCGTGGCCGTGCGGCTGATCCGGGACCGCGAGCTGGAAATTGAAAACTTCAAGCCCGACGAATACTGGAACATCGACGCGCTGCTGAACCCGCAGGGCGAGAAGGGCGAGTTCACGGCCCGCCTGGCCGCCACCGCCGACGGCAAAAAGCTGACCGTCACCAATAAGCAGCAGGCCGACGGCATCCTGGCCGCGCTGGACGGCAGGGACTATACCATCACGAAGATCGAAAAGGGCAAGCGCCGCCGCCAGCCCTCGCCGCCCTTCATCACGTCCACCTTGCAGCAGGACGCGAGCCGCGCGTTCGGCTTCTCGGCCACCCGCACGATGCGCGCCGCCCAGACGCTGTATGAAGGCGTGGACATTGCGGGCCACGGCACGGTGGGTCTTATCACCTATATGCGTACCGACTCGCTGCGCATTGCCGCCGAGGCTCAGGCCGCGGCCAAGACCTTTATTGCGGAGCGCTGGGGCGACAACTACGTCTGCAAGACCGCCCGCAAGTGGAAAAGCCGCTCCGCCACCGCCGCACAGGACGCCCACGAGGCCATCCGCCCGTCTATGCCCGAGCTGACCCCCGACGAGGTCGAGCAGAGCATCAGCGGCGACACCGCAAAGCTCTACCGCCTGATCTGGAGCCGCTTTATGGCCAGCCAGATGGCCGACTGCATTCAGGACACCGTCTCCGCGTCCATCACGGCAGGGGACTACCTGTTCCGTGCGTCGGGCTTCCGCGTCTCGTTCGACGGCTTCACCGCGCTGTACGAGGAATCCACCGACGACGCCAAAAAGAAGGAGACCGCCCTGCCCCCGCTGGAGGAGGGCCAGACCCTCAAACTCAAAAAGCTGACGGCGGACCAGAAGTTCACCCAGCCGCCGCCGCTTTACACCGAGGCCACGCTGATCCATGCGCTGGAGGAAAACGGCATCGGACGCCCGTCCACCTATGCGCCCATCATCACGACCATTGTGGACCGCGGCTATGTGGAAAAGGACCAGAAAAAGCTGAAAACCACCCCGCTCGGCCAGGCCGTCAACACGGTCATGATGGAGCAGTTCCCCGACATCGTCAACGTGAAATTCAGCGCTGACATGGAGAAAAAGCTCGACGTTGTCGAAGCCGGCCAGGCGGACTGGGTCAAGACCATCGACGACTTTTACCAGGGCTTTGAAAAGAGCCTGGAGCAGGCCGAGAAGAATATGGAGGGCAAGCGCATCAAGGTCGAGGACATCCCCACGGATGAGATCTGCGAAAAATGCGGGCGGCCCATGGTCATCAAATCTGGCCGCTACGGCAAGTTTGTGGCGTGCTCGGGCTTCCCGGAGTGCCGCAACGCTCACCCGCTGGTCAAGGACACGGGCGGTCTCTGCCCGCTGGACGGCGGCCACATGCTGGTGCGCAAGAGCGCCAAGGGCCGCGTCTACTACGGCTGCAGCAACTACCCCAAGTGCAACTATATGACCTGGGACGAGCCGGTGCCCGAAAAGTGCCCCCAGTGCGGCAGCACCCTCTTTAAAAAGAAGGGTCAGCTGTACTGCGCCAAAGAGGGGTGCGGGTTTGTGAAGGCGATTGAGAAGAAATGACCGCTTTCGGCACTTCTGCAGGGGTCGATGCTTGCATCGACCCGCGGACAGGCTGCCGACTTGCGGGCGGATGCGCGTATCCGCCCCTACAACCTGCGGAAAACAGAGACGTTACGGAGAAACTATGCAAGTGAAAATCATCGGTGCCGGTCTGGCCGGCTGCGAGGCGGCGCTTTGGCTGGCGGACCGCGGCGTGCAGGTCGAGCTGTACGAGCAGAAGCCCGCAAAATATTCCCCGGCCCATAAAAGCGCGGGCTTCGCGGAGCTGATCTGCTCCAACTCGCTCAAGGCCGAGCGCCCCGACTCCGCGTCGGGCCTTTTGAAAATTGAGATGAAGATGATGGGCAGCCATCTGTTGGACGCCGCCGAGACAGCCCGCGTGGCGGCGGGCGGTGCGCTGGCCGTGGACCGCGATGTGTTTTCCACCGCCGTGACCGAAATGGTGGAAAACCACCCCAACATCACGGTCCGGCGCGAGGAGGTCACGGCGCTGGACGAGAGCGCACCCGTGCTCGTCGCCAGCGGCCCGCTGACCGAGGGCGCACTGGCACAGGCCGTCGCCGCGCTGACCGGCGACCATCGGCTGAGCTTTTATGACGCTGTCGCGCCCATCGTGACCGCCGAGAGCCTTGACTATGACAAGGTTTTTGCCGCGTCCCGCTATGGCCGCGGCGAGGCGGACTACCTGAACTGCCCGTTCAATAAAGAGGAATACGAGGCGTTCCACGCGGCGCTCATTGCCGCCGAGCGCGCGCCACTCCACGACTTTGACGGCGACCTGACCGTCTACGAGGGCTGTATGCCGATTGAGGTCATGGCCGCCCGCGGCGCGGATACGATCCGGTTCGGCCCCCTGCGCCCCGTCGGTCTGCGCGACCCGCGCACCGGCCACCGTCCCTGGGCCGCCGTCCAGCTGCGCGCCGAGAACACGGCCCGCACGCTCTATAACCTCGTCGGCTTCCAGACCAACCTGAAATGGGGCGAACAGAAACGGGTGTTCAGCATGATCCCCGGCCTGGAGCACGCCGAATTTGTGCGGTACGGCGTCATGCACCGCAACACCTTTTTGGAGAGCCCGAAAGTTTTGACGAAGCAGCAGTTCTTGAAAGAACATCCCAACGTGTTTTTTGCAGGGCAGATCACCGGCTTTGAGGGCTATATGGAGAGCGCGGCGTCCGGCTTGCTGGCGGCGCACCAGATGCTTGCACGGCTCAAGGGCCGTGAGCTGCCGCCGCCCCCGGCGGCAACGATGTGCGGCGCGCTGCTGGACTACATCACGACGCCGAACAAGGACTTCCAGCCGATGGGTGCGAACATGGGCATCCTGCCCCGCACCGAGGAGATCAACATCATCCGCGACAAGCGCGAGCGCTACATGGCGCTTTCGCAGGCCGCGCAGGACGCCATGCAGGCGTGGGTAAAGGAGTACGAAGCATGAAAATTTTAGTGGATGCCATGGGCGGCGACAACGCCCCGCTGTGCGTTTTGCAGGGCGTGAGTCAGGCCGCGGCGGAGTTCGGCGACGGCATGGAGCTGGTGCTGCTGGGTGAGGAAAAAGCCATCCGCGACTGCGCAAAAGAGAATAAAATCGACCTTGCACCGTTTGAGATCCTCAACTGCACCGAGACCATCGACATGCACGATGACCCGGTCAAGGCCGTGCGCCACAAAAAGGATTCCAGCCTTGTGAAGGGTCTGACCATGCTGAAGAACGGCGAGGCCGATGCCTTTGTCAGTGCCGGCTCCACCGGTGCGCTGCATGTCGGCACCAGTCTCATCGTGCGCACGGTCAAGGGTGTCAAGCGCCCGGCGCTGGCCACCCCGATGCCCGGCGCCAAGCAGAATTTCCTGCTGCTGGACTGCGGTGCGAACGTCGAGTGCCGCCCCGAAATGCTGAACGCCTTCGGCACCATGGGCAGCGTCTACGCCGAGAAGGTCATGGGCCGCGAAACGCCGAAGGTCGCGCTTGTCAACAACGGCGCGGAGGACACGAAGGGCACGCCGACCTACCGCGAGGCCCACAAGCTGCTGAAGGCAAACCCCTGCATCCACTTTGCGGGCAACATCGAGCCGCGCTACATCATGGACGGTGACGTGGACGTCGTCGTCTGCGACGGCTTTGTCGGCAACGTCGTGCTGAAATTGACCGAGGGCGTCGCCAAAACGCTGCTGGGGATGCTGAAAAAAATCTTCTTGCAGAACCTCATCACTAAGCTCAGCTACCTGGGCATCAAGGCGGCCTGGGCGAGCTGAAACGGATGATGGACTCTGAGGAAGTGGGCGGTGCGCCGCTGCTGGGCGCTGCCAAGCCGGTCATCAAGGCCCACGGTTCCAGCCACGCCAAAGGCATCAAAAACGCCATCCGCCAGGCCAAGCTGTGCGTTGCCAACGACCTGTGCGGCACGATGGAGAAGGCGCTGGCAGAGGTGGCTGCACAGAAGGAAGAAGCAGACGCTTAAAAAGATAAAGCTGCCCTGTAGGGGCCGGACATGTCCGGCCCGCGGCATAAAAAATACCGCCCGTAAAAAGGGCAATCGAGATAAGGTTGAGGGGCCGGGTATGCCCGGCCCCTACGGACTAAGCCGGAAAGGTGAAAGAATATGGCTCACAAACCGGAAGAACTGCAGCAAGTACTGCATTATACCTTTAAAAATCCCGCGCTGCTGCGCATTGCACTGACCCACACCAGCTATGCCAACGAGAGCAAGGTCGCCACGACCCACAATGAGCGGCTGGAATTTCTGGGCGACAGCGTGCTGTCCGTTGTGGTGGCGGACTACCTGTTCCATCAGTCCGGCCGGCCCGAGGGCGAGCTGACCCGCATGCGCGCCAGCCTCGTCAGTGAGGATGCGCTGTTCCAGTTTGCCCAGGAGATCCACCTGGGCGAGTACCTGCGCCTAGGCCACGGCGAGGACCTGGGCGGCGGCCGCAACCGCCCCAGCGTGGTGTCCGATGCGTTTGAGGCCGTCATCGCTGCGCTGTATCTGGACGGCGGCATGGAGGCCGCCCGCAACTTCATCCTGCCCTTCATCACCGAGGGCAAGACTGCCGAGGACGACTACAAGACCCGTCTGCAGGAGGTCGTCCAGCAGGACCCGTCCGCCGTGCTGAAATACGAGGTCACCGGCGAGACCGGCCCTGACCACGCCAAGAAGTTCACGGTCTGCGTCTGGCGCAACGGCGAGCTGCTGGCCGAGGGCCGCGGCCGCAGCAAAAAAGCCGCCGAGCAGCACGCAGCAAAGGTGGCGCTGGAAAAATTGCAATAATATTGCCGTTTAATGATGCTCTGTAGGGGCCGGGCATGCCCGGCCCGCGGCATAAAAATCGCAGCCCGTTTACGGGTATACAGGGCGGGGTTGAGGGCCGGGCATGCCCGGCCCGCGGCATAAAAAAATCGCGACCCGTTTACGGGTGCATAAGGCCATTGAGGGCCGGGCATGCCCGGCCCCGACCTTTTTAAGAATTTTGAAAGGTACCCATGGAATGCGCCTGAAAGAACTGGAAATCCAAGGTTTCAAATCCTTCCCCGATAAGACCAAGATCACCATCGGCGAGGGTATCACCGGCGTGGTCGGGCCGAACGGCTCCGGCAAATCGAATATCTCGGATGCCATCCGCTGGGTGATGGGCGAAACCAGTGCAAGCAGCTGCGCGGCAGCCCGGCGGCAAGATGGAGGACGTTATCTTCGGTGGCACCCAAAGCCGCGGCGCCATGGGCTTTGCCTCGGTCGCGCTGACCATCGATAACAGCGACCACGGCCTGGACATGGATGCCGACGAGGTCACCATCGGCCGCCGCTACTACCGCAGCGGTGAGAGCGAGTACTCTATCAACGGCCAGAACGTCCGTTTGAAGGATGTCTACGAACTGCTGCTGGACACCGGCATCGGCCGCGACGGTTACGCCATCGTCGGCCAGGGCCGCATTGCCGAGATCGTCGGCGCCAAGTCCGCCGAGCGCCGCGAAATTTTCGAGGAAGCCTCCGGCATCGCCAAGTACCGCTACCGCAAAAACGAGGCGGAACGCCGTCTCGAAGCCGCCGAGGGGCAACTTAGAGCGCCTGCGGGATATTTTGGGCGAACTGGAAAAGCGTGTCGGCCCCCTGAAGCGGGACAGTGAAAAGGCCCAGCAGTTTTTGGAACTGAGCGCGAAGCGCAAGAGCCTGGAAGTCACTCTCTGGGTCGATGCCATCCGCCGTGCCAACGATACCGTGCGCGACCAGCAGCGCAAGTTTGAAGCCGCCCAGGCAGATTACGAACGCCTGAGCCGCCAACTGGACGAGTTCGACGAAAAAAGCGCGTCCCTGCGTGCCGAGGCCCAGCAGCTGGTGCTGGCCGTCGAGCAGGCCAACGCCGACATCCGCGCCATCACCGAAGCAAACGCCGGCAGCGAGAGCGAGATCGCCGTCCTGAAAAACGAGAGCGAGCATAGCCGGTTCCGCATCGACGATGCTACGTCCGAATTGGAGCGCGCCGGGCAGGGCCGCGAGAGCATCGAGCGCGAGGCCGCGGACCACCGCGCCGCCATCGAGACGCTGAAAAGCGGCATGGCCGGGCTGGACGCCCGCGTGGCAGAACTGCGCGCCGGCCCTGCGTGCCCTGAGGAAAAAAGGCCGCTGCCAGCGGCGAGCGCCGCGACGTCATTGACGCCGCCATGGCCCCGCCTGCAGGACACCGCCACTGCCGCCAGGGTCAGCGCCGCGTCGGCGCAGTCGGCAGGGAGGCTGCGGCCAACCGCCTGGCCGAGGCACAGCGCCAGGCCGAGGCTGAAAGCTCCGGCGCCGCCGCCACCGACGAGGAACGCCGCCGCGCCGAGCGCCGCTTGAAGGATGCCGAGGAGGCCGTGACCCGCAACGACAACATCAAGGCGGGCCTGAAGCTGAAATTGGACAGCCGCCGCCGTCAGCAGGCCGAGGCTGCCGACAACCTGCAGAAGGCGGACCGAGAAAGGTCCGCCGCCGCCCAGCGCATCCACATTCTGGAAGATCTGGAGCGCAACATGGACGGCTACCAGCAGAGCGTCAAGGCCGTCATGCGCGCTGGCGGGCGGCCGGCTGCGGGGCATCATCGGCCCCGTGGCGGGCATCATCACCGTCGAAAAGGGCTACGAGACCGCCATTGAGACAGCGCTCGGCTTTGCGCTGCAGAACATCGTCGTCGAGGACCAGGGCTGTGCCCGCGCCGCCATCGGCTTTTTGAAGGACGAGCGCGCAGGCCGCGCTACGTTTTTGCCGCTGGACACCGTGCAGGGCTCCCGCTTCACGGGACGCCTGACCGGCACCGCGGAGGTCGCCGCCGACCTGGTCAGGACAGACCCGAAATATCAGCATATCATCGACAATCTTCTGGGCCGCATCATCGTGGTCGAGGACCTGACCGAGGCGTCCGCCGTGGCGCGGAACCTCCTCGCTACCGGAACCGCATCGTCACGCTGGACGGCCAGGTCATCAACGCGGGCGGCTCGTTCACCGGCGGCTCCACCGCCCGCAGCGTCGGCGTGTTCAGCCGCAAGCAGGAGCTGGACGAGCTGCGCAGCAAGCTGACGAAGCTCGAGCAGAAACGCACCGAGGCGGAAAAGGAATTGGCCGCCCGCAAGGCCGAGGTGGATAACCTCTCGGCCCAGCTGGCCGGTGCCGAAGGCGAGGGCATGAACGCCGCGACGACGGAGCACGTCCGCGCGAACCTCGAGCTCGAGCGCCTGACGAAGGCCGCCGCCCAGTACGACGAGACGGCCCGGAGCATCGAGGCCGAGATCGCCGCCCAGCAGGCCGCCGTGACCCGGAACGAGACCGCGCGCACCGAGGCCGAGAAGGCCCGGACCGACGCCGAGGCCGAGCTGGCGCAGTACACCGCCGAGCTGGCCGCCTTGGGCGAGAGCACGGGCAGCCTGACGGCAGAACGCGAAAAAATCACCGGTGAGCTGTCCGAAAAGCAGCTGCAGCGCCTGGCGGACGAGAAGGACGTCGGCCTGCATGAGGCCGCGCTGGAGGGCTTGCGGAGCCGTACCGGCGAGGCCGACGCCCGCGCCCGCGAGCTGCAGACGGCGATTGAGGCCGCCAAGGCAAAAATCGAGGCCAACGCGCTGAAAATCGCCGAGATGGAGCGCGTGCGCGGCGACAACCAGCAGAAAATTGCCGCCGCGGAGGAAACGATTCGATCTGCCAACGCGGCCCGCCTCGAAAAGGAGGCCGCGATCTCGAAGCTGGGGCAGGACAACCGCGCCCTGACCGACGAGCGCGAGCGGATGAGCGGCGAGATGGCCCGCCTGGCCGAGCGCCGCACCGCCGCCGAGACCGAGCTGAACGACACCAACAGCAAGCTGTGGGAAGAATACCAGCTGACCGAGAGCGAGGCCCGCAGCCAGTGTGTGCCGTTTGAGAGCCTGACCGAGCTGCGCCGCAGCGTGGCCGAGGTGCGCGGCAAAATTCGCGGCTTGGGCAACGTCAACGTCGGCGCCATCGAGGAATATAAAGAGGTCAAGGAGCGCTACGACTTCATGAAGGCGCAGGTCACCGACGTCGAAAAGGCGAAGGCCGAGTTGACGAAGATGATCGCCGAGCTGTGCAGCGAGATGCAGGAGCTGTTCACGGCGAGCTTTAAGCAGATCAACGCGAACTTCCAGCAAATTTTCAAGGAGCTGTTCGGCGGCGGTCATGCGCGGCTGTACCTGTCGGATGAAGCGAACGTGCTGGAATCCGGCATTGAAATTGAAGTCTCGCCCCCGGGCAAGGTCATCAAGAACCTGTCCGCGCTTTCCGGCGGCGAGCAGGCGCTGGTCGCTATCTCGATCTATTTCGCCATCCTGCGCGTCAACCCCGCGCCGTTCTGCTTCCTCGATGAGATCGAGGCCGCGCTGGACGACGTAAACGTCGCGCGCTATGCGCAGTATCTGCGCCGCATGACGGACCGCACCCAGTTCATTGTCATCACCCACCGCCGCGGCACGATGGAGGCCGCCGACGTCCTCTACGGCGTCACGATGCAGGAGGACGGCGTGTCGAAGATTTTGCGCTTGGATCTGGATAATGTGAGTGCGGACCTTATTACCTGATGGCATGCAGGGGCCGGGCATGCCCGGCCCGCCACATAAATACGACCACCCGCCAATGGGAAGCCACACAAACCCGCGGGGCGGCAAATCAAAAGTAAGGAGGGCCACGATGGGCTTTTTCAACTTTTTCAAACGCGATATTTCCGAGGAGGAATTTCAGGAGCAGCAAAAGGTCAAGCGCGGGCTGGAAAAGACCCGCACGGGCTTTTTCCAGCGCATCGTCAATACGCTGACCAACGCGCAGATCGACGATGATCTGTACGACCAGCTCGAGGAACAGCTCATTCTGGCCGATGTCGGCCCCGCCTGCGCCGTGCGTCTGGTGGACGAGCTGCACGACGAGGTCGAGGAAAAACACCTGAAAACCGGTCAGGAGGCGCTGGACGCGCTGCGCGGCATCATCTGCCAGGAGCTGACCCCCCGCTACCCGATGGATCTGGACGGCAAGCCCGCCGTCATTCTGGTCATCGGCGTCAACGGCGTCGGCAAGACCACGACGATTGCCAAGCTGGCCGGCCTGTACAAAAAGCAGGGACGCCGCGTCATGCTGGCAGCGGGCGATACTTTCCGCGCCGCCGCCAGTGAGCAGCTGGAGCTCTGGGCGAGCGCGCCGACGTGCCGCTGGTCCAGGCCGGCATGGGCGCGGACCCGGCGGCGGTCATCTTCGACGCCGTCAAGAGCGCCAACGCCCGCGGCTACGACATGGTCATTGCCGATACCGCAGGCCGCCTGCACAACAAAAAGGGCCTGATGGACGAGCTGGCCAAAATTTCCCGCAGCGTCAAAAAGGCCAGCCCCGAAGCCAGCCTGGAAGTGCTGCTGGTGCTCGACGCCATCACGGGCCAGAACGCCATCAGCCAGGCCGAGGAGTTCTGCAAGGCCGCCAACGCCACCGGCGTGGTGCTGACCAAGCTGGACGGCACCCCCCGCGGCGGCTGTGCGGTCTCTGTGTGGGAGAACCTGGGTCTGCCCATCCGCTTTATCGGTGTGGGCGAAAAAATCGATGACCTGATGGAATTTGACGCACAGACCTTCGTCGAAAGCCTGCTGCCGGAATCCGCCCTGCAGAAGGACGAGAAGAAAGAGGAAGGGGAGAGCGAAGCATGATCGTTTGCGCCGCCAGCAACAACGCGGGCAAGCTGAAGGAACTGCGCCGCATTCTGGAACGCATGGGCCATGAGGTCAAGAGCCTGCGGGAGCTGGGGGTCGACCTTGACCCCGAGGAAACCGGCACTACCTTTGCCGAGAATGCCCGCATCAAGGCCGAAGCGTTCTGCAAGGCCAGCGGCCTGCCCACCGTGGCGGATGACTCCGGCCTGTGTGTCGACGCCCTGCACGGTGCCCCCGGTGTCTACAGCGCCCGTTACGCCGGGCATCACGGCGACGACGACGCGAACAACGCAAAGCTGCTGCGGGAGCTGGCCGACGTGCCGGAGAAACAGCGCGGCGCAAAGTTCGTATCGGCGGTCTGCTTCATGCTGCCGGACGGACGCGCACTGGAGGTCGAGGGCGAGTGCCCGGGCCGCATTGCGTTTACATTGCAGAACGGCGACTACGGCTTCGGCTATGACCCGCTGTTCATCCCCGACGAGTACGGCGCACCCGACGGCAAGCGCCCGAACACCGAACGCCGCAGCTACGCCCAGCTCACCCCCGACGAGAAGGACGCCATCAGCCACCGCGGCCGGGCAATGGAGAAGCTGGCAGAAAAGCTGCCCGAATTTTTGGGATAAAAGCCTTCCCCTTTGGGGGAAGGTGGCCGAGGCCCCGCCCGAGGCCGGATGAGGGGCAGCCTTGCGGCGGGTACCCGTGAACGGGAAGCTGCCGTGGACTCTGCCCTCATCAGTCGCCTGCGGGCGACAGCTTCCCCCTCGGGGGAAGCCTTTGTAGGGGCCGGGCATGCCCGGCCCCTACCGAGATATATACAATAAAAAGGAGATAATTTATGGCACTTACCAGCAAACAGCGCGCGGCTCTGCGCAGCGCGGCGAACACGATGGACCCCGTTTACCAGATCGGCAAGGGCGAGATCGACGACACCCTCAAGCAGGGCATCGCCGACTGCATCGCCGCACGCGAGCTTATCAAAGTAAAGGTGTTGGAAAACAGCGAATATTCCGCCCGCGAGGCCGCCGACATCCTGTGCGAGGCGCTGGACTGCGAGTGCGTGCAGGTCATTGGCCGCAAATTTGTGCTGTTCAAGCAGAAGAAAAAGGAAAGCGCCTACACCGCCGTGCTGGCAAAATGAAAACACTGCTTTACGGCGGGACGTTCGACCCGCCCCACAACGGCCACATGAACAACCTGCGCGCCGCGCTGGCACTGGTACAGCCGGACCGCGCCCTCGTTATGCCCGCGGGCACGCCGCCCCACAAGCACGCCAGCGCCACCCCGGCAGAGCTGCGCCTGCAGATGTGTGCCTGCTTTACAGCGCTGTCCCCGGCGGTGCAGGTCAGCGATTGGGAGATACGCCAGGGCGGGCGCAGCTACACCGTGCACACGCTGGAATGGCTGCGCGGCCAAGACCCGGACGGCGCGCTGTACCTCTGCGTCGGCAGCGACATGCTGCTGACGTTTCAGGAATGGTACCGTTGGCAGGATATGCTGAAATGGCTGCCCTCGTCGTCGAGAGCCGCACCGGCACCGATGAGGCCGCCCTGCACGCCGCCGCCGCAGAACTGAAAAAGGCCGGGGGCCGCGTCCTTTTTGCCCGCGCCGAGAGCTACCCCTGCGCGTCGAGCGACATCCGCAGCGGGAAGATCCCGCGGGAGCAGTGGCCGGAAGTGCTGCCGCCGGAGGTGCTGGCAGTGATAAAGGAGCATCGGCTGTACGGGAGCCTGTAGGGCGGCCTGCCCCCAGGCCGCCGCGGGGTGAGGGCACCCCGCCCTACGCATGACCCGAAAAGGGGCGATAAAGCCGCCCCTGCAAGAGCTGCCCAAAAGACTGCTCTGTAGGGGCCGGGCATGCCCGGCCCGCAGCATAAAAATACACCACCCGTTCAAGGGCAATCACGGCAAAGTTGAGGGCCGGACATGTCCGGCCCCTACAGCCAGTCAGGAGAAGGAAAAACGCCATGGATTACTCCGAAGCCAAGAAGTTGGTCAAAGCCGCCTGAGCGAAAAGCGCTGGACGCACACGAAAAATGTAAAAAAAATGGCGGTAAAACTTGCAAAACAGTGGGGCACAGACCCAGAAAAAGCCGCTGTGGCGGCAATTTTGCATGATTCTGCCAAAGAACTACCCAAATCGGAGTTGTTGCAGATTTTTGCCGATAATGCTATAATAGCAGAAAATGCCCCTGCGCGCCCATCGCCCGTGTGGCATGGCATCGCCGCGGCCATCCTGGCCGAGACCCAATGGGGCGTTACCGATCCTGAGATCTTGTCCGCCATCCGCTGCCACACTACCGGCAAGCCGGGAATGTCCAAGCTCGATAAGATCATCTATTTGGCCGATATGACCAGCGCTGAGCGTGACTGGCCCGGCGTGGACGACCTGCGCGCGCTGGAAATGCAGGATCTGGACCGGGCTCTTTGCGACGCACTCAAGCGCAGCATTGATTTTGTAGAAGAAAAGGACGGCACGCTGGACCCTGAAAGCGTGGCCGCATACGAGTATGCAAAAGCACACCTTGAATAAAAACACTCCACAGAGCAGGGAGGAAATGTAATGAGCGAACCGCGTAAGCTGTATACCGGCAGTGCATCGGGCGGGCTGGATCAGGAGCAGTATGAGGCTGCCCGCCGCCGCGCCCAACAGCTGGCCGAACAGAATGCCCGCCGCCGCACCGTGCAGCAGCCCATGCGCACGGCCCAGGGACGGCATATCAGCCAGCGCCCCGTTGTGACCGGGCAGCCTGCCCCCGCACCCGAGCCGCCGGTACAGGAGCCTGTCCAGCAGGCTGCGCCCGCACCGGAAAAGCCCCGTGAGCTGACCTACGCCCAGCGGCAGGCCATGGCCTACCGCGCCGCTGCCGAGCGCAGATATGGCGATACCTTGCAGTTTCAGGTGCAGCGCCCCCGCCGCACCGTGAACCGCCCGCCGGAGCCGGAGCAGCGCGCCCGGCAGGCCGCCGCCCAGCTGTATGAGCAGCCCGCGGCCCCGCGGCAGGTGCAGCAGCCAGCCCCGCGCTCCCAGGCGCAGGCCCCTGTGCAGCAGGCGGCTCCCGTCGGCGGCATCCGGCTGGAGGAGGCTGCCGCGCAGCCCCGCCGCGCAAAGCATGCGGATGCCCCGCAGCCCGCAGCCCATAAGCCCCGCACCGCCGCAGGCGGCAATGGCGGCAGCCGCAAGCCCCCGCGCAATGACGACGACGCCCCGCGCAAGGCAAAGGGCAGAAAGTCCGGCAAAAAGGGCGGCAGCGGCAAGGGCGGAAACGGGAAAAAGAAGAAAAGATCCGCTGGTGGCAGATCCTGCTGATCACGCTGCTGGTCATCGCGCTGATCTTCGGCGGTGCGTTCGCGCTCATCATGGGGGCCATCACCCCGGCGGGCGGCAACATCAAGCTGAACCAGCTCATCAACACGCCCAAGGAATTCCAGGGCAAGGAGTTCAACATCCTTGTCACCGGCGTGGATCGTTCCTCCACCGGCGACCTGTCCGCCGGTGCCGCCAACGACTCCAACGTCAACGACGGCATGACCGATATGATCCTGTACGTCCATTTCAACAACGAAACGGGCGAATTGAAGATGCTGCAGATCCCCCGTGACACGATGGTCACCACCGACGCCAGCGTCTCCGGCAACTACCGCATCAACGGCGTGGCCAAGACCCAGGGCAGCGACAGCAACAACAATATGGCCGCCCTGTGTGAGCTGGTCGCAGACCAGTACAAGCTGCCCATCGACGGCTTTATGACGATCCGTCTGGAAATGCTGACCGAGCTGGTAGATATGTTCGGCGGCGTGGAGATCTACGTCCCCATGGACGTTGACTACGCCGCGCTGGGTCTGGGAGACAGCGTTATCCACGCCGGTTACCAGACGTTGGACGGCGCGGCTATGGAGTTCCTGCTGCGTGCGCGTAAAATTTACCCGGACGGCGACATCGGCCGTCTGAACATGCAGCGCCAGTTCTACGCCGCTCTGTTCCGCAAGCTCAAGAACATCGGCAACATCTGGGACGTTGCCAGGCTGACCCCCGCCGTGCTGAACTATATGGAGACGAACCTCAGCGCGTCCGACCTCATCAGCTTTGCCATCAGTATGCTGAAAATCGATTCCAGTAAAATTATGATCTGCCAGATGCCGGTCATCAGCGGCCCGCAGTACAACGGCCAGTCGCTTTTTTACCCCGCACGGCAGGAGGACGCCGACCTGCTGAACCAGTATTTCCGCGAGAATACCGGCCCTGTGGACGCCAGCCAGCTGAACCTGTGCGATAACGTCGTTGACCTGTCCGGCTACTCGGCCACCGACCCCAACATCCAGGTGATGGGCGGCCTGATGGCTGCGGCGGACGACGCGCAGAAGGACCCAAATCAGAACCTCGACGGCTCCAACCAGGTCACCGACATCATGGCGTCCGAGTCCACGGCGGAGAGCGAGAGCACCGACACGGATTCCACCGATACCGAGAGCCAGCCGGCAGCGTAATACAGAAAAACTTCGGGTAAAGGCGAAGCTCTCTCCCTCAGCCGCCTGCGGGCGGCAGCTCCCTCGCAGAGGGAGCCGAGAGCCCCTTGGCCCCCTCTGCGAGGGTGACTCCCCACGGTGTGGGGAGATGTCGCGAAGCGACAGAGGGGCCCGGGGCCCGAAGGGCTCCCGCCGCAGCGGGTGGGGGAGAGAACCTCCCGCAGCCCGAAACCTACCCCGTTATAAACCACCTAGGAGAACATCTATGGAAAGCAAAGAACTTGCCATTCGTCTGGCGCGTGCGCTGGACGCAAAGAAGGCCGTCAACGTCCACATTCTGGCCGTGGAGGACCTGACCACCGTCACCGAATATTTCGTCATCGCCACCGGTAACTCCACCACCCATGTAGGTGCCCTGGCCGATGAGGCCGAGTTCCAGCTGGGCCGCGAGGGCGTCCAGGTGCTGCGCACCGAGGGCCACGACGGCAAGCGCTGGGTGCTGCTGGATTACGGCAGCGTCATCGTTCACGTCTTTACCCAGGAAGCCCATGACTACTACGACCTGGAGCACCTGTGGGCCGATGCCAAGCCCGTGCCCGCCAGCGAGTGGATGCCGGACGAAGGTGCGGACGAGCAGTAAAAATGCGGAACGGCTTCCCCCTCGGGGGAAGCTGTCAGCGGCCCCGACCGCTGACTGATGAGGGCAGACTTTCCCGCGGCAGCCTATAAACGGGCAGCGGCGGCACACGTGCCCCTCATCCGGCCCTGCGGGGCCACCTTCCCCCCAAGGGGAAGGCTTTAACGCTACCCATCTAAAATTCATCTGTGGGGAGAAGAATTATGAAATACGACTTCAAAACCGTTGAGGCCAAATGGCAGAAGGTCTGGGAGGATGAAGATACCTTCCACGCTGACATCGACCATTCCAAGCCCAAATTCTACGCCCTGGTCGAGTTCCCGTATCCCTCGGCCGCTGGCCTGCACGTCGGCCATCCGCGCAGCTACACTGCACTGGACATCGTAGCCCGCAAAAAGCGCCAGTGCGGCTACAACGTCCTGTACCCCATGGGCTGGGACGCTTTCGGCCTGCCCACCGAGAACTACGCCCTGAAGAACCACATCAACCCCGAAATCGTCACCGCCCAGAACGTGGCCCGCTTCAAGAGCCAGCTGAAAGCCTTGGGCCTGTCCTTCGATTGGGATCGTGAGATCAACACCACTGACCCCGAGTACTACAAGTGGACCCAGTGGATCTTTATCCAGCTCTTCAAAAAGGGCCTTGCCTATAAGAAGGAGACCACCGTCAACTACTGCACCGGCTGCAAGGTCGTTCTGGCCAACGAGGAGGTCGTCAACGGCGTCTGCGAGCGCTGCGGCAGCCCCGTTGTGCAGAAAAACAAGAGCCAGTGGATGCTCAAGATCACCGCTTACGCGGACCGCTTGATCGACGACCTGGACGATGTGGACTACATCGACCGCGTCAAGGCCCAGCAGCGTAACTGGATCGGCCGCAGCCATGGTGCCGAGATCAACTTCGACACCACCGCCGGCGACACCCTGACCGTCTACACCACCCGCGCCGATACGCTCTTCGGCTGCACCTACATGGTCATCAGCCCCGAGCATGCCTTCATCAAAAAGTGGGTCGACGCGGGCCTTATCCGGAACGCCGACGCCGTCGCCGCCTATCAGGAGGAAGCTGCCCGCAAGTCTGACTTCGAGCGCACCGAGCTGAACAAGGAAAAGACCGGCGTTGTCATCGAGGGCGTCAAGGCCATCAACCCCGTCAACGGCAAGGAAATCCCCATCTTTATCTCCGACTACGTCCTGGCAACCTACGGCACCGGCGCCATCATGGCCGTGCCCGCCCACGACACCCGCGACTGGGAGTTTGCCAAAAAGTTCGGCCTGCCCATCATCGAGGTCGTCAAGGGCAATACCCCCAGCGACCTCGACAAGGAGGCTTTCACCGACGTGGCCACCGGCACGCTCGTCAACTCCGGCTTCCTGAACGGCCTGTCCGTCGAGGATGCCAAGAACAAGATGTACGCCTGGCTGGAAGAGAACGGCAAGGGCCACAAGCAGGTCAACTTCAAGCTGCGTGACTGGGTCTTCAGCCGCCAGCGTTACTGGGGCGAGCCTATCCCCATGGTCTACTGCGACAAGTGCGGCTGGGTGCCCCTGCCTGAGAGCGAGCTGCCCCTGCGTTTGCCCGAGATCAAGGACTTTGAGCCGGGCGAGAACGGCGAAAGCCCGCTGGCCCGCCACACCGAGTGGGTCAACACCACCTGCCCCTGCTGCGGTGCCCCCGCCAAGCGCGAGACCGACACTATGCCCCAGTGGGCCGGTTCCAGCTGGTATTTCCTGCGTTACTGCGATCCCCACAACCACGATGCTATCGCCAGCAAGGAGGCCCTGGAGTACTGGAGCCCCGTGGATTGGTACAACGGCGGCATGGAGCACACCACCCTGCACCTGCTGTACAGCCGTTTCTGGCACAAGTTCCTGTACGACATCGGCGTTGTGCCCACCAAGGAGCCCTACCAGAAGCGCACCTCCCACGGCATGATCCTGGGCCTGAACCCCCATGCCTTCGAGAACCAGCCCGATGCCGAGCGCAAGCGCCTGCTGGCCGATTACGGCGACGAGAAGGGCGCCCGCAAGGCCCTGGTCGAGAAGTACGGCGAGATGGCTGAGCATCCCATCGTCAAGATGTCCAAGTCCCTGGGCAACGTTGTCAACCCCGATGACGTGGTGAACGAGTACGGTGCCGACACCCTGCGCCTGTACGAGATGTTCATCGGAGACTTCGAGAAGGCCGCCCCCTGGAACACCTCCTCCATCAAGGGCTGCAAGCGCTTCCTCGATAAGATCTGGTCGATGAGCGAGAAGCTCGTTCCCGGCGAGGGCGTCCGCCCCGAGCTGGAAGCCGTTGCCAACCGCACCATCAAGAAGGTCGGCGAGGACATTGACGCGCTGAAGGCCAACACCGCCATTGCCCAGCTGATGATCTACGTCAACGCACTGAGCGATCAGGGGGGTGCGACCAAGGCCGAGTACGAGCTGCTGCTGCAGCTGCTGAACCCGTTTGCCCCCCACATGACCGAGGAACTGTGGCAGCAGCTGGGCCACACCGAGCAGCTGGCCTACCACGCATGGCCCACCTACGATGAGGCCAAGTGCACTGAGCAGACCATCGAGATCGCTGTCCAGGTCAACGGCAAGGTCAAGGCCCGCATCCACGTGCCCGCCGCCATCGAGAACGCGGACGCCATCGCCGCCGCCAAGGCCGAGCCCGCCGTAGCCGAAGCCATCGCCGGTAAGACCATTGCCAAGGAGATCTATGTCAAGGGCAAGCTGGTCAATATTGCGGTCAAAGGCTAAAATTTTATAAGCACTCTAAGGCAGAGCGAAGGCTCTGCCTTTTTTGTGTTGCAGAAGTCATTCCGTTAGAGCGGCTTCCCCCTTGGGGGAAGCTGTCAGCGGCCCCGCCCGCTGACTGATGAGGGGAAGCTTACCCACAGCAGTCCGTAAATGGGCGGCAATGGCACACCTGCCCCTCATCCGGCCCTGCGGGGCCACCTTCCCCCAAGGGGAAGGCTTAGGGTTCCCCCTACATCCATTGTTTACAAAACGCCCAAACTACGCTATAATAAAACCAACAAAAACTTTGACGAAAGCAGGTCCTACCATGCTCATCAGTCTGATCGTACCCTGTTACAATGAAGAAGAAGCGATGCCGCTTTTTTATAAAGAAGCCTCCCGCGTGGCGGCGGAGATGAAAGCCAGCCACGGCGCGGAGTTTGAGTTTATCTTTGTGGATGACGGCTCCCGCGACGGCACGCTGCGCGTCGCGCGCGAGCTGCACGCGCAGGACCCCCGCGTGCGGTATGTCTCGTTCAGCCGCAACTTCGGCAAGGAGGCCGGTATCTACGCGGGTTTACAGGCCGCCAAGGGCGATTACGTCGCCACGATGGACGCCGATCTGCAGGACCCGCCCGCGCTGCTGCCGCAGATGCTGGATACGCTGCTGACCGGCGACTACGATTGTGCCGCCACCCGCCGCACCACCCGCAAGGGCGAGCCGCCGCTGCGCAGCTGGTTCGCCCGCAAGTTCTACCAGATCATCAACAAGATGTCGGACACGGAAATTGTCGACGGCGCGCGTGATTTCCGTCTGATGAGCCGCAAAATGACCGACGCCGTGCTCAGCATGGCCGAGTATAACCGCTTCAGCAAGGGTATTTTCAGCTGGGTCGGCTTCAAGACCAAGTGGTTCGATTACGAGAACATCGAGCGCGTGGCCGGCACCACCAAGTGGAACTTCTGGGGACTCTTTAAGTACTCCATCGAGGGCATCGTCGGCTTCTCCACCACGCCGCTGCTCATCGCCGCCGGAGTGGGCGTGCTGTTCTGCATCCTGGCGTTCATCGGCATTATTTTTGTAATTGTCCGTGCGCTGATGTTTGGTGACCCAACCTCCGGCTGGCCCAGCATGGTCTGCATCATCCTGCTGTGCAGCGGTGTGCAGCTGTTCTGCACCGGCATTGTGGGCGAGTACCTCGCCAAGACCTACCTGGAGGTCAAGCACCGCCCCATCTACATCGTCGCCGAGACCGAGGAAGATCAATAACGCTTATGCGTGATATGACCAAGGGTGCCCCGCTGGGGCACCTCTTTCTGTTATGCGGTGTCGCTGCTGCTGGGGAACTGGTTACAGCTGGCGTACAATGCGGTGGATTCCATCATCGTGGGGCGGTTTATCGGGCAGGACGCGCTGGCCGCCGAGGGCGTGGCCGGGCCGGTGATGAACCTGGTCATCCTGGCCGTCAGCGGGCTATGCATCGGCGCCGGTGTGCTGATGAGCGAGGCCTTCGGCGCGAAAAATGAGGAACGCCTAAAGGAAACGTTGGCTACGACCCTGCTGTTCGGCGCAGTGCTCTGCTGTGCCGTGGCACTGCTTGGGGTGGCCGCCGCACCGCTGATTTTGCACAGCCTGGCGGTGCCCGATGAAATTTTGCATAGTACCGGCATCTACCTGCGCATCACGTTCCTGGGCGCGCCGTTCACGTTTTTCTATAACGCGCTGGCGGCGGGCCTGAAAAGTGTCGGCGACAGCAAAACGCCGCTGAAATTCCTGGCGTTCTCCGCCGTGTTCAACGCGGTGCTGGACATCGTGCTTATCGGCGGACTGGGGTTTGGTATCGTTTGCAGCGCCGTGACCACTGTCGTGGCCGAGGCCGCCAGCGCCATCATGGCCGCCTGGTACATGATGCGCCATGTGCCGCAGCTTTGCCCGGCGCACAGCCAGTGGCGCATCCGCCCGGCGCTGCTGGGTCGCATTTTGCAGTATGGCGCTGTCACAGCCTTACAGCAGGCGGTACAGCCTGTCTGCAAGGTGCTGATCCAGGGACAGGTCAACGCGTTGGGCGTGCAGGCCATCGCCGCGTTCAACGCTGTCACCCGCGTGGATGACTTCGCCTTTACCCCGCAGCAAAGTATTGCCACGGCCATTACCACCTACATTGCCCAGAACCGCGGTGCCAACCAAAAGGAGCGCATCCGCCCCGGCTTCCGCGTGGGCATCCGGTTGGAGTTGTGCTACTGGATGCTGGTGGGCAGCCTGACCTGGCTGCTGCGTGCGCCTGTCGTCAGCCTGTTTGTGGCAGGGGAGGGTGCCGCCGAGATCGTGACCCTGGGCAGCCAATACCTAGGCTATATGGCGGTGTTCTACGCCCTGCCCGCGCTGACGAACGGTTTCCAGGGCTTTTACCGCGGCATGGGCAAGATGACGACGACGCTGATCGGCACCTGCCTGCAGGCCGGCCTGCGCGCCCTCGGAGCTGCTCTGCTGGCCCCCCGCATCGGCCTGCCCGGTATCGCCTATGCCTGTGCCTTCGGTTGGTGCGTCATGCTCTGCTTCGAGATCCCGTACTATTTCTACACCTGCAAGAAACTAAAATTGTGAATATTGCAAAAGAGCCGTTGTGTCATGCGTTAGATGACACAACGGCTCCTTCTTTTGAACTCAAAAAGTAGAATATGCAATAATGCAGGGAATGCTAGTTAATCTTCGCCAACAGAATGAATTGTAGTGCCCAAAACATCGGACATGGCACTTGCGCGCTCCTGAAGAAGAGTACGGAGTTCTTCATGTTCAGCTTCACTCAAGTCACCAGGATGGCTGTCGCAAAAATTGCGTACAGCTTGATCTGCGTTATAAAGGTCATCACCGTTTTTCATTTGTTGTAATCTCCTTCCTATGTTTTGCTTATAAATTTGAAAATTACAGATGCAGCACTCTGTCCTTGATCTCAGCGGTTCGGCCCTGGTTCCAGAACTGGGTGCCGATGTAGCCGCAGGTGCGGCGGGCAACGTTCAGCTTGTTCTGGTCGCGGTTGTGGCACTTGGGGCACTCCCAAACCAGCTTGCCGTCCTCGGCACGATGCTGATCTCGCCGTCGTAGCCGCACACCTGGCAGTAGTCGCTCTTGGTGTTCAGCTCGGCGTACATGATGTTCTCGTAGATGAACTGCATCACCTTGATGACAGCCTCAAGGTTATCCTGCATGTTGGGCACCTCCACGTAGCTGATGGCACCGCCCGGGGACAGCGCTGGAAGTCGCTCTCGAACTTCAGCTTGGTGAAAGCGTCGATCGGCTCGGTCACATGGACGTGGTAGGAGTTCGTGATATAGTTGCGGTCGGTGATACCGGGCACCAGGCCGAAGCGCTTCTGCAGGCACTTGGCAAACTTGTAGGTGGTGGACTCCAGCGGCGTGCCGTACAGGCTGAAATCGATGTTGTGCTGCTCTTTCCACTTGGTGCAGGCATCGTTCATATGCTGCATTACGTGCAGGGCAAAGGGTTTGGCGGCGGGGTCGGTGTGGCTTTTGCCGGTCATATATTTGCAGCACTCATACAGGCCTGCGTAACCCAGGCTGATGGTGGAGTAACCGCCGTACAGCAGCTTGTCGATGGGTTCGCCCTTCTTCAGGCGGGCCAGGGCGCCGTACTGCCACAGAATGGGCGCGGCGTCGCTCAGGGTGCCCTTCAGGCGGTTGTGGCGGCACATCAGGGCCTTGTGGCACAGCTCCAGGCGCTCGTCAAAGATCTTCCAGAACTTATCAAAGTCGCCGCCGCTGGACAGGGCCACATCCACCAGGTTGATGGTGACAACGCCCTGGTTGAAGCGGCCGTAATACTTGGGCTTGCCGTTTTCGTCCACGTACGGCGTCAGGAAGCTGCGGCAGCCCATGCAGGTGAAGCAATGGCCCTCGCCGTTTTTGTCCACCTTGTACTCCAGCATCTTCTTCTCGCTGATGTAGTCAGGTACCATGCGCTTGGCGGTGCACTTGGCAGCCAGCTTGGTCAGGTAGTAGTAGGGCTGACCCTCGTAGATATTGTCATCCTCCAGCACGTAGATCAGCTTGGGGAAGGCGGGGGTGATCCAGACGCCGGCCTCGTTCTTGACGCCCTGGTAACGCTGGCGCAGCATTTCCTCAATGACGATGGCCAGGTCGGACTTCAGGCGCTGGTTGTCGCCGGCCTCGTTCAGGTACATGAACACGGTGATGAACGGGGCCTGGCCGTTGGTGGTCATCAGGGTGACGACCTGATACTGGATAGTCTGCACGCCGCGCTTGATCTCCTCACGCAGGCGCTTCTCCACGATCTCAGAAATTTTCTCCTCGCCGGGATCGATGCCCAGATCGCGCATCTCGGCCTCGACATCGCGGCGGATCTTCTTGCGGCTGACGTCCACGAAGGGGGCCAGATGGGTCAGGCTGATGCTCTGACCGCCGTACTGGCTGGACGCCACCTGGGCGATGATCTGGGTGGCAATGTTGCAGGCGGTGGAGAAGGAATGGGGCTTCTCAATCAGCGTGCCGCTGATGACGGTGCCGTTCTGCAGCATGTCGTCCAGATTGACCAGGTCGCAGTTGTGCATGTGCTGGGCATAGTAGTCGGCATCGTGGAAGTGGATGATGCCTTCCTCATGGGCCTTGACGATCTCCGGGGGGAGCAGCATACGCATGGTCAAGTCCTTGCTGACTTCGCCGGCCATGTAGTCGCGCTGCACGCTGTTGACGGTGGGGTTCTTGTTGGAGTTCTCCTGCTTGACTTCCTCGTTATTGCACTCGATGAGGGAGAGGATCTTGTCGTCCGTCGTGTTGTGGGTGCGCTTCAGGCTCTGCACGTAGCGATAGGTGATGTACCTGCGGGCAACCTCATACGCACCGGTGGCCATGATGGCATCCTCGACGATGTCCTGAATCTCCTCGACGTTCATCGCGTGGCCGCGGGCATAGCAGACCTCCTGCACATGATCGCTGATCTCGATGATCTGCTGCTTCGTCAGGCGCTGGGCATCGGGTACGACCTTGTTAGCCTTCGTGATGGCCGCAATAATTTTGGTAATGTCGAAGACGGCCTCACTGCCGTTGCGTTTGATGATTTTCATGGTGACTCCTCTTTACAAAAAAATAAATACAGTGCGTTCAATACGAACTGTATAGAATACAGATGAAATGCCGCTTCGTAAATTGCCCGTTTTGCGAGCAAGACTATAATACCGCACCGGGGGCAAAAAGTCAATCCACAAAACCACAAGATATAGTGTCCAACAAGCAAGTAGAAACAAAATGTTCCGTTTTCGTCGCCTCAACGTGCAAAAAAGCCCTGCCAAAAATAAGACTGAAATTTTGTTTTTGTGATTTTGAGTGGTTCTACACAGTTTGTCGATGCAGCGTGCAAATATCTTCTTCTAAAATCATGCTCCCCCTTGCAGTATGCCCCCAAAGCTGGTATACTATGTCAGGGTTTAGGGGCGGAACGCCCGCCCAAAAACACAAGATATGGGGATGTCCCCGCAGGAGAACACCATGAACTATGCAACCATCAAATACTGTGACATCGCCAACGGCGAGGGGGTGCGCACCAGCCTGTTTGTTTCGGGCTGCCGCCGCCACTGCCCGAACTGCTTCAATGCCGTGGCATGGGATTTCGGCTACGGGTGCGCCGTTTACCAAGGAAGTTCGCAATGAAATACTGGAGAGTCTGGCCCCCGGTTACATCAACGGCCTTTCGCTGCTGGGCGGCGAGCCGTTTGAGCCGGAGAACCAGCGGGAGCTGCTGCCCTTTATTAAAAATGTAAAGGTGCTGTACCCCAACAAGACGATCTGGTGCTACACCGGCAACCATTTTGAGCAGGAAATTTTGCGGCCCGGCTGCGGCCGCTGCGAGGTCACCGACGAGTTTTTACAATATATAGATGTGCTTGTGGACGGCGACTTTGTGCAGGACCAGTACGACATCAGTCTGCGCTTCCGCGGGTCGAGCAACCAGCGCATCATTGATATGAACCGCACCCGCGCTGCCGGTCATGTGGTGCTGTGGCAGGATGATCCAATCTTCGCAGACCACAAGATGTAGTACATACAAGCCCGTATAGCAAACGGCCCCCGCCAGGAATCTATCCCGGCGGGGGCCGTTTTATGCGCAGATTTTATGCTTTTTCTTTCAAAGCTTCTTCTTCATCCTGGATGAACATGAAGCAGAGACTTACCAGCAGTAGTGCGCAGCTGAACCAGATGGTCCGGTTGCCGAACACCGCTACGGCCTGGGCACCCAGCCCGGCCCCGACGGCAAACAGCAGAATCACGCCGAAGTAGTGCAGTGCCTTGTACAGGATCTTGCGGTCGTGCAGATGGAAGTACACCACCAGCGATTCCATGCCGCTGCGCAGGTTGCCGATGCACATGGTACTGGCAAACGGGTAGCCATGCACCTTGCGGAACGCCTGCACCTGCATGGCGCAGGAAAACGAGACCAGCGCGTTTGCGCCAATATCCCACGCGGCAGGGAAGAAGCCTACCGCGAACAGCAGCACGATCTCGGTCAGCACGACGAGCTGACGCCAGTGGATGCGGCGGGCCTGCCGCCAGCGCAAGCGGATGCACTCCGCCGCGGCCACACCCAGTGCAAAGGACAGAACGGGGATAAAATAGTGGGCAAACCGCGATAAATCGCCATCAAACAGGCTCTGGCTCATCAGCACGATGTTGCCGGTCTGGGCGTTGGCAAACACTTTGCCGCGCCCGATATAGGTGTAGGCGTCCTGCAGGCCGCCCGACGCCGACAAGAACATGACCGTGCGGAATGCCTCCGACATCTGGCCGCGGTGATGCGGGAATAATTTTGACATGACTTTCCGACCTCTCTATTACGTTTAAACACCGCCATTATAGCGCGCCGCGCCGCCGCTGTAAAGTTTGCAGCAACACATGCGGCGTTTTGTACCAAAGTGACGCTGCAAAACGGAGAAAGATTTTATACAAAGTGCAGAAATTTGTGCAGAAGTATTACATGAGCGCAACTTTTGCGGTATACTGACTTCACTTTCCAACGCAGTGAGACAACAGCCGCCAGGGCGTCGCAACGAGTTGAGCGACACCCTGCGGCTGTTTTTGTTTTGGAGAAAATAACGTATATATGAGGAGTAATTACAATGCCGCAAACGAAAAAACAGGAAATCGTCTACACCGTCATGATGGTCTGCGTCATGGTCTATGGCATGGTCTGCTACAATATCGCTTTGGATGTGGGCGGGATGCAGAATTTCATCTTCGCCGCTGCCCTCAGTGAGCTGCCCATCATGGGCGTCATTGGCTTTTTGCTGGACACGTTCCTGGTCGGCCCCACGGCCATGCGCATCGCCACGGGCTGGTTCAACCCCGGCAAGGATAAGCAGGTGTTCCTGGTGGCCGCTATCTCCTGCCTGTCGGCCTGGATGATGTGCCCGCTGATGAGCTTTTTCGCCACGCTGCTGTTCAAGGACAGCCACAACGCCAACTTTGTGGCCATGTGGGTGCAGACCACAGCGATGAACTATCCCACGGCATTTTTGTGGCAGCTGTGCGGCGCGGGCCCGCTGGTGCGGTTCGTGTTTGGCAAGGGTCTGGCCGCTATGAAAAAGAAGTGATAACGATTTCATAATACATCTAATACATCGCGACAGAAAAAACACAAACCCAATTTTGTACCAATAAAACTGCACAAAAACCACTTGCTATATTTGGTAATAGTGCTATAATACGGCTGAACCTGAAAGTTGGGTGTACCTATTTATATAGAGAAAAGCCCCTTGGCCCCCTCGCAGAGGGAGGCAGGGAACCCAACCCAGGTAAAGCTCCCAAAGAGTGAGGTGCATTGCATGAAAGATGTCAACGACCTGATGCAGGCCATTTTGGAGATGGATGCCGCCCAGCGCCGCGAAAGCGAGAAGGCCAGGCTCGAGCGCTCTGCCCGACTGGCTGCTCTGGACGAGCAGAAGCAGAAGATCATCGCGGAGTGTGACGCCCGCGAGAAGTCCGAGTCCGACGCCGCCGCAAGAGCTGCCGAGGAGGGCAACGCCGCCGCACTGGCCGCGCTGGAGACCCAGCGCGGCCAGGCAGCCGAGGCCATGACCGCCGCCGCAAAGGCCCATGAGGCCGAATGGTGCGCTGCGCTTGTACAGCGCACCCTGGGCGGGGAGGCCGCACAATGATGCCCACGGGCAAGGCAAGCGGCAACGCCGTGCTGGCCAAGGCCCGCGCCCTGTACGGCAGCCGCCTGCGGGCCGACGATTACCGCCGCCTGATGGCCTGCCGCACAATGACCGAGCTGGCCGCGGCCTTGAAAGAATACCCGCTGTACAGCGAAGCGCTGGCAGAGGTCAACCCCCAGTACGCCCGCCGCGTTCAGCTGGAAAACTTGCTGCGCCAGAGCCTGTACACCCGGTACGACAGCCTTTGCCGCTATGACCGCAGCGCGGGCAGCAAAGTGTATGAGTATTTCACCCTCTGCTGTGAGGTCGATGAGCTGACTGCCGCCATGCGGTGTCTGGACGCAGGCCGCCCGGGCGATTACCTGTTCCGCCTGCCGGAGTTCTTGCAGCAGCGTTGCTGCATCGACCTCTACGCGCTGGCCAAGGCCACGAGTTTGGACGGTATCCTGGCCGCTGTGGCCGGTACGCGGTGGGAAAAGGTCCTGGCACCGCTGCAGAGCGCCAAGCCGGACCGCGGTCTGACCGCCCAGGCCGAGCCGCTTCTGCAGGACTTCCGCCACCGCGCACTGGTGGCACTGGCCCCCGCCAAGGGCGGCACAAGCGCTGCGCCGAACCTGCGCGACCTCGTCGAGCTGGAATGCGACACCTCCGCTGTTTCCAACGCCGCGCGGCTCATCCGCATCGGCGCGCCGGACTCGGTGGTGCGCACCAACGCCCGCCGCGACTGCACGGCCCTGACGAACGACGAGTGGGAATACCTGCTCGCCGCCCGCGATCTGGACACGTTCAAGGCGCGGTTCGCCAGGACGAAGTACGGCCCGCTGCTGGAACACCATGAGTACAGCGTTTTGAAGGAAGGCTTCTTCCGCTACCGCACCGATTGGTGCCGCAAGTGGCTGCGGTTCTCCACCGAGCCCACGCTGGTCATGATGTGCTACATCTGGCTGGCCCAGTGCGAGGTGCAGGATCTGGATCACATCATTGAGGGCGTGCATTACAAGCTGCCGCCCGAGGATGTCCAGCCGCTGCTGGTGGGGTTTGATGAGAAGGATTGAGTGACCCTTGGCCCCCTCTGGGAGGGGGCTCCGCCCGCAGGCGGTGGGGGAGAGAGCTTCGCGGCAGCCCGAAATATTTCGGGTGATGGCAAGGTTCGCTCCCTCCGCCCCTGCGGGGCACCGTCCCCCTCTGGCGCAAGCGCCACCTCCCCCGTGTCGGGGGAGTCTGTCTCGCCGAGGGAGGCAAGCTGAAACAAGGAGTGTGAACTGATTGGTTGAAAAGATGAAACTGGTGCGGGTGCAGGGCACGATGCCCCAGCTGAACGAGTTTATCGGCTCGTGCTGCATGGACGGACGCTTTGACCTTGAGCCCGCAACCAGATATATGTCGGAATCGCTGGGATACGGCGCTCTGAATGAGGAGAACCCCCACACCGCGATCCGCGACCAGATCGAGACGATGGCCAAAGAGGCCAATATGGAGCTGCACGAGGGGCAGCAGCACAGCGACCCGGTGGATGCCGAGGGCCGCAGCTATCTGAGCGACCTGCTGGAAAAGATCGACGACCTGTGTGCCGAGCGCCAGGGCCTGCTGGACCAGCAGAAGCTCTGCGAGGACGGCATCGCCCAGTACAGCCACTTTACCGGCCTGAAGGTCAACGTGGACGACATTCTCGACTGCGCCCACGTCAAGATCCGCTTCGGCTTCCTGCCGACGGAGGGCTACAACAAGCTGATGAACAACTACGGCGACGACCCGTACATCCTGTTCACCCCCTGCAACCAGACGAAGACCGGCTACTGGGGCATCTACCTGACCCCCCGCGAGAAAGCGCTGGAGACCGACGGCATCTTCTCGATGCTGTATTTCGAGCCGGTGCGTGTGCCCGGTGCGGCCGGTTCCCCTGCCGAGATCATCGAGCATTTTAAAGAGAACCTCGACGTTGTCAACAAGAGCGTCGAGGACGTCAACGCCCGCATTGCCGCCCTGTGGCAGCAAAACGCCGACAAGGTCCAGCTGCTGTACAACACAGCCTGCTACTACGCGGCGGTCTACGACCTGCGCCGCATGGCCGCGGTCAAGGGCGAGCACTTCTTCTGCGTCGGCTGGGTCCCGGCGTCGGAGGTGGACGAGGTCGCGGGCAAGGCCCGCGGCATCCATGGGCTGCGCGTCACGGTGGACGGACCGGAATCCGCCGGTAAGATGACGCCCCCCACCAAACTGAAGAACCCCTGGTGGAGCCGCCCTTTTGAGTTTTTCGTCGAGATGTACGGTCTGCCCGCCTATGGCGAGACAGATGTCACCGGCTTCGTAGCGCTCACCTTCACCGTGCTGTTTGGCATGATGTTTGGTGATGTCGGGCAGGGCATCGTGCTGGCGCTGTTCAGCACCTTTATGTGGAAGGTCAAGCACAACGACCTGTTCCATCTGATGATCCCCTGCGGCATCTCCAGTACGATCTTCGGCCTGGTCTATGGTTCCTTCTTCGGCTATGAGGATGCCCTGGACCCGCTCTACCACGCCATTGGCATGGCAGGCAAGCCCGTTTCGGTCATGGATTCCATCACCGGCATCCTGATGGTCGCCGTTTACATCGGCGTTGTCCTGGTGCTGGCGGCCATGGTACTGAACATGTACACCCACGCCCGCCACAAGGAGTGGGGTGAGTTCATCTTCTCCCCCAACGGCCTTGTCGGCATGGTGACCTACCTGTGCGGCGTTGATCTGGCGTCCGCTTATATGGGTGCTGTCACGTTTATGCCGCAGGTGCTGGCGGTGGTCGGCATGGTCGTCGGTCTGGTGCTGCTGCTCTTTGCGGAGCTGCTGGCCCCCATGGTGGATGGCAAGCCCTGGAAACCTGTCGGCGGCATGGGCAACTACCTGATGCAAAGCGTGTTTGAACTGTTGGAGACGGTGCTGAGTTACCTGTCCAACACGATCTCCTTCCTGCGTGTGGGTGCGTTTGTCATCGTGCATGCCAGCATGATGATGGTCGTCTTTACGCTGGCCGGCACGCCTAACAATATACTGGTGGTCATCCTGGGCAACCTCGTGGTCATCTGCCTCGAAGCGCTGCTCTCCGCCATCCAGGGCATCCGTCTGGAGTTCTACGAGATGTTCAGCCGCTGCTACAAGGGCGGCGGCCGCAAGTTCGTAGCCTTTGATTTGAAGAAAGCAAAAGCATAAGATGCGCCGTAGAGGCCGGACATGTCCGGCCCGCAACCATCCCACAATCGGACGATAGAATCGAAGCCGCGGGCCGGGCATGCCCGGCCCCTACAAAAGCGCCTTGACAGAGGGGCGCGGAATAAAACAAAAATTACGGAGGGTTCCATTATGAAAACCAAGTTCAGCAAACTGTTCGTTACCATCCTGATCGTGGCCGCTGTGACCTGCTGCGGCGCACTGGGCGTCTTTGCCGCGGATGATGCCAATGCCGACACCGCCGCTGCCACCACCGCTTCCGAGACCGTCAACACCGACAATGACCACAACTCCTCCCTGAGCATCGGCCTGGTGGCTGCTGCTTTGGCAACCGGTCTGGCCGGTATCGGCGGCGGCATGGCTGTTGCTTCCGCTGCCCCCGCTGCTATCGCTGCCAACAGCGAGAACGAAAAGACCTTCGGTAAGAGCCTGATCTTCGTGGCCCTGGGTGAATCCATCGCCCTGTACGGCCTGGTCATCTCCATCATGATCCTGAGCAAGCTGGTGTAAGGCCATGCGGTTCTTTCTCATCAGCGATAACTCTGACGCCATGAACGGTCTGCGTCTGGCCGGTATCGAGGGCACCGTGGCCCGCAGCGAAGCCGACCTGCGCCAGGCGCTGGAAAACGCCGCCAAGCAGCCCGACATCGCTGTGCTGCTGGTGACCGAAAAGATCGCCGAGACCTACACGGCCACGCTGGACAGCGCCCGCGCTGCCGGTGGGCCGCTGCTCATCACTGTGCCTCCACCGGCGGCGGTGCTGCCGGTAAGGACCGCCTGACCCGCTATATCCGCGAGGCCATCGGTGTTAAAATCTAAGAGGTGTGACCATGAATGAATTAGATACCCGCGCCGAGCGGTTCCTGGAATCGATCCGCGCCGAGGGCGAAGCCGCCTGCGCCGCCATCCGTGAGGAGACGGAGCGCGCGATCAACACCCAGCTGGACGAGACGCGCAGGACCGAGAACACCCGCGTGGAGCGCACCCTGCGCTTTGAGACCGAGCGCGCCAAGACCCGCGCCAACCGCGATTTGAGCGCGGCCCGCATGGCCGCCCGCGCCACGCTGGCTGCCCAGCGCCAGAAAATCGCCGACGAGACCTTCTCGAAGGCCCGTGAGCAGCTGGCTGCCTTTGTGGCCGGCAAGGACTACGCCGCCTGGCTGCAGAAAGAGGCCGCTTCTCTGGCGGAGACCTTAGGCGAGAACGCCAAGATCACGGCCCGCGCTGCCGACCTGCCGCTGCTGAAAAACGTTAGGCTGCCCGCAGGCACCGTTCTGGAGGCCGACGACAGCATCACGCTGGGCGGCCTGAAGGGCGCAAACCCCGCGAAGGGCGTGGCTGCCGATGATACGCTGGAAGCCCGCCTGGACGCCCAGCACGACTGGTTCCTGCAGAACGCAGGGCTGGAGATCACGATTTGAGGGGCAAAGCTATGGAAAATAAAATTTACAGCATCAACGGCCCCGTTGTTACCATCAAGGGCAAAACCGACCTGGCTATGATGGAAATGGTCTATGTGGGCAAATCCCGCCTGGTAGGCGAGGTCATCCGCATGAACGATAAAGAGACCACCATCCAGGTTTACGAGGAGACCGGCGGCCTGAAAGCCGGCGAGCCTGTCGAAAGCACCGGCGGCCCGCTGTCCGTTACGCTGGGCCCCGGCATCCTGCGCAATATCTACGATGGCATCCAGCGCCCGCTGCCCGCCATCGAGAGCCATATGGGCAGCTTTATCGAGCGCGGTGCACACGAGCCTTCTCTGGATGCCGCCGCCAAGTGGGATGTGACCGTGACCGTACGGCAGGGGGATACCCTGACCGGCGGCCAGATCTACGCCACCTGCCCCGAGACCCCGGCCATCCAGCACCGCTGCATGGTCCCGCCGGAGGTTTGCGGTACCGTGACCTGGGCTGCCGAGAACGGCAGCTACACCGTCAACGACCCCATCGTCAAGCTGACCGACGCCAAGGGCAGGGAACACACCCTGACCCTGTGCCAGAAGTGGCCTATCCGTACCCCGCGCCCGGCGGCCGAGCGTATGACCTCGCCCCGCCCGCTGATCACCGGTCAGCGTGTTATTGATACTATGTTCCCGCTGGCCAAGGGCGGCGCCGCTGCCATCCCCGGCGGCTTCGGTACCGGCAAGACCATGACCCAGCACCAGATCGCAAAGTGGTGCGATGCCGACATCATCATCTACGTCGGCTGCGGCGAACGCGGCAACGAGATGACCCAGGCCTTGCAGGAGTTCAGCGAACTGGTGGACCCCCGCACCGGCAAGAGCCTGATGGACCGTACCGTGCTGATCGCCAACACGTCCAACATGCCTGTTGCCGCCCGTGAGGCTTCTATCTACACCGGTATCACGCTGGCCGAGTACTACCGCGACATGGGCTACCACACCGCCATGATGGCTGACTCCACCTCCCGTTGGGCCGAGGCTCTGCGTGAGATCAGCGGCCGTTTGGAGGAGATGCCCGCCGATGAAGGCTACCCCGCCTACCTGCCCAGCCGTCTGGCAGAGTTCTACGAGCGTGCCGGTTATGTCAAGACGCTGAACGGTGCCGAAGGTTCCGTCTCCGTCATCGGCGCTGTCAGCCCCCAGGGCAACGATTTCTCAGAGCCTGTCACCCAGAACACCAAGCGTTTCACCCGCTGCTTCTGGGCACTGGATAAGTCCCTGGCTTACGCCCGCCACTATCCGGCCATCAACTGGAACGATTCTTACAGTGAATACCTGGGCGATCTGGGCAGCTGGTACTACGATAACGTCGGCCATGACTTTATGTCCTGCCGTGAGCGCGTCGCCAACCTGCTGCTGCAGGAAAATAACCTGATGCAGATCGTCAAGCTGATCGGCTCGGACGTGCTGCCCGACGACCAGAAATTGACCATCGAGATCGCTCGTGTTATCCGCGTCGGCTTCCTGCAGCAGAACGCTTTCCACGCCGTGGATACCTACGTGCCGCTGGAAAAGCAGCTGAAGATGATGGAGACCATCCTGTACCTGTACGATAAGTGTGCAGCGCTGGTCGCCAAGCAGGTGCCGGTCAGCCGTCTGCTGGCCACCGGCCTGTTTGATGAGCTGGTCAAAATGAAGTATGAGGTGCCCAACGACGATTTGAGCAAGCTGGACGAGCTGCAAAAAGCAATCGACACCAAGCTGGCCGCTGTGGCCCAGGGCTGATGAGGAGGGAATAACATGATTCTGGAACATATCGGACTTTCCCAAATCAACGGCAGTCTGGTCGTGCTGGACGGCGTAAAAGGCGTGCAGTATGACGAAATGGCCGAGCTGCATCTGGATGACGGCTCCACCCGCGTGGGCCGTGTTGTCCGTGCCGATGGTGACCGCTGCGTCATTCAGGTGTTTGAGGGCACCCGCGGGCTGAGCCTGGTCAACAACCGCACGGTGCTGACCGGCCATCCCATGATGATGGACCTCAGCCCCGAGCTGCCCGGCCGTGTGCTGGACGGCCTGGGCCGCCCCATCGACGGTCTGGGCGACATTTACCCCACCGCCCGCCGCGATGTCAACGGCGCACCTATCAACCCCGTCAGCCGTGTGTATCCGCGTAACTACATCCACACCGGCATTTCTTCCATCGACTGCCTGGCCACGCTGATCCGCGGCCAGAAGCTGCCCATCTTCTCCGGCTCCGGCATGAAGCACAACGAGCTGGCCGTCCAGATCGTCCGTCAGGCAAGCGTGGCCGATGGCTCGGACTTCGCCATCGTCTTTGCCGCTATGGGCGTCAAAAACGATGTTGCCGCCTACTTCCGGGAGTCTTTCGAGAGCTGCGGCGCGATGGAGCGCGTGGTCATGCTGCTGAACCTGGCCAACGACCCCATCATCGAGCGTATCATCACCCCGCGTGCCGCCCTGACGGTGGCCGAGTACCTGGCCTTTGACCTGAACAAGAACGTGCTGGTCATCTTGACCGATATGACCAGCTATTGCGAGGCTCTGCGCGAGTTCTCCTCCTCCAAGGGCGAGATCCCGGGCCGTAAGGGTTTCCCCGGCTACCTGTATTCTGACCTGGCCAGCCTGTACGAGCGCGCCGGTATCATCAAGGGCAGCAAGGGTTCTGTCACCCAGATCCCCATCCTGACCATGCCCGGCGACGACATCACCCACCCCATCCCCGACCTGACCGGTTACATTACCGAGGGGCAGATCGTGCTGGACCGTGGTATGGACGCCACCGGCCTGTATCCGCCGGTGTCCGTGCTGCCCAGCCTGTCCCGTCTGATGAAGGACGGCATCGGCGCCGGCTACACCCGCGAGGATCACGTCACGCTGTCCAACCAGCTGTTCGCCTGCTACGCTAAGGTGCAGGATGCTAAGGCTTTGGCCAGCGTCATCGGCGAGGAGGAGCTGTCCGAGAGCGACAAGCAGCTGATGGCCTTTGGCCGTGCCTTTGAGCAGGAGTTCATCGGCCAGGGCAACACCGACCGCACCATGGAGCAAACGCTGGACCTCGGCTGGGAGCTGCTGGCGACCCTGCCCCGCAACGCCCTGGACCGCTGCGACGCCGCGACGCTGGATAAGTATTACGAACCGGCCAAGGCGAGAATCAGTAAAAAATAATCCCAAAGACTTCTCCCCTTGGGGGAGAAGGTGCCCCCGCAGGGGCGGATGAGGGGAGAGTGCGCCGCGATTGCCTGTGAATGGAGGCAATGGCATACTTGGCCCTCATCAGTCACCTTCGGTGACAGCTTCCCCCACGGGGGAAGCCAAAGCAGTATAAAAGGAGTACCCAATGGCACAGCAGGTTTTTCCCACAAAATCAAACCTGATGGCGACAAAGCGCAGCCTGGCGCTGGCGGAGCAGGGCTATGACCTGATGGACCGCAAGCGCAACATCCTTGTGCGCGAAATGATGCAGCTCATCGACCGCGCCGCAGGCATCCAGGACCGCATCTCGGCTGCCTACGCCGAGGCGTATGAGGCGCTGAAAAAGGCCAACATCATGCTGGGTTCTGTCGGCGGCTATGCTGCCGGTGTGCCGGTGGAGCGCGGCGTGCAGATGTCCACCCGCAGCGTCATGGGCGTTGAGCTGCCCACGCTGCGCCTGAACACCACCTCGCCCATGGGGCTGTACTATGACCTGGAGTCCACCAACGGCACGCTGGATGTGGCCTACCTCAAATTCAACGAGGTCAAGACCCTGACGGTGGAGCTGACCGAAGTGGAGACCAGCGTCATCCGCCTGGCCGAGGCCATCCAAAAGACCCAGAAGCGTGCTAACGCCCTGGGCAACGTCCAGATCCCCCAGATGCAAAAGACCATCAAGTCCATCGACGAGGTCCTGAGCGAGCGCGAACGCGAAGAATTCAGCCGCCTGAAAGTCATCAAGGCCCAAAAAGAAAAACAGGCTGAAGAAGCCTGATTTTCCCTGATTTTGCAGATAAAAAGACCGCCCGATTTTGCGCCGGGCGGTTCTTTTTTTGCTGTTTTTTAAAAACCGCCAAAATCTGGCAAAAACCTCTTTCCAAAGGCATAAAAACTTGCTATAATCAGGAATGTTCGCCCCAATGCGGGGGTGTTGTGTAAGGAAAAATTGAGGAAATCGGAACCATGAAAAATGCAAAAACCTTGACCGAGGGGCCGCTGGCGAAGCAGATCCTCCTCGTCAGCCTGCCGCTGGCCCTGTCCAACCTGCTGCAGGTGCTGTTCAACATGTCAGACGTGGCGGTCGTCGGGCGGTTTGCTGGGTCTACGGCGCTGGGCGCGGTGGGGTCCACCAGTATCTTTGTCACGCTGTTCACCGGCTTTTTGATCGGCCTGAGCAACGGCATCAACGTGCTGGTGGCCCGCTTTTACGGCGCCAGGCACCCAGGCGATGTCAAAAAGACCGTCCATTCGGCACTCATCATCAGCTTTATTGCGGGTGTCATTCTGCTGTTTGTCGGCCTGCTGGGGTCGCCTGCGCTGCTGGAACTGCTCAACACCAAGCCGGACCTGCTGCCAGGTGCCATTTTGTACCTGCGCGTGTACTTTTTGGGTATGCCCGCCCTGGCGCTGTATAACTTCGGCAACGCGGTGTTCAGCGCCATCGGTGACACGAAAAAGCCGCTGGTCTACCTGTCCATCGCCGGTGCGCTGAACATCGTCCTCAACTTGTTTTTCGTTATCGTCTGCCAGCTCAATGTTATGGGCGTGGCGCTGGCCAGTGCCATCTCCCAGTGTGTGTCTGCCGGGCTGATTCTGCGCGCACTGACCAAAGTGCAGGATTGCTACGCACTGGACCTGCACGCTATCAAGCTGGACCTGGGTATGACCAAGCGCATCCTGCTGCTGGGTGTGCCTGCCGGGTTCCAGAACGCAGTTTTTGCCATCGCCAACCTGTTCATCCAGGCGGGCGTCAACTCCTTCGACTCGCTGATGGTCAAGGGCAACTCCGCCGCAGCTAACGCCGACGCCATGGTTTATGACGCTATGGCGGCGTTCTACATGGCCTGCGCCAGCTTTATGAGCCAGAACTACGGCGCGGGCAAGCTGGACCGCGTGAAGAAAAGCTACTTCATCAGCCTGGCCTACGGCTTCGGTGTGGGCTTGGTGCTGGGCTGCGGGCTGCTGCTCTTCGGGCGGCAGTTCCTCGCGCTCTTCACCACCGAGCCCGCTGTCATCGACGCGGGCATGAAGCGCATTATGGTCATGGGCCTGGCCTACTGCATCTCTGCCTTTATGGACTGCACCATCGCCGCCTCCCGGGGCCTTGGCAAAACCGTGGTACCGACCATTATCGTTATTATGGGGTCCTGCGTATTCCGCGTTGCGTGGGTCTACACGATCTTCGCCTGCTTCCACACCATTCCGGCGCTGTATCTGCTCTACCCCTGCTCCTGGGCGTTGACGGGCTTTGCCGAAATTATCTACTTCATCCACTGCTACAAACAATCGATGAAGATTTTCAATCAGCAGCCGGTGACGGCGTAACAACGCATATTGTAAACAAGTCAAACGGGGCTGGCAGCGCACAGGCAACGCCAGTCCTGCTTTGGCAGATGTTGTCTTTTTCCCCCGGCGGGAGTATAATCGGGGGTGCATTTTGTTGCCTTGGGGAGGTCGTCTATGAAAAAAATCTTGCGGTATCTGCGCAGCAGCCTGGGGTACCTGTATGTCTGCTTTAAATGGGTGATCCTGGCTGCGCTGGTGGGCTGTGTAGTGGGGCCGTTTGGCGCAATGTTTGGGCTTGCGCTCAACAAAGCGACCGTCCTGCGCACGGCTGACCCACGGTTGATCTATCTGCTGCCGCTGGGCGGCCTGGTCATCGTGTTCCTGTACCAGCATTTTGACCCTGATGGCGGCGGCTCCACCAACCAAATTTTTGTCGCGGTGCGGGAGTATAAGCCGCTTTCCCTGCGTACCGCCCCGCTCATCTTTGTAACCACCGTCATCACCCATTTGTTCGGCGGTTCCAGCGGCCGTGAGGGCGCTGCTCTGCTGCTGGGAGGGTCACTGTCCGGGCAGATCGGCAGGAGACTGCAGCTGGAGGCCCGGGACTGCCGCCTGATGACCACGTGCGGCATGGCGGGGGCGTTTTCCGCTGTATTTGGTACGCCGTTGGCCGCTACCGTATTTACACTGGAGGTCGTCGATGTCGGCTCCATGCAGTACGCAGCGCTGCTCCCCTGTCTGGTGTCGGCGCTGCTGGGCGTTTTCATCAGCGGCAAAATGGGGCTGGCGCCCGAGGCGTTCGTCTTACAGGCCGAGGCTGCCCCCACGCCGGACAATCTCGTCCGCGTTATCATCCTGGGTGCGCTGCTGGCCGCGCTGAGCATCTTCTTCTGTGAGCTGCTCCACGTCACGCCGAAGCTGTACCGGAAATTCTTTCCGAACATCTACCTGCGCGTCGCCGCGGGCGGCGTGCTCATTATCGCCTTGACAAAGCTGCTGGGCACCACCGACTACAACGGCGCGGGCGCGGCAGTCATCGAGGCTGCCATCGACGGCGAGGCCGTTCCCTACGCCTTCCTTTTAAAGATGCTGTTCACCGCGCTGACCCTGGGCGCAGGCTTCAAGGGCGGCGAGATCGTGCCGATCTTCTTCACCGGCGCGACTTTCGGCTGTGTGTGGCCGCGCCGCTGCTGGGTCTGCCGCCGCAGCTGGGCGCGGCGCTGGGCATGGTTGCACTGTTCTGCGGCTGTACCAACAGCCCGCTGGCGTCCATCTGCCTGGCCATCGAGGTGTTCGGCGGGCAGTGCGTCTCGCTGTTTGCGCTGGCATGCGCGGTTTCCTACATGCTGTCGAGCTATTTCAGCCTTTACCGCGAGCAGCACTTCCTGCATTCCAAGCTGCGCATCGTCGGCGTGCAGCGGGTACACGGTCACTGGTCCGAGACGGACGCCGCACACCTGACCACAAACGGCGACGGCGAAAATTAGAAAATCAGAAAATTGGTTGCAGGAACGCTGTTTTCATGCTATAATAAACTGTTACGGAGGAAATGGCGCACTATGAATACACTTACCTTGGAAAAGCACTGCTGGGCCGAGATAGATTTGACGGCCCTGCGTGAAAATTATGAATATATCCGCCGCACCGTAGGCGGGCCGGTCTGCGCCGTCGTCAAGGCGGACGCCTACGGCCACGGCGATAACGTCATCGCCCGCGTCCTGCAGGAGGCCGGTGCTGCGGGCTTCGCGGTCAGTTCCCTTGGCGAGGGGCGGCACCTGCGCCGCGGCGGCATCACAACGCCCATCCTGATTCTGGGCTACGCAGACCCCACCTATGCGGCTGTGCTGGCTGCCAACGACCTGATCACCACCTGCTATTCGACCGAATACGCACAGGCGCTCTCCGCTGCCGCCGTCAAGGCGGGCGTCAAGGTTAAGGTCCACCTGAAGATCGACACCGGCATGGGCCGCATCGGCTTTGCGGTGCGTTCCGGCTTTGCGGAGACCATCCGCGAGCTGGAGGCTCTCTACGCCCTGCCCGGGCTGGACATCTGCGGCGTCTTTCAGCACTTTGCGGTGGCGGACAGCGTCGAGCCCGACGACGAGCGCTACACCGACGAGCAGCACGCGCTGTTCGCGCAAGTCGTGGAGCGGCTGCGTGCGGACGGCTGCCCTGTCGGCACGGTACACTGCGCCAATTCTGCCGCACAGCTGCGCCACCCCGAGTGGCGGCACGACATGACCCGCGCGGGCATCATCCTGTACGGGCTTGACCCCAGCAATGAGGTACACTTTCCCGCCCTGCAGCCCGTCATGTCGCTGAAATCCGTCGTGACCTTTGTCAAGGAGCTGCAGCCCGGCCAGAGCGTCAGCTACGGGCGCACCTTTACCGCCGATAAGCCGATGCGCGTCGCCACAGTCTGTGTGGGCTACGCTGACGGCTACCCGCGGATGCTGTCCGGCGGGCCGGACCGGGGCGTCATGGTCATCCGCGGCCAGCGGGCCCCCGTGGTCGGGCGCGTCTGCATGGACCAGACAATGGTCGATGTGACGGACATTCCCGGCGTGAAGATGGGCGACGAGGTCACGGTCTTTGGCCCGGACGGCGGCGACACGGCTGACACGATTGCCGCCAAGACACAGACCATCAACTACGAGATCGTATGCGGCCTGGCACGCCGCGTGCCCCGCGTATATAAAGAAAACGGCACCGTCTGTAAGATCTGGAACGATTTGGAGGAAACCTGATGGCCCGCAAAAATATCCGAAATTTCTGCATTGTTGCCCACATTGACCACGGCAAATCCACCTTGTCTGACCGCATGCTGGAGTTGACCGACAGCGTCGACAAGCGCACCATGACGGACCAGGTGCTGGACAACATGGAGATCGAGAAGGAGCGCGGCATCACCATCAAGGCCCGCGCCGTGACCATGCGCTATAAGGCCGACGACGGCGAGATCTACGAGTTCAACCTGATCGACACCCCGGGCCATGTGGACTTCCAGTACGAGGTCAGCCGCAGCCTGGCCGCCTGTGAGGGCGCAGTCCTCGTCGTCGACGCCAGCCAGGGCGTTGAGGCGCAGACGCTGGCGAACTGCTATCTGGCGCTGGACCACAATCTGGAGGTCGTGCCGATTTTGAACAAGATCGATCTGCCCAGCGCCGACCCCGACGCCGTGGCAAAAGAGGTCGAGGACGTCATCGGTCTGCCCTGCATGGAGGCACCGCGCGTTTCGGCCAAGCTGGGCATCGGCGTTAAGGACGTGCTGGAAAGCGTTGCGCGGGATATCCCCGCCCCCACCGGCGACCCTGACGCACCGCTGAAGGCGCTGATCTTCGATTCCATCTATGACAGCTACAAGGGCGTTATCGTCTATGTGCGCGTCTTTGACGGCACCGTCAAGCCCGGCGATACCATCCGTCTGATGAGCACCGGCGCAGAGTTCCAGCTGGTGGAAGTGGGCCACATGGGCGCAACTCAGCTGAGCCTGACCCCCTGTGAGAAGCTGGAGGCTGGCGAGGTCGGCTACCTGACCGCCAGCATCAAGACCGTGCGGGATACCCGTGTGGGCGATACCGTTACGCTGGCCAATAACCCCACGCCGGAGCCGATGCCCGGTTTCCGCACGGTCACGCCGATGGTGTTCTGCGGCATCTACCCCGCCGATGGTGCGGACTATCCCGACCTGAAGGACGCGCTGGAGAAATTGCAGCTCAACGACGCGAGCCTGACCTTTGAGCCGGAGACGAGTGCCGCGCTGGGCTTCGGCTTCCGCTGCGGTTTTCTGGGCCTGCTCCACATGGAGATCATCACCGAGCGGTTGGAGCGTGAGTTTGACCTCGATCTTATCACCACGACGCCGGGCGTCCAGTACCGCCTGACCCTGACCGACGGCACGGTAGAGGTCATCGATAACCCCTCGGCCTACCCCGACCCGACCCGCATCGTCAAGTCCGAGGAGCCGTTCGTCAATGCCCACATCTACACCCCCAACGATTACGTCGGCCCGCTGATGGACCTCTGCCAGGCCAAGCGCGGCGTGCTCATTGACATGAAGTATATGGATGAAACGCGCGTGGACCTGCATTACCAGATACCTTTGGGCGAGATCGTCTACGACTTCTTCGACGCCATCAAGTCCCGCAGCCGCGGCTACGCCAGCTACGACTATGAGTGGGAGGACTGGCACGAGAGTAAGCTGGTTCGTCTGGACTTTTTGCTCAACGGCGAGGTGGTGGACGCGCTGTCCATGATCGTTTTCGCTGACAACGCCTACGCCAAGGGCCGCCGCATCTGCGAGAAGCTGAAGGAGAACATCCCCCGCGCGCTGTTTGAGATCCCCATCCAGGCGGCCGTGGGCGGCAAGGTCATTGCCCGCGAGACCGTCAAGGCCATGCGCAAGGACGTGCTGGCCAAGTGCTACGGCGGCGACATTACCCGCAAGAAGAAGCTGCTGGAAAAGCAGAAGGAAGGCAAAAAGAAGATGCGCCAGCTGGGCAGCGTGACCCTGCCCAGCGAGGCCTTCACCGCCGTACTGAAGCTGGATTCGGATTCCTGATTTTCATAAAGGCAATACCGCACAATTCTAAGTGCCGATACGGCGAGCGAGGTGCGGCATCTGCTAAGCCAAAAGCGCAGATAATACTTTGTGTATTATCGAGCATTTTGGCAACGCTGATGCCGTGCCGCAGCCGCCGAAGCGGTGCTTAAGCCGTAAGGCGGGAATTGTGCGGTGTTGCCTAAACATAGTAAAGGGAGCTGCCCTGCCGGGGCAGCTCCCTTTGCGTTATATTTTGTTCTTTAATTCTTCCAGCAGCGCTGCGCACCCTTCGGTCACATCCCGCCAGGTGGCATCAAAATCGCCGGTGTACCACGGGTCGGCCACATCGCCGGGGCGGGCGGTGTGGTTCCATCAACAGGCTCACCTTTCCCGCTGGATCGCTGCCCACAAACCGCTGCATGTTGCGCAGGTTGCTGCGGTCCATGGCGATGAGATGATCGTAGTGCTCGTAGTCCTGCCGCGTCATCTGGCGGGCGGTTTTTCCCGCGCAGCCTATGCCATGCTCGGCCAACTTGCGCCGTGCAGGCGGGTAGACCGGGTTGCCGATCTCCTCGGTGCTCGTCGCCGCAGACGCGATCTCAAATCGTTCTGCCTGCCCGGCTTTCGCCGCCATGTCCTTCATCACAAACTCGGCCATTGGGCTGCGGCAGATGTTACCGTGGCAAACAAAAAGCACTCTAAGCATAAAATTTTCCTCCTGAAATGCCGCAAACTGCCGTAAACAGGCACGTTTTGCGAACCTTATAACGATTGTGATTTTTATTGTTCCTACACTATATCGCAAATTGCGGCAGAATGCGGCAATTCACAGCACTCAAACGTAGTCGTGTAGTAGTCGGATACGGCCTGTCCGTATACCCTTTTTCTGCCTGAGCAATCGTTAAAATGTATGCACACTCCCCAATAGTGGGTGCATACGTTCTAACGATTGATTTTTTCTGTTTGCTAAATAAATAAACGGGTTAAAACAAGCGATTCCTGCAAAAGATTTGATAATAATGTTTCCTATTATTATATGGCAAACTGCCGCTGACATCAATCCCTAAAAAAGCACACCCGGACTGCTCCAGGTGTGCTTGCGATATATCTTATTCTATTTTAGACGGCTCGGAACATACTCTGAGTCACTGCTTTCGGTTTCTCTGTTGTCTTTTCGACTTCTTTGCGGGCATGCATTAAACCAGGCTCTGCTCGGTACGGACTACGGTCACTTTAAGGTGGTCGAAGGCCGCAGCAATCGAAAATATGTAAGTGACGCTGATGTTGCATCGGCAGTCCAAAAAGCCGGATATGACCCATACGAGAAAAAGCTCTTGGGCATTACGGCAATGACCTCGCTTCTCGGTAAGAAGAAGTTTGAGGAACTGCTTAGCAGTTTTACTTATAAACCGCCGGGCAAACCAACCTTAGTTTCTAAGGCGGACAAGCGTCCGCCAATGAAAAATACAGCAGAAAATGATTTCAAAGAGTAAAGGAGACCACGATTATGAAAACTTTCACTAACCCCACTAAAGTCGTAACCGGCATCTGCATCCGGGCGGCATGGAAACCTGCCGTCCACTATCAGAAAAAGGTAAGGTGACAACCTATGACAATGGAACTTGTAAACACCCTGATTGACGCAGCCATCCGGGGGACACTTCTTGGAATCACGATGTTTTTCTGGGGCTGCGCTCTGATTGCAGTATGGAAATGGCTCTTCGGACTTGCAAAGAGGTTCTTCCACTGGCTCTGCCCCAACTTCCGTAAAAACAAATCTGACAAGCAGTAATCCACACGGGGCGGCAGCAAAAAAAGCTGCTGCCCTTATTCTATTAGACTGGAGGCAATCATGAGAGAAAAAATACAATCCCTGAGTATCGACCTTGAGACCTACAGCAGTGTAGACTTGAAGAAATCGGGTGTATATCCCTATGCGGAAAGCTCGGATTTTGAGATTCTTCTGTTCGCTTATGCGGTAAATGAAGGCGAGGTGCAGGTCGTGGATATTGCCTGCGGGGAAGAAGTCCCCGATGAAATTTTGCAGGCACTGACCGATGATACGGTTACCAAATGGGCATATAACTGCCAGTTCGAGCGTGTATGCCTGTCTTACTGGCTGAGGAGAAATTATCCTCAGTATTTCAGCAGCTACAGCATTGCGGAGGACTCAGTCGGAAACTATCTTAACCCGACTTCGTGGAAATGCTCCCGCATCTGGGGTGCCTATATGGGGCTTCCATTATCCTTGAAGGGTATTGGTGCTGTCCTGAAACTTGACGAACAGAAGATGGAGGAAGGCTCTGACCTTATCAAATACTTCTGTAAGCCATGCCGTCCCACTAAGAAGAACGGTGGTCGCACTCGGAATCTGCCGATGCATGACCCCGACAAATGGACACTGTTCAAAAAATATAATAAGTGCGATGTTGAGGTGGAGCTTGGGTTTTATGGTACTGACATTAACGCTCTACTCTGGGCAGAAGTCAACTTAATTCTCTCGATATGCGGCAATACTTTTTAACGGTATTATCGTTATAAAGTTTGCACCCACCTATAAAAAGACCCGGCTTTTCATCCGGGCACTTGTACATTTTTCTTTTTTAATCGTCCGAAACGTATACGAACAGTATGATCATTGCTTTTGCTCTGCCGCAGGAAGCACCAGTTTGCCGCATTTATCTCTGATTTGAGGCATTTATCAAAGTCCTTCCATGGCAGATAAAAAGCACTTTGATTTTCTCTTTCATCGCTTAAAGTCCTCATGTTTTCGTGATTTTATCAAGCGGCACGCAGGCGTCTTAACGCTTCTTGTACAGCACCAGTTCCGGGGCTTCGCCCTCGGGACCGTAGGTGGAGATCAGGATAAAATCCATCCCGGCCAGCACGCCAAAGCAGCGCTCACCGACGAACTCCGATTCCAGCTGGGTGCCCAGATAGGTTGTCTGGTCGTTCAAAAAATTTACCGCCGCACCGCTGGGCAGCGGATAGGCCAGGTTCACATACCGCCCCACCAGCGCGTTCAGCTTTTCCACTTTGGGCAGGCCCTCCACGTGCAGGTCGTTGATCTCCTGTATCAGCTGGCGCTTGAACGCCTCAAACTGACCGTTGTCGCTCAGCTCGTCGTAGCGTTTCCAGTAGTCCAGCGTAGGCAGCAGGTCCCGCATGTAGGCGCGGGCCTGTTCCTCGGTGAAGTGTTCGTTGGTCATGTGCCGGACGCATGCGTCGATCAAATCGTCCATGCTGCTGTAGGTGTAGGTGCCGTCGGCGTAGCACCATTTGCAGTAGTCCTCGTTGGGGGAGCCATCCTTGTTGTGGCTGATGATGGCATCCTCCAACGGCATGCCGCAACACTGGCACACCAGCTGCCGCGGTGTGCCCAGCAGCGTGTTGATCGATACATCGAACTCTTTGGATAGGAGCTTCAGCGTTTCGGTGTTGGGCACGGTCTCTCCGTTTTCCCAGCGGGATACCGCCTGCCGGGTCACCAGGATGCGCTCGGCCAGTTCGTCCTGGGACAAGCCTTTTTGGGTGCGCAGCTGTAAAATCACATCTTTTGTTTCCATCAGGGTCACCTCCGTTGCTTTTATTATAGCGGAAAGGCGGGCAGAGGAAAAGCAACCCGCTGTTTCCCCGCTTAGGGCAATACCGTACAATTCTAAGTGCCGATGCGGCGAGCGAGAAGTACAAGCTGCTAAGCAAAAAGCGCAGATAATACTGGATGTATTATCGAGCATTTTTGCGACGCAGATTGTGCTTCGCAGCCGCAGCAGCGGTGCTTAAGCTGTAAAGCGGGAATTGTGCGGTGTTGCCTTTAGCTGCTTTTCCCTTCCAGTATGCTATAATTGCCCCCGCGCGTCAAGAGGTGCGAACGGTTTAGAAAGGAGTTTACGGACCACGAAAATATGGAACAAGATCCTGTGCGCTACTACGAAGCCGCAGAGCCTCCTGTGAGGGCTGCTGTTGGCGGCAGTGACTTTTTACGGGCAGTGTCAAATGTAGACCTTACGGATGCGCTGAAAGAAGCGCGGCCTGATGCGTATAATGATTTAGTACACAGCTTGCAGAGAAAATGGGCAAGTGTGTACTAAAGTGTACTTGAAAAAGAAAATGCCGTAGATTCTAACGAATCTACGGCATTTTGCTGGTCGAGGTGACAGGACTCGAACCTGCGGCCTCGTGGTCCCAAACCACGCGCGCTACCAACTGCGCAACACCTCGGTGTGTATGCCGGGGCGAACCCAGCTCTCTTATTATAATACCGGCGGCGGGGTGCGTCAAGCATTTTGGCGGCTTTTATGTGGCGGGGTGCTTTCTTTTTGCGGTGGGGTGTACTATAATGGATGACGGTGTGAAATAACAGCAAAAGGAAACTGAAAAATGGAACAGGAAAAGAACAAGCCCTGGGCGTTCAGCCGCAGGGTGTTTTGTGACGGCATGCGGGACGGGTTCCCCATTGCACTGGGATATTTCGCGGTGGCGTTCTCGCTGGGCATTGCCGCGCGGCACGCGGGCTTTACCCCGATGCAGGGCTTTTGGGCCAGCCTGCTGAACAACGCGTCGGCAGGGGAGTACGCCGCCTTTACGCTGATTGCGGCCAAGGCCACTTACTGGGAGGTGGCGGTCATCACGCTGATCGCCAACGCACGCTACCTGCTGATGAGCTGTGCCCTGGCCCAGCGGTTTGCGCCGGGTACGCCGTTCTGGCACCGGCTGGTCATTGGGTATGACGTAACGGACGAGCTGTTCGGCATCACCATCGCCCGGCCCGGCCATTTAAACCCCTATTACACCTACGGCGCGATTTTGCTGGCAGCGCCCGGATGGGCTGTGGGTACGGCGCTGGGCATTATGGCGGGCAATGCACTGCCGCTGCGGGTGGTCAGCGCGCTGAGCGTTGCGCTCTACGGCATGTTCCTCGCCATCATCATCCCACCGGCGCGGAAGAACCACATCATTGCCGGGCTGGTGGCGCTGAGTTTCGCGCTGAGCCTTGCCTGTAATTATCTGCCGGGGATTTCAGCCATGTCTGACGGTACCCGCACGATCCTGCTGACGGTGGTCATTTCGGCAGCTGCGGCGGTGCTGTTCCCGGTGAAGGACCAGCTGGCAGAGGAGGGCGGCAGCGATGAATAATTATATCTACATTGCCGTGATGGCCTTAGTCAGCTACACCATCCGCATCCTGCCTTTGACGCTGATCCGCAAGCCGATCCGCAACCGGTTCATCCAGTCGTTTTTGTATTACGTGCCCTACGTGACGCTGGCGGTCATGACCTTCCCGGCCATCATCCACGCCACCCAGACGCCGATCTCCGGCGCAGTGGCCCTGGCGGCGGGCATTGTGGCCGCCTGGCTGGGAGCAGGGCTGTTTCCGGTTTCGGTTCTTTGCTGCGTTTTGGTGTTTGTGATTGAGCTGTTTGTTTGAATTCTTGATTTTATTTTAAGGGTCTGCCTTGCGGGCGTCACCACTATGCGGTGACGCCCTTTTATAATGGCAGGATGTCGTAATAAAAAGGCCCTGCCGCAGGGTGGGCAGGGCCGGGGTGGCAGCACATGATCCAAACAAACTTCAAACAAACTCCCGCCAGGTCTCCTCGGCCGACGATTGGAATTCGCTCAGTTCCTGGCAAAGCTTCCTCGCACCGGGGCTGGCGGAGGGATAGTCTTTTTCGGCCCGTTTGCAGTCCAGCACGCCCTGGCCGCTGCCTTCGGCCAGCATGGTGGCCAGGTTGCGGGTGGACTTGTCCATCATGGTGCGGGTGCGGATGCCCATGCTCACGCTCATGCGGGCGGCAGCGCTCTGGCCCTGGGCCTCGGCCCCGATGGCATCCAGTGCGGTGTGGGCCGCCTGGTTGAGGCGCCGATACTCCCGCTTCTGGCGCATCATCTCGTCTTTCAACCGCTGGTCGTGGGTCAGGCCCATCAGCTCGTCCAACGTGTTTTTGCCCATCTCGGTGTTCTGCACGATCTCCTGGAGCATTTTTTCATTATCAGTTTGCATAACAAAATCCCCCTTGTGTACGTGGTGGTCGGTCAACCATAGTATGTACACAAGGGGGATGTTTTTATGCAAAGATCACAGGCGCTGCTGGGCCAGAGAGAACATCATGTCCCAGGCCGGGGTCTCGCCCCATTCGGCGCTGGCCAGCTGCACGGTAAAGCTGCCGCGGCGAGACAGGCTGATGCTGAACTCCCGGCGGGAGTTGTCCAGCGCGTCCTGCAGTTTGCGGGCCACCCGGGCGGCGGGGGTGCCCACCGTTACCACGGCGAACAGGCCGTCTTCCAAACGGGCCAGCACGGCGGCCTTGTCGTCGGTACCGACAGACAGCTGCAGGATACCGGCGGCCATGTTCAGGCAGCAGTCGGCCGCATTGGCGGACTCGTTCTGGCGCAGGCTCCAATACTCGTTCACGCGGGCCATCACCACGCCCACGGGCTTGCCGGCCTGGGCCTGGGGCTCGGCGTAGCGGCGGTACTCAGTGTCCAGATAGCGGGCATTGTACACGCCGGTCAGGTAATCGCGGCGCAGCTCCTCCTGCATCTGGGCCAGCACGCGGTTAAAGGAATTCTCGGCCCCGGCAGAGGATTGCAGATTGTGGGGCATGCAGCAGTGGAAAGCCAGCACGCAGGGGCGGGCATCCACCTGGATACCCTGGTACAGCACCAGCTCCGGGCCGTCATCGGCCTGGGCCAGCTGCACGCCGCGGCCGGTCTCATCCAGCGCGGTCAGTTCCTCGGCTTTATCGGTGGGCTGCAGGGTGGCGGGGTCCAGCACGGTGCCCCGGTAGGGGTCCAGCACACTGACCTTGCCGTAGACCTGCTCCAGCGCGGTGATCGCGGTGGACAGTTCAGCGAGGGTATACTCAAATTTCATGTCAGTTCCTCATTTTTAAAACAAAAGATCCCTATCAGGAAAATAACTTTCAGATACCAAACTATTGTATCACAAAATACGATTGCTGGATAGTTCTGCCTTGCACAAAGAATTTGCGCACTACAGCGCAAAACATTGTTTAGGTTCACAAAAAAAGCAGATGCTTCGTTATAGAAAACACCCCGCACGGTCCCTGGCTGGATACGCGGGGACCATGCGGGGCTGTTATGCGATTATTTCCGGGTGGCCGGTGCGCGGAAGTACCGCACGGTCATGGCCTTGATCTCCCTGGCCAGGGCGGGGGTGAGCTTCTTCTCATCCACGCGCCACTGCCAGTTGCCCTGGGCCACGCCGGGGGTGTTCATGCGGGAGGCAGACGGCTCCTCCAGCCAGTCGGCCATCGGGATGATGGCCAGGGCGGCGGTGCTGGCCATCACGCCGCGCAGCATGCCGCGCAGTTCGCCTTCGGCCTTATTCAGGGCAAAGTATTCCCGGGCCTGCTGGCGGTATTCGGGGGTCAGCTCCTCGCCAAACCAGCCGGCCAGCGTGTTGTTATCGTGGGTGCCGGGGTAGGCCACGCAGTTGCGGGGGTAGTTGTGGGGCAGGTCGACGCTGTCCTCGCCGGTAAAGGCAAACTGCAGCACCTTCATGCCGGGAAAACCGCTGTCGGCCAGCAGCTGGCGGACCGAGTCAAACATCTCGCCCAGATCCTCAGCCACGATGGGCAGCTCGCCCAGGGCGTTGTGCAGGGTGCGGAACAGATCCATGCCGGGGCCGTTCTCCCAGCGGCCGTTGCGGGCGGTGCTTTCCCCAGCCGGGATGGCCCAGTAGGTGTCGAAGCCGCGGAAGTGGTCGATGCGCAGGATGTCATAGATGAACAGGGCGTGGCGGATGCGGCGGATCCACCAGGCGTAGCCGGTGCGGCGGTGGTAGTCCCAATCATACAGGGGGTTGCCCCACAGCTGGCCGTCGGCAGCAAAGTAGTCCGGCGGGCAGCCTGCCACGCGGCGGGGCTTGCCGTCGGCGTCGGTCTCAAACAGTTCGCGGCCCGCCCAGGCATCGGCGGAGTCGGCGGCAACGTAGATGGGAATATCGCCCATGATGGATACGCCTTTGCTCTTGGCATAGGCGTGCAGGGCGCGCCACTGGCGGTCGAACTGGTACTGGACAAACGCCCAGAAACCGACCTCCTCGGCGTGTTCCTCTTTAAAAGCAGCCAGGGCGGCGGGGTCGCGCAGGCGCAGGGCCTCGGGCCACTGTTGCCAATCCACCATGCCGTTGTCCCGCTTGATGGCCATGTACAGGCAGTAGTCGGGCAACCACTCGCAGCTCAAAAACTGGAAGCGGTACCAGTCATCGGGGTAGGGGGTGTCGTAGCCGGGCACGGGGCGCTGCTTTAAAAAGTTGGTGTAGGCCTTGCGCAGCACGTCGAAGCGCTTCTCGTACAGGATGCCGTAGTCGATGTGGGCCGCGTCGCCGCCCCAGTGGATCTTGGCGAAATCCCGGCGGGTCAGCAGGCCGTCCTTGACCAGCTGATCCAGATCAATAAAGTAGGGGTTGCCCGCAAAGGCGGAGCAGCTCTGGTAGGGACTGTCTGCATAGCCGGTGGGGCCGACCGGCAGGATCTGCCAGATCGTCTGCCCGGCGGCAGCCAGAAAATCCACAAACTTACGGGCGGGTGCGCCCATGCTGCCGATGCCATAACCGCCCGGCAGGCTGGAAAGCGGCATAAGAATACCGCTGCAACGTGCGAAACTCATTTATTATCCTTCTTCTCTTTCGCTAGTATTTTTAATGTCCTCTTTATTCGGCACCCAGGGCTGCCAAAGCGGCCTGAGTAAAGGCGGTGCGTTCGGCCTTGCCGCGTGTGCCGCCCTGCAGGGCTTCCTCGTTGGCCGTAAGGGCCTGGGCCGATGCCGCCGTGGGCAGGTCGATGCCCGGCAGGATGGCGGTGTTGACCTGCTTCACCTGCATCGCGCCCAGCGTGGTGGTGTCGGACGCGGTGTTCCACGGGGTGATGACGCCCAGCGTATCGGTCAAGGCTTTTTCACCATCGCCGCTGGAGTACAGCCAAAGCACGGCGCTCTCGGCGGATTTCAGTGCGGCGGCATCGCCGGTGTCCTGAATGGCGAAGCAGCCCGCATTGGCTAGGATGGGGTAGTCCAGCAGGCCGGTGAGGTTGTACTCCTCGGTGGTCAGATCGCTGTCCTCCAGGTTGGTTTTGAAGGGGATCAAAACCAAATCCTGGCAGGCGTCGGCCCCGTAGGTGGCCAGCATGTCGGTCAGCCTGGCCCGGCGGAACAACCCGCCCTCGGCGCTGTCGGCCATGGCGTCCCATTCCAGCGAGACGGCGCTGTAGATGCCGTTCAGCGGGCCGGTCAGGGCGTCGGCCGTATACTGGCCATCCGCCGCCAGCACGGCCACAGTGTAGCCGCTGGTGCGGTCCAGCGGCGGGGCAAATACGCCGGTGGCGGTCAGGGCTTCGGGCCGGGCCTCCGGCAGGGTGCGGTCGGCGCCGTTTAAGGTGACTGTGGCGGCTTTCGGCTCGGCCAACCAGTCCTGCAGGGTCTCCACAAAGTCGCTCCACTCGTCCCAGCTGGCATTCTGCAGGGCTTCGGCAGCGCCATCGCCCAGCAGGCTGTTCAGCAGACTGCCGTTGACCCAGTAACCGTACAGGCTGCGGCCTGCGGGCAGGGCAGTGGCACTTTCGGTAATATTGGCGCGGGCGGCGGCTGCGGCCAGCAGGGTATCGCTGGTCACATCCAGGGTAGCGCCGTCCGGCTGGTGGTCCAGCGCCAGCAGGCTGGCGGTACTGGCATCGTCCGTCCAGTTCAGGGCCACGCCCTGGGCATCGGCATAAGCCTGCAGGGCGGGGGCCAGCCCGTCAGCTGCATAGGCGGTAAGTACCTGGGGAGCAGGCTCGGGGGCCGTCTCCACCGTGGCAACGCTTTCCACCGGGGCCGCCGCGCAGGCGGTAAGCAGCAGCGCCGATAACGCAAGCGCCGCCGGGGTGATTTGTTTTTGCATAGGTTTGAAGTTCTCCTGGTAGGAAATGATGGGCACAACAGGGAAGTGACCTACTTGTAGGGGTCGATGCTTGCATCGACCCGCGGGCGGATGCAAGCATCCGCCCCTACAGAGGGCGAGCCCTCCTAAATTTCAGCCCATATATTTCTTATTATATAGGAAATGAAAGGTTTTTTCCACACCTGTTTTGTGTTATAATAAGAAAAATCTGATTTTTTTGAAAGGAGTCTCCTTTCTGTGACGCAAAAGTTATACGAAACAGACGCTTATGTGCAGGAATTTGCTGCAGCCGTGCTCTCCTGCACCCCGGCCAAGGGCGGCTATGCGGTCGTGCTGGACAGGACTGCCTTCTTCCCTGAGGGCGGCGGCCAGCCCTGTGACCTGGGCACGCTGGGCACTGCGAGGGTGACTGACGTGCACACCGACGGCACCACCATCACCCATACCACGGACGCTCCGCTGGAGCCGGGCACCGCCGTGACCGGCCGCATCGATTGGCCCCGCCGCCTGGATGCCATGCAGCAGCACACCGGCGAGCATATCCTCAGCGGCACCTTCCACCGCCTGTTCGGGGCCGAGAATGTGGGCTTCCACATCGGCACCCCCTACGTGCGGATGGACACCAGCATCCCGCTTTCCGCCGCCCAGCTGGCCCGGGCCGAAGCCGAAGCCAACGCCGCCGTGCGGGCCGACACCCCCGTGCACTGCTACATCCCAGACGCCGCCACCCTGGCCGCCACCGAGTACCGCAGCAAAAAGGAGCTGGACGGCCCCGTGCGGTTGGTGGAAGCCGGCGGCGACTGCTGCGCCTGCTGCGGCACCCATCTGGCCCGCACCGGCGAGGTGGGGCTGATCAAAATCATCTCTGCCCAGCATTACAAGACCGGTATGCGGCTGGCTGTGGCCTGCGGGCGGCGCGCTTATGACGCGGTGGCCGCCATCTGTGCCGACGCCGAAGCCGCAGGGCGCGTGCTCTCTGCCCCGGCGGGCAGCCTGACCCCGGCGGTAGAGAACCGCCAGAACGGCGAAGCTGCCCTAAAGCAGCGCATTGCCGCGCTGCAAAACGCCCTGGCGGATGCTTACGTGCAGGCTGCAGCGCCCGACCGGCCCGCCGTGCTGTGGGCCGAGGGAGCCGACGGCGACGGCCTGCGCCGCATTGCCATGGCGGTCTGCGCGGGCACAAATCAAGTCGCCTGCGCCATCGCCCCCGGCGGGCAGGGCCTATCCTACGCGCTGGCCGCCCCCGATGGCACCGACGCCCGCGCCCTGGGCAGGGCACTGAACGAAGCCTTTGCAGGCCGGGGCGGCGGCAAGCCTGCCTTCTGCCAGGGCAGCCTGGCCCAGCCCGGCCTTACGCCCGATGTCGTCCGCGAGAAACTTTCTACATTATTATAACAGGAGACACTCCCATGAGAATGCGTTTTAAACCCTACGCCCGCCCCGAACTGCTGGCCTGCGACTTCCATGTGCACGAGCCGCTGACCCACGGCGGCCACTGGCACGAGACCTACGCCCGCCCCGACCAGCCCTGGCACCTGGAGCTGGGCTGCGGCAAGGGCGGTTTCCTGGCGCAGCTGGCCCCCCGGCACCCGGACATTAACTACCTGGGCATCGACATCACCGACAAGGTGCTGATCCTGGCCAAGCGCAAGGTCGAGGCCGCCTATGCCGAGCGCGGCATGACCCCTGATAACGTCAAGATCGCCAGCATCGACATCGAGCGCCTGGGCAATGCCTTCACTCCTGCCGACCGGGTGGACCGCATCTACATCAACTTCTGCAATCCATGGAGCAAAAACGCGGGCAGCAACAAGCACCGCCTGACTCATCCCCGCCAATTGCTGCAATACCGCCAGCTGATGGATGAGGGCGCGGAGATCTGGTTCAAGACCGACGACGATGACCTGTTCCGGGACAGTTTGCATTACTTCCCGGCGGCAGGCTTTGAGATCACCTGGCAGACCTTTGACCTGCACGCCAACGAGCCGGATTGGAACCTGCGCACCGAACACGAGGGTATGTTTACCGAGATGGGCATCCCTATCAAGGCGCTGATCGCCCGCAAAGGCCCCGACAGCACCGTGACCTGGGTGGAGCCTAAGACCCTGGCCAAAGAACTGGAAGCTGAGGAAGAGGAGGAAACCGCCGAAGCACCCGCCCCGCAGGAGGACGCCGAATGACCCAGACAGAAATCTTTTCATTTGTCGTACAAACGCTGTATTGGTTCTTCCTCTACGGCTGTATCGGCTGGTGCGTCGAGGTCGTCTACGCCGCCATCAAGGAGCGGCGGCTCGTCAACCGCGGGTTCCTCTGCGGCCCCATCTGCCCCATTTACGGCTGCGGCATGGTGGTGCTGAACTGGACGGTGGCCGCGCTGGCCCCCTCCGGCGAGGGGAAAAGCGTCAGCACCGTGGCGGTGTTCTTTGTGGGCATGGTGCTCACCACCGCCATCGAGCTGGTGGGCGGCTGGACGCTGTTCAAAATTTACCACATCCGTTGGTGGGACTACTCCAACATGAAGTTCAACATCGGCGGCTACATCTGCCCGCAGTTCTCGCTGCTGTGGGGCCTGGGCAGTGTCATCATGGTCAAGGTGGTGCACCCAGCGCTGGCCAAGGCCAGCAGCCCCCTGCCCATGAAGGTGCTGGTGCCTGCCGAAGCCGCCGTGCTGGCGCTGTTTGTGGTCGACCTCATCGTCTCCGCAGCCGCCGCCACCGGCCTGAACAAAAAGCTGAAGGAGATCGACGAGGTGCGCGCCCGCCTGCGTGTGACCAGCGACAAGCTGACCACCGTGCTGGGCGTCAGCGCCATGACCGCCGATACCATTTTGGACGAGCAAAAACTGCAGCTGGCCCTGGCCAAGCTGGAAGGCCGCGAGAACGCCGCTGAGTTGAAGCTGGAAATGCTGCTGCGCGCCAACGAAATGCGCGCTAAGCTGCGTGACGTCAGCGTGGATAAGATGGGCACCCGCCGCTTGCTGCGGGCCTTCCCGGATATGAAGAGCCTTACCTACGCCGAGACGCTGGCCTCCACCCGCGCCGGCGTTCGCCGTCTGAACGAGCTGGCCGCTGCCGCCAGGACCGCTGCCAAAGAGGTGGCCCAGACTGCTAAGGAGACCGCGCAGACCGCCGTGGGTACAGCTGCCGCCGCCGCCCAGACGGCAAAAGAAACGGCTGCCAATGCCGCGCAGTCTGCGGCCCAGACCGCCAAAGAGGCTGCCGCCTCGGCGATCCAAACGGCCCGGAAGACCGGCATCAGCACGCCCCAAAGCACCAAGCCCGCCAAAGACGAACCGGGCCAATAAAGCCAATAGCCAATAAGCATGTGCTTCGCCATCCCGGCGAGGCGCATCTTTTTTGCGACGGTGGTTTCTGGCAAAAACAGCCACCCCTTTATCAAAACTGCGGAACTACGGAAGTACTTATATAAATTACATAGATATGTTAATTATAACTACTTCCATAACTCCGGAAGTAGTTGGAAACACCAGGGTACTTCCGGAGTTCCGCAGTATATATACCGGGCGGAAATACCCGGAAGTAGTTCTTTGACTGCCGCAAAATCCATGCGCTGCGGCACCCCTATCGGCAGCAAAAAAGCAGCAGGGCTTTCCCGACCCTGCTGCTGCTGACCTTATATACTTTATAAATAAGCTGGCATCCCACTCGCTGGGACACCTCCTGGATGGCCCCCTCTGGGAGGGGGCTCCCGCGAAGCGGGTGGGGGAGAGAGCCTGAGATTTGGTAGCAGTTAATTTGCTTGTCTCTCCCTCAGTCTGCGCTTCGCGCAGCCAGCTCCCTCGCAGAGGGAGCCTTTTTACCTATAATCAGTTCAACTTCTTCCCAAAGAATTCCAGCTCCGGCTTGATGGTATTCATCAGGGCGTCGAACTGGTCGGGGGTCAGGCTCTGGGCACCGTCGCTCTTGGCCTTGGCCGGGTCATTGTGCGTCTCGATCATCAAGCCGTCCGCGCCGACGGCCACTGCAGCCTGGGCCAGCGCGGGCACCATAAAGGCGATGCCGGCAGCGTGGCTGGGGTCGATGACAACGGGCAGATGGGTCATCTTTTTCAACATCGGCACGGCGGAAATGTCCAGCGTGTTGCGCATGCTCGTCTCAAAGGTGCGGATGCCGCGCTCGCACAGCACGACGTTAGGGTTGCCCTCTGCCATGATGTACTCGGCGCTCATCACGAGCTCCTCCAGCGTGGAGGACAGGCCGCGCTTGAGCAGCACCGGCACGTTCAGCTTGCCGACAGCCTTGAGCAGCTCAAAGTTCTGCATATTGCGTGCGCCGATCTGGATCATATCGACCTTGGCGTCAACGAACAGCGGGATGTGCTCGTTGTTCATCAGCTCGGTCACGATGGGCTGGCCCGTGACCTTGCGGGCCTCCTGCAAAAGCTCCAGGCCCTCGGCACGCAAACCCTGAAAGCTGTACGGGCTGGTGCGGGGCTTGAACGCGCCGCCGCGCAGGATGCTGGCCCCGGCGGCCTGCACGCGCTGGGCTACGTAGGTGATCTGCTCCTTGCTCTCGACGCTGCAGGGACCGCTCATGACGGCAAAGTAACCGCCGCCGATCTTGTGGCCGCCCACGTCGACGATGGTGTCGTCGGGGTGGAACTTGCGGTTGGCCTTTTTGTACGGCTCGGACACGCGGCGGCAGGTCTCGACGACGGGATTTGCCAGCACCCAGCTTTCGGCCAGAGACTTGGTGTCGCCGATCAGGCCCAGGATGTGGGTGTCGCTGCCGACGGAATCGTTGATCTGGAAGCCCATGCTGTTCAGCTCATTGCAGAAGGCCTGCACCTTGTCAGCGGGGGCGTGCTGTTTTAAAACGATGATCATGATGTGTTCTCCTATCTATTACAACCGTGAATTTTTCTCAATGACGGTATTCTAACACTTTAAAGTGCTAAAGTCAAGCCCCCTTGCGAAAATTGTTGGGGGGATTTATAATAGAAAAAGGGCTTCCCCCTTGGGGGGAGCTGTCCGCGCAGCGGACTGATGAGGGGCGGCCTTGCCAATGCAACCCGTTCACGGGCAATCACGGAAGCTCTGCCCCTCATCCGGCCCTGCGGGGCCACCTTCCCCCTTGGGGGAAGGCAAAGCGGGGCGGCCGGGCCGGGCATGTCCGGCCCCTACAGCGCTATTAACAATTGAGAAGGGTAACAATATGGCAAAAGAAGCAAAAACCAACGCAATGCGGATGCTGGAGCGTGCAAAGGTCACCTACACGTCCCACGAATATCCCCACGAGGAGGGCCAGGCCGTGGACGGCGCAAACGTGGCGCGGCTGACCGGGCAGGACCCGGCGCGGGTGTTCAAGACGCTCGTCACGCAGGGCGCGGACCGAAACTATTATGTGTTTGTCGTGCCCGTGCTGGCCGAGCTGGACCTGAAAAAGGCCGCCAAGGCCGCGGGCGTCAAAAGCGTGGCCATGATCCACGTGGCCGACATCAATAAAGTCACCGGTTATATCCGCGGCGGCTGCAGCCCTGTGGGCATGAAAAAGCAGTTCGTCACCGTCTACGATGAAAGCTGCCTTGCGCAGCAAACGATGCTCGTCTCGGGTGGGCGCATCGGCACGCAGATCGAGTGTGTCCCGGCGGACCTCATCAAGGTCACGCGCGGCAAAACGGCGGCCATCACCCAGGAGCACCAGGCATGATGCGGCTGGATAAGTACCTGGCCGAGCGCACCGGCATGACCCGCAGCGAAAGCCGCAAGGCCATCACCAAGGGGCGCGTGATGGTCGCGGGCAAGATCTGCCGCAAGGCGGATACCCAGTTGGACGAGACCGCCGCGCAGATCGCGCTGGACGGCGCGCCGTTGGCAGGCGAATATAAAAAGTATGTGTATATCATGCTCAATAAGCCGGAGGGCGTCGTCAGCGCCAGCCGCGACAAGCGGGATACCACTGTGGTGGACCTGGTGGCCGCGGACTACCCCCGGCGGGAGCTGTTCCCGGCGGGCCGCCTGGATAAGACCAGCACCGGCTTTGTACTGCTGACCGATGACGGTGCCCTGGCCCATGACATCCTGGCCCCGGCCCACCATGTGGACAAGCAGTATTTGGTTACGCTGGACACTCCGCTGACCGAGGAGATGCGCCGCGGCTTTGCGGCGGGCGTCACCCTGGCCGACGGCGAACACCTGGCCCCCGCCGAGGCCGAACCGGCCGAGGATGACCCCTGCACCGTGCGCGTCACCCTGCACCAGGGCGTCTACCACCAGATCAAGCGCATGTTCGGCGTCTACGATGCCGGCGTCAACACCCTCCACCGCCTTTCCATCGGCGGCGTTGCATTGGATGAGGCCCTTGCCCCCGGCGAGTACCGGGAACTGACCGAGGAAGAACGAAAACAATTGCAGAACTAAGGCTGCCCTAGAGTGGCGACTCCCCGCAGGGCGGGAAATTTGTAAAAAAATCTGAAAAAAGGTGTTGACAAACGCTTACGGCGGTGGTATTATATACAAGCTGTCCGGCGGGACACCCCGTAAGGAGAGCGCAGCAGGACCTTGAAAATTGAACAAAACTGAAACTTGTGGAACCTTGAACGTGGGTTTGGAAACCCACGATAATCAATTCCAAATTTACAAGTAATTCATACAGGACGCAAGCGATTGTGTCTGAGTGATTACAGAGATTTAACGCTTTTTGAATGGCGATTAAATACCATTTATAAAGAGTTTGATCCTGGCTCAGGACGAACGCTGGCGGCGCGCCTAACACATGCAAGTCGAACGGAGCTGAGAGGAGCTTGCTTTTCTTAGCTTAGTGGCGAACGGGTGAGTAACGCGTGAGTAACCTGCCCTGGAGTGGGGGACAACAGTTGGAAACGACTGCTAATACCGCATAAGCCCACGGTATCGCATGATACTGAGGGAAAAGGATTTATTCGCTTCAGGATGGACTCGCGTCCAATTAGCTAGTTGGTGAGGTAACGGCCCACCAAGGCGACGATTGGTAGCCGGACTGAGAGGTTGAACGGCCACATTGGGACTGAGACACGGCCCAGACTCCTACGGGAGGCAGCAGTGGGGGATATTGCACAATGGGGGAAACCCTGATGCAGCGACGCCGCGTGGAGGAAGAAGGTTTTCGGATTGTAAACTCCTGTCGTTAGGGACGATAATGACGGTACCTAACAAGAAAGCACCGGCTAACTACGTGCCAGCAGCCGCGGTAAAACGTAGGGTGCAAGCGTTGTCCGGAATTACTGGGTGTAAAGGGAGCGCAGGCGGATCGGCAAGTTGGAAGTGAAATCCATGGGCTCAACCCGTGAATTGCTTTCAAAACTGCTGGCCTTGAGTAGTGCAGAGGTAGGTGGAATTCCCGGTGTAGCGGTGGAATGCGTAGATATCGGGAGGAACACCAGTGGCGAAGGCGACCTACTGGGCACCAACTGACGCTGAGGCTCGAAAGCATGGGTAGCAAACAGGATTAGATACCCTGGTAGTCCATGCCGTAAACGATGATTACTAGGTGTTGGAGGATTGACCCCTTCAGTGCCGCAGTTAACACAATAAGTAATCCACCTGGGGAGTACGACCGCAAGGTTGAAACTCAAAGGAATTGACGGGGGCCCGCACAAGCAGTGGGGTATGTGGTTTAATTCGAAGCAACGCGAAGAACCTTACCAGGTCTTGACATCCGATGCATAGTGCAGAGATGCATGAAGTCCTTCGGGACATCGAGACAGGTGGTGCATGGTTGTCGTCAGCTCGTGTCGTGAGATGTTGGGTTAAGTCCCGCAACGAGCGCAACCCTTATTGCCAGTTACTACGAAAGAGGACTCTGGCGAGACTGCCGTTGACAAAACGGAGGAAGGTGGGGGATGACGTCAAATCATCATGCCCTTTATGACCTGGGCTACACACGTACTACAATGGCGTTTAACAAAGAGAAGCAAGACCGCGAGGTGGAGCAAAACTCAGAAACAACGTCTCAGTTCAGATTGCAGGCTGCAACTCGCCTGCATGAAGTCGGAATTGCTAGTAATCGCGGATCAGCATGCCGCGGTGAATACGTTCCCGGGCCTTGTACACACCGCCCGTCACACCATGAGAGCCGGGGGGACCCGAAGTCGGTAGTCTAACCGCAAGGAGGACGCCGCCGAAGGTAAAACTGGTGATTGGGGTGAAGTCGTAACAAGGTAGCCGTATCGGAAGGTGCGGCTGGATCACCTCCTTTCTAGGGAGTCAGACGTTCAGCTAAAGCAGGTCTTTGGCTGAACGGACAGGAAAGCAAGTTTCAGTATTGTTCAATTTTGAGGGCCGTGCAAACGGAACCTCAAAGCATAAGGGACACAGCGAAACCCGAAACGTGAAGAACGCGGGGGTATAGCTCAGTTGGGAGAGCACCTGCTTTGCAAGCAGGGGGTCAAGGGTTCGAATCCCTTTATCTCCACCATTTGGGCTGATAGCTCAGCTGGTTAGAGCACTCGGCTGATAACTCGAGAGGTCGATGGTTCGAGTCCATTTCAGCCCACCACTGGTGATCCAGTGCGCTGGGTTACCCAAAACCTTATGTGATGTACCTTGAAAACTGAATATAGAACTGCGAAATGAGATTTTATTAGCTATGTAAAATTTCTGATTTTAATAAAAATCTATAATTTCACCAAGCGGAACTGAAGCTTAGCAATAAGCGACAGTAAAATGGTAAAATCTCGTTGGCAAATGGAGAATCTGAAATAAAGATATGTTTTGCGAAAGCGAAACAACGGTCAAGCTACAAAGGGCGCAAGGAGAATGCCTTGGCACTGGGAGCCGATGAAAGACGTGATAAGCTGCGATAAGCCTTGGGGAGGAGCAAATATCCATTGATCCAGGGATTTCTGAATGAGGAAACTCACCGAAGCTCATACTTCGGTACTGCACACTGAATCCATAGGTGTGTGGGGGGAACCGCCTGAACTGAAACATCTAAGTAGGGCGAGGAAGAGACATCAAACGAGATTCCGTTAGTAGTGGCGAGCGAACGCGGAAGAGGGCAAACCGGAAGGAGAAATCCTTCCGGGGTATGGACCGCTTTAAGGACTTAAGTTGCTAGCTGAATGGCATGGGAAGGCCATCCAAAGAGTGTGAGAGACACGTAAGCGAAAGTGACGAGAGCTGCGCGAGTTCCAGAGTACGGCCAGACACGTGAAACCTGGTCGGAAGATGGGGGAATTCACCCTCCAACCCTAAATACTACCCAGTGACCGATAGCGTATAGTACTGTGAAGGAAAGGTGAAAAAAAGACCCCGGGAGGGGAGTGAAAGAGAACCTGAAACCTTTGTGCCTACAAGCACATAGAGCACATCAACGTGTGATATGGTACTTTTTGTAGAACGGTCCGGCGAGCGATTGTATGTTGCGAGCTTAAGCGCTTAAGGCGTGGAGGCGTAGCGAGAGCGAGTCTGAAAAGGGCGTTCAGTAGCATGCAATGGGCCCGAAACCGGGTGACCTACCCATGATCAGGCTGAAGTGAAAGTAAAATTTCATGGAGGGCCGAACCGACCTCCGTTGAAAAGGCGGCGGATGAATTGTGGGTAGCGGAGAAATTCCAATCGAACTCGGAGATAGCTGGTTCTCCCCGAAATAGCTTTAGGGCTAGCCTCATATTAGATACCCGGAGGTAAAGCACTGAATGGCCTAGCGCCCGAGAGGGGTAGCGAAGCCTATCAAACTAAGAATGCCGGAGTATTGATGTATGGGAGTCAGACAGTGTGAGATAAATCTCATTGTCAAAAGGGAAACAGCCCAGATCTACAGCTAAGGTCCCAATTGTATCTAAGTGGAAAACGATGTGGAAATACGCAGACAACCAGGATGTTGGCTCAGAAGCAGCCACTCATTTAAAGAGTGCGTAATAGCTCACTGGTCGAGCGTCTCTGCGCGGAAAATTTAACGGGGCTAAGATACAAACCGAAGCTTAGGCTGCACGTAAGATGCGGGGTAGGGGGAGCGTTGTGTAAGCGGAGAAACAGTAGCGTAAGCGGCTGTGGAGTTTACAGAAGTGAGAATGCCGGAATGAGTAGCGCGAATGTGGTGAGAATCCACATGGCCGGAAACCTCAGGTTTTTGGAGGAAGGTTCGTCCGCTCCAAGTTAGGCGGGAGCTAAGGTAAGGCCGAAAGGCGTAGCCGATGCACAGACGGTAGAGATTCCGTCCCCACCGAAAGACTTAAGCACAGGGACACTTTCAGAAGGTCGGAGCCAGGTGTTGGTTCTGGTAGTGATCGAGGGAAATATAGTACCGAAGTCCGGCTGGAAGAGAGGCGAGAAAAGCTGTGTGTGTATGTTTAAGGTGCCCGTACCGCAAACCGACACAGGTAGGTAGGAAGAAGATTCTAAGGCCAACGGGAGAAGGGTTGTTAAGGAACTCGGCAAGTTGACCCCGTAACTTCGGAATAAGGGGTGCTCACGAGAGTGAGCCGCAGAGAATAGGCCCAGGCAACTGTTTACCAAAAACACAGGTTTGTGCTAAATCGAAAGATGACGTATACGAGCTGACGCCTGCCCGGTGCTGGAAGGTTAAAAGGAGATGTGCAAGCATTGAATTGAAGCCCCAGTGAACGGCGGCCGTAACTATAACGGTCCTAAGGTAGCGAAATTCCTTGTCAGGTAAGTTCTGACCCGCATGAAAGGCGTAATGATCTGGGCACTGTCTCAACAGCCCGCCCGGCGAAATTGTAGTACCGGTGAAGATGCCGGTTACCCGCGACAAGACGGAAAGACCCCATGGAGCTTTACTGTAGCCTGATATTGGGTTTCGGTGTTGCATGCACAGGATAGATGGGACGCTGGGAAAGAGTCGCTTTGGCGATTCTGGAGCGGACGTTGGGATACCATCCTTGCGACATTGGAATTCTAACCTGCGCCTCTGAATCGAGGCGGGGGGACATTGTCAGGTGGGCAGTTTGACTGGGGCGGTCGCCTCTAAAAAGTAGCGGAGGCGTTCAAAGGTTCGCTCAGCTTGGACGGAAACCAAGCTAGAGAGTGCAAACGCAAAAGCGAGCCTGACTGCGAGACTGACGGGTCGAGCAGAGACGAAAGTCGGAGTTAGTGATCCGGTGGTATGTGAGTGGAAATGCCATCGCTCAACGGATAAAAGTTACCCTGGGGATAACAGGCTGATCTCCCCCAAGAGTCCACATCGACGGGGAGGTTTGGCACCTCGATGTCGGCTCATCGCATCCTGGGGCTGAATTCGGTCCCAAGGGTTTGGCTGTTCGCCAATTAAAGCGGTACGCGAGCTGGGTTCAGAACGTCGTGAGACAGTTCGGTCCCTATCTGTCGTGGGCGTAGGATATTTGAGAGGCGCTGTCCCTAGTACGAGAGGACCGGGATGGACGAACCTCTGGTGCACCAGTTGTCACGCCAGTGGCACAGCTGGGCAGCTATGTTCGGATCGGATAAACGCTGAAAGCATCTAAGCGTGAAGCCGGCCTTAAGATAAGATATCCCACTGAGTCAATCAGGTAAGACCCCTTGAAGACTACAAGGTTGATAGGCACAGAGTGTAAGTGAAGTGATTCATTCAGCTAGTGTGTACTAATAGGTCGAGGGCTTGACCCCATCTTTAAGAGATACTCTATTTGCTAAAGCAGTTCGATATTCAGTTTTGAGGGTACATCCTCAGAAAAAAGAGACGGTCGGTGTCGATGACGGTGAGGTTCCACCTGTTCCCATTCCGAACACAGAAGTTAAGCTCACTCGTGCCGAAGATAGTTGGCTGGAGACGGCCTGTGAAAATAGGTAGATGCCGACTTCTCTTTTAAGCAAAGCGCCTTATCCCGAAAGGGGTAGGGCGCTTTTGCTATTATAAAAAAATAGCAGCAAAAAGCCGCCCCTGCGGGCGGCTTACCATACAATTATGCGTGGGTATATGTATTCTGGCGGGGCTTATCCAGCTTGGCACCATACTTATTATAAACATCGCGTAAAATTACGGTACGGCGGACCATGCCGATGAAGACATTGCGGTCGTCTACCACCGGGACAAAGTTCTGGTCGATGGCGGCCTGCAGCAGACTGGGCATGTCGGTGGTGACGGTGACGGCCTTGTAGTCGCGGCGGCGGGGGAAACTGGAGATGGGCACGTCCTCGCTGGCCTCCAGGTCCAGCCCGTGCAGATTTTTGATGCCCCACAGAATGTCCCCCTCGGTGATGGTGCCCACATATTCGCCGTTGCGTTTCAGAACAGGGATGGTGGCAAAGCGCTGGTTGGACCATTTTTCCAGCGTCTGGCGCAGGGTGAAATCCTCGTAAATGTACAAAACATCCTGTTTGGGAGTAAGGAAAAACAAAAGGTTCATGCGAAAATGGCACTCCTTTTCTTGTGTGATGGGAAATCAGTAACCGAATTGTCTTACTTTTAGTATATACGCTTGCAAAGCAAAAATTGTGAAGCGTTTGTTAAAAAAGCGTAACGGCACAATTTTATCGCAAAGCCACTGTTCAAGCGGGTAAAAAAGGTGTATAATTACAATGATTAACGTGGTATAGCCCACAAAGGAGGATCGCAGATGATCACCAAGGTCAATCCCTATGGACATATTTCGCTGACGAATGACTACTTCTCCGGCCTGGTGGAGCAGGCCGCCAAGCAGTGCTATGGCATTGCCGCCATGGGTCAGGCCCCGGCTGAAAGCGTTGTGCGCAGCGCCCTGCGCACCGGCAGCCTGCCCCCCAAAGGCGTTACCGTGACGCAGGAGGAAGGCCGTCTGGTCATCGCACTGCATATCAAAGTGGGGTATGGTCTGAACATTTCCACCATCACC
>VOFJ01003675.1_pt1 | contig 68236 bp, 67 predicted proteins | sample 5384081 | NCBI WGS metagenome assembly VOFJ01 (sample SAMN12384729, study PRJNA508395) | human gut metagenome | isolation source: healthy gut I | host: Homo sapiens | reverse complement strand
GTGCATCTTGTCTTCAACCATGTGGCCTAACTTCAACATATAGTTTGGCCACCTGCCAGGCTGGTTGGTCAAAGCGTTCGCCTGTACCACCATCACAAAGATAAGTCTTACAATAACGAGGCAATCCAGCTTTATCTGTCCATTCATTTAAATCATCCATAGAAGCACCATCAAAAATAGGAGTAGCAAATTTCACACCCAACTCTTTTCCGGCACGACCTAATACGGCTTCGAAAATCTGACCAATATTCATACGAGAAGGCACACCCAACGGATTCAATACGATATCTACTGGAGTACCATCTGCTAAGAACGGCATATCTTCCTGACGAACCACACGAGAAACAATACCCTTGTTACCGTGACGTCCCGCCATCTTATCACCTACACCAATCTTACGCTTCTTGGCAATATAAACCTTAGCCATCTGAATAATGCCCGCAGGAAGTTCATCACCGATAGTGATAGCAAACTTCTTACGCTTTAATTCAGCATCCAATTCTTTATATTTCTTCAAATAATTCATCACCAAGTCACGAATCATGTCATTCTTATGAGCATCAGCTGTCCACTTGCTCAACTGGATAATAGTATAATCCAATGATTCCAAATCGCGTTTGGTGAACTTCGCCCCCTTGGCAATAACTTCCGTTCCCAAATAATCTTTCACTCCTTGGGAAACCTTACCATTAGTCAAAACCAATAGTTTCTCAATCAAGATATCTTTCAGTTTTGCTGCCTTTTCTTCGAATTCATCATTCAGTTTAGGCAGAATAGCCTTATCGGCATTCTTCTCACTTCTGCTCTTGATAACACGTGAGAACAACTTCTTGTCAATAACGACACCACGTAATGACGGAGAAGCTTTCAATGAAGCATCCTTCACATCACCGGCCTTGTCACCGAAGATGGCACGGAGCAGTTTTTCTTCCGGAGAAGGATCTGATTCACCTTTCGGAGTAATCTTACCAATCAAGATATCACCCGGTTCGATACGTGCACCTACACGTACAATACCGTTTTCATCCAAATCTTTGGTAGCTTCTTCACTCACATTAGGAATATCAGAAGTTAATTCTTCCATACCGCGTTTCGTTTCGCGGACCTCCAAAATATATTCATCAACGTGTACAGAAGTCAGCAAGTCCTCACGTACAACGCGTTCATTCAATACAATAGCATCCTCGTAATTATAACCTTTCCAAGGCATATAAGCCACCAACAGGTTTTTACCCAATGCAAGCTCACCACCCTGAGTTGAATATCCTTCAGTCAGGATATCACCCTTCTTCACACGCTGTCCTTTATCACAAGTAGGACGGAGGTCAATGGTCATGCTCTGATTAGTCTTACGGAATTTAGGAATTCTGTATTCCTTCAAAGCAGGTTCGAAGCTTACGAATTCCTCATCTTCATTTCTATCGTACAGGATACGGATAGTCGTTGCATCTACATATTCTACAACACCATCACCTTCTGCAGCAAATCTGAGTACGAGAGTCTTCAACCAATTGTTTTTCAATACCTGTGCCAACGATAGGAGCATCTGTACGCAACAAAGGAACTGCCTGGCGCATCATGTTAGATCCCATCAATGCACGGTTAGCATCGTCATGTTCCAAGAACGGAATCAAAGAAGCCGCAATAGAAGCAATCTGCTGTGGAGCAACGTCCATCAACTCTACCTGGTCAGGAGTAACAACAGGATAATCAGCATCACGACGAGCTTTTACTTTCTCACGAACAAATTTGCCTTCATCATCCAATGGAGCATTACCCTGAGCGATTATCTTATCCTCTTCCTCTTCGGCTGTCAGATATTCAATACCTTCATCAGATATATCCACCTTACCATCAGCTACTTTACGATAAGGAGTTGAAATAAAGCCAAGTTCATTAATCTTAGCATACACACACAAAGAAGAAATCAAACCGATATTCGGACCTTCAGGAGTTTCAATCGGACACAAACGACCATAATGAGTATAGTGTACGTCACGAACCTCGAAACCAGCACGTTCACGTGACAAACCACCAGGTCCTAACGCTGACAAACGACGCTTGTGAGTGATTTCAGCCAACGGATTAGTCTGATCCATGAACTGAGACAAAGCATTTGTTCCAAAGAATGAATTGATAACAGAAGAAATAGTCTTCGCATTAATCAAATCAATCGGTGTAAACACTTCATTGTCACGTACGTTCATACGTTCACGTATAGTACGCGACATACGTGCCAAACCAATCGCAAACTGGTTAGACAACTGCTCGCCTACCGTACGTACACGGCGGTTGCTCAAGTGGTCAATATCATCAACATCCGCTTTAGAGTTAATCAGCTCAATCAGATACTTAATGATTTCAATAATATCTTGTTTTGTCAATACCTTCACATCCATGTCCGTAGTCAGTCCCAACTTTTTGTTGATTCTGTAACGTCCTACCTCGCCAAGGTCATATCTTTTTTCAGAGAAGAACAGGTTGATTGATAACCTCACGGGCACTGGCATCATCAGCCGGGTCTGCATTACGCAACTGGCGGTAGATATAAAGCACAGCCTCTTTTTCAGAGTTACTCGGGTCTTTCTGAAGAGTATTAAATATAATAGAATAGTCGGATGAATTCGCCTCTTCCTTGTGAACAAGGATATTCTGAACGCCTGAATCAATAATTTCATCGATATGCTCCTCTTCAATTACAGTTTCACGGTCGATGATAACCTCATTACGTTCAATAGAAACAACTTCACCTGTGTCTTCATCTACGAAATCTTCTGTCCATGTTTTTAAAACACGAGCAGCGAGTTTTCTTCCTACGACTTTCTTCAAGTTAGTCTTATTAACCTTAACGTCTTCAGCCAAATTGAAGATTTCGAGGATATCTTTATCATTTTCAAAACCTACAGCTCTTAACAGAGTAGTAACAGGCAATTTCTTTTTACGGTCGATATACGCATACATTACATTGTTAATATCTGTAGCGAATTCGATCCATGAACCTTTGAATGGAATAATACGGGCAGAGTACAATTTAGTACCGTTAGCATGTACGCTCTGACCAAAGAATACCCCCGGAGAACGGTGCAACTGAGAAACAACTACACGTTCTGCACCATTAATTACAAAAGTTCCTTTCGGAGTCATATACGGAATAGGACCCAGATAAACATCCTGAATAACCGTATCGAAATCTTCATGATCAGGATCAGTACAATACAGCTTCAGTTTTGCTTTCAAGGGCACGCTGTATGTGAGGCCACGCTCCAGACACTCGTCTATTGAATAGTGAGGCGGATCAATGTAATAGTCCAAGAATTCAAGGACAAAGTTATTACGAGTGTCAGCAATAGGGAAGTTTTCAGCGAACACCTTATACAGCCCGTCATTCTTACGTTTTTCGGGCGGGGTATCCAACTGTAAAAAGTCTTGGAATGACTTCAATTGCACTTCCAAGAAATCCGGATACTTCATCGGATTCTTGATGGAAGCAAAATTAACTCTTTGATTTTCAGTATTTGAAGACATTTGTTAATATTTTGTAGAACTTAATAATAATATAGACACAAAAAAGGTTAAGAATCCTCTACCAGAGGATTCCTAACCGTATTACCTGATACTCAGGTTAATATTATTTAAGCTCAACTTCAGCTCCAGCTTCTTCCAAAGTTTTCTTCAGTGATTCAGCTTCGTCTTTAGCCAAGCCTTCTTTTACTGTGCTAGGAGCACCGTCTACCATGTCTTTAGCTTCTTTCAAGCCAAGACCACATGCTTCTTTAACGGCTTTAACAACCTGCAATTTTGCAGCACCAGCGCTCTTCAAAACTACATCAAAAGATGTTTTTTCTTCAGCAGCAGCTGCACCAGCAGCAGGACCAGCAGCAACAGCTACAGCTGCAGCAGCAGGTTCAATACCGTATTCTTCTTTAAGGATAGTTGCAAGTTCATTAACTTCTTTTTACTGTCAAGTTAACTAATTGTTCTGCAAAAGCTTTCAAATCTGCCATTTTTGTATGATTTTAATTGTTTGTTACTAATTGATTATAAAATTGATTATTCGGCACGTTCGCCCAGAGTCTTAAGAACTCCATGAATGGTGTTACCACCTGATTGAAGAGCAGAAATAACATTTTTCGCCGGTGATTGCAGCAATGCAATAATATCAGCAATAACTTCATTCTTACTCTTAATGTTGCAAAGAGCATCCAGTTGATTAGCACCTACATAGAAACCTTCTTCAGCATAAGCTGCCTTCAATGCAGGAATGTCCTCTTTGTATTCTTTCAACAACTTTGCAGGAGCGTTAGCTACTTCGCTAAACATTACAGAAGTTGTACCTTTCAAAGAATTGAACAACGGAGAGAAATCAACATCTTCCATGCTCATCAGAGCTTTGTGAAGCAAAGAATTCTTCACAACAACCAGCTTAATACCGGCTTTGAAACATTTTTCTTCTCAGTTCACTTGTCTTAGCTGCGTCCATAGCAGTTGTGTCAACCAAGTAAAAATGTCCGTATTGCTTAACGGTTTCAGCCAACTGACCAATAATAACGCCTTTATCTTCCTTTCTCATGATTCCTCCTTATTGTTAGTTTTCTTCTACAGTTTTGGGATCAATCTTGATACCCTTACTCATAGTACTTGAAAGATAAATACTCTTAATATAAGTACCCTTAGCTGAACTTGGTTTCAATTTAATGATAGTAGCGATAAATTCTTTCGCATTATCACGAATCTGATCTGCAGTGAAAGAAACCTTGCCAATTGAAGTATGAACGATACCGCTCTTATCAACCTTAAAGTCAATCTTACCTTGCTTAACTTCCTTAACAGCCTTAGCTACATCCATAGTTACAGTACCACTCTTCGGATTCGGCATTAATCCACGAGGACCAAGAACACGACCCAAAGCACCGATCTTACCCATGATAGACGGCATTGTAATGATTACATCAATATCAGTCCATCCACCTTTGATCTTTTCAATATATTCATCAAGACCAACATAGTCAGCACCAGCTTCTTTTGCAGCAGCTTCAGCATCAGGTGTACACAGAACCAAAACACGCACTTGCTTACCTGTTCCGTGAGGCAATGAAACTACACCACGAACCATCTGGTTAGCTTTACGAGGGTCTACACCTAAACGTACGTCAATATCTAATGAAGCATCAAACTTAGAAAAAAGTAATATCTTTAACTAACTGTGCAGCTTCTTTCAGTGAGTATGCTTTCCCTGCTTCAATTTTTTCTGCAGCCAACTTTTGATTTTTTGTCAGTTTACCCATTATAATTGAAGTTTATTAGTTATTACCCGGGAATTCCCCTTTTACAGCGATACCCATACTTCTAGCTGTACCAGCTACCATAGTCATAGCAGACTCGATAGTGAAGCAGTTCAAGTCAACCATTTTGTCCTGAGCAATCGTACGAACTTGTTCCCAAGTAATTTCGGCAACCTTCTTACGGTTAGGCTCAGCAGAACCACTCTTAATCTTAGCCAATTCAAGCAATTGAATAGCTACGGGAGGAGTCTTGATAACAAAATCAAAAGACTTATCTGCGTAGTAGGTAATGATTACAGGTAAAATCTTACCTGCTTTGTCCTGGGTTCTGGCATTGAATTGCTTGCAAAATTCCATGATATTAATACCCTTAGAACCCAAAGCAGGTCCAACGGGAGGTGATGGATTTGCAGCGCCTCCTTTAATCTGTAATTTGATTAGTCCAGCAACTTCTTTAGCCATTTTGTTTCTAATTTTTATATATTAATTATAGCGAAAGTCCAATGCACGTAACAGAATGCATTATTCTTTCTCGACATCCATAAAGCCAAGTTCCAGCGGAGTTTTACGTCCGAAGATCTTAACCATAACCTTCAACTTCCGTTTTTCGGTGTTCACTTCTTCAATGAGACCACTGAAGCCACTGAACGATCCAACGGTAACTTTCACTGTTTCTCCTACGGTATAAGGTACATTAAGTTCCTCACCACCTTCCTGAAGTTCATCCACCGTACCAAGTATACGATTCACTTCCGATTGTCTCAAAGGAACCGGATTTTCGGAACCTCCCAAGAAACCGATTACATTCGGGGTGTTTCTCAAATGATGAGCAACTTCACCGACCAAAGCGGCCTCGACTAAAACGTATCCGGGAAGATAACTTCTTTCTTTCACAATTTTCTTACCATTGCGAACCTGATACACTTTCTCGGTAGGAATCAACACCTGAGACACATACTCGCTAAGATCACTGTTCTTAATGTCAGCATCAAGATATTCTTTAACCTTGCTTTCTTTTCCACTAACAGCACGTAATACGTACCACTTTTTTTCAATCTCAGACATTTTATTCAATTAATTAGTGCGGATAGATAATATCCTCCATTACAAACTGGAAGGCTGAATCCATAAGAAAAACAACTAGCGCAATGAGTAGGGAAGCATATAAAACAACCACTGCCGCTACTAGAAAGTTCTTTACGAGTAGGCCATGATACTTTATGGACTAATTCGTCATAAGATTCTTTACAATAATTTGCTACTTTCTGAAACATATTCTTTCAAGTTTAGCACGGGAGGAGAGGCTCGAACTCCCGCCACCCGGTTTTGGAGACCGGTGCTCTACCAACTGAGCTACTCCCGTAAAAAATCAGTTCCCGGTGTCTTACGACCGAGAACTGATCATATTAATTATCTAGTGATTAGTCAAGAAGTTCTGTAATCTGACCAGCACCTACAGTACGTCCACCTTCACGGATAGCAAAACGCAAACCTACATTCAATGCAACCGGGTAGATCAACTCAACTGTAATAGTTACGTTATCACCAGGCATTACCATTTCAGTTCCTTCCGGCAAAGTGATTTCACCTGTACAGTCCATAGTACGCAAGTAGAACTGAGGACGATACTTGTTATGGAACGGAGTATGACGACCACCTTCTTCTTTCTTCAAGATATAAACCTCAGCTTTGAACTTAGAGTGAGCCTTAACCTGACCCGGCTTACACAAAATCATACCACGTTTGATTTCGTTTTTGTCGATACCACGCAACAACAAACCAACATTATCACCAGCTTCACCTTGATCCAATAATTTACGGAACATTTCAACGCCAGTAACAACAGATTTCTTATCTTCACCCAAACCAAGGATTTCAACTTCGTCACCTACATGGATAACACCAGCTTCGATACGACCTGTAGCAACAGTACCACGACCAGTAATAGAGAACACGTCTTCAACAGGCATCAAGAAAGGTTTATCAATATCACGCGGAGGCAATGGAATCCAAGTATCAACTGCATCCATCAACTCCATTACTTTATCTTCCCATTGAGGAACACCATTCAAAGCACCTAATGCAGAACCACGAATAATAGGAGTATTATCACCATCGAAATCATAGAATGAAAGCAATTCACGCATTTCCATTTCTACCAATTCCAACATTTCTTCATCATCAACCATATCACACTTGTTCAAGAAAACAACCAAACGAGGTACGTTTACCTGACGAGCCAACAGGATGTGTTCACGAGTCTGAGGCATCGGACCATCAGTTGCAGCACAAACAATAATTGCACCATCCATCTGAGCAGCACCCGTAACCATGTTTTTCACATAGTCGGCGTGACCCGGACAGTCAACGTGAGCATAGTGACGATTTGCAGTTTGATATTCTACGTGAGAAGTATTGATAGTAATACCTCTTTCTTTTTCTTCAGGAGCGTTGTCGATAGAATCGAAAGAACGCAATTCTGAAAGACCTTTTTTTTAGCCAACACAGTAGTGATAGCAGCAGTCAAAGTGGTTTTACCGTGGTCAACGTGACCGATAGTACCAATGTTAACGTGCGGTTTCGAACGTTCAAATTTCTCTTTAGCCATAGCTTTACTTGTTATTTATTTGATTAATAATCAGCAATTACGTTATTAAAGAGCTGTTAACGAGACTTTGAACTCGTGACCTCTTCCTTACCAAGGAAGTGCTCTACCACTGAGCTATAACAGCAGAAAAAAAAGAGCGGAAGACGGGGCTCAAACCCGCGACCCTCAGCTTGGAAGGCTAATGCTCTATCAACTGAGCTACTTCCGCAAAGACCAAAGACCTTTCAAGTCTCAAAAATGTGGGCAAAGATGGATTCGAACCACCGAAGTCGAAAGACAGCAGATTTACAGTCTGCCCCATTTGGCCACTCTGGTATTTGCCCAACTTACTTTCAAAGAACAACAGCTTCTCAGCATCTTTTCTTGAGCCTCTTGTCGGATTCGAACCAACGACCCCGAGATTACAAATCACGTGCTCTGGCCAACTGAGCTAAAGAGGCTTGTCATATCTAACTTCGCAACCATTCCACCTTGGATGGTTAAGCGGCTGCAAAGTTAGATATTTATTTTAAATCTCAAAAACTTTCAGCGATTTTTTTTATTTACCGCGCAGTTTTTCTTTATATTTTGTCAATTGCTTGGAAAGCGCATCTACGCACACATCAACCGACTCTTCAAATGTATCACTCACCTTTTCTGCAAAAAATTCACCATTAGGCACCAGCACTTTTATACTAGCTTCCTTATTCATCGCAGTTTCAGGCTTTACAACTTTTAATGACACCTCCACTTTATTTATATCGTCACAATACTTTTCTAACTTAGCAGTTTTCTTCTGAATAAAATCCTGAAGTTTTTCTGTTGCATCGAAATGAATGGCTTGAATTCTAACTTCCATAAATACCTCCTTTTTTACGCTCTTGGATGAGCTTGTTCATAAACTTTTTTATAGTTCCTCAAAAGTCGTATGCGTATAAATTTCCGTTGTAGTCAGACTACTATGACCCAGTAATTCCTTCACTGCGCCCAACTCTGCCTCATTATTCAACATAGCAGTTGCAAAAGTATGTCTCAACACATGCGGACTTCTTTTTTTTAACGACACCACTTTTGACAGGTTCCGTTTCACTAAAAGATACACCTTTCCAGGATACATCCGTTTTCCGTTTTTTAGGACGAAAAACGCCTCTGCCTTTCCAGGCAACACTTCATTTCTTATTTTCAGATAAACAGACATCGCCCTTCGCAATTCTTCTCCAAAAGGAATTAAACGCTGTTTATTTCTCTTTCCCGTTACTTTTATCAGAAACGCAGAAAAATCGACATCCACATCATTCAGCCCTATCAACTCGGAAAGCCGCATGCCTGTAGCATAAAACATTTCCAACACCATTCTATCCCGACAACCTGTAAAATCCTCCTTAAAAGGAACATCATCCAAAAGTCGGTCCATTTCACGTTCTTTCAGAAATACAGGAAGAGGCTTCTTGTTTTTCGGACCCAATGATTTTCAACATCGGATCCTCCTCTATCACACCTTTCTTTAGAAGGAAACGATAAAACGACCGGAGTGAACTCAGTTTTCGGTTTACAGAAGCAGATGTATATCCATTCTCCATCAGGTTCATCACCCAACCACGAACCAAATCAGCATCTACCGTTGTAAAATCGACTTTCTCGTCTTTCCCCTTGAAGTATTCTTCGAACTTGGTCAAATCTATTCCATAACTAACTATTGTTTTTTCAGAATAGTTTTTTTCAAATCGAAGATAATCCAAAAAAGAGTCTGTCATCATAAGAAACGTCGCTTATCAATTCAGCAACGAATATATGAAAAAGAATTCAATTATTCAAAGAATGTGCGAGTTTTTAATTATTCTTCTACTTGCTGAAGTTTCTGAACATAGATAGCACGTTCTCTTTTCAGTCTGTTCAATACAGACGGCTTGTCGAACTGCTGTCTAGCTCTTAGTTCTTTTTACAACACCTGTTTTCTCAAATTTTCTTTTGAACTTCTTCAGCGCTTTTTCAATGTTTTCGCCTTCTTTTACTGGTACTACAATCATTGTTTTTAATTATTAAATATGTTGTTATTAATATTTTCAGATAGTCAAATTGGCGGCGCAAAATTACACATACTTTCTTTATTTACAAAACTTTCCGCAATTATTTATTTAAAATAATCTAGAAATCGTATCTTTGCTTTCCAGTACAAACCATTATAAACCTATTAAAATGAAATCGGAAATTATAAATAGAATAGTTAGTCTGCGCAATTTCATGCGTAAACACAAGCTTTCAGCCTTTATTATCCCCAGTACGGATCCCCACTCGGGAGAGTATATCCCCAAACATTGGGAAGCACGTAAATGGATATCAGGTTTCACAGGTTCGGCAGGTACGGTTGTCGTAACGCTGGATAAAGCCGGACTTTGGACAGATTCACGCTATTTTCTTCAAGCGACCGCACAATTGGAAAACACAGGCATTACTTTATTCAAAGAACGATTACCGGAAACTCCTTCCATTGTAGAGTGGTTGGGCTGTGTATTGAATTCAGAAGATAATGTGGGTATAGACGGTTGGGTTAACAGCTATCAAGAAACAAGCAACTTACAGAAAGAATTAGAAAAAAACCAGATACACTTAACCCTTACTCCCGATCCATTCAATGAATTATGGACAGATCGGCCTGCATTGCCCGATAACAAAGTGTTTATACATGAATTGAAATATGCCGGTCTCAGTTGCAAGGATAAAATCACTCAAATACGAGAAGCAATCCGTCGTAACAGTTGCACAGGCATTTTAATTTCCGCACTGGATGAAGTGGCATGGACCCTAAACTTACGGGGGGAAGTGACGTACACTGCAATCCGGTATTTGTAAGTTACCTTCTCATCACGGAATATAGTTCTACCTTATATATAATAGAGAATAAACTGTCAGATGAAGTAAAAGACTATCTAGCAGAAAACGGAGTTACAGTGAAACCTTATTCAACAATTGAAAAAGATTTAAAAGATTTTACCGGCAAACTCCTGTTGTCAGCTAATATCAATGCCGCTGTCCATGCAGCAGCCTGCGCCCATTCCTTAATAGAAATAGCTCCTTCGCCTGTACTTTTTTTAAAAGCGATAAAGAATGAGACAGAAATAGAAGGCTTCCATCGCGCAATGAAACGCGACGGAGTAGCCATGGTTAAATTTCTCCGCTGGCTGAAAGCAGCTGTTTCTACTGGAAATGAAACCGAAATAAGTATAGATAAGAAATTATACGAATTCCGCGCCGGACAACCCCACTTCAATGGTATCAGTTTTGACACCATTGCCGGATATAAAGCTCATGGCGCTATTGTTCACTATGAAGCAACCCCCGAAACCGATATTCCCTTAAAACCTGAAGGCATGCTGCTGCTGGACAGTGGAGCACAATATTTGGACGGAACAACTGATATTACTCGTACTATCGTTTTAGGAGCACTCACGAAAGAAGAAAAAACGGATTACACATTAGTCTTAAAAGGATTTATCCAACTCTCAATGGCTCAATTTCCACATGGAACTTGCGGAACACAACTAGATGCGCTGGCTCGCCTCCCTATGTGGAAAGCCGGAATCAATTACCTGCATGGAACAGGCCACGGTGTAGGTTGTTTTCTGAATGTACACGAAGGTCCTCACCAATTCCGCATGAACCACATGCCGGCCTTACTTGTTCCAGGCATGACAGTAACCAACGAGCCCGGTATATATAAAACCGGACGCCATGGAGTACGTACGGAAAATACCATGTTAATTGTTCCGTCACAAGAGACAGAATTCGGCACTTACTACAAATTCGAGCCACTTACCCTCTGCCCTATTGACAAAGAAGCCATCCTGACAGATATGCTGAGCGATGAAGAAATAACATGGTTCAACCAATATCATGAAAAAGTTTACAATTGTTTGAATCCGGAATTGAACAACGAGGAACGCGAGTGGTTAAAAAAGAAGTAACATCTCCTTTAAAACGGTAGAAATTAATTATGGCACTTATAAAATCAGTGAGAGGATTCACTCCAAAAATCGGCGAGAACTGTTATTTAGCCGATAATGCCACTATTATTGGCGATGTTGTAATTGGAAAAGATTGCAGCATTTGGTTTAACGCCGTATTACGCGGCGATGTTAATGCTATCCGCATAGGTAACCGCGTAAATATCCAGGACGGCAGTGTAGTACATACACTATATCAAAAATCAGTTGTCGAAATCGGGAATGATGTTTCTGTAGGACATAATGTAACCATACATGGTGCGACTATAAAAGACGGCGCTCTAATTGGAATGGGCTCTACCATACTAGACCATGCGGTCGTAGGTGAAGGAGCTATTGTAGCTGCCGGAGCGCTGGTACTCAGTAACACCATCATCGAACCTGGAAGCCTATGGGCAGGAGTTCCAGCCAAATTTATCAAAAAGATTCCCGAGGCACAAAGCAAAGAGCTCAATCAGAAAATTGCCAATGGATATTTAATGTATGCTTCCTGGTTTAAGGAGGAAGAAAAAATAATTCTACATATAAAGAAAAAAGTTAGTATTCATTTAAAATGAGTGATTATGAAAAAAATTATTATTGCCGCATGCATGGCACTTTTAGGTTGTGGTTCTGTTTTTGCACAACAAGGGAAACAAGCTATTGGTGGAAATCTAAGTTATGGAACTGAAATAGAGAGCGTTGGTATTGGTCTGAAATATCAATATAATATTACTGATCAAATCAGAATAGAGCCGTCTATGAATTACTTCTTTAAAAATGATGGACTTAGCATGTTTGACATCAACGCAAATATCCACTACCTTTTTCCCATAGCAAGCAATATTAGTCTATATCCATTAGCAGGATTTACATACACTAACTGGCATTTGGATTTAGGGAAAGCAGGCGATTACGATGTCAGTGGAAGTGATGGAAAATTTGGAGTTAATTTAGGGGCAGGTATGGAGTTTGACTTAGACAAAAGCTGGAGTTTAAACTTTGATATTAAATACCAATTAATTAGCGATTTAGATCAAGCAGTATTCAATCTTGGCGTAGCCTATAATTTCTAATTAATAACCAGAGAAGGATAAAAGTGCTTTTAAATGCACCTTTATCCTTCTTCACCTTACAAAGAACAAACCTGCTCTACCTATTTTTACACTAATCTACAATATGGCATACCATGAATAACATACGACAACTCACAAAAGATGAATACCCAAAAGCCATCGAACTATCTTGGCAAGTTTTCACCATCACCGGCAAAGAAGATTTCAACAATGAGGGATTGGAATTTTTCAAAAGCTTTATTTATAACGAAAAATATATAGACGAAATCACATTTTACGGTAGTTTTGACAATGAAGCCCTAACAGGCATTTTAGGTATAAAAAATAATGGTAAACATATCTCCCTATTTTTTATCAAGCCAGAATATCACAGGCACGGATTAGGAAAAAAACTTTTCCACTACGCCTCCACCCTCCATCCTTCCATTGAAACAACGGTTAATTCTTCTACTTATGCTATTCCTTTCTACCAGAGTCTGGGATTTGCTGTCGTAGGAGAAATACAAAATTACCATGGGCTCTGCAGTACCCCCATGAGACGCTATCATGCTGTGTTTGTACAAAAGAACAAGTACACACTACGTACCTGGCAAACAGAAGACGCTCATTCATTAGTTCAAGAACTGAATAACAAAAAGATTTGGGACAATTGCCGCAACGTATTCCCCCACCCTTACAGGCTGGAACATGCAGAAACCTTTATTGACCTCATCAAGAAAAAAGAAGGTATTCATGATTTTTGTATTGAAGTCAATGGAAAAGCCGTAGGTAATATCGGATTTATACCCGGCACAGATGTGGAATGCTTCAATGCCGAAGTAGGGTACGTTATCGGAGAAAAATATTGGAACCAAGGTATTGTAACCGACGCATTACAAGAAGCCATCTACCATTACTTCACTTATACGAATACAATACGTATATTCGCACTTGTCTTTGAACACAACCTTCCTTCCATGCGAGTATTAGAAAAGGCCGGCTTCAACAAAGTCGGGATAATGACAAAATCCATTTTCAAGAACGGTCATTTCACCAATGCACATCTTTTCGAGTTGCTTAAAAACGTTTAGTATCCGGAAAATGCCAAAAGAACTTACAATAAATGTTATATTACACATATTCATCCTTTGTCCGAAAGACATAAACCCACTCCTTTCACAGTCTTTATCTGTATCCGTTCATCATCAGCAAACAATTTTCTAAGTCGAGTAACAAAAACATCGAGACTACGTGATGCAAAAAAATCATCCTCCGTATCCCATAGTCTTGAAAGAATAATATCCCGTCTCACTAGTTCATTTTTCTTTTTACAAAGCATCTGAAGCAATTTCGCTTCGCGTTCCGTCATTGTCTTTTGTACACACGACGAATGCTTTAATACTGCATGAACAGCATCAAATGTATAATTTTCACCAATCTGATAAATCTCACTTTCATTAGCGACTCCCATTCCCCGCTTCATTTTCAACAAAGCACCAATATGCGCATCCAGTTCTTCGGCCAAAAAGGTTTCTTAATATAATTATTCACCCCCAATTCATAACCTTTCACCACATCTTTAGGCGAAACCCTGCCCGAGGTAAAAACAATGGGAATAAATCCATCCGTTTCCCGAATACGACGTACCATTTCATAACCATCCATAACAGGCATCTCAATGTCTGAAATAATGATATCAAGATGTTGCTCCTTCCATATCTTCAGCCCTTCTTCGCCATTAGAAGCGGTCATCACCTCGTATCCACCTATCATATCCTCCAATCCACCACGAATAATGTAACAAAGATTAGTATCATCTTCCACCAACAACAGTTTTATCATATCATCTTCCTTCTTAAAAAATATTTATACCCTCTCCTCACTCGGCAAAAAAAGAAGAAAAATTCACTATACTCCCCTTCAATGCTTTCTACACACACTTTTTTCCACCATGCGCTTCAGCCACGCGGAAAACATAATTCAAACCCAATCCGAAGCCTGACGCACCGCCTTTACGGCTGCGGTCGGCAGCCGAAGCACGTTCGTATTTCTCGAAGATACGGCTCTGGTCCTTCAACGGAATACCCATGCCGTTATCTCTTACCTTTATCAAATAAAAGTTATGGTCCTGGCGCAAGGATGAAATCTGTATTTCCACCTCTTCACCTGAATATTTTATAGAATTGTCTACCAAATTACCGATAGCTTCTTTCAAGAATTCTTCATCAGCATATACCCATTCCGATTCCAAACGAAGAGAGAAATGTACAGGTTTATCTGCCTTAGCAGTATATTTCTCAATGAGGTCCTCTAACATCGGACGGAGTTGTACCTCCTCTTTCCAAAGCCTCAATTGAGCATTTTCCAATTTTGACAGCGTCAGCACCTTGTTGGTCAGTGACAATAAATGTTCACTCTCGTCCTCCAATATCTGAAAATGCTTCTCGCGTTTATCCGGAAAAATATCCAACTTTCCTGATTTCAACATTCGGGTCCCCATCAAGATACAGGCAAGAGGAGTCTTCATCTCATGAATCATGGCGTATGAGAAATCCTCACGCATCCTAGCTATTTTATTCTGATGAGCAATAATACGAATCTGATAAACAAGACAATAGACAATCATTGCCATCATCAAGACAGTAGCAATGAGGAGCAAGGTCATCTGCTGGAAAATAACCCAATAAGGATTAACAATAAAAGCCTGAAGATTCTCCGTACATTTATAATTGATAGGTTGTAACCCGGTTTTCAACAAGCCATAATCCCCTACCTGTATGGAACGGGAACTTCTAAGAATATTCCCCAGCGAATCTGTCACACAAGTTATTACTTCTGCATCCAATCCTTCGGCAGCAAGACCTGTCCGATAAATAGAATCTAAACTTGACAAAGAAACAGACAATTTATAATCCCTCTTGACAATTTCTTGCATGGAAACCTGCATATTGGACATCAACCATTGGTTCACATTTTTATCACCTCTGCCATCCTCAAAAAAATCATAATCTTCATCCAGATTTATTCTAACCATAATGGAAGTATCTTTGTCCTTATACTTCTTTTGCAAAGAATCTTGATATACTTCCATGCGATAAAACACCTCACGCATCGTTGCATCTCTAAATACTTCATTGCTTCTGAACTGTATACTTTCCTTAGTTAGCTTATAGGTATTTACAAGCCAAACGTACTGCAAACAGATGATTGCCAACAGTCCGATACAAGCTACCCAACGAATATGTTTGATTGTCATACACTTATATCCTATCCATACTTTGTTAACGTAATGTTAACCTGCTATTAACCAGGTAAGGAAAAAAGTCTCCCTACTTTTGTTTCGTCAAAGTTAAAGAAAATATTAAAAACAAATAGATATGAAAAAGCAAAATTTTATCATCACATCGCTATTTTTATTTTGGGTTATAGGAACAACCACTGCACAAACCATTACCGGAAAGGTTATAAACATCCATGCACAAGCCATTGACGGTGCAACCGTCATCCTACAAATCATTGATTCTACTTTCGTGGACGCCGTAATCACAGATACCACCGGTTGCTTTAGGTTCAACCGGCAACCAGCATCTTATCGGCTGATTTTCCAACACATCATGTACGAAACCCTCTTATTGACAACTACAGGAGAAGACGCAGGCACGATTACCCTGAAAAGTAAAGATTATGCTTTGGACGAAGTTATCGTCAAAGGGGAACGCCCTCTTGTAAAAGTGGAAGAAGGAAAATTATCGTATGATCTGTCACAACTCACCACACATAGAATCGTGAACAATGCTTATGAAATCCTTCAGCAATTACCCGGTGTACAAGAAATAAATGGCAACCTTTCATTAGCAGGCGCACACAATCTGAGCATTATTCTAAACGGAAGACCCACAACAATGAGTCACGAACAGTTAGCCATTTTATTAAAAAACACTCCGGCTTCACGTGTAGAAAAGGTAGAAGTTATGTATAGCACACCGCCGCAATATCATGTAAGAGGTGCTGCCATCAACTTACTTTTGAAAAGTTACCGTCCTGAAGAAAGTGGGTTGCAAGGAGAAGTTAACGCCGGATATCTATACAATTACAGAAGTGGCACACAAGGAGGAATCAGCCTGCTTTACACCACTCCTAAATGGAATATAGACTTGCTATATAATACCCATTATGAACAAAACAGACAAACAACAGATACGTACTCACATCACACCTTAAAAAATAATGTATATGATATCTGTCAACACAATAACATTGACAGAAAAGGAATAACACATTATGTACGGACAGGCGCTGAATATAAATTCAATGGTAGTGCTCATATCAATTTGGCCTATACTGGTGTCTTCAACCCTAACAACGATAATCATTCGTATTCCGACGGGAACATCACAACCGCAGACAATCGGACAAAAAAGGAGGCTCAAATGCACAATCTCGCTTTAGATTATCTCTCTGGCTTCGGTATGAAAGCTGGAATAAATTATACCTCCTACCATTCCGAAAGTCATCAGCAATTCACCAACAAAGACAACAAAAAACAAACAAGCGAATTTCATACGACTAGCGGACAAATAATAGACCGCTGGAAAATATACGTAGACCAGTCACACACACTACCACGAGAGTGGACCTTTAAACTATGGCACCTCTTTAACTTATGCCAGTGACCATAATACTCAGTTCTATCATACCCAAAACGGAACAGACATGAGCGAACTCAATACAAACAATCGTTATAATGAATATACATATGACTTCTACGTCGGATTCAGCAAAAACATGGGAGAACATTTGTCTTTCAGCGCGTCCATAACCGGAGAATATTACAAAACGGCCCGTTATCATGCATGGGCGGCTTATCCTACAACCGAATTAACATACGTAATGACCCCAGCGCATATTTTACAACTTGCATTCACTTCAGATAAAACCTATCCCAGCTACTGGGATCTGAGCGAAAGTACCGGCTATATAAGTGGTTATGAAGAAGTACAAAAGGCAATCCAATGTTAAAGCCATCCACCGACTATTCCGTAAATCTGAATTATATTTTAAAGAACAAGTATATCTTCAGCCTGGCTTATGACTATCAACCCGATTTATTTCAGCAACTGGCTTATCAGAGTACGGAACGCCTGACATTGATTTACAAGACCCTGAACTGGGATTATCAGCAAAGTTTCTCAGCCACGACTATCATTCCCTTCAAAATCGGACATTGGTTGGACAGTCACGTCACACTGCAAGCTGAATACCGTCAAGCAAAATGTAACAAATTCTTCGATCTTTCCTTCAGCCACAGCAAGTGGATCGGACTCGCCATGTTACAAAATAATATAATACTTTCTACCAAACCGGATATTCGCATGGAACTGACCGGACTTTATTTGAGCCCATCTATCCAGGGAAGTTATGATTTAAATCATATCTGGGCCATCCATACCGGAATACGTTGGAACTTTGCTAACCAAAAAGCAAGTATCCAAGTGAAGGCCAATGATCTGTTCAATTCGATGGAAGGCAACATAGATGTGACACTACGTAATAAAGGACAATACATGGACATGCACACCAACAACTATTCACGCAACATAACTTTATCCTTTACCTACAAGTTCGGAGGGTATAAAGAAAAACAGCATAAACCAATAGATACTTCCCGGTTCAAATAAAGCATCATCAATGATATCATGATACAATAATGAGGGGCAGATTCGTACATCCGCCCCTCATTCGATTATTTCATAACAGAAAGTATCTTACTATATTCAGACTGATTGTTCAATGTCTCAATAGCTTTTTTCAAATCAGGATCATCTTTCAAGCGTTGCAATATCGCGCCACGTTGGAAATAATAACGTTTCAAAATCTCCTGAGCAATAGCATCTTTTATCTCTTTCGAGAACCTGTCCAGCTCATGATCCAAATTATGCGTCAATTTCGTTTCCAAAGCAGCAAACTCCTCTTTTGCCCCATCCATATATCCTTCAAACTCCGCTATTTCTTTCAAGTTCTTCAGCATCTTCTCACTTTGACGGTCATAAGTAAACTTACGCTTATGTAACATCTTCTTAAAATCAACATAGTCAGCATCTGTTATTGTAAAGTCTTTCACTTCCCCTACCTGAGAATGCTTGATGCAGTATTGGGTAGCGTAATCAAAAATCATATCATCATTCAGCAGATAGAACATAATGTTTGGGAAATTTTCAACTTTCACCTCCACATCCGGACGAATACCGCCACCATCACGCACTTCACGTCCGGCTGCTGTATGGAATACATTGGTCAGGCTGTCCGGGAGTACGAGCCACCGAACCGTCGGCATTACGTTTAGCGTAATCAATGGCTTGAATGCATCGTCCGCTGGGAATATAATATTTTGCAGTAGTCACTTTCATGCTACTGTTATAAGGCAATTCACGAGGAACCTGTACCAACCCTTTACCATACGTACGGCTTCCTACCACAATAGCCCGATCAAGGTCCCCTGCAAAAGGAACCTGAAACAATCTCGGATGCCGAAGCTGTAGAACCGTCCACTAGCACAGCCAGCGGAATCTCTGTATCTACCGGTTCATTCATTGTTTTGTAAGTGGTACCAGCTTGTTTAATCTTACCTTTTGTTACCACAATCTCTTTCCCTTTCGGTACAAAGAAATTCACTACATTCACTGCTTCCCCCAACAAACCGCCACCATTGCCACGCAAATCGAGAACAATAGATTTAGCACCTTGCTGTTTCAATTCTATCAATGCCTTCTTTATATCTTTTGAACAGTTCTCTATAGCAAAAAAGTACTGATAACGATATATCCCACATTATTGCCTACGATTCCATAATAAGGTACAGGGTTCGTACGGATGGTAGAACGGGTTATTTTAAATTCCATTGGCACATAAGTACTATCAGAAGTAGGTCTCTCAACTTTCAACACACAAGTTGTTCCCGGCTCACCACGCAAATTATCACTGACATACGAGGTCAGATCATTGGGAATTCTGTCTCCCTGGGCCATATCTTTTTCCATTGATCTCCATGATGATATCACCGGCTTTCAGTCCTATTTCGGCAGCAGGGCTTCCTTCGGAAGGTTCAATAATAGCCACACGCTTTCGGGGAGTATAATAACGTATTACCGATCCGATACCGCCAAACTTTCCGCTGGTCATTTCTTTCAGTGTATTATCCTCTTCGGGATAATACTCCGTATAAGGGTCGGTCTGCGCCAACATAGCATCAATACCATATTTTATCACTTTCTCAGGATCAATCGTATCCACATAAAACATATCCAGCTCCTTGAATACCGCATTGAAGACATCCAGGTTTTTAGCTATCCGAAAATTACGGTCATCACCTTTATTAAAACTAAACAAAGCGCTACCTGTCAGGCCCACGCAAATCATTAACAATATTTTCTTAGTATTCCACTTCATTCTTTTATATATTTGTTAACCGCAAATTAATACATTATTCTAATCAGGATTGCAGAAGCGCCTCTATATTTAACTTTATTTCGTCCCATTTTTTCTTTGATAAGGTTGTACCCACCACTTGTATCACATTGGATGCCAAAATGGAGCCTATAATGGAACACTTCTCCAAAGAATAACCACAAGTCAGTCCATACAGAAAACCTGCTGCATAATAATCTCCCGCGCCAGTGGTATCCACGACTTTTTTTACCGGAGGTACCTCTAGTTTGATGCATTCCGTACCTTTCTTTATACATGAACCTTGGGCACCTAGTTTTACTATTACAACACTGCATTTAGAAGCAATTTCATTGATAGCCCCCCATGCATCCTTGCCTGTATAAGCCTTTGCCTCTTCCTCATTAGCAAAAACAATATCCACGTATTTAGTTATCAAAATATCGAAGAACTCCAAATCTCCTTCCACAATATTATAACTGGCCATATCCAAGCAGATTTGCAATCCAGCCTCTTTTTCCTAATTGCATGGCACGGAGAATCAAATCATGGTCTTGCACCAAATAGCCTTCTATATATAGATAGGCATATCCTTTAAACATATCCAATGTAAGATTTTCGGCTTTCATAGTTGCCGCCGCTCCCAGATAAGTACCAAAAGTGCGCTCCCCATCAGGAGATATAAAGGTAGAAGCAACTCCTGTAGGCAAATCACCGGCAAGCAATTTCATGTCAATTCCCTGCTTCAAACCGTTTTTTTTAAAATATTGCCCAAAATCATCTTTTCCTATCTTTCCGATAAATCCCGGGTGTGCCCCCTAGGTTAGCTAACGCCAAAACTGTATTTCCCGCACTTCCCCCTGTAGCTTTATGCGTTTTCATACCAGAGAATTTACCACTGATTTTCAAAAACTTATCTTCATTTATAAGTTGCATACTTCCTTTGGGCAAATTCATTTCATCCAACAGTGCATCACCTTGCAAAGTAACAAGAACGTCAACCAATGCATTGCCCATTCCAATTATTTTATCCATTTACCTAAAATTTTTCTGCAAAGATATTGCATATTTCGGAAAAACCTATTATCTTTGCACCGCATTTGAGAGAAAAACCTTCTTCGTTAGCTCAGTCGGTTAGAGCATCTGACTGTTAATCAGAGGGTCCTTGGTTCAAGTCCAAGACGAAGAGCACTTTTAAAGTCAAATGCAAATTTTCTTCGTTAGCTCAGTCGGTTAGAGCATCTGACTGTTAATCAGAGGGTCCTTGGTTCAAGTCCAAGACGAAGAGCACAAAGGTTCGCAGATAGCGAGCCTTTTTTGTTATCATACATATCATAAAAGCCTTCATCACATTCTTTTGTAATTCCATTGTAATCTCCACCCGCCATTTTACTTATATTACCCTCAGATACAAGATTTCCATTCAAATGTTTTGGAACTATCTTACTATTATTTACATTTGTTGGGAAACAAGTACTGATATGAAAACGCACATCATAGCACTTTTTCTACTTATAGGAGGAGCATTGAACTTATTTGGAGAAAACTTACATAACTTTTTCAACCGATATAATTTCAGCTTTATTACAGAAGATACTGGGTTACCCCATAACTTTATCAATGATATTTACAAAGACACTCAAGGATATATCTGGGTAGCTACTAATAATGGAATAGGACGGTATAATGGCTATCAATTTATTCATTATAATTCCCAGTCCCACTCCATTCGCTTGAAAAACGACTACGTGCATAAAGTCTGTGAGGATAAGTTTCAACGACTCTGGATAGGGTCGGAAGAAGGAATAGACCTCATTGACTTGAAACATTATACACAGATAGACACGGACAAAGAACTGCCTGCCGAATTGAAATCTCTAGCAAGTAACTACATTGCATCCATCTATCGGGACAAGCAGGACAATCTGTGGATATCGACAGACAAGAATCTATGGTATCTGGAACTAGGCGTAAACGGGCAAATAAAAGATTACTATAAACTGAAAAAAGATACAGAATCCCCCATCCACGCTGTTATTGACCTGCAAAAGAATACATCTGTGCAGGCATAGATAATCATGTATGCCGTATTGAAAAAGGGAGCAACCACTTACTGAAAACCAGCATGGTATCGGAGCTGCTGAAACCCTTTTCAGAAGACTGGAGAATTCTCTGCATGGAAACTGACGGGGAATTGTTATGGATAGGAACCAATCGCGGACTCTTCAAGTATAACCATACCCAGCAGAGTTTGAACCGGTACCGTTACTCCAATCATCGCCCCGGAATGCTAAGTCAAGCCTATATAACCGGAGTTAAACTGACTAGCAAAGGAGATGTCATCGTTTCTACTCTGAACGGACTCAATGTATACAATCGAGATACCGATACTTTTACTTATATCCGCCAAAACAATGAAATGCCTGACAAGTCGTTGAACTGTAATTTCATCAACTGCCTGCTGACCGACAATGAGAATATCTGGGTAGGGACCGAGATAGGAGGAATCAATTTATTGACTCCCAATTGTCTGCAAACGTATGTGTGGCAATATAACTATCTTCGAGAAACCTCTCTTTCCCCCAATCCGGTCAATGCCATCAGCGAAGACAAAGACGGAAATCTATGGGTAGGAACAGTAGAGGGAGGACTCAACAAAAAGAGCAAAGGCAGCGATGAGTTCATCCATTATACTTTTGACCAGAATAATCCCACTTCCATTAGTAACAACTCCATCCGTGGCATTCTCATTGATTCCGAAAATCATTTATGGGCATATACTTGGGGGAGTCGGAATCAATGAACTAAATCTAAATATACCCCATAACCAAACTTTCCAACGCCATATCCGGGAAGACTCCATAGGATTGGAGGGAGATTTTCTAAGCAGCGCCTGTGAAGACACCATGAACAATGGTTTATGGTTTGGTACTACCAGAGGGCTTCATTTCTACCATAAAAAGACCAAGCGTTTCACCCGGGTCTTGTTTGACCGTTCCGACAATGAATTCGATGCGGTAGGGTCCATCATTATCGACCGCAAGAAACGCCTTTGGATGGGAACATCTGAAGGAGTTTTCATTATGGATTTACACTCGTTCTCCATTTCCTCCGCACAATTCAGCTATACCTATTTAAAACATAAACTGACGGAACCCACTTCATTGCAATTAGAAAAAAAATAAACTGTATCATAGAAGATCATAATGGTACCATCTGGCTGGGGGCAAATGGGAACGGACTATATCAACTAGCGGAAGAAAACGGAACACAGTTCACATTTCATAACTACACCCGCAAGGACGGGTTACCCAATAATACCATTATAGGTATTGTGGAAGATAAAACGGGACATCTGTGGATGTCCACCAACCACGGCATCGCCCAACTGGATACACAAACCATGACTTTCACCAATTATACAAAAGAAGACGGACTGCCCAATAATCAGTTTTATTGGAACGCATCTTATTATTCTCCCCAAAATAACCTGTTATATTTCGGTACTATAAACGGATTAGTCGCTTTCACCCCCGATATAGCCAAGACAAAAAAGCAGGATGCCAAAGTCAAACTGACCTCAATCAGTGTCGCCGGTACCATGGTCTATCCTCCAGCAGACGGAAAAACTCCCTGCGCGGTAACAAATTTACATACCATCCGTCTGCACGAAAAAGATCATGGTTTTTCCATCGAGTTTTCCACCTTAAACTATGGAAACTGTAACCGAGTGAAATATGCCTACCGCTTGAAAAATTATGAGAATGAATGGACAGAAACCCTTCCTGGCGAACATACTGCTAGATACAATTTCGTTCCCTCCGGAAAATATGTGTTCCAAGTCCGTGCCACAGACGAGAAAGGACATTGGTCCGATAAAATAACGGAAGTCAAAGTAACCATCACTCCTTATTTCTATAAATCCTGGTGGTTCTATTTATTGCTTGCCATTCTGATCACCGTAGGCAGCTATTATTTTTATCAATGGAAAATAAGTCTGTACCGTCAACAGAAAAAACAACTGGAAAAAGAAGTAGCCCAACGCACCCATGAGCTAGAGTTACAAAATAAACAACTAGAAATAATGGCACGACACGTCGAGGAGGTAACGGAAGAAAAAATTGCTTTCTTCACCAATATCACTCATGAATTCCGGACACCAGTCACTTTAATCAACGGTCCCATCCAACGCGCCCTTGACGAAAGCCATGAGCCGGAAGTAAAGAAACAGCTACAAATAGCTGAACGGAATTCCAATTATCTGCTATCACTAGTCAATGAATTAATGGACTTCAGAAAGTTAGATGCAGACAAAGTTGTATTAAATAAGACAAACGAAAACTTTATCCGCCTTATACAAAATATATTAATGCCTTTCGAAGTATTTGCCCATGAACGGAACATAAACATCATCACCTACTTCCGGCTCTGTACCCCGTTTTGGATATTTGATGTTGAATATATGCGCAAAGCCATTATTAATCTGATATCCAATGCTGTTAAATTCACTCCCGATTATGGAAAAATAAGTTTGTATGTGGCTTCCCTTACCGACAAAGACAACCATACCTGGCTGTTCATAGATATAAAAGATACAGGTAATGGTATCGTACCCGAAGATATAGAACGTATTTTCGAACGCTTCTACCAATCCAAAAAGAGCATCAAATATCCCGTTTATGGACAAAGCAGCACAGGAATCGGACTATTCTTATGTAAGAAAATCATTTCTCTACACGGAGGCAACATCTATGCAGGAAACAATCCCAAGCAAGGAGCTTTCTTCAGAATACTATTACCTTTGGAAAAAGGTATCCCCCAAAGCCGAATCAGAAAAAGAAAAAAAATATGAGCAGAATGAACATCCACTTTCCATTCCTGCCAATGGAAACGAGAAAAAGGAAACCATCCTCATTGTTGAAGATAATGCAGATATGCGTACTTATATTTGTTCCATTCTCAAAAACAATTATCAATTAAAAGAAGCACAGAACGGTGCAGAAGCTCTTTTACTTGATTCAAAGAGAAACGATTGATTTGATTGTCAGCGACCTGATGATGCCGTCATGGACGGGAATGAATTATCCCGCCAGGTAAAAGCTAATCTGGCTACTTCCCACATCCCCTTTCTCATGCTCACTGCCCTCCGGTCTGAAGCCCAAGAAAGAATCAGCTATGAAATAGGAGTAGATGAATATCTGTGCAAACCATTTGATGAGGTTATTCTAAGATTACGTATCCGAAATATACTTGCCTTACGCCAGAAATACAAATCCATGTTCTCCACTAGTATGAATTGTGAAACATTGAATATAAACGCTAGTTCCAAAGACAACACATTTATGACATCGGCAATCAATTTAATGAAAGAACATTATGCCGACTCGGATTATAACTTAGAGCGCTTTATCCGCGATATGGGATACAGCAAAACCTTAGTCAATCAGAAATTGCAATCTTTGACAGGGCAGTCCATTGGTCAATTCATGAGAAACTACCGATTAAATGTGGCAAAAGACACTTTAACCAAAGTAGAATGTGACATTTCTGTTGCAGAAATCGCATACGCCGTAGGTTTTAACGACCCTAAATATTTCACAAAATGCTTCAAAGAGCTGTTTGGAGTACTTCCAAGCGAATATTTTGGAAAAAAATAGTTCACTTTACTATTTTACTCCATTTGTGCACCATAGTCTCCTATAAAAAGCTTTGTTTCCCTTACATTTGTAAAAAACAGAAATGCAAATGTATATGAAAAACACATTCTTATTATTGAGCTGGCTGATACTACTCCCCTCCGGTATACTGGCAAACCCTATCAAGGGAATGCTGGAAAGGATAGACAAGGGAGCATCGAACAAGTTCGTAGTCGAACTACACAAAAGCTCTAACGACTTTTTCGAGTTGGACCAAAAAGGCGACAAGGTAGTGATACGAGGTAATACCTATATTAATATAGCAACCGGAATCAACTGGTACTTAAAGTATCATGCCGGAATCCACCTGTCATGGAACAGTATGCATGCCTCACTACCCAATGTTCTTCCTCCCGTCTTCCGTAAAGAACGCCACGAAACAAATCTAGCCCTGCGTTATGACTTCAATTACTGCACCTACTCTTACTCCATGGCATTCTGGGACTGGAAACGTTGGGAAGAGGAACTGGATTGGATGGCACTGCATGGCATCAACCTGCCACTTGCTGCCGTAGGACATGAATGTGTGTGGCGTAACCTATTACTCCGCTTAGGATTTTCCAAACAGCAAATCAATGATTTTATTGCCGGACCAGCATTCCTTGCCTGGTGGGAAATGAACAATTTGGAAGGCTGGGGAGGCCCTAACCCCGATAGTTGGTATAAACAGCAAGAAGACTTGCAGAAAAAAATATTGAAACGAATGAAAGAATGGGGAATGCACCCCGTACTGCCCGGTTACTCGGGTATGATCCCTCCAAACTGGATTTGGGAAAACGTATTGATGGTGGAAAAGAAGAGAAAACATTAAGCAACACTTCCTCGGAATCCGCCCAAAGCACTCTCAACAAATGGAACGGATTCGACCGACCGGGAATCTTACTGCCCGACGATCCCAAGTTTACCCAGATTGCCAACCTTTTTTACGAAGAGACCGAAAAGCTGTATGGAACAAGTGACTACTACTCCATCGATCCTTTTCATGAAGCCAAAAGCTTGCCTGCCAGACTAGACTTCGGCAAAGCCGGCAAGGCTATTATGGATGCAATGAAAAAGGCTAATCCAAAAGCTGTGTGGGTGGTGCAGGGATGGACAGAAAATCCACGCCCGGAAATGATGAAAGCGCTGAATCCCGGCGATCTGCTCATCCTTGATTTATTTAGCGAATGTCGTCCCATGTGGGGCATTCCCTCTATATGGAAACGAGACAAAGGATACGAAGAACACAACTGGTTGTTCTGCCTGTTGGAGAATTTCGGTGGGAACGTGGGTTTGCATGGAAGGATGGACCAACTTCTTCATAATTTTTACCTGACCAAAGACAACCCACTGGCCGCTCAGCTAAAAGGCATCGGTCTGACAATGGAAGGCATTGAAAATAATCCCGTTATGTTCGAACTGATGTGCGAACTACCTTGGCGTGCAGAAAAGTTTACCAAAGAAGAATGGATAAAACAATACATCCGCGCACGCTATGGCACAGACGATGAATCTATCCGGCAAGCTTGGCAGATCCTGGCAAACGGTATCTACAACTGTCCGGCAGGCAACAACCAACAAGGTCCTCACGAAAGTATCTTTTGCGGGCGCCCATCACTGAATAATTTCCAAGCATCCAGCTGGAGCAAAATGTGCAACTATTACGACCCCACTACCACAACAGAAGCCGCACGATTGATGGTGAGCGTGGCAGACAAATATCGCGGTAACAACAACTTTGAATATGATCTAGTTGATATCACCCGACAAGCCATTGCCGACCGTGCCCGAATAGTGTACAATTACGCTGTTGCCGACTTTAAAAGCTTCGATAAAAAAAGTTATGCCACACATACCCGACAGTTCTTGGAACTACTGATAATGCAAGACAAACTGTTGGGCACACGCAAAGAATTCAAAGTAGGGAACTGGATTCAACAAGCGCGCAATCTAGGAAGTACATCTGAAGAGAAAGACCTCTACGAATGGAATGCCCGCGTACAAATCACCACATGGGGAAACCGTTACTGCGCCGACATCGGCAAGTTACGAGATTATGCCCATAAAGAATGGAACGGACTACTGCGCGACTTTTTATTATAAACGTTGGGAAAAAATACTGGCAAGTACTGCAAGACCAACTGGATGGCAAACTTCCTGTACTGCCAGTAGGTAATTCATCAACCCCCACTGCCGATAATCCAGCCATGACCATAGATTGGTATGCCCTGGAAGAACCATGGACACTGGCAAAGAACACCTATGCGGCATCTGCCGAAGGTGATTGTATAGAAGTAGCAAAAGAGGCTATAACATTGATAAACAATTGATTGTAAGATGAAAAAGAAAGAACTCGATACAGAAACCGCACAGCAGGCACTGCCCATTAAAAAGAGGCTTTTGTCACTCGATGCACTCAGGGGCATCACTGTAGCAGGGATGATTCTGGTCAACAATGCAGGAGGCAAAGTGTCGTATGCACCTTTGCAACATTCTGCATGGAACGGACTGACACTTTGTGACTTGGTTTTTCCTTTCTTTCTGTTCATCATGGGTATTTCAACATATATTTCATTAAACAAATTCAATTTCAACGTTTCCCTACAAGTGGTAACCAAGATATTGAAACGCACATTTCTTATTCTATGCATCGGATGGGCAATCGGTTGGTTTGACCATGTATGTGAAGGTGACTTCCTGCCTTTTGTCCATCTGCGCATTCCCGGGGTACTACAACGCATTGCTTTATGTTACTGTGTTATTTCTTTTACAGCCCTATTTATGAATCATAAGTTCATCCCCGCATTAACCTTTATCTTACTAGTAAGTTACACTGTCATATTATTATGCATGGGGAACGGTTATGCCTGCGATGAAAGCAATATTTTATCCATTATTGACAGGCAACTTTTCGGCGAAGCACATCTCTATCAGAAGAGCCCGATTGATCCGGAAGGATTTGTAAGCACTCTCTCTGCTATCGCCCACACTTGTATCGGTTTTTCATGTGGAAAATGGATAATACAAAGCCATCAGACAGAAAACAAAGTGCTCCGTTTGTTCTTGACCGGATTCATTCTGATGAGTATCGGCTATTTGTTGGCAGATGCGCTGCCTTTAAATAAAAGAATATGGTCTCCTACTTTTGTTCTGGTGACCTGCGGAGCGGCTTCCATGTCACTTGCCACATTAATGTATTATATAGACATAAGGAATAAACAAAAAAATGGTGCCGCTTCTTCATCATCTTCGGCGTCAACCCCTATTCCTCTATGTACTGAGCGAAGTACTTGCCATTATGATGGGAAGTACCGGATGGAAAGCGGCAGCCTATGCAGCCATTCATTCAGGAATAACCGACGCCTACCTTGCCTCAGCCGTCTACGCCCTCGTTTTCACTCTGTTTTTGGGGGGTATCGGTTATCCACTATATCTTAAGAAAATATACATCAAACTGTAACAACAGATTCACAATATATAGAGAACTATACAGTATTAAACAAGAACATATTAATCAAAACCAAAATTAAATTCTATGCTAAACGTACAATCTCTAACCCAAAGGACATTTGCACAGATAGTAGTCTTTGCATTACTCCTATTAAACAGTACACTGGCATTTGCTCAAAATCAAGTTAACGGTATTGTCACAGACAAGACCGGAGAACCCCTTATCGGAGTGAATGTAGTCGAAAAAGGTACTACCAACGGTGTTATCACTGACTTTAACGGACAGTTTACACTGAATGTAGCACAAGGAAAGACACTCGTATTCTCTTACGTGGGTTACACTACCCAGGAAATTACAGTAAAAGGATCTTCTCTGAAGATTATTATGGAAGAAGATTCTAAAACATTAGATGAAGTTGTGGTAGTAGGTTATGGCAGTATGAGTCGTAAGGATGTAACCAGCTCCATTACCACTGTGAAAGCAGACAAACTGAATGTAGGAGTTTATTCTGACCCTGGACAGTTGTTGCAAGGTAAAGTTCCTGGTTTGACGGTAGTACAAAGCAGCGACCCGACTTCTGGTACTGCTTCTATCTCTTTACGTGGGGCTTCTTCTCTGCGTACCGGTGCGGCAATGGAACCTTATTATGTTATTGACGGTATTCCCGGTATGTCATTAAGTCTGATTGCTCCCGAAGATATTGAAAGCATTGACGTACTTCGTGACGCTTCTGCAACGGCTATTTATGGCTCCAAGGCTGCTAACGGTGTAATCTTGATTACCACCAAAAAAGGTAGTAAAAGTGAGCACACTTCTGTAAACTACAGCGCATATCTTGCATTTGACAACATTGCCAAGCGTTTAGATATGATGACTGCCGACGAACTCCCGCACCTATGCCAAGGAAAAATAACATCACTCTTCCGAATGACAAAGGAGCAAACACCAATTGGAACGATGAAGTACTGCGCACAGCAATCAGTCATAACCACAACGTTTCTATCAATGGCGGTTCAGAAAAGACTCAATACAGTGCCAGCATGAGTTATCAAAACAAACAAGGTATCGTACGTGGTACAGATTTCGAGCGTTTCGGCGGCCGCGCATTTTTGCAAACCAAAGCACTGAATGATCGGCTCACCTTAGCCTTTAACGTGAATGCCGCACAATCAAAAGGTACCACCGTTGATTCCGCCAAAGATGGCCAATCCGTATTCGATGCCATGAATTATTATTCTCCACTAGTTCCTGTCACCAACGCAGACGGTTCTTGGTATAGCGACAAAACTATCTCCCAAAACTTCAATCCTGTATCCATGATCAATGAAGATACTTTTGAAAACAACAAGAAACTCCTTCAAGGAACAGCCAAAGGTACTTTAGATATCACTAAGGACTTGAAATGGAACTTAAGTCTTTCCTATCAAGACGAACAATATATATGGAACGAATACCATACCAGCAAATCCCAATATAACACCCGAAATGGCGAAGCTAAACGTATTGCAACAGAAAACAAGAAAAAAATTCTTGAAACATACATAAACTATGATCATACATTCGCCAATATCCACAAACTGGGCCTGATGGCCGGTTATTCATGGGAACAGAATGATGACAATGACAGTTTCGGTCTGGATGTCTACGACTTTTACAATGATAACACCACTTTTTATAATCTGAACCTTGCCAATAAAATGGATTGGCAGAATGGCGGTATCACCAGCAATAATAACGGTCATTTGGAAACTTTACGTATGATCTCATTTTATGGACGTATCAACTACTCCTTCAACAGCAAATACCTGCTTCAAGCAACAATTCGCCGTGACGGCTCCTCTGCTTTTGGAAAGAACAACCGTTGGGGAACTTTTCCATCTGCATCGTTGGCATGGCGTATGAGCGAAGAAAAGTTCATCAAAGATTTAAATGTTTTCGATGACTTGAAGTTCCGTGTTGGTTATGGTGTTAGTGGTAACTCACTCGGATTCGGAGCTTATTCGGCTATCCAGACTTACAGTACTTCAGGTTGGTTCAACTATACAAACGCCAATGGCACACAGAATAGTTACCATACCCTGGCAGCCGCCTCAAATGCCAATCCAGACCTAAAATGGGAACGTACAGCCATGTTGAACATCGGGCTGGACTTCAGCTTCTTTGGGGGCAGATTAGGAGGAACCATCGAATACTATGACAAGCGTACCAGCGACCTGATATACACTTACGAGGTTTCCACAAACCGCTATCCTTTCGGAACCATGCCGGCCAATGTGGGAGATATCAGCAATAAAGGTATTGAATTTACCATTAATGCCACTCCTATACAAACAAAAAATTTCTCTTGGCAAACCAGTTTGAACTTATCTCATAATAAAAATAACGTAGAAAGTATATCCAACAGTGAATATTCCGTAGATTATATCCGTGCAGCCGATCCTGAAATCGCAGGTTATTCTTCAAATGCAGACGTACAGCGCATCATGGAAGGACATCCTATCGGCACCTTCTACACCTACGAATGGGCCGGCTACAATAACCAAGGAGTATCCATCTTTTATGTACACGATCCTGAAACGGGTGAGCGTACAGGCGAAACGACCACAGATCCTGAAACTGATAGAGACCGTACTATTACCGGCTGTGCACAACCTGATTTAAATTTAGGCTGGAGCAATAACTTCCAATACAAGAACTGGAATCTCGATTTATTCTTTACTGGTGTTTTTGGACAAGATATCTACAACGCCACTGCAGAACAATACTCTAATGTTTCTTTTGTGAAAGAAGGCCGCAATGTATTAAAAAGCGTAGCTACCGAACACCGTGCTACAGACACACAATCTCAAGCACCATCCAATCGCTGGATAGAGAACGGTAGTTATTTCCGTCTGTCCTCGGTTTCATTGGGATATACTTTCGGCAAAATTGGTAACTGGATAAACTCGCTCAAGCTATACGCTACTTGTAATAATGTATTCACCATTACCGGTTACTCCGGTCGTGATCCGGAAATCAACCTTGGAGGCTTGGAACCGGGTATGGACAGACGCACCAATTACTATCCGCGTACCCGTTCATTTATGATCGGTGTAAACATGAATTTCTAACCATATAATTGAAAACTGATATGAAAAATAGCATAAAATTAATAACCTGGCTAGTAGGTGGTCTGTTCACCTTCTCCTCCTGCACAGATCTAGATGTGGATCTTAAATCCACTTATACAGAATACCCGGATTCCGAAATTGCCAAAGAAGCGAAAATGGCAGGTTTGTATTATGGATTCGGCGGAGCATTAGGACGTCGTTATATGGAAGCTGCCCTGCTGTCCTCTGATGAATTCATGGCAGTGACATTTGGTGGTAACTGGTATGATGGCGGCAATTATATCCATTCCTCTCTTCATGCCAGCCTTCCAGGAGACGCACACGTGGACTGGGCCGGTGATATTCCGGCTGCAATCACAAAGTGCAATCAAGCAATTTTTTTGACCTGGGTGGAGAGGATGAAAACAATGCCGAACAAGAAGCCTTGATTGCTCCGGCACTTGCCATGCGTGCTTTCTATCATTTTATTTTTATGGATACATTCGGAGCAACTCCCAAATTAGACCATTTGATCGGCGATTCTGAAGCTATCGACCGTTCTCCCCGTTCCGAAATTACAAAATTTATCGAAAGCGACCTGCTTCGTGCTTTGGCTTCCGGCGGTTTAAAAGAAGATGTTGATGCTTCCACTTATGGCAAGCCAACCAAATGGATGGCTGAGGCTCTCCTTGCCAAACTCTATATAAACTGGGCTGTTTATACCTGTGATGATGTAGCTACTTATGATCCAAGCATGACTAATTCCAAATTGAATGATGTCATAAAATATTGGCGATGATATCATCGCCTCTGGTCATTTCAACCTCAGTGATGGTTATCGCAAGAAATTCATGCCAGACAACGGCTATCAGATTAAGGATTTCATCTATGCAATGCCATACCAAAATAATGAAACATCAACCAGAGCCAATACTTACGCCCGTTTCCAATTCTGGCCTAAATTCAACAATGATGGTGCGGACGGTAAAGGACTGTTCGGTATAACACTATCCAAAAAATGCTGGAGGCGTTTTCATCGTCACTCCTGAAGCAGCAGACCGTTTTTGCCTGGAAGGAGATGAACGCAATGACATCATCATGAAAGGTGCGATCAACTATTATGACATCAGCACACATACAATGGGAACAGAACCTTATATATACAACGGACAACAAGTTGTCCTCACCAAGAATATCACCATCTTGAATGACCAAATGGATCTTGGAAATGACTTGAACGCATGGTGTCAGGGATACCGATGCATCAAATGGGCTATTCAAGCAGACGATTATAACCTCTATAACCGGAATCAAAGCAATGATGTACCTATCTTCCGTTATGCAGATATTCTGCTGATGAAAGCAGAAGCTATTCTACGGGGAGCAACAGCTACGAACGGTGATACGCCACAATCCCTGTTCAACCAAATACGCAGCTATTGTAACGCTCCATTATTAGAGCATTCTCCTTCATTGGACGAGTTGCTTGAAGAGCGTGCACGTGAATTTTACGCAGAAACATGGCGTCGCAATGACCTAATCCGTTTTGGAAAGTTCGAAGACGACTGGGGATATAAAAATCAATATCATCCGGAAGCCAAGACCGAGAAATGGCGTAGAATCTTCCCTGTATCTGTCGGCTTGATGAATTCAAACACCAACTGGAAGCAAAATTACGGTTATTGATAAATTAAATAAGTTTTTATAAGGGCTTGTTACGGCAAGCTCTTATAAAAAACCTTTAAGGCAAAAAATAATTCATGAAACGTCATCAAATCTTATTACTTCATATCGCGACATCCATCTTGGCATTATTCCCATTTCCTATACATGCCCATAAAATGATGTACCAGGACTCTATCGAAATCGTAGTACACAGAGGAGCGAACCATATAGCGCCGGAAAACACCATTCCATCAGCTCTAGCTGCATTGAAACATGGAGCCGGCTGGATAGAAGTGGACGTGCGCAAAAGTAAAGACAATATACTTTATAATCTGCATGATGAAACTTTAGACCGTACTACCAACGGTAAAGGTCCCATTCAAGATATGCTATCCAAAGATATTGAAAAATTAGACGCCGGCAGTTGGTTCAGTTCTCGATTTACCGGCATTCACGTACCCCGTATAGCCGAAATGCTAGATACCCTACAAGGAAAGGCACACATTTTTTTTGATGTAAAACGAGGAACTCCGATAAAAGATTTGATTACATTAGTACGCCAAAAAGGATATGAAAATAAAAGTTTCTTCTGGTTTGCAGACTCAGAAATGCTGAAAGAATTTATCAAAATCGCTCCGGAAATGAAGATTAAAGTAAATGCCTCCAATATAGCAGCTCTGAAGAAATGGATGAAAATATGCACCCCGGCCTATGTAGAAACAGATATCCTCAATATCACTCATCAATTCAAAGAATTCTGCAAAAGCAATCATATCAAGATAATGGCTGCTATTCAGAATGCGAGTGAAAAAGAATATAAAAAAGCGATTGAAGTCCATCCCGATTTAGTCAATCTGGACCGGCCGGAACTCTTTGTAAAAAAAAATGCTCCGTCAGGAGATTAAAAAATAACCCTTTTCCAAGAAGAGCCATGAAAAGTACCCTATCTTATCTGCTGATTCTATGTAGCCTGTTTACTGCTTGTATCGGTCATCAGGAAGAATCCCTACTGTTCTACGTAGATACCCGTACGGGCACTGCACCAAGCGCAACCCACACCGCAGAACTTTTCGGCAAAAATACCGAAGAGTACGGGCAAACGCTGCCTGCTGTTCTAGAGCCCAACGGAATGAACTTTTGGACTCCCCAAACACAAGATACAGAAGCAAAATGTAAGGCTCCCTATTATTACAAAGATACGAAAATACAAGGTTTCCGCAATTCACATTGGATTGTCGGAGGTTGTACACAGGATTACGGTTCCATGACCTTGATGCCTGTATCGGGTACACTGAAATATCTCCCCCAAGACCGAGGAAGCCTGTTCTCTCACCAAGAAGAAACAGCAACGCCTGCCTATTACTCCGTCCTTCTCAAAGATTATTCCATCTTTGCAGAAATGACCGGACGTTCCCGTTCAGCCATTTTCCGATTCACTTATAACCAACCGGAAGATGCTTATCTCATAGTCAATCCTAACAGTGATGAAGGGAAAGGATATATTGAAATCGATACCATAAAAAAACAGATACGCGGATACAATCCCGTCCACCGCATCTATCAAGGCTGGGGAGCCCCCGCCGGATACAACGGGTACTTTGTCATTGAATATCAAAATGAAATAGAAGAATATGGTACATTCCGGCATGACAGTCTCTTCGCCGGACAACGACAGATAGCCGATGGAACAGGTATAGGTGCATATCTCCGGTTCAAAATACACTCAGAAGGACCCATATTAATCAAAGCCGCTTCCTCTTTTACTGACATGGAAGGCGCTCAAAAGAATCTGGACACCGAGATACCTCATTGGGATTTTGACCGCACCCGACAGGAACTGAACTCCATCTGGGAACAAAGGCTTTCACAAGTTACAGTACAGACAAACAACCGAAACGATAAAGAGAAATTTTACGGAGCACTCTACCGTGCCTCATTCCTGCCACGTACATTCAATGATGTAGACGGGCGCTATCCTTCTTTTTCCACAGGACACCCGTTCAGACAATCAGCCAACGGTAGAAATTACTATGAAGATTACAGTATGTGGGATACTTACCGTGCTCTCCATCCGTTAATCAATATCCTAACCCCAAAGAAAGCCGGAGACATGATGCAATCATTGGTGGACAAATATGAACAAGGCGGCTGGCTGCCTATATTTCCTTGTTGGAACAGTTATACCGCAGCCATGATAGGCGATCATTGCATCTCCGCACTGGGAGATGCCTATATCAAAGGAATCCGTAATTTTGATATCAACAAAGCTTGCGAAGGAATGCTCCGGAACGCATTCAGGACTCCCGCCACCTATGAAGAATATAAAAACGGAATGGGACGGCGCGCCTTGAATTCTTATCTGAAATATGGATACATTCCTTTGGAAGACAGCGTACCAGAAGCCTTTCATACCTGCGAACAAGTGTCACGTACTTTAGAATATGCATACGATGATTTCGTATTGGCCCAAGTCCTGCAAAAGTTGGAAACATCAGATGATTACTTTCCTGATCCACAAAAAACAGGACTTTATGATACATTAATGATACGTGCACGATATTACCGTAACGTAATAAACCCTAGCACCGGATATGCCCAAGGCAGATACGCTGACGGAAGTTTCCTCACCGATGCCGGTAACGCCTTTTCTTTCACCCGCTTCATCACCGAAGGAGCTCCCTGCCATTATACTTGGTATGCCCCCCATGATATATACGGACTTATGGAATGTATGGGCGGAAAAGAAAAATACATTGCCAAACTGGATTCCATGTTCAGCGAACACCGCTACTGGCACGGCAACGAACCTTGTCATCAGATAGCCTACCTCTTCAACTATGCCGGACAACCTTGGAAAACCCAACGGGAGGTACGTCATATTATGGAAACAGAATATCTGAATGCTCCCGGTGGTCTGTCAGGTAATGATGATGCAGGACAGATGTCTGCCTGGTATGTATTTTCTGCTATGGGATTCTATCCGGTATGTCCCGGTACACCTTATTATATAATAGGAAGTCCTTCTTTTCCCCGGATGAGCATCCGCTTGGAAAACGGAAAGACATTCACCATATTAGCCCACAACGCCAACAAAAAAAATATATATATCCAGTCAGCAAAACTAAACGGAAAAGAATATGACAAGAATTACTTTACACACCAAGATATAATACAGGGAGGAACATTAGAGTTCCAGATGGGCCCGAACCCTAATACAAACTGGGGAGCACCCGCCCTCAGCCTGCCTCCCGACAATATGAAATAAGTACAAAAAATAAAAAACAATCCATATGAAGAATCAAACTATCATCAGCCTCTTATGCTGCCTCCTGTTGTTTGTGACAGGATGCAGTACTTCCCATCAAGGGAACACGTACGACATCATGACCTATGGAGCCAAAGGAGACGGACAAACAGATGATGCCGCCGCTATACAACGCGCCATCAATGCCTGTTCCGCTGCCGGTGGCGGAACCGTAATCATTCCTGCCGGACACACCTTTCTATGCGGTCCGCTATATTTGAAATCCTATGTGAACCTTCATCTGGAACCCAACTCCCGATTGCTGGCCAACCCCGATGAAAGCATCTATACAGAAAGCGCATTCCGCGAAAACCGTGGCGAAGGAATGATGTGGATCAGTGGAAAAGACTTAAAACAAATATCCATTACCGGTACAGGAGAAATAGACGGAAACGGAATCGCCTTCATGGGCAAAGAGCTGGATGATTCCTACGAGCTGAAGCCCGTCACTGATTTTGACCCACGCCCACATGTGCTTACCCTTATCAATGTAGAGAAGACCGTTATCCGTGACATCACGATCCGGAACAGCGCCTATTGGACAATACACCTGATAGGCTGTTACGATGCCTTGATTGACGGCATCTCTTTATTGAATAATCTAAAAATACGCAACGGCGACGGTATTGATGTGGATCACTCCAAAAAAGTACGTATAGCGAACTGCTTCATTGAATCGGGCGATGACTGCATTTGCCTGAAGAATCGTCGGGAATTTGAAGAATATGGCTCTTGCGAAGATATTGTAGTGACTAATTGTATCATGACTTCACGTTCATGCGCTATTAAGATAGGCTCGGAAAATATGGACAAGATTGATAATGTATTATTCAATAATTGCATTATCAAAAACAGCAACCGGGGCATCGGCATACAAAACCGGGATGAAGGTACTGTGAGCAATGTCATTTTCTCCAATATATTAGTAGACTGTATGTTCTATTCTGATGTATGGTGGGGTAAAGCGGAACCTATCTATGTCACCTCATACCCTCGTGCCGTAGGCAATCATAAAGATGCAGGCTGGCGTTTCCCCAAAGGTGCAACGAAAGGACACTCGGGAGAAGTCAGCAACATTTTCTTCAATCAGATTAAATGCACTAGTGAAAACGGCATTTTCGTAGGGGGAGACACTCCGGAGAAAGTGCATCATATCTATTTTGATGAAATAGATGTCAAGTTGTTAAAACGTACCGATTATGAAGGCGGTGTGTATGACAAACGTCCTTGTAACGGAGATGGTTTTGTATATGACAAGACTTATGCTTTCTATCTGGACACCGCTTCGGATATCCGGATTACCGGCTGTAACATTTATTGGGCCTTCCCTCAATTGACACAAGCCGGAGGAGATATCAAAGAGAAGAATACAATACGTGTAAAAATAAACAAGAAATAATTATGACCCACATTCCATTCAAAGTTTCTTTGTTTAGACTGGTCTTCCTGCTGCTGCCCGTGACGGTCGCGGCACAGGAAGCCAGACTTTCTGATTACGTAGATCCCCGCATCGGCTCCGAAGGACTGGGACGCGTCTTTATCGGTCCCTCCTGCCCCTACGGAATGGTGAAACCATCGCCCGATTGCACTGTCCATCCCAATAGTGGTTGGCTGCCTATGCCCGAACAAGTCAACGGTTTCTCCCAAGTACACGTCAGCGGGACAGGAGGAGGTCCTAAATATGGCAACATACTTGTCATGCCTTTTGGCAAAGGTATGGATCAGCTCAATCATATAGACTATCGCAAAGATGAAACAATCCGCTTGGGCTATTATGCTACCGAATTCCAGAGAACAGGCATATATACTGAAATAACAACTGCTCCACGCGCCTCATTCTACCGATTCACCTATCCCGAAGATTCCTTAAAATCCCTGTTGGTTGACGCCGGCTTCTTCCTGGGTGAACAACCGACCCCCGATGCCCGCGAAGCACAACAATTTGTAGGTTCGGAAATTCAAATCATATCCGATCACGAAGTAATGGGATATACCCGTATTCGCGGAGGTTGGAATAACGGACGTGCCTACACCGTTTATTTTTATGCAGTAACCGACCATCCCTTTGTACAAACGACCACATGGAAAGGAAACCAGATCAGCAATGAACGATACCAGCCAGACTCCCAACAAAAAACCGGAGCTTTGTTGCGTTTCCCTTCTTCTGCAAATACCATTCAACTGAAAGTCGGAATTTCATTTATCAGTTCTCTCAAAGCCAGAGAGAATGTATGGAACGAAATACCTCATTGGTCATTTGAGGACACCCGGCAAGCCTTATTGGCACAATGGGGGGAAAACTTATTGCAACGCATTGATATAGCCTCAAATACACCCGAAAAATATAAGCGTATGTTTTATACCGGTATCTACCATACCATGTTAATGCCTGTAGACCGTACCGGTGAAAATCCATTATGGAGTGATCCGGAACCTTATTATGATGATTTTTATGCTATCTGGGACACCTACCGCACCTCAACTCCACTTATCACACTGATTGACCCTCAAAGAGAAACAGACATTGTACGTTCACTGATCAATATCTATAAACGGGACGGCTACATGCCTGATGCACGAAGCGGAAATTGTAACGGACGGACACAAGGCGGCTCCAACGCCGAAATTGTTATAGCCGATGCATTTGTAAAAGGACTACCAAACATAGATTACCATCTGGCTTTGGAAGCTATGCTGAAAGATGCGACTATACCGCCTGGAGGTAACGAAGAAGCGGAGGGAAGAGGCGGACTGATTCCTTATCTGGAATTGGGATATATTCCATACGGTATTCCCCCGAGCCGGAAACCGCACAATAGAATACTCCTATTGTGATTATACCATAGCCTTAGTAGCAAAAGGACTAGGCAAGACAGACTTGTACCAGCAATACTTGAAACAATCTTCCAACTGGAAGAACTTGTGGCGGGCCGATTATGAACATGCAGGAGTCAAAGGATTCATACTTCCCCGGGATAAAGAAGGAAACTGGTTAGACAAAATACCTTTCGGAAACTCCCATATCCAGAAACCCACCTTCACATATACCCCCGTTACCTTTGAAGGCCCTTGGTATACTCCCTTGGTGGAACATGTTCTTTTATGAAGCCTCCTCCTGGGAATATTCACTCAGCATTCCGCATGACGTACCCGGACTCATTGAACAATGTGGCGGAAAAGAGAAGTTTGACGAACGGCTGGATATTTTCTTTGACAAGGGTTTCTTCAATGTGAATAATGAACCCTCCTTCCTCACTCCCTGCCTATACCACTGGGTAGGGCGTCCGGATGATAAAAGCGGCGACCGCATCCATGAAATTATCCAGAAGAACTATAATGACGGTTCTGCCGGTCTTCCCGGAAATGATGACTCCGGAGCCATGTCATCGTGGTTGGTATTCCACATGATGGGGTTGTACCCCAATGCCGGACAAGACTATTATTTAGTCCATACCCCTCTACTGACAGAGAGTCGTTTCCATTTACAGGAAGGCAAAACATTCACGATCAAAGCCGAAGGGCTTTCCGAAAAGAACAAGTATATCCGGTCGATTTTATTAAATGGAAAGAATTATCCATATTCCGCCATCCGCCATAATGATATCATCAGAGGAGGCAAGTTGGTTTTAAAAATGGGCCCCAGTCCCGGCAACTGGGGGAGCAAGCTATTTCCCGAATCTAAAGAGTAACATACGATGAAGAAAAAACTTTTTATATGCTTTCTGCTTATCGGCAGCCTGATGGGAAATGTAATGGCACAAGATATCATTACCAACCCTCTATTATTTGTATTCAAACTGCATGGACAAACCCGAAAGTACCAATTTACTTTCAGTCAGTCCAACGACACCCTTTATCTGCATTGGGGAATTGAAAGAAACACCCGATGGCAATCAGGCAGTTACGCCATGCCCCAAGAAGCTTTAAAAACGGCGGTCAGACTAAGCTTCTTACAGCCGGAAGACGGACAGCATATCTGTCTCCCCATTCAAGAGACCTTCGCCCTGCTTTCAGCAACCGCCTATCAAGAACTGAAAAGTCAAAAGGAATTTCACTATAATCAAACAGAATACCGGCTGGCTGATACGAAGTCACAAGCCATGGGCTATTCCTTACTGCATGTAAACGACTCAGTAGACGGATGCGAAATGTGGATTATGGATAATCCGGATTTCCCTCTGATATGGGAGATACAAAACAATCCGCTCGGCATCAATTGGAAAGTAGTCCCGATAGCTCTCCCCGCACACAATCTGAAAGAAGAAATCATCCAAAGCCCGGAAAAAATGGGTAGCATCTATTATGCTTATCCCACACCAAACGGCATACAAACTCCGGTACCCGAAGGTTACAGTCCTTTCTACGTCAGCCATTACGGACGCCATGGGTCCCGCTGGATGACTTCGGACGAACGTTATCTAGAAGTCATTCGTGTCTTTGATACGTTTCACAATAAATCAGGACTTACCGATTTAGGTGAAGATGTGAGGCTCAGACTCCAGAAAGTATGGGAAAATGCCCGTGGGCGCGGAGGAAACCTGACCCCATTAGGAGAACGACAACACAAAGCCATTGCCAAACGGCTTTATCAACAATATCCCCATATATTCCGGGACAGCGCCAACATATCAGCGCGTTCCAGCGTTTCCGTACGTTGTATCATGAGCATGTCCGCATTCACAGAACAACTGAAAGAACTAAACCCCTCCCTCCAGATCACCCGCGAAGCCAACCAAAGACACATGGACTACATTGCCTATACTTCACCCGAAGCCGAAAAGCTGGGTTCGGCAAGTGCGCCATGGAGAACAGCTTTCCATACATTCGAAGAAAATCATATTCATCCGGAACGTTTAATCGCTTCACTTTTCAAAAATCCCAAAGAAGTCAGGAATCCCCGCGAGCTCATGATGGGACTTTATTGGATTGCTTCCGACATGCAAGATGTAGAGTTGCCTCTATCCTTTTATGATTTGTTTGAAAAAGAAGAATTATTCGGTATCTGGCAGTCTGTGAATTATCGGATGTATATTTGCAATGCCAATGCTCCCGTCAATCAGGGAGCAGCCCCCGAGAGTGCAAAATCTTTATTGAAGAATATTATAGAAAGTGCCGACCGCGCCATCCGTGAAGGAACTCCTTGCGCCACCCTCCGTTTCGGACATGATACCAACCTGATCCGTCTGTTGGCACTCATGCAAGTAGAAGGATGCTCCAATCAAGAGACAGATCCCGACCGATATTACCTGGCCTGGCAAGATTTCCGTGTTTCACCTATGGGAGCCAACCTTCAATTAATCTTTTTCAAGAATAAACAAGGAGAAGTTATTGTAAAATTGCTACATAATGAAAATGAAGTCAAATTACCCATTGACAGCCCTATTGCCCCTTACTATCAATGGGAAGCGGTAAAAGCATTCTACAATCATTTATAAACATACAAATTGAGAAACAGCAACTTTCCTTCAAAGTCCAATCTCCCTATTAGCTAAGGCTTTTCTTGCCTACAATTAAGCCCTTTCTTACGGCTACCTACTACAGACTCCGCCAATGGACCGTAGAGTCCATTGCGGGAGACTGTATGGTCCACCCAAGCGGACCTTACAGTCCACTGGCGGAGTCTGTAGCAGATGACTGTAAGAAAAGGCTTAACTATATGGAAGAAACGGCTTACATAACCCCCTATTCCGGCTTTATCTTCTTCATATAATCAGAAGGAGCCATACCGAATTCATCTTTAAAACACTGACGGAAATAGACCGTACTGTTAATTCCCACACACCTTGAACGCAACTTCTGAAATATTGTATTTCCCTTCTAATAACAGACGTTCCGCATATTGCATCTTTATTTTGCGGATATATTCATTGGTGGAAAGTCCGGTCAATGCCTTCATCTTCCGATATAGGGTAGAATTACTCATACACATGGCGTCCGACAAATAGCCGATGTCTATCTTCTCAGAAGAAAGACGATCTTCAATCAGCTTGTTAATCTTCTCAAGGAACTCATTATCCAATTTATTCATAGACTCGGTTACTGCCGCACGTTTGTCAATGAGTATGGAATTCGTATTAAAACGCTCTGCCAACAACTTGCGGGATTCAAGCAAATTATGGATACGGCTATGCAACAAAGTAGCACTGAAAGGCTTTGTCAGATAAGAGTCAGCACCCACTTGATACCCCTCTTCCTTATCTTGCAAAGAGTCCTTTGCCGTCAGCAAAATAATGGGAATATGGCTGGTACGCAAGTCTTCTTTCAATTTCCGGCACATCACAATGCCGTTCATCACCGGCATCATGATATCACTGACTATAATATCAGGAATGCAGCCCAATGCTTGTTCCAAACCTTGTTCACCATTGGCGGCAGTCCTCACTTCAAAATCGTCCGAGAAAGATTCTACAATATAATCACAGATGTCCCTATTATCTTCCACTATCAGCAGAATACGCTTACCACTATGCACAGGTTCTATATTTTCTTCTTTTTTTCGTCCTTTTCATCGGAAGTTTTCTCCGTCGAGTCAGCATGCAGCACATGGGGATACGTGTTATCCGTCAGCAGACTGACATAAAAAGTACTTCCCACATTCAAAGAACTTTCAACCCTGATCTCCCCCTCATGCAAAACTACCAGGTTCTTTACCAGAGCCAGACCAATACCTGTTCCTGAAGCCTGATGTTCGCTTCCCTCTTGATAATAACGGTCAAAAATATGAGGCAATGCATCGGGAGCAATACCGAAACCGGTGTCACTCACACTGATTTCCGTATGGTGTATATTATTCCGGACCACCTGATGTAATCCTAAAGTTATAGTTCCTTTCTCTGTATATTTTATAGCATTGGAGATCAAATTATCCAGTATAATCGTTACTACCTCCTTATCAAAAAACAAAGACATATCTTCCTGCTCAATCTCAAGACAGAAATCAATCTCAGGTTTCCGGTTCAATTCCTTATACTTCAGTCCGATCTCGTGTACAAGGGCTGCCAGATTGTCACGACTTACACATAATTTCTTGTTTTGGGTTTCCGTTTTTCTGAACTCCAGTATCTGATTAATCAGGTTCAACAACCGGATGGCGCTTTGATGGATAACCGATATTTTCTGTGAATCTTTCCCTGATAAAGAATTACTTTTCTGCATATCTTCCAACGGTCCCAGAATCAACGTCAAAGGAGTACGCAACTCATGTGTGATATTGGTATAGAAACGTAAACGCTCATTATTCAGCTCCTGTTCCTGCTCATGATTTTTCTTCTCCAACTCCATAGAGAGACTCCATATCCAGTTTCTTTTTATAGGCATGAAGAATAAAATACAGGACAGAAACACCCGAAAGAATATAAAATAACTTGGCCCACCACGTAAGCCATACAGGCGGGTCAATACGGATATCCAGAGAAGCTATCTCATCCGCCCATTCCTGATTCCGTATTCTTGTCTTTACCTGAAAACAATAATTTCCCGGAGGTATATTACGGAAAGTCACATTATTAGGATCGGTTACTGTATACCATGAATTTTCCAACCCTTTCAACATATAAGCATATTCCACTTGATCGGCCAAGGCATAATTCTGTATATTGAAGGTGACGCTGAAGTTATTTTGCATATAGCTTAAACGTACTTCCGACTGGCCTTCAAGCGCCATCACCTTTTCATTACTGTCCGTATCACGCAACGAGCCGAATATACGCATCTCCGTAATAATTGCAGCAGGTGACTCTCGTTTTTCCAATACCTGATCTGGATTAAAACGGCATAAGCCATTGATTGAGCCAAAATAAAGTGTTCCATCCTTAGCTTCCGCCACACTTCCACTCATGAAATTGCCCATAGGCACATTATCCCAATGATCGTAATTATAGAAAACCTCCTTGTCTTTCAACAAGCAGCTGATACCTTTATTGGTGCTCACCCATATATTTCCATGATTATCTTCCGTAATGGCACGTATATGGACATTGGACAAACCCTCCTCACTGCGATATACTTTATAGTCCCAACTCTGAGAGGATGGAAAACAAACCAGACCTTCTCCCGTTCCTATCCACATTCTGTTCTGACTATCCATATAAACAGTATTGATAGTATTAGAGGGAAAAAGAGAAGTCACGTTAAAAAGTTTAACGCACTGAAAATGTTCATCAAAAACCCCTAATCCTCCTCCGAAAGTACCAATCCATAAACGATTAAGATTATCTTTCGAGATACATCTCACCAGATTATTCTCTACTGTATAATGGTCTGCAATGCCTTTATCATGCAAGCGTACCTTATAGATGCCATTACTAGTTCCTATCCATACATATTCTGCATCTTCATACAGTGCACGCACATCTTCCCCTGTTTTATCTTTAGGAAAAATCTGGTGAAAACTTTTCTTTTTTTTCACATCATAAAAAATCCACTCCTCCCATAAACGATCCAAACCAAAGGTTTCCTTCCGAATCACAAAGTGCAGCCTGTATGGAATTATCAGTCAAATCACCGGTTTCTTCTTTATAAACCGCCACCCGCTTGCCTTTATCAAATACATTGATGCCTCCCCCATCGGTTCCGATCCATAACTTTCCATCCCTTGCTACGCATACACTGCTTGCTGTCTTATTATTCAGGCTACTACCCGAATGCTGGATAGGAGAATAACTATAAACATTAAAATAGGAAGATTCATGGCTAAGAAAATTAATTCCACCTCCCCACATACCAGCCCATACATTTTTAAAGGAGTCCTGAAACAAACAACGTACAGTAGAATTAGAGAGAGACTGTATTCATCATCCCCTTCCTTTATATATTGAAAACGCACTTGGTCAGGAGAAAAAGAAACATACGTTGCGTTAAATCCAAAATGGCTATTCCTCCAAATTCCATGGCAATCCAAAGTTTATTCCCATCAAATTGTCTGATATCAAATACGGTATGAGGAACCCCGTCCTCACTATGATGAAAATGGATAAAATTTTCGGCTTCCGGATTGAACAGTGCCAGCCCCCGGTCTGTTCCCAGCCAAATATTACCGCTTAAGTCCTTATAAATGCAAGTTACCCCATTACCTGGCAAACTGACCGGATCTTCAGGGTCATGCATAAAGTTCTTTTACTTTTTTTATCTTTAAGAGACAACACACTGAATCCATGATGCACATGCCCCATATACAACTTTCCATCTCCTCCATCAACAACCGACCAAATATTATCGCTAGCCAATCCCGGAACTGTTTGAGTATTGTAATGAATGAATTTTCCAGCCTGTTTATCGAAATATAATCTACTCCCCGCCAATATGTCGTAATCCAAAGATTACCATCTGTAGCTGCCACAATCTTAGTAACATCATCCGTTATCAGACTTTCGGGGTTCTCGCCATCATGCCTATAGCAAAGAAAAGTGTTATTTACATAGTCATACGCATTCAGACCGGCCCTTTGCGTGCCTATCCAAAGGATAGAATCCTGAGGATCATCCAACAAACAATTCAGTTCATTGCCTGTTATACCCTGCCTTGTCAAATCTTCATTCTTCAAATAAGTAATGAAACGGGTACCATCGAATTTGTTCAACCCTTCCTCCGTGGCAAACCACAGAAAGCCCTGTTTGTCTTGAGCAATGCTCACCACATAATTATTGGATAATCCCTTCTCTATACCAAGCTGCTTAACAGAATAAGGTTGTGCCAATGAAACAACCGACAGCAGCAAGAGCCAAAGTACGAATATCTTTCTCATAGCATCAGTGTACACATTGTTAAATAATATGGTTCAAAAAAATACAAATAAAGTCTGTATTTTAGATACATAAATCATGCATTGCAAGATTTACCTCCCTTTTCTGCAAGATTTATATCAGGATTTTAATTCTTCTTCACGTACATTTGCACCACTGACGAATTTAATTCGTCCTCTATTAGAGTAGATGTTTAATCTTCAAATACTAATAAAATATGAAAAAAGAAACATTTGTATGGTGCCATGTTATGGGCTTTTCTTGTAACTGCAAACCTATGTACGGGATGTAGTGATGATAACGACTACCCCGATGTAGACGGACAAAATCCAACAATGACATTAGCAACAGACCACATCGAGTCCGGAGCGGGACATCGATTTACTATTGAAGGGACATTAGAAGACAAAGACGGTATTGCTTCTATCAGCCTACAATGTGCCGACCTGCATTTGAACAAGACAATTGATTTAATCGAAATCTATGGTGCTCCGCAAGAGAGTTATGATTTAAGTTATTACTTTGACATAAACCGAAATGAAATCGGCGAACGTTTCACAGTCAAAGTTACTGTAACCGATGTAGGAGGACGCAGTATATCTCAAGATGTATTAATCACAATGGACGGAGATTTTGCAGCTCCGGTATTTTCAGCTGCCCCGGATGCCACTGTTACAGTATTAATGAAAAAATGAAACGAAATTCAATCTTCGGTTCACGGCTACAGATGATCGTGCATTGGATTATGTCACAATTAATATTCCAGGTATAGACGGGTTTGACAACCGCCGTGTAGATGCTGATGGAAAAAGTTCATTGAACTTTGCCGAAATAATAGTATTCCCCAATGAACCGAAAAGTTATAATGTGACAATTACCGCTTTTGACAAGAAAGAAAACTCAACCACTACCACCAGTGTATTGAATATCTCAGAAATGCCGGATTTTCCCAAAATGTATCTGGCAGATGTGGCAACTGCCGAAGAACTGAATAGTGATATATTCGGGGTACCGATGGTAATTGAACATACAGGTGAATATCAGTATAAAGCAAATTATTACTGTCAAAAAGCCGGAACTAAAATATTCTTCTTACCACAAAAGAGTGACTTCACTCCTATTTGTTTCGGGCTTGATCCAGAGGATAACACCAAACTGACAGACGATCCCGAAACAGCAATGCCAATCGTACTTGACCAAGCCAATGTTTATTATGAAATTAATATTGATGTGAAGAACAGTACATACAATCTGAAAACTTACTCAATTGCCGATGCTGTAGACCCCATACCTCACACATACGGTTCTATCAGCCTTGACACATGGGGTGACGGTGGTTCGTGGTTACAGGAATTCTATTTCGGATATATGACCAGTAGCCCAACTGAAGTCCTGCGTTTCACTCAAGATAAGACCAATCCTCACCTATTCTATTTGGATACCCCCTATTCCTGGAGGCAGGTACTAAAATGAATTTCGTTATTCATAACTGGCACTCTGACGGATGGTGGAATTATTGCACGTGGCGTGTAGGACAACTCAGACGAACCGGAGATCTTCGGATATTATGGTAAAGAAGCCAAATATACCAATCCGGCATGGACCAAACCCGATCATGTAGGTGACAATTGGGCAAAACCAACAGTGAACGTCACAGGGAATTATAAACTTATATTCGACGCTCATTTGGAAAGAGCTAAACTCATTCCGGCCAATTAAAAAGTAACATTAGATTTAAGATATGAAAAAGCAAATACTATTATTGTGTCTTGCGCTGACAAGTCTATGTAGCTATGCGCAGACCATCACTGTAAAGGTGTAGTAACCTCGGCTTCAGATAAAGAACCGATGATTGGTGCAACAGTGCAAGTTAAAGGTACAGGTACAGGTACTATTACAAGTATTGATGGTGATTATTCACTAAACGATGTTGCCAAGGATGCCGTACTTGTGTTCTCCAGCATAGGATATGAGACTCAAGAAATAAAGGTAAACGGACAAACCGTTATCAATGTAGTGCTGAAAGATGCCCAGTGAATTACTGGACGAAGTAGTGGTTATTGGTTATGGAGCCGTGAAAAAAAGTGACCTGACCAGTTCTATATCTACCGTAAAAGGAAAAGAAATTACCGAAACTGTAACCGGTAATGCAATGGACGCCTTGCAAGGTAAAATCAACGGTGTTCAAGTAACCAGTGGTGGTGGTCCTGGGCGCACAACCAAAAGTTCTAATCCGTGGTGTAACAACAGTAAACGGAACCGATCCTTTGTATGTAGTAGATGGCATGCCGGTAGGTACAAACATCAACTTCCTAAACAGTAATGACATTGAATCTATGGAAGTTTTAAAAGACGCTTCGGCTGCTGCCATTTACGGAACACGTGCTTCTAACGGTGTCATTCTAATCACAACCAAAAAAGGAATGGCAGGAAAAACAAATATCAGTTTTAATGCATCTGCAGGTTTCCAAACACTGTCAAAACCCAAAATGGCTAATGCCGCCGAATATAAAGAAGTATTCAATACCCGATACACAAATGACGGAGGAACTTCTATTTGGAATGATACAGGCGCTACTACCAATCCCGGAGGAACAGACTGGTGGGACGAAGTAATCAACAAAACTGCTTTAGTGCAAAATTACTCACTCAATATCTCCGGTGGTTCAGACAAACTGGTTTATAACCTGAGTATGGGTTACTACCGTAACAATTCACAATATGACTATGGTTATTGGGACAAAATCAACGCACGCCTTAATACTGAATATACATTTAATAAGTATGTAAAATTGGGAGTTGATATTGCTCCACGTGTCGAATCATGGGATGATACCCCCCGATCTTTTTTCAGCTGCCATGTCTATGGACCCCACAACTCCTATATTCAAGCCGGAAGATCAATGGGTGGATAACGAATTCAATAACTATCAACGCTCTTACAACAACCAGGAGTGGAATCCCGCCGGTTCATTGGCTCGCCAAAAATTTCCCACTCCCGTGAAATGGGTACAATTGTAAATACTTATTTCTACAGATAAACCCTATTCAAAAACTGACCCTGCGCACGCAGTTCGGCGCTAATGCACACTTCCGCCGTACAGACAAATTCACTCCTGAATTCTATATTGATGCTTTGGAACAATCTACATTAAGTAATGTTTCCCGTGAAATGCAGGAATGGCTTGATTGAACTGGACTAATACTGCTACTTACATCACGACTTTTGCAGAAAAGCATAATATTAATGTAATGGGTGGCTTTACAGCTGAACGCTTTGCTGAATTCCAATCAAAAGCCTCACGTGACGATGTTCCTAATAATATGGATCAAATGCAGGAAGTAAATGCCGGTACACAAAACCAAAAGTCAGAAGGTAAAACTGCTTACAGCACATTAGTATCTTATTTAGGACGCGTGATGTATAACTATGACAATCGTTACTATCTAACAGCTTCTATTCGTGCCGATGGTTCTTCCCGCTTCCCCAAAGGAAACAAATATGCTATCTTCCCTTCTGTTTCTGCTTCATGGCGTATCATCAGTGAAAGTTTCATGCAAGACCAGAAGATTTTCAGTAACTTGAAATTACGCGGAGGTTGGGGACGTGTAGGTAATCAAAACATAGATAATGATGCTACGCTGACTTTGTTAGGACAATCTGATTATGTATTCGGTACAGCTCCAGGACGTGTTTCAGGTACTATGGTATCAGGCGTTGGCAATAATTTGCTAAAATGGGAAACAGTAGAAGACTGGAACGTAGGTGTGGATATGTCCTTCCTTGACTCCCGTCTAGACATGACCTTTGAGTATTTCCAAAAGAAATCTTCTGATATGCTCTATCAGAAACAAAATATCTTCGCCATCGGATACCCCGACTGGAACAGTACAGTATGGATGAATATAGGTAGTATGAAAGCTAGCGGTTGGGAATTAAGTCTGAACTGGCACGACAAAGTAGCAGACTTCCGATATAATGTGGGATTGAACCTTTCCGCAGTGAAAAATAAAGCTGTTAAATTCTCCGGTGACGGTCCTATCCAAACTGGAGGTTTCAACAGCGACCAAATTATCCGTAATGAAGACGGTGGCTTGATTTCACGCTTCTACGGCTACGTAGCCGATGGTATTTTCCAAAATTGGGATGAAGTTTATGCTCACACCAACGAAAATGGCAAGCTGGTACAATCCAATGCCCAACCCGGTGACATTCGCTTTAAGGATTTGAATCATGACGGAGTTCTAGATGAAAATGATAAAACATGGATCGGTAACCCATATCCCGATTTGATGGTAGGTTTGAACTTGGGTTTCAGCTATAAAAACATCGATTTCACAGCCAACTTCTATGGTACATTCGGTAATGATATTTTCAATAAGACCAAAGGTTTATACTCCGGCGTAAGTGGGCAAAACGTTTGGGCAGGTACATTGCAGAAAGCATGGCATGGCGAAGGAACCAGCAACGATATTCCTCGTCTGTCCTACAATGATTTGAATCAGAATTACACACGCGTTTCAAGTTTCTTTGTAGAAGACGGCTCTTATATGCGTTGCAAACTATTACAAGTGGGTTACACACTCCCCAAGAAGTGGTTGAACGGAACCGAATTGCGTCTCTCATTGTCGGCTCAAAATCCTTTCACTATCACCAGCTACTCAGGTATGGATCCTGAACGTCCACAGATTGGTAAAGATGGCAGTGTAATTGAAACCGGTATTGACGGCATCGCTTATCCTAACCCACGTACTTTCTTATTTGGAATTGATTTAAAATTTTAACCCTCAAGGTATAAACCATGAAAAAGATATTAACAATATTAACAATGATTGCCTCGCTGACATTCACTTCTTGTGAGGATTTCCTAACAGAGGAAGTGCGCGGGCAACAAAATTTGGATACTTATTTCCAAAGTGCAGAAGAAGCCGAAGCATTTATTACTGGTTGTTACCAGGCCATTACTTTTGGCGGATGGTGGAATATCAACACAGTATGGTTGCTTTCCGAGATGTGTAGTGATGACGGTTGGATGGGCAATACCAGCCAAAGTCAAAGTGACTATATTTCTTTGGCCCACTATCAAGGTACCGGACAAAGCAATGGTGCCATCTCCAACTTTTGGCAGTATCGATACAAAGGCATTCTACGTTGCAATATCGCAGTGGAACGCATTTCACAAGCTGATTTCTCAGATGAAGAAATGAAGAACCGGCTTGTAGCCGAAGCACGTTTTCTCCGTGGATACTTCTATTTTGAACTTGTGAAGAATTTTGGTGGTGTGCCTCTCATTACAGGCTTCCTGTTGCCCGAAGAAATACAAGGTATTACCCGCGCTTCGGCCGAAGATGTATATAAGTTCATTGAAGATGATTTAAAAAGCCGCTGCTGATGTGTTGCCACAACGTAGTCAATATGCTGCTACAGATATGGGACGCGCTACCCGTGGAGCTGCATTAGGCCTATTGGGAAAGGTTTACCTCTACCAAAGCAAATGGCAAGAGGCACATGATGTATTGAAAACAGTCATCGACGAAGGTGAATATAAATTACTCGACAACTTCGGTGATGTATGGGATGTTGACCATAACAATAGCGAAGAAAGTCTGTTTGAAGTACAATATATGTATGATGGAACTTATGCATTGGGTGGTTCTTTGACTGTTATTACCGGTGCCCGTAGTGGTCCCGGCGACGGATGGTCTTGGGGACAGCCAACCGCTAACCTCGAACAAGCCTACATCGATGCAGGAGATACAGAACGTTTACGTTGGACTATCATTAAAAACCGGTTGTACAGAAATTGCCGGAGAGAATAACTTCGACAAGTTCGTTGAAAACAACACAAAAATCGCCAATTATAAAGATTATATCGAAAAGTACGGTTGGGATCCCGAATGTTATATTATAGATCCGTCACAACATAAATCAGCACGTATTGTCCGGAAGTATTTTGTACCTATTGAAAAACGTCCGGAAGTATACAATATCGACAAAATTCCATTAGATCATCGTATCTTACGCTATGCAGATGTATTGTTGATGTATGCTGAAGCCTGCAACGAATTGGGCGAAGATGGTACAGCACGTACCTACCTTAATGAGGTACGGAATCGTGTAAAATTACCTGCTGTCACATCCAGTGGGAACGAGCTTCGCAAAGCTATCCGGCTAGAACGTCGTTTGGAACTGGCATGGGAACAAAACAGAATCTATGATATCCGCCGTTGGACAGATGACAATGGCAAGAAAATGATTTGTAACCTGATGGGAGCAAACGGTACATTTGTAAAATACAATACAGATCCCGCTACCCGCGACATTTACGAATGGGAAAATCAAGGTGAGGCAAGTGATAAAGGAATCAGCTTCAACGAAAACCGGGATATGGTATTCCCGATACCTTTATATGAGATTACAATGTCTAATGGTTCTATCACCCAAAATCCGGGCTGGAATTAATCATTTTCCAAAAAGAACAGATTGTTACAGGAATTAAACATTCAATAGGTCTTTATATTCTGTCGCGGATAGTTTGCAATGGATTATCCGCGACTATTTTTTAATCCATCTAAAACAATGAAACTAAAATATATTTTTACTCTTCCACTGTTCTTTTCTACTGTAGCCTGCAGTGACGATTCTCCCCAAACACCGGATACATCGGGGCAACCGGACAGCAGCATAAACGTAGAAAAAACAGTAACCATAGATGCCGGACAATCTTTTCAGACTCTGACAGGATTTGGCGCATCAGATTGTTGGGCACCTGCCTTCGTAGGAAAAAGCTGGATAACGAATCGTGACAAAATCAGTGAACTGCTATTCTCTTCTGAAATACAATCAGGACAACCTAAAGGTATAGGACTCTCCATGTGGCGTGTGAATCTAGGTGGTGGCAGTGCAGAACAAGGTGAAGCAAGTGGAATAGAAGACAAATCACGCAGAGCAGAATCTTATCTGACTGATGACTTAACATTAGACTGGACACGCTGTAAAGGGCAGCGCTACTTCTTGCAGCGCGCCAAAGAGTTTGGTTGTCAGAGTATAGTACTTTTCAGCAATACCCCTCCTGTACAATATACCTCCAACGGAAAAGGATTCTCCAATAGCGGAGGAGTTTCTAATTTGAAGGATGAATGTTATACGGACTTTGCCAGATACATGTCAGATGTAGCAAAATACTATGTAAACGAAGGATATCCAGTGACACATATCTCACCAGTTAACGAACCCCAATATAATTGGGACAGCGGCCAGGAAGGCAGCGGATGGACTAATGATGAAGTAGCCAGACTTATACGTGAATTGGATACCGCCATCACTTCTGCCGGTCTTTCTATTGATATTCTTCCAGGGGAATCTGGAGATTATGAATATCTCTACAAATTTAAGAATGATGCCGCCCATAGTAACGTACTTTCAGCATTTTTCACACCTGGAACTTCCACCTATATAGGCAACCTGACTCATGTAAAGAAACTTATCTGCGGCCACAGCTACTGGACAGATGGCACATGGGATGGTATGCGTAATGTCCGGAAACAACTGGCCCAAGCAGCCCAACAATATGATGTAGAAATATGGCAAAGTGAGTGGAGTATGTTAGGCGACGGATACAGCTCTTCCGAGTTTATAGGCTATGACCAAGCAACCGAAATGGACATTGCACTTTATATGTCAAAAGTAATACACAATGACCTAACTATAGCAGGAGTTTCCTCCTGGAGTTACTGGACCTCAATGGATATCCCCCGCTGGGGACACAAAAACCGCTTCTTACTGATTTCACTGGAACCCTCCGATGGAGTTTATGGGGATATAGAGAAAGAAGGCACTTATAAAGCTACTCCCACACTTTGGGTATTAGGTAACTACAGCCTATTCATCCGACCGGGTTATCGCCGTATCATGCTTAACATGAATGAATCATCCAGTTTCTTCGGGTCAGCATGGATTTCACCGAAAAAAGATAAAATTGTTGCTGTTTATACCAATCTATCAGAAAAAGGAGTCCGGCTAAACGAAATTCATAAAGAATGGGTAAGTGAAATAAGCTCCATCACTACTTATACAACAACAAATAACAAAAATTTGCAAGAGGTACACGTCACGGCAGACCAACAAGTAATTGTGCCTTCGGAAAGTGTTACAACTGTCATTTATAATCTGAAATAATCCCTCAACTTTATGAAATACAAAGCATTATTATTCTCTTTATTTGCAACAGCAAACCTGTTTGCTCAACATCCTGCCATTCACTTTGAAATAGAAACAGACCAACCCTGTCAAACCATGGACTATTTCGGAGCATCAGACTGTTGGAGCATGCAATTTATCGGCTTATGGCCGCAAGAAAAACAAAACCAAGTAGCCGACTGGCTGTTCAGTACGGAAAACCATGAAAACGGACAACCTAAAAGGAATCGGCTTGTCTTTATGGCGTTTCAATGTAGGAGCCGGAAGTGCGGAACAAGGAGAAGCCAGCCAGATAGCCTCTCCCTGGATGCGCACCGAATGTTTCCTTCAGGCAGATGGTAACTATAATTGGAATAAACAACAAGGGCAGCGCAACTTCCTGCGTCTGGCAAAAGAACGGGGTGTAAACAAATTTTTTGGCATTTCTTAATTCACCTCCCGTATATTTCACACAAAACGGTCTTGCCACCAACACAGGCCGTGGAGGAACCTTAAACTTAAAGGAAGAGCATTATAAGAATTTTGCCCGTTTTCTTGCCAATGTCATAAAAGGGGTGGAGAAACACGATGGAATCAAGTTCAATTACCTCTGTCCATTCAATGAACCCGATGGGCATTGGAACTGGATTGGCCCCAAACAAGAAGGTACACCGGCTACCAACCGCGAAATAGCCCGTGCCATACGCCTCATCAGTAAAGAGTTCGTAAATAACCAAATTGACACACAGATTCTAGTCAATGAGTCCTCTGACTATCGTTGTATGTTCGATACTCACATGACTAATTGGGAACGGGGGTATCAAATCCAGTCTTTCTTTAATCCGGACAGTACAGCCACCTATCTGGGTGATACTCCCAATGTTCCCCGGCTGATGGTAGGGCATAGTTATTGGACTAATACTCCTCTGAATAATTTACACGATATCCGTTGTCAATTAAAAGATACTTTAGACAAGTATAAGGTGGATTTCTGGCAGACAGAAACCTGTATCATGGGCAATGACGAAGAAATCGGCGGAGGCGGAGGATATGACTTCACCATGAAGACAGCATTATATGTAGCACGGATCATTCATCATGACATTGTATATGCAGGTGCTCGCAGTTGGCAATGGTGGCGATCTATCGGTGGAGATTATAAAGACGGATTAATCCGTGAGTATAGTGATCCGACTTTTCTGAATGGTGAGGTGAAAGACTCCAAATTAATGTGGGCTTTGGGAAACTACAGTAGATTTATACGCCCGGGAGCTGTTCGGAAAGCAATTATAGCCAAAGACAACCAAGGGAAAATCATTCCTGAAGGCGATACGGATGTAACCGGACTAATGTGTTCAGCATACCAAAATACAGACGGAAAGGAGGTTTTCGTTATGATTAATTATGCAGCGGAAGATAAAGAGTTTACTTTCTATCAGCGTAACGGAATTATAAAAAACTGGACAATCTATCGTACTTCGGATAAAGATGGAGAGAATCTTCTACCGGTAGGAAGCATCAAAAACCATGAAAAAGTTGTGATCCCGGCACGTTCCATTATTACGTTGGTCACTCAATAATACTCCAATATAAAAGAAATAAGGTTGGCTCTTTGTGAAGAGTTCAGCCTTATTCTCTTCTTAAAAAATACATTTCGGTTCTCAATCCTTCCTTTTTTATACTGCTTTCCCTCACCTGCAAACAAGTAGGAATAATGATTTGCCTGATTTTTTTATCTCCCTTAATCTTATCAATCAACATCTGACATGCGGCTTCCCCATCTTATAAGTCTGATGCGAGACGGCCGAAAGGCGAGGCACTACATAATTGGCATGTTGCTCATCTGTATACCCAATAAGCGCTATATCCTGAGGAATACGAAGATTATGATTTCTAATCACTTCCATAGCGGCAAATGCCAATGTATCATTCATGGCAAGAATTGCATCGGGAGGCTCCGGAAGCGATAATAAAATTTCTGTAGCTATTTTCCCTTCTTCAAAATCAATTTTCCGACACACAACCAAATCTTTCTCAATAGGTATCTTATTTTCCCTTAACGCTTCAAGGTAACCATGTTTTCTCTTTCTTACTATATCCAGATGGTTTGCACCACCGATAAAAGCAATCCGTTTGCTTCCATGATCCAACAAGTGCTGTGTCGCCATCTGAGCAGAATATACTCCATCAGCCACTACCGTAGAAAAACGGTCAGGCATGCAAACACGATCAAATAGAACAAGCGGCATATTCATATCATCCAAACTCAGCCAATGGTCATAATCTGTTGTTTCCTGAGACAAACACCCTATCACACCTTCTACATGCATATTGACCAGATTCTCAATATTTCTTTTCTCGTGCTCGTATGACTCATGGGAGGTCGTGATAATGACAAAATAACCGTTTGCTATGGCTGTATCTTCTATGCCACTCAAGATAGATGCAAAGAAGTGAGTGACAATATCAGGTACAATTACTCCAATGGTACGGGGAGTATTTTTCCGGAGACTCATAGCAAAAGGATTGGGGTGATAATTCATCTCTTTTGCCAATTTTTGAGCTTTAATACAAAGTTCCCGACTGATTTCGGGACTATTTTTCAAGGCACGGGATACTGTAGGTATGGATACACCTAATATCTGTGCCAAATCTTTCAATGAAGTACGTCTCGATTCTGCCATATCAATGCTGTAAACGGTGATTCACCTACAAAGAAAGCATATTCTCACCAATATACATACAAAGAGTGCATTTTTTTAGTGATAAGATTAGTGGTAAATACTGCGATATGCACCCACTATTCACCACTAGCCACTTATCACTAATAAATCGCTTCCCGCATCCGGTCTTCGAATGCAGCTAAAGCAGCTTTGGCGCCTTCCCCCATTGCTATAACTATCTGTTTATAGGAAACATCCGTTACATCTCCGGCAGCATAGATACCTTTTACAGAGGTCCGGCCATTTTTATCAGTCAGAATTTCACCCATGCGGTTCGTTTCCAGCAATTCTTTAAACAAAGTGCTATTGGCAGTCAAACCTATTTGGACAAAAATACCATCCAAGGCAAAGATCTCTTCTTTTTCGGATGAACGGTCTTTCTTTATAAGCCCCACCACTTTATCACCGTTTCCTAACACCTCTACCGTTTGAGTATTAGTAATAATATCCACATTGGGCAGGCTTTTAGCTTTCTCCTGCAAAACAGTATCCGCTTTCAAAGTATCCATGAATTCGAATACAGTCACTTTGGAACAGACACCCGCCAAATCAATAGCAGCCTCAACCCCGGAGTTTCCACCACCTATGACTGCTACTTCCTTATCTTTTTATAAAATGGGTCCGTCACAATGAGGACAGAAAGCAACTCCATGACCGATGTATTTTTCTTCACCGGGAACATTCAATTTTCTCCAATTCGCCCCGGTAGCAATGATCAATACGGGAGCCTTATACGTTTCTCCACCCTTCACAGACAACACTTTCATGCCCTCTGCCACTTCCACCTTCTCTATCCGGCGATTTTCTAAAATATCAATATGATATTCCGCCAAATGTTTTTTCAGATCCTGGGCCAACTGTTTACCGGTAGTCTGAGGCACAGATATCAAGTTCTCAATCCCCATCGTTTCATTGACTTGTCCACCAATACGCTCGGCTATTATTGCTACTTTCAACCCTTTACGAGCCGAGTAGATAGCAGCTGTCGCACCGGCAGGACCAGCACCGGCTACCAGTACATCATATTCTTTTGTCTCAACAGCTTCCAATTCCACCGAACCGTAACGGGCTTCCAGCTTCTCCAACAGATCCCCCATACTGCTACGCCCCACATGAATCTGTTCACCATCAGCAAATACAGTAGGAACGGCCTGTACTTTCATCCGTTCTACTTCTTCTTCATTTATAGATCCATCTACTGCCTCATGGCGTATCTGACCATTCAGAAGTACCATCATATTCAAAGCTTGAACCACATCGGGACAATTGGTACAGGTGAGAGACAAATAGGTGGTCAGATTAATGGGCCCCTGTAATGCATGGATACGCCGGGTGATAAACTCGTCCGGAAAATTCTTTCCTTTGCCGTCAGCATTCAGAACAGCCATCAGCAAAGAAGTAAATTCATGACCACCGGGTACGGCTCGGAAAGTAATACCCGTATCCTTTCCCCTTCTTTTAAAAGAATAAATTTCAAACCTTCGCTCTCTTGCAAACGACAGGAGAGTTTTTCGGAACAAGAAGCCACTTCTTCCAACAAATCCACCAACTCGGCACGACTTTCGTGCTGAGGGTGGACAAAGATGTCGAAAGTATAGTGCGCTCCAGTTGGGCAAATAGCCCTTTTAACTGTTCTTTTATTGCGCTATCCAACATATTTTTCCCAATTGCTTTAAATTTTACCTACGAGGTCAATGCTCGGTTTCAGGGTCTCGGCACCTTTTTTCCACTTTGCGGGACAAACCTCCCCATCATGAGTGGCTACAAACTGAGCAGCTTCTACCTTACGAAGTAGCTCATCAGCATTACGCCCGATGCTGTTGTCCTGAATTTCAGCTAATTTGATCTTACCCTCGGGATTCACTACAAAGGTACCACGATAAGCCATACCGTCTTCTTCAATCATCACACCAAATGCACGCGACAAAGCACCTGTAGGATCTGCCAACATCGGATAAGTGATTTTGCGAATACTTTCGGAAGCATCATGCCATGCTTTATGAACGAAATGTGAATCGGTGCTTACAGAATATACTTCCACTCCCATTTCCTTGAATCGGTCATACTTCTCTGCCATGTCTACCAACTTCAGTAGGGCATACGAAAGTAAAGTCAGCAGGATAGAAGAAGAAAATAGCCCATTTACCTTCGATATCCTTGTTAGTCACTGTTTTAAACTCTCCATTGTGAAATGCCTGAACTTTAAATTCAGGAACTTGTGAATTAATAATAGGTTCCATACACTTTCTATTTTTAAATATGAAATGAATTTTTAAATTGTAATTATTACATTTGCAAAGGTAACCGACTTCAGCACCTTCCACAATACCTAATTATTAGGATAATATAGAACAACAATCACCATAAATAGGTATTGGACAAACGATTTTTTTAAGTGAATTTTGCTGTAATTAAAAGGATGCTAAATGTTTTAACAACAATAGTTTTTGCCAGGGGAATTTATTAAACTGTGCTATGGCGAAAAACCATCATTGCTCGGGCACTGAATGGATATTCAAAAAAAATAAAAAAGCCTCCTGACTTCTGTCTGTCCTTTAAAACGTTTTATGTACTTTTTTTTTTTTTTTTGTACCGCTTTAAACAAAAAACAATCAATAAAAATGGACGATTCAATACCACGAACGTGCAATAGTATTAACTGATCCGACAGGGCAATCACTACTCTGAATGCCTCTGAACGGATATAAACGAACGAAAGGAGGCAATAAGATGAGAAAATATCTTTATTGTGAGAAATCGGTTTTGTGGAAAAGCCGCAGTGGATGCCCAACTGCTGGGTAAATGTAGAATGCCCTGATAAAAGCGATTTTGACTTTCTGACTAAAGATTTAAAAGTCCCGAAGCTTTTTTAGAGGACATTGCCGATGTAGATGAACGACCGCGTACCGACACCGAGGACAACTGGCTACTGACCATTATCCGAATCCCCCTTGCAACAACAAGGGAAGCATCCCTTATATCACTATCCCCATCGGCATCATCACAAACAATGAAATTATTGTCACCATGTGCTATCACTCCACTGAAATGATTCCTGATTTTATTGACCACACCCGACGTAAAGGAATCATTGTGCCTAATAAATTTGAATTGATATTACGGCTGATTTACTCTTCTGCAGTATGGTTCCTGAAATACCTGAAGCAAATAAACAATGATGTAGCTGCCGCAGAAAAAGAGTTGGAGAAGGAGCATCCGCAATGAGGACCTGCTCAGATTGATGAAGCTGCAAAAGACATTAGTCTATTTCAATACCTCGATACGTGGAAATGAGGTGATGGTAGGTAAATTGCAAAGTATCTTCCAGGAAAAGGATTACCAAAACCGCGATTTGGTAGAAGATGTAGTCATTGAATTGAAACAAGCATATAACACGGTAAATATCTACAGTGATATCTTAACCGGCACAATGGACGCTTTCGCTTCCATCATATCCAACAATGTGAACACCATCATGAAACGCATGACCAGTATCTCCATCATATTGATGGTACCTACATTGATAGCCAGCTTTTATGGAATGAATGTAGATGTACATGTAGATGAGTTACCGCATGCTTTTTTAGTTTTATTATTTTGGCATCCATCACATTGTCTGCGTTGGCTTTTGTTATTTTCAGAAAGATAAAGTGGTTCTAAAAAAATCCTGTAACAATATCATATGACCTGTCATTCACGACAACAGGTCATATGATAAAATTCTTTTCGCCCCCTAATCTTATGACAAAGAGATTCAATTTACTCTTGATTTCTTTCTCCAAATACGTTTTATCCATAAATAGTATCCTGTTAATGGCAAGGTGGCTCCTATCAAAGCTGCTATAAACGTCAGTAAACGGGTAAGCATACCGCCCCAACTACCAACATGTACAGAATAGATCCATCCGCGAATCTTTCCAGCCTTCTCAGCATCTTTATATAAAACTACCTTATCAATCTTACCACTATGAGGATTGAATTTATAACGATCGGAAGCACGTTGATTACCGAAGGTATTGAAAGAGACATTTGCTGCCCCATCTGATAAGGTTATCTGCTTGTAGCCGGGATTATTCAGGGCTAATTGTTCATAAACTTGTTGCCAACAAACATAGGACGAAGAATGAGAAACATTCTTTCCGGATTGGTCGCCGCCTTTCCCCCCACGCCGGGTCACCCCACCATGAGCACCTCCCTGCTGTACTTCCACGCCAAACACTTTATAGAAACCTGTCCGATACCATCCAAAAGACCATGTTAGCCCGGTAAGGGCCATAGCCAACAAAAAAAACAGCGCATACATACCACCTGCAACATGCAGGTCATACCAAAATCTTCTAAAGCCCCTGCCGACAGATATTCTTAAACTATTTTTCAAGGCTTTTCGTGTACGAGGCCACCAGATAACGATACCCGATATCAAAACCACGACAAACAACAGGGTGCTGACACCTACAATCATTTTTCCCCAGAAGGCTCCGCCATCCGCTTTCATACTGTCCAACAGCCAGCGATGCAGCCTGAACATAGTCACAAAAAATGCAGGACGTTCATATTTACCTTTAATCTCACCAGTATATTGATCCACATACACGGAAGCACGACGAGGCTTGGACAAATTCACCTGCCAAGCACGTTCCGGGTCAGAGAAAACACTGATTCCTGTCACAGACACACTGTCGGGCAACGTGAGTTCTACCTCTTCTAATAATCGATCAACAGGAAGTGGAACTGTCTCTACCTTTTTTACATAATAGAGTTCATGCCTAGCCAGTTCCATCACTTCATTTTCAAAAACCAGCATAGCTCCCGAGAAGCAAATCAAGGTAATGATTAACCCGAAAGGAACAGAAAGCCAAAGATGTATTTGGCGAAATATTTTCTTCATAAAATCTTCGATACGATTCATAAAAAGAGTCTGCATAAGCACATACTGCCCGCAGACTCCCATTATATTATTACAATACTCAGTTCTGAGGTTGCAGTTTACCGACGCCACTGATTTGTGTCGCTTCTATAGAAATACCCTTTGTCGCTACCGCACCAACCGGATCTATTTTATAAATAGACGGATATCCTTCTGTTGTAGTTACAGCCATATAGGCATATCCATTCTCCACATACGGAGTATTGCCAAAGCCAGAGATCAAATCGGCAGAAGGCAAGCCGGTTACATAAGTAAGTTTTCCGGTTTCTCCTTTATATATCGCTAACTGATTAGCTGTGAAACCAGTTTCAGTCAAGGGACGATCATACATCAACAACAAGAAATAATCTCCCGTAATATGCCAACAACGAATGAAAGATTTACCTCCGGTCTGCGCTTCGATACTATAATAATAATCAGGATCAAACTCTTCTGTTCCAGCCTTTATACGTACTACTCCGGCATCCAAGGTAGTCTGTTGCCGTTTATCAGCCATTGTTTTGGCATAACTAGGAGAAAATACATAAATATCACCATTATCTGCCGCCCAAATCGTTTGATAATACTGTGATTTAAAACGCCCGCAAGCATAACTGATCTTATCTGTTTCTATGATTTTTTTATTTGTCAGCGTTTCATCATCAAAAATAGCCACCCAGCATTTATTGGGATATTGCGTCCATTGCAATTCACCTTTTTTATAACTGCTGCTGTTGGAACCACCATCTTCTGTCTTTACCAAATCCTCATTGCCGGGAAGTATCCACTTTCCCCCGTCAGTAGCCGAACCATATTGACTTAACCCCATTGGAATAGCAGCGCTATACAGCTTATTATTTTGTTCCAATATGCCGGCCAATGTTACATATTCTCCATTTCCCAAGAAGTTCTCGGACATATAAGCCTTATTTTGAGTATCATTCGTGGTAAATGTTTCAACAGATACGTCCAAATAAGAAAGCAAAAACATTTTTGGTAAATATCCATTCTCATCAGCATACGCAGTGGTCCGTCACCGGTAGACGAGGTCATGATATATTTATCATAAATACCGTAAGTAGTAAATCTCTTTATGGCAAACTCCCCCGAACGAGCCTTTACTTCATTATTTGAATCCATGATATAAGAACGGGTCGTACCTGCATTCCCTTGATTATAAGTCAGTGCATAAAGATATTGATTCTTGTAAAACACCCATTGAGTTGCGCCATCATTCACAAGACCATTATTCACTGTAGAAACAGTGCCTTTATCCAACGTTTCAGAAGTAAGCAGCACATTCGTTGTATTTCCAGACGCTGTGACCGACGATGCAATAACATACTCACCTTTAGCCTCGGTACCCGAACCGTAGTCCGGCTCATTATCCGTACATGCGCTCAACGCCATTCCTGCCATGGCAGTAGCAATAAATCCGTTCAATAAGAAATCTTTCTTCATTTTTATTCTTCCTGTTAATTTAAAATTCAATTAATTATAAACTCCTTTTTTCTAATCCTTCAGCAGCTACTAGATAACTCCTAATTATACCGCTGACGCTCCAATTCTGTGCCAGCAACCAGCCATTCAGTGACAGTAATTCGTGGATCAGTGGCAGTGATCGACTAATCAGCATCACTGATTAATAGACAAAGCAGGCTGAAGGGGAGGCATGTTCTTATAAAAACCGTCACAAGTTCTTTTTTTTTAATCGCCGAAACAAACACGCAGCTTGCCATAAAAAGCCCGACCTGCCTTCTGAAGACTAAAATTATCATACAGCTTCTCGTCTGTGAAGTTACGACATTCCAATGATACGTTATACCGCCCTTTTTGCAAACTATAAGAAAGAGAGAGATTGTGTGAGAATTGATTCGGTACCACATAGTCCCCCTTATTCGAGCCTATTCGGGAAGAATAATAAGTAAAGCTATGCAGATATTGATTATCATAAGACACTGTCAACATATTGCCTTTCCTTCCTAAATCCCGCCAATAAAAAGTAACATCCGAATCAGCAAACATATAAGGCAGGTTCGGCATCCGTTCTTTATAAGCCAAATTTTCCGCACTGCTGGAAATAGATGTTTTCATATTGTCGCGTACATCCATTTTAGTAAAATTACCTCCTATACTCACCCAATTGCCAAAACCGTAACGAGCAGAAACAGTATATCCTTTCGTCAATACTTTACCGTAATTAATATATTTCGCAGCATATTTACCACCACTCAAATCCGCAATATTACGCTGAATATAATCTTTTGTATTCCGATAAATCACTCCACCTTCCATATATACAGAATGCCTGCCAAATGTTCTGTTATAGCTCAAATTAAAATTCAAATTGTCACTACTCTCCGGTTTTATACTGATATCTCCCATTTCCAAATCCTCATCTCCAAACATTTCTTCAATAGTAGGCAGACGATATGCTTTTTCATATGACAATTTCGCCTGCAAACCGGGTAGAATGAAATAAGTTCCCGCAGCTCCATATCCTATGGAATTCATGTTTCGGGTAGTACGGACATAATCATCTTGATTCGTAGTCGTAGCCATAGGACCTGCTACATACAAACTATAATATTTTCCAAACACTGAGAGGTTCCAATTATCAGACGGCATCAACCGATAGGATAATCCGGAGATATTCTTATGGGTTTCTTTAGCGATGGCATCCTCCGATTCCACCTTAGCCAATAAAGAAGTATTAGAACGGCGAAAAGTATTCAACACATGATTAAAGGTCAGCATATGTATTTTCGCCAGACGGTAATTAACGGTTAATGTTCCATTCCAATTGTTATTATCCGCCCGTGAATATTGATTGGATTGTTCACCGGGTGAGTTCATTAATTTCCTATCACCCAACCAATTGTACTTATATGAAGCTGTATCTATATTTGCCGTTGCATTTTTATTATAATTGGCAGTCAATGCCACATTCAGACCTTTGATGAATAAACCACGTTTACTATATTCCAATGACGGCATCAACGAATGTCCTTTACGATGCTTTTCCCCATAGACTATTTCCTGACGTACTCCGGTCTGTATCTCCTTATACATGTGTGAATAAGTAAAGCCCAACATCAATCTGTCTGCCCATTTCTTATTCACAATGCCAATCTTACCTATAACCGCCTCATTATGATAGGTATCATTAAAGCGCTTGACACGTACCCTTTTATCTTTATCAATTCTTCCGGTTTCAAAGTCCTCTACCGGTGCATCCACATGATAATCATTATCCGAATAGTTTTGGAAAGCATTTATTTCATAAGTAAAGCCATTTTTGAAAGTTTGTCCGAAATTCACATACGATTTATGCGTATTGAACGACCCGTATGAATAGGAGCCATCCAAAAACCAATTACGTCTCTTCTTATTGGTTACAATATTGATAACACCACCTATAGCATCCGTGCCAAATCCTACAGGAACCACCCCTTTATACACTTCAATCCTATCTGCAAAATTCACAGGAATATTATTCAAGCCAAAAGAGCTCCCTACTCCCTCCTGAGGTACACCGTCAATAAATATCTTCACATGTTTGCCACTGAAACCATCCAGCATCAACTGCATATCCGAACCTACCCCACCCGACTCACGGAGTTTCATGCCCGGAGCCTTGGTCAAGGCATCACTCAGATTTTTGGTAGAATTCTGGAACTCTTTTGTATCTACAGCTATCGCATTGAATGCGGAACGTTTCACACGGGAAACCCCGTTAGACACCACTACCACTTCACCCAACTCAGTCACTGACGGGTCAATCATTACATTCATCTTAATCCTTTCTCCATGAACTAAAGTTATGGGCTTTTCTATAGTCTCATATCCTATAGCCGAAACAACCAGCGTGTATTTCCCTGCCGGTGCATGAAGATGATAGATACCTTCTTCATTCGTTGTACAGCCATAAGTTGTACCCTTCAAATATACGGTCGCAAAATCTACGACTTCCTGTTTTTCTTTGGATATCACTTTACCGGATACCATTGTCTTAGGTTGTGCAAAGATAGATATCGCTCCGATTATAAAAAAAAGAGAGCCTAAACTGATCCTTTGTAACTGTCTTTTTACCATGAATACCTATAATTCTAAATTCTTAATTTTTGAGAATGCAAAGGTCCGTAAAAAGAAAAGAGGAAACAATCACCTGATATAGGTAATCTTTTCCCCCATTTTACGGAATATATATACTATACAATAACTTTTTATAGGTATTTATGCCACAAAATAGTCCTTTTAAATTTGGCATAATGCCATGAATCCACTACATTTGTTCCATATCACAAATATTAGAATTATGCAAGATATAACAAACGGACGTTGCGGTTGGTGCGGAACAGACGAATTGTATGTAAAATACCATGACCAGGAGTGGGGAAAGTTAGTTACCGATGACAAGACGCTGTTTGAGTTTCTTGTATTGGAAAGTGCCCAAGCAGGACTAAGCTGGATAACGATTCTTAGAAAAAAGAGAGGGGTATCGTAAAGCTTTCTATAATTTTGATGCCGAGCTGGTAGCACAAATGACCGATGAAGACGTTGAGCGGCTAATGCAATTTGAAGGAATTGTAAAAAACCGTCTGAAAATCAAATCGACAATCACGAATGCGAAACTATTCCTTGCCGTACAAAAGGAATTCGGCAGTTTTTATAATTATACCCTGTCATTCTTTCCCGACAAAAAGCCGATTGTCAATACCTTTCGTTCATTGAGCGAGATTCCGGTATCTTCTCCCCGAATCCGATGCCATGAGTAAAGATATGAAAAAACGTGGATTCAAGTTCTTCGGAACTACGATTTGCTATGCCCATTTGCAAGCTTCAGGGTTTATCAACGATCATTTGACAGACTGTATTTGCCGGAAAGTTCCACAATAGAGTTTTTTTAAAATCTGCTGCCACTGCTACCACCTTTTATCGGAAACGCTGATGGATAAAGAGATTTAGGGGTGGTGGCAGCACCTTGTTTTATGTGTTGAAAAAGGATGTTGCCATCACTTTCTCATACTTCTCCATCTAAAACTTACAACTGATCCCAAGTTTTCAAACTGACCCGAAAATCCGCTGACCCTGAAATTCTTCATGTTCAGACTGGCTAGGCTATACGCTTAAAAGAAAGCTTACCAACCAGGAAAA
>VOFJ01001452.1_pt1 | contig 68350 bp, 90 predicted proteins | sample 5384081 | NCBI WGS metagenome assembly VOFJ01 (sample SAMN12384729, study PRJNA508395) | human gut metagenome | isolation source: healthy gut I | host: Homo sapiens | reverse complement strand
CTCGGCAGCCGCCCGTTCAGTTGGCATTGCTGATGGAAAATTGTTTTGATCGGATGGATTTTGCTTCAACTGAAGTACAAGGCAGGCACCAATGTTCCCACAGTGATCTTTATTATCGGAATAGGTGAATTGGTTTTATAAAGCTGGCCAGTTATTTACAGAAAACAGAACAGGTGATTGCTTTTAGTACAATAACCAATGATAGTTTTTTGATATCGATTCGTACCCTTATTTACGTTTGTTTTTATTGTGCAATTATCCATTGTTTGACACAACTATCATTTTAAACGTAAGTGAAATTATGGGCGTGATATATCTTTTTTTGAAATCAGGCGACTTTTGAACAGGTGTTAATATTACTCGAAATTATGTTTTATGTGGCAGTTGGTCGAGGACCAACAGGAGGATGCTGGAGGATTTTATAAGGCTCATCAGAGACAGAATTAATCCGGATTATGACCTTCCAGTATTTTTTACCTGAAGACAATGGAATTATGACTGACTTCTTTTGAGTCAGGCTGTTTTTTAAGCTTTATCAGGAGTAGATTTGAACTTGGTGCAAATCAAAGATTTAGCTGTTGATGGGGACTGGTTATGCAGGTACATCAGAAACACAGGTCTTGGAATAAAAATTACCGTAAGTGGAAGGGATGTGAAAATGGTGCTTTTCTGTTTTATTTGTTTGAAAAATTTTTAATAATCTCTTTTCACCCTTTTAAATGTGTGGGGTTATTAAAGACAAATTGATTTCCACGATCGACTGTTTTTTAATACTATGGTTTTGGAAGGATGAAGGAGATTTTGCAATGGGAGACTTTAGGGAAAGAACTGGAAGAAAGAGCTGGATTCAGGGCTGAATCTGGTTGTTGGAGCGGATGGATCGTATTGCAATATTGAGAGACGGATTATATGACCAGGTCTTAGGAACAGAGAAAACGATTTACTCTAAAAACTCACCACTGGAGCTGAAAACTCTGAGGGAGTGGCTGCAGGTGGCGCATTACTATGGCTGTCATGGGCAATTTCTGAAAGTGGAGGAGACACCCAGATGTTTTTGGGTATTGGGGAGGTTTGCAGGAATGGACAGGATTCTTTGAAAAGGTTGTATATGTTGTTTTGGAAAAAGACAGAAATTTTTGACGGGAGCTATACATTGATTACCAAATGAAGGGAGGTTGGAAGCAACATGGGTGTGAATGAATACCAATGACTGAGGACACAATTTTTAAATATCAGTCTTATCCTGAAAAAGACGGAGTAAAGCCACTTTGGAGTATCTGAGTGACCAAGTGAATGTTGAAAACAGACAGAACCAGATCCCGGACAACAGACCGTTGTGGGATGAAGAATATTGAGGTTTGTGAGGTTGATGCAGGAGCCACATCCAGTTGGAAGAATGGAATGTTTGGCTTTTCAATGGGGAATGAAGCTTTGGAGAGCATATCATGGTACAGATCTAACGTTGGTATGTAGGCTTGATGTCTTTTCCAGAATGAAAGATACAAATCTCTAATGCTTTCAAAGGAATAGGTGACAAGCACTTGTCACCCCAGGAAGTTTTCCACGTATCATATAGAAAAAAACTGCAAATGTACAGTTTGAGATGAAAGAGGCCACGGTAGAAGGTAAGAACAAGGGATCCCTTCGGGCATAAAATTTCAGGAAAAAGGTAAGCAAGGCTGATCTAATTGAATTAAATGAGAGTAAATTCAGGCTTGTGAAGAAAGCCTGAAAAATGGAATCTGTAAAATTTGCAGTAAATATTTAGTAATTAAAAAGATAAAAAATAATGTAAGATGATAAAAAAACAGAAATGATTGATCGGGGAATTTGTGGTTTCTACCCGATTTTATTTGAATTCATTTGATTTCACTCAATTCAACTTAAATAAAAGGACCCTTTTTTTAATCAAAATAAAAACCGGCGATTGCTGGACACAATCACCGGAAGATAACGTCCCCGTTACTCTTTGGACGGAAATAACGGGAGATGTTGGATTTCAAATACAAACTTATGAAAAAAAACAATTTTTGTTGTACATCAGCGGCAATTGCCCCCAAAAACATTGCGTGTTATGAAATTAACGCTGATTTTTGTGTTTGGTATTTTCTAATCAAAGTAAATGCCAGAGGTTTTTCACAGGATATCCGGGTTTCGCTCGATTGTCAGAATGAGCGACTGGGAGATGTCTTTAAGGAGCTGGAAAAGCAGACCAATTATTTTTTTCTTTTTCAATGTTAAAAGCATAGATACTGAAAAGAGAGTTTCCCTGTCTTTCAAAGAAGAAGAACTTGAACGTGCCTTGAAGAGAATTGTAGGCGATCGTTATCAGTATGAACTTTCTGGCAATCTGATCATTGTTACGGAAAGTAAATTGGGTACTCCCACAACTCCTCAGGCTCAGAAGAGGAAAATTACGGAACTGTCAAGGATAAAAAGGGAGAGCCTTTACCGGGAGTGAATGTATTGGTGAAAGGAACATCTGTTGGAGTCGCTACTGATATCAATGGTAAATTTATAATTGAGAGCCCCTGTGGTGAAGTCGCCTGTATTGGTTTTTCTCATTTGTGGGAATGTTGAATAAAGAGGTGACTGTAAGTTCGGATGCTCCGCTGAATGTGGTGCTGGAAGACGAAGAAAAGGTGTTGATGATGTTATTGTAACCGGTTACCGGAGTATCAGTAAGACTACCTTTTTACCGGTTCTTCAACTAAATTGCAGCAGGATGACATCAAACTGAAGGGGGTAATGGATGTCAGCCGTATGCTGGAAGGGGCTGTCGCTGGTGTGAGTATACAGAATGTGTCCGGAACTTTTGGTGCTGCCCCGAAAGTGCGTGTGCGTGGTGCTACCTCTTTGTCGGGTGAGAATAAGCCTTTGTGGGTGATTGACGGGATTGTACATGAAGACATTGTAAGTGTTAGTAATGATGATTTGACCAGTGGCGATCCTACGACCTTATTGGGATCGGCAGTGGCAGGTTTAAATGCCAATGATATTGAAAGTATTGATATCCTGAAAGATGCTGCTGCGACAGCGCTTTATGGAGCCCGGGCTATGAATGGGGTGGTGGTGGTAACTACCCGGCGGGGGCTGAAGGGCGCCCTGTTTTCCGCTATTCCGAAATTTTACCGTGCAACTTCGTCCTACTTATGCTGATTATGACATTATGAATTCCGGTGATCAGATGTCTGTATATGCTGAGCTTGAAAGAAAAGGGTTTTTGAATTCGACTTGGTGAATGCGTCGAATTCCGGAGTGTATGGAAAAAATGTATAAAATGATTAATTCCTTTGATCCGAAACCGGAAAGTTTCAGTTGGAAAATACCCGGGAAGCCAGGAATGCATTTTTGAGACACTATGCCAATGCCAATACTGACTGGTTTAAAATTTTATTCCGGAATTCGCTGCAACAGGAGCATTCCATCAGCATTTCAGGAGGTAGCCAGCGTAGCCGTTCATATGCTTCTCTGAGTTTTCTGAATGATGAGGGCTGGACTGTGGCTGATAAGGTGAGACGTTATACCGCAAATCTTCGCAATAATTATAAATTGGCTGAAAATTTGGATTTAGGCGTACAATTGATAGGGTCACTACGGGATCAGAAAGCTCCGGGATCTTTGTCCCGCCGGAGTAATACGGTGGAAGGCTCCTATGACCGGGATTTCGATATTAATCCATTTAGCTATGCTTTAAATACCAGCCGTGTGCTCACCTGTTTTGATGAGGCTGGAAATCCGAATTTTTTTACCCGGAATTATGCCCCTTTCAATATTATCAATGAATTGCAGAACAACTCCATCCATTTGAAAATGGTGGATGTAAAGGCACAATTGGAATTAGGTTGGGAAATCATTAAAGGACTCTCCCGCTATGAGTTTATGGGAGCTGTGCGTTATGTAAAATCCGACCGGGAACATATGATTACTGAAAATTCGAATATGGCAGAAGCCTACCGGGCTGATTATACTTCAACCATCCGTGCTAAAAATAAATTTTTATACAAAGATCCTGAACATCCGGAAGCAGAAGCCATATCTGTATTACCCTATGGTGGTTTTTATAACCGGTCCGAAGATCAGTTAACCAGTTATGATGTCCGCAACTCTTTTAAATACAATAAAAAATTCGGCTTGCACGATCTGAATATGATTGCGGGTGTGCAGGTGAAATATGCTGACCGCCAGAAGTTTTCAAATACCGGTTACGGTTATCAATACAATGAAGGGGGAAAGTCACTGTGGATTACAGGATTATGAAAAATGATGATCGAAAGTAATTTTTGATTATTATGGAATGGGAACTACCCGTGACCGTTTTGCTGCATTCTATTTTAATGCCGATTATGGTTTTGATTCCCGTTATATTTTTTTTCCGGAACAGTCCGGTATGACGGAACAAATGCTTTGGGAAGCAATCGTAGTGCCCGTTGGTTACCGACTTGGAATGTTAGTGCCAAATGGAATATCAGTAATGAACATTTCATGGAATCTACCGAATGGATCGATCAATTGTCGTTGCGTGGATCTTATGGCTTGACTGCTTCTATGAATTCTTCCGCTTCTGCTTCTGCTAAGTTTGTCAATGAAAATACCAAACGTCCTTATGGTAATGAGATCGAATCGGTAATTACTCTGGAAGCACTTGAAAACTCTGAATTAACGTGGGAAAAGGGACATGTGCTCAACTTGGGAATTGATATCGGTTTGTTTAACCGGCGTCTGGATGTAATCTTTGACTATTGGAGAAGAAATAGTTTCGATTTGATTGCCTCTTTGAAGAATTCAGCTATCGGAGGTACGCTTTATAAATATGCCAATTATGCCGATATGGAATCCCGGGGTTATGATTTGGCTATCGGTATTACCCCTATCCGTACAAAAAACTGGAATTGGAAATCAAACCTGACCTTGGGGTATACGACAACCAAAATTACAAACTCCAAGAACATGCCTTCTATTTATAATATGATCAATGCCAGTGGTGGGAACCGCGAAGGATATCCCGTGGGGAGCTTGTTTTCTATTCAGTATAAGGGATTGGAGCACGATACAGGCGTTCCTCTGTTTATCAATGAGAGCGGGTGATTGCTAATTCAGTTTATTTCCAGAGTACAAATCTGGATTATCTGAAGTATGAGGGACCGATTGATCCGGAGTATACCGGAGGATGGTCGAATACATTCCGTTGGAAAGATCTTTCATTGAATGTGTTCCTCACTTTCCAAGCCGGCAATAAAATCCGTCTGGCTCCGGCATTTAAGACCAGCTATAGCGAACTGGACGCAATGTCGAGTGTCTTTTTGACCGTTGGATGCAACCCGGGGATGAAAAATATACCAACGTGCCTTCTATTGTCGATGTGTTAACAGCTGACGGTTTTAAAAGTAAATACCCTTATAATTCTTATAACTACTCAACGGAACGGGTGGCTAAAGGTGACTTTATACGTCTGAAAACTATTTCGCTGACCTATAAAGTTCCTAAACATTATTTGCAGAGAACTAAAGTTCTGAGTGATGTGTCCCTAACTGTTGCCGGTTCTAATCTTTGGTTGATTTATGCAGATAAAAAGCTGAACGGACAGGATCCTGAGTTTTATAATACCGGAGGTGTGGCTCAGCCACTTTCCCGTCAGTTTACGATTGCCTTGAATATTGGTTTTTAAATGATATGATTATGAAGAAATACTTTAGAAATATAGCGGTTGGGGGATTGGTACTATTAACTGGTTGTAACAATTTCCTGGATGTGGTTCCCGATGACCGGACAGAGATCAATACTACCGAAAAGTTGGCAAAACTGGTAGCCGATGCTTATCCTAAAGCTTCCTATGCTGCCATGCTGAATTCCCGTGTAGATTTTTTGTGACTGATAAAGGTTCTGGTAAACAAGAAAATAATTCGAATACAGATCCTTTTTTCTGGCGGGATGTAGAGGATGAGACTCAGGATACTCCAACCTGGTTCTGGAGAAAGTTTTACTACAGTATCGCTGAAGTGAATCATGCCCTGAAAGCTGCAGAAGAAATTGGGGCTCCGAAAGAGCAGGAACCCTATATCGCTGAAGCAAAAATGATCCGTTCGTTTTCGCATTTTATGCTGGTATCTTTGTTTGCTAAGTTCTATGATAAAGATAGTGACAATAGTAGTCCCGGTGTTCCTTTATGTAACGGAACCGGAAACAGTGGCTTTGGCGAAATATGACCGTGAAACTGTAGCTAAAACTTACGAAAAAATTGAAAAAAGATCTGATTGAATCCATTGATAAATTGGGATCAGATGCGATTTATACCGTTCCCCGGTATCATTTTACCCGGGCTGCTGCCAATGCTTATGCTTCGCGTTTTATCTTTACAAAGGAGATTGGGGGAAAAGTAATTACTTATGCCAGTAAAGTGTTCCCTATGCCATCCGTATTTGTCGGCCAGGAAGGGGCGAAAAAATGTTTCGGATAGAGATAATGCAAATATTTATGCAAAAAATAATTTCCAGCCTTGGTTAACTACCTATGCTGTGGCGCCTGGTTCCAGTGATGTGAAAATAGCCTATACCAAGTCGGATAATACCTCTAACCTGTTGTTGACGGAAATGTCATCCCGGATGTCCCGCTATGCTAATACCTGGAGATATGGTTGTGTGAAATCGGATTTGGAACAGACGCTGACCAGTTCGGCTCTGAATGTGACAGGAGGTCAATGGGCTTATCGCAACTGGTATAGTGGGGATAACTATTATGTACCCAAATATTATGAATTGTTTATCAAGACAGATATTAACGCTTCCTCCGGGATAATTTATACGATCTTCCCGACTTTCCGGAACGAAGAGGTGTTACTGAACCGGGCGGAAGCTTATGTAATGCTGGGAGGATTATGAGAAGGCACTTGCAGATCTGAATATTTTCTGCCGGCAGAGGATCAAGAATTATAATGAAGAAAAAAGCATGTGATTACAGAACAGACTGTAGTTAAATTTTTATAATGCGGCTTTGTCAAACGAAGATCATTTTATGAAAAAATATAATGCTTATGGTTCTGCTTCCTGGAGCGATGTGAAAAAAGCATTGATTCTTTGTATACTCGATTTCCGTCGTAATGAATTTATGTGGGAAGGACTCCGTTGGTGGGATATGATGCGCTATCAGTTCCTATCACCCATACTACGAAAGAGGGCGACAGTAATACCCTTTATCCGGGTGATGACCGTTGGTTGTTGCAGTTGCCTGAAACTGCTGAACTGGCAGATGTACAGTTAAATCCCCGAAGTAATTTTCTGAGTAGACAATGGTAAATGAGAAAGATGTTATGAGAAAACTAAAATATTTTGCCGGCATAGCCGCAGCTCTGATGCTGTGGGGGTGTTCTGGAAGACAAATTTGTGCCCGACCAGTATTTGAATGGTTTGGGAGGCGATGAGTATGTTCTGAATGAAATCGACGAGTGGATTATCGATAATTATACGCGTCCTTACAATATGGAAGTGAAATATCGCTGGGATCAGTCGGAGCTTGACCTGAACCGGACATTGGTACCGATTAAAGAAGAATTGGTGGTTTCTGTTATGAAAGTGGTGCAGGAGATCTGGATTAAACCTTATGAACAATTGGCTGGAGCCAATTTCATCCGTTCCTATTCACCTAAAAAATATGTACTCGTGGGTAGTCCGAAATATAATCCGAATACCGGGACTATCACTTTGGGTGAAGCTGAAGGAGGAAGAAAAAGATTGTGCTGTACCGTCTGAATTGGTTCGATCTGAAAGACCGCGATTTGATTCAGCAGATCATGAAAAACCGTCCATCATGAATTTGGGCATACTTTGCACCAAACGATTTTGTACCCCGAAGAGTTTAAAAACATTACCCTGGGTGGATATACGACTTCCTGGAACAATATGAGTGAAGAGGAAGCCTTGAAACTGGGATATGTCAGCAGTTATGCCTGTGCCGGGCCTGATGAGGATTTCGTAGAAATGATCGCGCGGATTGCAGTATTTGGGCCGGAATGGTATGAGAAAAAAGTGGCCCAGGCTAAAGAATTGTATCTGAATGCGACTTCAGCTTTAGATTTCGCATATGATCCTTCCGAAGCTCTCCGGCAGAAGGAAACAATTGTGGTAAGCTATCTGAAAGATATCTGGGGAATCAATTTCTACGATCAGGATGGAGAAAAGGGATTGGTTACTCTGGTTCAGGAAGCAATCGACTATGTGACAAGTGATGATTATAAACAGTAAATTTTATCCCTATGAACAGATATCTTTTTTTTTCATTATAGTCCTGTTTATTGGTTGTGATAAAACAGAGGACAATATTTTTACCCAGACTCCTGACGAAAGGTTAAAAGCAACTGCCGATGAATACCGGGAAGCCTTATTTTCTGCACCTAACGGATGGTTTCTGGCTGTGGATACAAAAAGAAAGACGGAGCTTACCGGCTGTGGATGTCGTTTGAAGAGAATGAACGGGTAGGTATGCTTTCTGATATGGATGCAACTTTCAGCAAAGCCGGGGAGACTTCTGTTGTTCCCTGTATTTCTTCGTGGCGTTTGAAAGCTTTGCTAGCTCCTTCCTTGATATTCGATACCTATAGTTATTTACATATTTTGGCGGATCCTCAGGGGGCGAATAACGGAGGAAGTAATTCTGAGGGGTTGATTTCCGATTTTGAATTCCGGATCGTAGATACTGATAATGGAGGAATTAATCTGATTGGGAATTATAATGGTCGTCTGGCACGGATGGACCGGGCTACTCCCGAAGAGGCAGAGAAAGTTGTACAGGGAGGATTGAAAAAAGTGATTGAACATCATGATGAATTCCTGAATTCCAATAAATTTCCGACGGTTGAAGTCGATGGGAAAAAGATACCTGATGCGTCCGAATTTCAGGAAAACGGAGTTTGCTTATGTAGATGAAGAGGGGTATTGACAGAGCTTGCTGTCGGTTCCTATCTGGATTTTCAGGGAATAACCCAGGAAAATGCGCAAAGTAATGTTTATTTCTTTGAACCTGCAGAAATTAATGGTATGAAAGTGGATGGTATGAAATGGATAGGAAATAAATATCAGGTTGAAATTAATGATAAAACTTATGAATTGGTAGATAATCTGGTTCCCCCCTATCCATTGAATTTTTGGTTATAATCAGACCTTTTCCCAATTGTATATGAATCCTTCAGCTATGGTGGGTACTTTAACAGATCCTTTTATGAGTGAAGTGTATACTCCGGCTTATAATCGTTTGAATGGCAGGACACGTGCTATTCAGGAAATGTATTGTAAGTTTGTGATGAATGCGACTATCGGTAAGCCTGTTATGGAATTGGGTATCACATATTTAAATACTTCCACGCAGAAAAGTTTTACTGCAAAATGGCAATATCCCTATACTTTGAATGAGGATGGTACGATAACATTTACGGATCGCGAACAGACAGGGTCAACGAATGAATTTTACTACGAAATGTATATGAAAGAATTGCCGGATTTCTTTTGTAGTTTAGAATATTCACATTACGATACAGGTGAAAGCTGGGCAAATGTAGAGAAATCTAAAATCATTGCTCATACTTTTAAGATTGATTGGGCTGAAAACAAGACTCAGGGATTAACAGGGAATATCGGTGGTATGTTCCGGGCTGACCGGGAGGAAATGTATCTTGCCGGGCAGTTAAAGCAATAGTAAAATATTTATAAAATGACATGTTATGGAAAAATATAGATTTTTGTGGTCATTGCTACTGGTCAGTTTGTCAAGCATCCTGTTTTCTTGTTCAGATGATGATGAAGTGACCGGTCCGCTGACAATAAAGACCGGATTATTAAAAGAGATTGGTTATACAACGGCTGTTTGTGGAGGGGAGATCAGCGGGGGAAGTGGGATTGGTAATCGTGGAGTGTGTTGGTCAACTGATGTCCAACCGACTGTCAAAGACAAACATACCACTGATGGCAGCGGACGTGGTGAATTCCGGAGTGAGATAACCGGATTGACCGAAGGTGTACAGTATTATGTCCGGGCTTGGGTGGAAACAAGCGATGGTGTTAAATATGGGGGAAGAAAAAACTGTGTAACATTGGCTCATGGACGGCCTACGATGTTACTGATGGGGATAAATAATATAAAAAGGAGACCTCGGCAGAAGTACAGGCTCAGGTGTTTACGGACGGAGGGGTGGACATAACAGAAAGAGGTGTCGTTTATCGTTTGCAATCAGCTGGAACAGATGAACCTGCTTTGGAAAATGCGACGAAACTGAAGGTTGAAGGGAAAACAGGACTTTTGGAAGGTATCTTAAACGGATTGACCGATAATGAAACTTACATTTGCCGGGCATATGTCGTTTATGCAGAGGGACAATCTATACGAAAAGTGAGACCTTTACCACTGAAAAATACACAGCACCGAAAGCAGAGATAGAGGAGGTAAAAAGATATTACCAATACTGCATTTACAGTTACGGTGAATATAGCTTCCGGTACTCCTCTGCCTGTGCTGGAATATGGTGTAGTTTGGGGGATTAAGTCAGGACCGACGATCGAGAACAATAAGCTGAAACTGGGAGAAGGAGATGGACAGACTTCGACGACTGTCGGCGAGTTGCAGGAAGGTTCTGTATATTATGTACGGCCTTATGCCGTAAATAAAAACGGAATCACTTATGGTGAAGAAGAAGTAGTCGCAACTTTAAGTTATAAAGCGGCTATTACAACCCGGATGACTGCGTATGTTACTGCCCACCGGGCTTATGTCGGAGGTGAGATCCTGAATACAGGTGTTTTGAATGCAGCCGTAACAGAAGCCGGCGTTTGTTGGGGAATGGCTGAGCATCCGACAATTGCTGATAATAAATTGAAAGCAGAGGGTATTGGAAATGATCACACCGAATTCGATTCATTGATGCTTTTTCCTTTAAAACCGGAGACAAAGTATTATGTTCGTACGTATGTTATAAATGAATATGGAACTAATTATGGGGATGAGTACTCTTTTTACTACCCGTGAACCGGTGGCTGATTTTTTTCAAGGCAGAAGGCAGTAGTGGGGATAATCCTGTGTTTAACGGCTTAAATCTTACTTCCACCTATCCGGGAGGAATCGCTTCCGGAGATCAACAGGATGCTTATGAAAGATTGAGCAATATTCTGACTACTTATGGTAAACGCGTCCTGACGGCTTACCGGATTTATCTGGTCCCGGATAAAAAGCCAGCAACCTCGTTATATCTATACTACCATTCAATATCAGAATAGTGCCGGAAATGCATATGTGGGGATATGGCGGGATAAGATAGATTGGGATGCTGATTATGTATACACGGTATCTCATCATCAGAGTAACGGAAATAATGCGACGAATATTTTACAACAGTGCTGTGAAAAAAATGGACAGGAAGAAGATTTATTGCGGAGTGTGGATTATTTGAGCCAAAGTCCTTTTGTTATAGATTGGGATAATGAAAATTCTACTACAATAAACAGTGCTTTCTACATTATTCCGATTAAATATCCGGATAAGTTTAAACGTATGGGCGTATTCCGCTATACGAGCTTAACACCGGCTGAGGACTGGTGGTAAAAAAAAGCCCCGACCGGGGCTTTTTTAATCTTCTACGCTGGTAATACGTTTACTTTGGCGTTTCCGTTCTGTTTCATCGAGGATGATTTTACGTAAACGCATGGAATGAGGGGTTACCTCAACATATTCATCTTCCTGTATGTATTCCAATGCTTCTTCCAGACTGAATTTAATAGGGGGAGCTATGTTTACTTTGTCATCTGACCCACTGGCGCGCATATTGGTCAGTTTTTTAGATTTGCATACATTGATCACGATATCGTCCGGACGGGTACTTTCACCGGATCACCTGGCCGGCATACACTGTTTCGCCCGGTTCGATAAAGAATTTCCCTCTATCCTGCAATTTGTTGATAGCATAAGCAAAAGTATCTCCCGTTTCCATAGCGATCAACGAACCGTTGATCCGCATTTCGATATCTCCTTTTATAAGGTTCGAATCCTTTCAGACGGTGTGCAATGATGGCTTCTCCTGCCGAAGCCGTCAGCAAATTGCTACGCAAACCGATGATTCCGCGTGAAGGAATGTCGAAATCCAGGTGAACACGGTCGTCGCGGGTTTCCATATTGTTGAGGACTCCTTTTCGCTTCGTAACCATTTCGATGGCTTTCCCCGAAAATTCTTCCGGGATATCGATCGTCAGTTCTTCTATCGGTTCGCATTTCTGACCGTCGATTTCTTTAATGATTACCTTCGGCTGTCCCACCTGAAGCTCATAGCCTTCCCGCCGCATCGTTTCGATCAAAACACTCAAATGCAATACACCACGGCCGTAAACGATGAAATGAATCCGCGCTTAATCCCGGTTCTACCCGCAGGGCCAGGTTCTTTTCCAGCTCTCTGTCCAGCCGTTCCTTGATGTGGCGTGAAGTGACGTATTTACCGTCTTTCCCGAAAAACGGAGAGTTATTGATCGTAAACAACATAGACATCGTCGGTTCGTCGATAGCGATCGGGGTCAGGGCTTCCGGATTTTCAAAATCGGCGATAGTATCTCCGATCTCAAATCCTTCGATACCTACGATAGCACATATTTCTCCGGCCTCTACTTCCTCTACCTTTTGTTTTTCCAGTCCCTCGAACAACATCAAATCTTTGATCCGGCTTTTTGATCTGTGTCACCCCGTCTCGTTTGCAAAGGGTGACCGGCATACCGGATTTCAGTTTTCCCCGGGTCAGTTTACCGATAGCGATCCGCCCGATATAAGAGGAATATTCCAATGAAGTGATCATCATCTGAGGAGTTCCTTCGGTTGCTTCGGGTTCGGGGATATCTTCGGCATGATTGCGTCCAAAAAGGGCGGTAATATCTTCTGTTTTGTTTTTCCAGTCCGTCGACATCCAGCCTTGTTTGGCACTTCCGTAAATCGTTTTTAAAAATCCAGTTGTTCTTCACTGGCTCCCAGGGAGAACATCAGATCGAACCTCTTCCTGCACTTCGTCCGGTCGGCAGTTCGGCTTATCCACCTTATTTACCACCACGATAGCTTTCTTGCCTAATCCCAACGCTTTCTGCAATACAAAGCGGGTTTGGGGCATCGTGCCCTCGAAAGCATCCACCAGTAACAATACGCCGTCGGCCATGTTCAATACACGTTCCACCTCTCCGCCGAAATCCGAGTGGCCCGGAGTGTCTATAATGTTTATCTTATAGTCTTTATAATGAACAGAAACGTTTTTTGCCAGGATAGTAATTCCCCGTTCACGTTCTTGATCATTATTATCCAGAATTAAATCTCCACTTTGTTTTTCGTTTTCTCTGAATTGTTTGCCCTGCAAAAATCATTTTATCCACGAGGGTTGTTTTTCCGTGGTCGACGTGTGCAATAATGGCAATGTTTCTTAATTTCCGCATTTGTGTATCTATAATTTTAGGGGGACAAAAATACAATAAATTATTGACAATGAAAATAGTGGAGGTGAAAATGCGGATAAATCGTTGAAAACGTGGGAGAAGTTGTATACGGACCGGGCCTGATATGGTTATGTCAGGGGCGGTGGAAAAAAAAACACCGGCTCGGCGGCCGGTGTTTGATAGGCATTTATTTTTTACCGTATTGGCACTTCCCAGTACATCTGTCAGTTTGTGTTTATACAGTTCTCTCAGTGAGTCACGGGCCGGGCCCAGGTATTTCCGCGGGTCGAATTCGGCCGGTTTGGTAGCGAAAATTTCACGCACAGCAGCAGTCATCGCTAAACGGCCGTCGGAGTCGATGTTGATTTTACAAACAGCCGATTTAGCCGCTTCCCGTAACTGATCTTCCGGGATACCGATTGCGTCTTTTCAGGGCACCGCCGTATTTGTTGATGATAGCCACTTTGTCCTGAGGTACGGATGAAGATCCATGCAGTACGATAGGGAAACCCGGGATACGTTTTTCAATTTCCTTCAGAATATCGAAACGTAATGGAGGAGGAACCAATACGCCGTCGGCATTCCGTGTACATTGTTCCGGTTTGAACTTATTCGCTCCGTGGGAAGTTCCGATAGAGATAGCCAGTGAGTCTACCCCTGTCTTTTTAACGAAATCTTCTACTTCTTCAGGACGGGTATAAGTGTGGTGTTCGGCAGACACTTCGTCTTCTACGCCGGCCAGTACACCGAGTTCTCCTTCTACGGTTACATCGAACTGATGAGCATATTCCACCACTTTTTGGTCAGCGCTACGTTTTCATCATACGGAAGATGTGAGCCGTCGATCATGACTGAAGAAAAGCCCATGTCGATACAACTTTTGCAAAGCTCGAAGCTGTCACCGTGATCCAAATGTAAGGTAATCGGAAATATTTAAACCCAGCTCTTTAGCATATTCTACAGCCCCTTGAGCCATATAACGAAGCAGGGTCTGGTTGGCATATTTACGGGCACCACTGGAAACCTGAAGGATTACCGGTGATTTACATTCGACAGCTGCCTGGATAATGGCCTGCATCTGTTCCATGTTGTTAAAGTTAAAGGCTGCAATTGCATATTTCCCTGCCATTGCATTTTTAAACATTTCTCTGGTATTCACCAGTCCTAAATCTTTGTAGTTGACCATAACTTATATATTAAAAATTGTATTTTGCTTCAAATGTAGAAAATTATCCACAAAGTATCAATCGGGTATTGAAAAGTTTTAACAAATAATCGTCGTACACGATAGCGGAAAATTATGGGAACAGATTCCTGATTATGAAAAAAATTACGATTATCGGAGCCGGAAATATCGGCGGGGCTATCGCCCGGGGATTAGTAAGGGGAGGCGTGTTCAATGCTTCGGATATTACTTGTACGGATTTTGATGCAGGCGAATCTCGACCGTTTATTATCGGCAGATGCTTGTTTTAACGTATCACAGGATAATCCGACGGCTATTCAGGGAGCCGATTTAGTAGTTATCGCGGTAAAAACCCTGGCGCGTGGAGGCTGTGATCGACGAGATCCGGGGTGCACTCGATTATGAAAGACAATCGGTCGTTTCCGTCGCTGCCGGAATTCCTTTCGAGCGGTTATTGCGTTATTTTACGAAAGATGCAGTTACAAGGTATTTACCATGTAGTTAGTATGTATCAACTCCAATTCAATTCCAATTCTTCTCCAATTTAACATCAATTTTAATCGGTATTGAATTGAAAATATATTGAAATTTAAACTTTTTTTTATCATATTATTAACCTTGAAACTAAATATAAAACATCATGGCAAGGGTAATTTCTTCAAAGCTCAGGCATATTTCCGGACGCATAGGAAACCATATCTTTTAGGGACTTTATTTCAGTGTGCTACCTTTACACCAAAAGCAAAAGAAACGGCGGAAGTATACTTTGCTCTTTCTGAAGAATGGAAGAATACTTCTTTTTTCATATATACGCTTTCGCCGTAAATGCACGTGCCACATGTTTACCTTTAAAGGTACGTTTATGAGTGTAAATAAACTACCTTTAGAAATATATTCGACTGACAATTGGCAATATTTGGGAAAATTCCTTTCTCAGGGCAGAGGCCCTGATGAGTTCCCTATCTGTGCAATTTTCTCAGGATTATTTTGTTTTTAGATGACAATCTTCCAGTGATATGAAAACCAATTTTTCTTTTTGTCTTATCAACCTCCCATCGATATTTTTGAGACAGCCCGTTTGCCGGAATCAGATTTTATTCTGTATTATTCGTCATTACAAGTTTCTTCGGAATATATCTACGCGCTTTATGTTAATAAGAAAGATAATTTATTTTCTCATGCGGAAGGAGAGACTGAAATTCACGTATTCAATTGGGAAGGAGCACCTATAGCTAAAATCCCGGATCCCCGACAATATCATTTATTTTACTGTGGATGAAAAACATCGTTATATATACGGATTAAAAGGTAACGAGGAATTATACCGGTATAAATTTGAAATTTAAATCTATTTTTATCTCTGCAGAGTAACTATTTTTCAATTGGACTCACTTCCCTGGGGAAAGTAAACATTGCAGAAAAAAAGGTTGCAACAACCCTTATCCAGTACTGCTTTCTTTAGATTAGACCCCGATCATTATTTAACAACTTATAATGCATATAGTCGTTTTGCTTTATACGATAAAGACCTGAACCTGATTGATTCCTGTACTTACTATTCTCCAATCACCACCCAGACTACTCCGGAAAAAGTATTGGAAAACTACTATTTCTACTGTTCGGCTGTTCTCATTAAGCCGGATGGAACAAAATTCCTGAACTGTACGCATTGCGGTGCCATTCTGGAGTTTTTCAATATACAGCAAAAATAAGATCACACATTCGAATACAAGTTATATTTTATGAACCGACTTATGAAGCAGACGGGGTTCCTCTTTGGCGGGAAAGTATCAGAGGATGGAGGACAGTATATGCCACGGATAATTACATATATATAGCATTAAACGGAACAAAGGACATAGAGACCCGAATCGAAAAACTTTCTGTATTCGATTGGTGGGGATGCCCCATAAAACAATATGATTTAGGAGTTAATATTATGGATATTATAATCGATGAAAGTTCAAAGACAGGTTATGTCATTTATCGGGATGATGAGTATGAATATCATTTAGGGAATTTTGATTTATAGCCAACCTATTCAATCATAACTATGGTAAAGACATTTTTGTTATTTACTATTATGTAAGGCCATTCAGTAAATAGTATAAAATTAGCCAACTAATTCATAGTTAAATTATTGCGAATTAGCTGTTTTTTGTATCTTTAGGTATTCCCCCGCAAATAAGGTTTAATGGCCAAAACGGGGAAATCCCCAACTAAGATATGGCTAAGATACAAAAATATTTCAGAAATTCACCCTACTTTGGGTTTTACAGAATTTGATATTCTGGAAAAAATACCGCCCGATTCCGGGTTTTGTGCCGTCAGACCGGTTCGCCTGGACCGGTCCGTTAAGGCTTTCGTTGATTTCCGGTTCTTCTCCTGCTCAGAAAAACAAAATCTTTTGTTTTTCTTCACTGACCGGCGGAACTCCTCACTGCGTTCGTCAGACACCACCGGTCGGGCGTTCGGAAACCCTAACCGGATCCTCGTTCCTGCTCCAATGGTCTTCCGTCATAAAACCCTGCATCTCACGTTAACACGACCTGGCAAAGGAATAATTAGAAAAATTTTATAGAATAAAATACCGGCTCACCTCTATCGGATTATGGATAGTTGGGTTACTTTACCGGAAAATATTTTTTCGTTGAAATTTATGGTTTTCAGGTCCGTTTTAGCTTGCCAGCTAGTGATAACGTAAGTCGAAGGTGTTCGTGTTCGTGGACCATTGGAGCTCTTGTCGAGTGTCGTCTTGCTTCTTTTTTCTGAACGGCCGACCGGTGGTGTCTGACGAGCTTGCGAGGAGTTCCGCCGGTCAGTGAAAGAAAAAGCTAGATGACCGACAGAAGCGACCGCGTCCCCGAACACGAATACCGAAGACGAACAAGGACCGGAGTAATTCTACGTTCATTAGTGTAAATATGTATATAACTGCCAAATTTTATTCTAGATATTGCGTAATAGCCATAAGATAAGAAGAATAGCAATAAGTATTAAATTTAGAGCAAAAAAGACTTTTTTTGCTATTAAATCATTATTTAGGAGAAATAGATAAGCTCCGATTAACTCTTTTTGTATTTAAAGTGAAATCATTATCTGGCATATTTAGTATAACCAAATCGTGTATTTCCATTTTATTAATAAAATCTTGTACTTCCTTTTGTGTAGGGAATGAAGTTATGATTATAATTTTTCTTTTATCGGTTTTTGGGATTATTGACTTTAATTCTTTTTAACATTGGTCTTATACAAGCATCACAATAGGAAATTGGTATTTTGAAAAATAATTTATATTTAGAATTAATAAGAGTATCTAATGAATTTTCTTGTATATTATTTATATAAACTTTTTTTGGTACTCATATATATAACTTTTTAAAAGTTGCATAAGCTATTTCATTCTTTTCCCATGATTCATTATTTTGTTGCTTGTTGAATTGCTTTTTTATATATTCAAATTTTATTATAAGAATTATGTTTAATACTATTAGTAGTATAATAGTTGTTGTTTTCATTTTTTATAATTTGTATTTTCTGATAAAAAGAATATTCCAGGTCATTATAATTATCTATTGTGGCAAATAAATAGGTATCATTGGCATCGACACAAATGGAATAGAGAAGTTCCGGACAAGGGTAGATGTTTTTAATATTTCCTGACCAATCCATGACAATTAATTGTCCTGATAATTTCTGAGGCTGATTTTGCAATTGTATTCCGGTTTTATTTGCTCTTAAGATATAGCAATATTTGTTTGTACCACAAATGCTTAGATTATAAAAAGAGGCTTCTGGTGCCATCCCGGAAGCTACGGTAGATAATAAAGGTTTCTGGATTTTAGAAAAACAGTGTTCTTGTAAGAGTTTACCTTCATCATCGTACAACTGGATGAGATCAAAATAACGATAGGCTACTATGATTTTTTCTCTTTTGCGGGTGAACACAAATGGAGTTCAGGTAAGATTGATCTTCATATTTTTTATCGGGATATCGGAATTTGTGATTAAATTTTATCCATTTTTTTTCTTTTACTCCTACTATTATATATAAAGAAAAGATCCATAATTCATGTCAATGCTTCTCCCGACAAAAAGTAGAGTCGTTTAATATATTCAAATTATCGGTAAAATACAATTTAGTAGGTAAATATCGTCCTTTTATTTCTTTTTTTCAGGCTGAGGATTTTGTATGAATTTTGTCAGGTTGAAATATTTTTTCTTGAAGTAGATTAATGTCAAAAAATATGTGAATAATGGAGTCGTGGCAGTCGATAAAGTTAGTATTAAAAAAATTGGGGCATATTGAATTCTGAAAAAAGTTTACCCTTGTTGCCCACACTGAATTTAAAATTGAAAGCTGTGTCATAGACATGAATGAATTTTTCATCAGCATCTCCATAAGCGATCATAATTAATAAAGAATCCTTGGTAATACTGTAACCAAAGCTATTATTTGTAACTTGTTTCTCTCCGATCAAAGTTAATGATTTTGTAATATTTAAAGGAGTGATCGGTATTTCTTTTGCAAGAATGTAGAGAAAAACTATAACTAATAATGATATTATTATTCTCATTTTTCTATGTTTATTAAAACTATGCTATACTTACAAATATAGCATAGTTTATTGTTGATTATTTATTAAATAATTTGCAATCACCATCGTAGGTGGGAAATACCCAATGAGCTAAACAGTCTCCACAATATAAACAAGCTATTGCACCATGGGCGGGGAAAAAAGAGAGACGTTTCCTTGCTCACACTTTTTAAAATCATTACCTCCATCTCCCCCTTCGGTATCATTAGCAAATGCAATTTGTGATAATTGGAGGCTTCCAGTGGGTAATGAATTATAGGACGGAATAGTTAAATTTATAGTAATAATACTTAGAATTGTAACTGAAAGAAAAATTTTTTTGTATTTCATCATAATTAATTCTTTTTATTCAAAACTTTTACAATGTCCTGTTCCTGTTCGTAATCCGACACGGGCAGATTTACAGTTTCCGCACTACTTTTCTATAGGTAAATAAATATCTTTTTGGATTTCCTGTTTCTCCGGTAAAACAAGAAAATTCTTTTTAGACTTGGTCCACTTCCTTCTCCAGAACTTGCTATAGCCTCTAAATTATTTAGAACTATATTAAAGTTGCTGTTTGAAGAAGTTGTTATTGAAATATTAGTAATAGCAATACTAATAAAAAACAAATGAATATTAAATAATATTTTTTTTTTTTAGCTTTCATTTAGTTGTCGATTGATTTTAAATTTGTATATTCCAAATTCTTTTTTAGTATAAAAAATTTACTATTAATTTTTTTTTTCAGATTTAGCACCTCTCTTTCTTTTTTTAGAGGGAGTGTCGGGACGGAAGCTGATTTGATTTGGAAAAATGCTGTTCAGCTTTCCGTCCTTTTTCTCCTGGGTTAGACAATCAAGTTGACTTTCATGATAGCATAATCGAAAGGATTGTTAATTTTACCACGCGCGTGAAAATTTATTCGATTACATTACCACGTATCTTTAGGTTGATTTTGTGTCCGGCCACATTGCAGCGGACCTCTATGTTTTTAATAAACATACCGAGTGAATTCGGGCTGTATACGGTTTGGATCTCTCCTGATTCTCCCGGTTTGATGGGGCGTTTTTTCCATTTCACAGCAGTGCAGTCGCACGATGGCACTACATTGTAGATCAATAGCGGAGCTGTACCGGTGTTTGTAAAACGAAATACTGCTTTTTGTTCTGTCCCGTATTTGACTGAGCCTAACGATAGGGTATCCTTTTCAAAATGGATATTTGTGGGAGTGACGAACTGATCTTCACTACTGTAGCCGGGCTGGTGAAAAATAGACCATCCGGACAAGAGCAAAAGTATTATTACTGTGATGAAGAGCAAAATGTTGAATTTCTTCATTATATTGAATATTTATTTTTCAAAACAAATTTAAAGATGAATTCTTGTTTCATGAAAAAAGCAACATTCTATAATCTACCCAATTTATAAATTTAAGGTAATAATTTCACATTTCCCCTTTTCGTGCGACAGGGCATAAATCGCATCCGTTACCGGGTCGTAGCTGATGGACGAGCAACTATTCGATAGATGGTAGGTGCGGACGTGTGAGCCGTTCCAGTCGAATACCAGAATCACGCGGCCTTTGTCGACATCATTCCGGTATTGCCGGTAGGTACGTCCGGAATAGAGGGGCAAAAATGTAATCGTCGGAAGTGGTCAAGTCACAGAAACCGCACAGATTATGGTCGGTGTAGGCTACCGGATACCACATTTTCCGGCCTTTGGGACGTTGCAGCCGGATACTTACTCCGGGCCGGTTGAGGTGTACTTCGTTAACCCGGATCAGCTGGTCTTCCCGGATGTCACAGAGGTCCAGACAACCGTATTGCATATTGGCACAGGCGAGACGGGTCTGGGGCCGGTTAAGGGCCAGGCAATTGCTGGCGTAGAAAATACTTTTCAAGCTGTCGGATAAGGACGGCAGGGCGCATTCCGGATAAGCGACGCTGTAAATATCTTCGTTTTCCGCCGGGTTTGTGCTGCAATAACGGCCTGAGGTATAAATTCCGGTGGAAATAATCCGGTTGCCGGCCCGGACAGCTCCTAACGGCGTTTTACCGTGGGTCGTGAGGGAGGTGAACACAGGGCGGTAATCTGCTTCGGTGCGATGGTTGAGATCGATTTCAACCAAACGGCCGGTGCTGAAATCCAATGCCGAAACGATATTGCCGTTGAGGTGGAGGTTCAGGTAGCAGTGCCCTTCGCCTTCGCCGCTTCCCGCCGGTACTAAATGATGCAGGGTTCCGTTAAGGTGATTGTAAATGGCAAAGCGATAAGCGCTTTGGGGGGTTAGGATGACATACAAAGAATCTTTACGGACGATTTTGGTGGGATGGACGATCCCCAGGGCGTCGAGATTCAGGTTATCGGTTTGGGCGAATTGCAACGATCCCGCCCGGGTATGTAACAAAGGGGTAACTTCTTCTGTAAAAAAATCCGGCTCTGCCTGGCAGGCGGAAATAAATAAGGCGATAAAAAGGTAAGATAGCTTTTTCATATCGTATTACTCTCCTCTCATTAATCCGTGATGTTCTCCATCTATTCCATTTTTATCTATACCGACACATATATAACCGGCCTGGAGGCACAGGTCCTTTCTTTCGCCGTCAGGGCTTTCTTGTTCTGCCATCGCTTCGATATTGGCTAACGTCAGACTGGTTTTCGCTGACCGGTCCGAGAATACGATATTCAGGAATAAAACAGATAAAATAATTATCGTTCCTGTCAATAAGATTCTTTTTTTATGCATATTAATTTTTATTTAAATTTATAGAACAAATTTACAAAGGGAATTTTATCTTTGTAAAAGTTTCAACATTCTATAACGTACCGGACAAAACAAAAATGATGAAAGGGAATATCAGGATAGTTTTCTTTTTATGTATTGGTTTATTGATATGTGTGTTGATCGGTCAGGGAGGGTGGTTGTATAAAAACCCGGAAAATGGAGATAAATCGCTTCAGGCAGGAAGCCGGTGACCGACTGGGGGATTCGTTTAAGGAATTTTTGGATGAGGAATGGATGACACGTAAAAGTTCCTTTCAGCTACGGACTAAAAGAAGAAGATAAAAAGACATTTGTTTATGGGGATAGCTGTAGGGTTAGAGAAATTACTTTATCTTTTGTTGATCAGTTTCGGGAAATGGGCAGAGCTGTTTTTTACGATTATTTATATGAGCAACATAATTTTGATGTTTTTCAATTGGACTCTTTATATCGAAAGAATTTGGAAAAAGACAGGTATGAATGGATTGTCCGGCATCCTGTTGCGGGATTCGGTGGGGCAGGTTTTGGAAGTAACAGGCGTTTGCGAAGGAGAAATACGTACCGTTTCTGTTGAAGCCGGTTATCGTTGCCGGCACCGGATAGAAGCGGTTTTTCAATTGCCTTTGATCTTCCGTTCCATGATTTGGCATTTGGTGGGGGAGGGATGTTTTTCTTTGCTTTTATCGGGTGTTTGGTATGGTTATGGAAAGCGATTCGTCTGACATGGCAAAGCGCAAATGTGCAGACCATGGGGATAGCCCATTTGGAACATGAATTGAAGAAACCTTTAGCTGCAGTTACTTCGGCATTAGAAGGAATTGTGAACCGGAAGAACCGGGAATTGACGGCGATACAGGAAGAAAAACTGAAAATGGTGGAAGTGCGCATCCGCAAAATGGCAGAGAGATTACCGATACCATGTTGGTGACCTTGAAAAACAGCCGGTTGGAGGTGGAGCGGGTTTCGGTGGATATCGTTCAGGAAATCGGGATGGTGGCAGAGATGTTTAGAATATTGTATCCGTATGCGAGGTTGGAATTTCAGGTGGAAACAGGAGAAAGAGAAACCCTTGCTCGACCAGGTTTATTTTAATTATCTTGTGATCAATTTGGTCGATAATGCTATTAAATATGGTGGAGATGAACCTTGGGTGAAAGTTGTTTTTACCGGGAAAATTGGGATTGGGTACTGACGGTAACAGACCGGGGAATCGGGATGCCGGAAAGAGTGTTGAAACGGATATTCCGACAGTTTTACCGGGTGAAAGATAAAAAAGTAAAGAATAAAACCGGTTTTGGATTAGGACTGGCTTTTTGCTAAGAAAGTGGTGAATGCTTATGGAGGGGGAGATCCGGGTGGAAAGTGCTCCGGGAAAAGGCAGTCGGTTTGAAGTCCGGATAAAAAAGCAGAATAAAATGGCGATTATTAAAGTATTGTGTGCGGAAGATGATCGGTTGATGAGGTTGGAAATGAAGGAGAAAATGACAGCAAAAGGCTGGGAGGTAATTGAGGCGGTAGATGGGAAGGAAGCTTTGGTGAAGTACAAAAAAGTATCGGCCGGATATTGTCGTTTTGGATGTGAATATGCCGAAACGATCGGGACTCGAAGTATTGCAGTTGATTCGGGTAAACGATTTGCAGACACCTGTCGTGATCTATAGTTCGCTGGCAGAGGAGAAGGATTTGAAAATTGGCCTTTGTCAGGGAGCACAGGTCTATCTGGTAAAGAATTACAGTGTGGCTCTTCTATTAGAACAGGTGGAACGGTTGATTGGGAAAACTGCCTCTTCGGTGATCGGTTTGACGGATAACATCACTTATGATTTTGCTAAAGCTGAGTTGTGTATTGGGGAACAACGGCAGAAATTGACCATGCTCGAAAGTAAGGTATTTTGCCATACTGTGCAAGAATAAAAATAGGTTGTCGCCCAGGGAAGTCCTTTTACTGGCCGGTTGGAATAGTACGGCTTATAATTACGAATCACAGTTGAATAAAGTGATCCGGAAATTGAGAAAATTACTGATGAGGGAAAATCAGGTTAAAATTATACTGGATAAAGGTAATGGATATTGGCTGAAAACGGAGGAGGATATACATATTTGATTTGTCTATGAAAACCTTTTTTTTATTTGTCGCATTCCTGATTTTTTACTTCTTGTCATAACGGCAATACGAACGTATCTACAGGAAATAATACGATTATTTATGACTTTCCGGTCACGCAAATTGCCGAAAGTGAAAAAGATAGATCTGGAAATTATAGGGATAAACGATCTTATGGTTATAGATACCCTTTTTGTTTGCCTTTAAAGCGAGTGGTTATAATGATTTTTTTCGAAATATATTCGACTAATAACTGGCAATACTTGGGAAAATTCCTTTCTCAGGGCAGAGGCCCTGATGAGTTTCTATCTGTGCAATTTTCCCAGGATTATTTTTTTTTAAAGATGACAATCTGGTTCTATGGATCTCGGATGGGGCTTTACAAAAACGGGCATTATTAAACATTACCCAATCCCTCCGGATTGGCCGGACTGTATGTGATACCATTTTCCGGATTACTTCAGATTGTAGTTATTTTCAAGTAAACGACTCCATGGTGCTTTTACAAAAAATATGTCCCTGGTAATATCTGTCTTTCCGTGCAAAATCAACATACCGGCCAAACGATCCAGGAATATGAATTTTTGAAATCCTATATCCCGAAATCGATTCCTATGCCTTTATTGAGCATGGGAATAACCAGGCATCCGGAGAAAGATTTGTTTGCTGGCAATATGTTGTTTTTTAATCAAATAAATGTATTTTCCAGTGATATGAAAACCAATTTTTCTCTGTCTTATCAACCTCCCATCGATATTTTTGAGACAGCCCACTTGCCGGAATCAGATTTTATTCTGTATTATTCGTCATTACAAGTTTTTTTCGGAATATATCTACGCGCTTTATGTTAATAAGAAAGATGATTTATTTTCTCATGCGGAAGGAGAGACTGAAATTCACGTATTCAATTGGAAAGGAGCCCCTATAGCTAGAATCCGGATCCCCGACAATATCATCTATTTTACAGTGGATGAAAAGCATCATTATATATACGGATTAAAAGGTAACGAGGAATTATACCGGTATAAATTTGAATTATGAAAATAAAGTATCTAGTGATTATTTTCACTGTGTATACCCTCACCTCCTGCCACTTTTTCGGACAGGATGCAAGGATGACTTTAGCCTGGTATAATCGGGAAATGATACTTCCCTCCGGATTGCCATGCAAGATGATGGGAAAAAGATACAGTATGCAGGGCGACCGCACCAAAATTCCTCTAAAAAAGTTTATCATTGCAAAATGAATACCTCTAATTATTTTTCAGAAGTGACAGATCCTCGTGTAACAGGTCGTCGCTGTCTACATTTGTTGTCAGATATATTAATGATAGGTTTGTGTACTTATCTGACAGGCGGAACAGATTATGAAGATATGCGTCTGTTTGCTTTAGAGCGTGGAGAAATGTTGAATGATTTGCTTTCTCTACCAAACGGTGTACCATCAGAAGATACGTTTGAGCGTGTATTCCAGCGTATTGAACCATCAGAATTGGAACATTGTCTTCGCAGTTATGGTAAATCAATCCTGTCTGATTTATCAGAAAAGCAGATTGTTATAGATGGAAAGAAACAAGGTGGGACATCTCCGACTTCCACAGGAAATAAAGGTCTGTATATCCTGAATGCTTGGGTAAGCGAGAATAGGTTCTGTATCTCTCAAGGAAAGGTAGAAGACAAGTCTAATGAGATAACAGCCATCCCTGCTGTCTTGTCGGAGATTGACATTGAAGAGGCGATTGTCTCCATAGATGCCATGGGGACACAGCGAGAGATCGTTGACTTAATACTTGATAAGAAAGGCCATTATTTGTTGTCGGTAAAGGGCAATCAGAAATCTCTGTATGAAGATATTGAATGTGCATTTAAAGTAAACGGCGGCCTTGATAAAGATACGAGCGTAAATAAAAGATCATGGAAGGATAGAGGTCAGGAAGTGCTGCATTCTTCCTGCAAGGGAATATCTGCTTGCGGAAACTATTCGATCTTGGAGGGACTGGGCACGATTATAAAAAATAGAGTCAAGTCGGGAAATAAACGGGAAGACAACCTATGAAACCAGATATTATATCAGTGATGAGATCGGATTAAGCGCGTCTTACTTTCAAAAGCTGATAAGGGGACACTGAGCATTGAAAACCAACTTCATTGGCACCTGGATGTTACTTTTTAAAGAGGATAATTGCAGGGCAAGGAAAGGATACTCCTCGCAAAACTTGTCAGTGCTTAGAAAAGTAGCTTTACATATCGTATCAGAACAAAAAAGACAAACTGAGTCTAAAAAGAAGACTTTTTACAAAGCAGCCTTGGATATTAACTATTTAAGAAAATTATTGGGATACTAATCTGATTTTCTAAATCATAAAAAAAGAGGCCTCTTTATGGAAAGAGACCTCTTATAAGATCTCACGAATCATAGTCAAGAGACTTTGGTTTGCAAAATCTTCACGTAAAAAATCCAGTCGTTAAGGTTCTATTTTCATAGTTAAGACTTTTCTATCTGCAAGATTACCTTTATTCCCCAATTACACAACTTTTTTTTGAAATATTTTAATGATTTATGCCACAAAACATATTTTAATAGAAATTTTGGTGCGGTTGCCCTGTACAGTATGTACTTTTCAGACAAAAAATGGAAAATATTTACCTATATCGATACGATCGGATGTAGTACTTGCAATTTTCGTGCCTTGGATTGGAAACGCATTATACATGAAGCTGATAGCATTACTTCTAATGTCACTTTTATTTTCTATGCCCATTTGAAAAATTATGAGGAATTTGAGGTATATACCGGAATCAACCGGTTCAATTATCCTATTTTTTACGACTACGAAGGGAAGTGCGACAGGCAAAATCATTTACCCGATGATGTTTTTTTACCAAACCTTTCTTTTAGATGAAAATAATAAAGTTCAACTTATCGGTAAACCGATTCCCGATAGTAAACTATGGGAATTGTATAAAAAAATAATTACACAATAAAAAAGTGCCAAAAAAGATTTTAATCTTCCGGCACTTTTTTTAAAGAAACAGATTAATCTATTTCAGATCTTTATAGCTTATTGGTAAAAAAAATACTTCATATTCTTTATAGAGCTATCTGCTTTGCTTGGATTAAGTTTTTTAGAACTTTTTTCAAATTTTGCTCCAACTGGTAAAGGCGGTCAGGGTCGAATTTGGTCATTACTGGGTCATAATTACGTAATCTAAACGTGATCTCCAACGTATTACCTTGTTTATCTGTGACAATATCCAATTGAAGTGAACATGTAATTTTACTTTTTTCAGAATATCTATTTCTTCTTGAGTCAACGCTTCCTGAAATACACGAACCAGATCTTCAGTTTTAGTTGCAATAGTACCACCTAACCCTACATAATATGGTACAACCGTTCCATCGTCATAATACATGGTAGTAGTAGTATCCACATTATTAACATTGTAGACTCTTACTACCAATTTATTCTCGAATGCACAATAATAACTGGCATTTTTACCTTTTACAATAGCTCCGGGTACATAAAGTGTCTGGGCAAAAAAAGATCGGTTATGCCCAATAAAAATACGAATATTAACATTTTTTGTTTTCATGGCTTTCATTTTTTAGCTTCACAATCCTTTGCCAGATTTTTATTTGTATTCATATTCCTGGCAGAAGGGGATTCTTTGAAATCTTTATAAAAAATCTACTTTTTTTGAAGTCATCAATCACCATTTGATATGCATACTGATATAAGTCTGCATCTGTTACATTATATTTAACATCCAATGCATCAGATAGCATTGACATATTTTTTTTTATACAAATCACCGGCTAAAGATATTCCTTTTCTTACAGCATACCTATAAACAGCCAAATGTGCTTCAATTTCCAGATTCAATTTTGCATCTTCATTATTCGTCTGCAGACTGTGTAAAAGTTCATGGAACAATGTCCTTTCCAAATTTTGATCTGTCACCTCAGATTCTTTAAAAATCTTTTATCGTCATTCGATTTGTTTTCGGATTATACAAGCCATTAGCACTTATGTTCGGTTCATGAACTATTGTTATGTTCTTGTCTTTCAATGCGCCAATCATTTCTCCTCCCATACAGTCATTATTCATACTTGCTAAGGCATCCTCGACTTTTTTCCATTGTGCGCTGCTCAGAGAGGACGTACTGTTAAAAAATAGCCTTGGATAAAGTACCCATTGACGAAGAAGAACCACCGCCAGGTGTCACCCTCCGCCACCACCGCCTCCTCCTCCCGGATTCGGATCAGGGTCGGGATCCGGGTATTCGTAACAGGTGCATTCCCACACTTTACGCTGACACCAGGGACATCTGGCACAACTACAATACTTCTCTTTCTGACCGCAATAAAAACACCGCGGACAAAAACAACCGTTTATCGCACCGCAATCCGGACAGGCAACAACGACTACCTCGTCGTTGCAACCATAATGCGGACACTGGCCCTCAGGGGTAACCGTGAGGACAGTAACCCGAACCGGCACCGCCACCTTCATCGAAAAGATAGGTGCCTGATCTGGTCTTCATCCCCTCCGCCAACCTGATCGTCGAATAATGATCATACTGCCCCTCTCCGGCATGTCTGGCTAATTCTGTTCGCTTCATGACCAGCAAACGGCCTGACAAACGGCCGTCCGTATAGCCGAAGGCTTTCACGAACTCACCTTCCAGCGTGGAGCAGAAAACCCGGCCGGTAAAATCACCGCCACCAAGATAGTGAAAAAAATTTCCAAACTTTTCCCGATATTTCCACGGGCATCGGAAGATGGCACCAAAGTGATCACAAACATATCGGTCTTTCCACTGCTACGGCAGGCTACTATCGACGACGATAAATCAAGGCGCGTTCATGGACAAAATTGTCAAAAGACGGAAAGGGCCGTCCTGGGTATCAAAAAAAGAAAGTGCCAAAAAGATTTTATTCTTCCGGCACTTTTTAAAGAAACAGATTAATCTATTTCAGATCTTTATAGCTTATTGCTTGTATATATTTCATATTCTTTATAGAACTATCTGCTTCGTCTGGATTAAGTTTTAGAATCTTTTTTTTCAAATTTTGCTCCAACTGATAAAGACGGTCAGGGTCGAATTTGGTCATTACCGGATCATTGTTACGGAAACTAAACGTAATCTCCAGTGTATTACCTTGTTTGTCAGCAACAATATTCAGCATTAGCAAATATGAAATCTTACTTTTCAGGATATCTATTTCTTCTTGTGTCAACACTTCCTGAAATACACGAACCAGATCTTCATTCTTGGTTGCAATAGTACCACCCCAACCCTACATAATGTGGAACAACCGTACCATCATCGTAATACATGGTTGTAGTAGTATCCACATTATTCACATTATTCACTTTAATAAGAATCTCATATTTAGTTGAACAATAATAGCTTGCATTTTTACCCTTAACTATTGTCCCGGGTACATAAAGTGTCTGGGCAAAAAGATCGGTTATGCCCAATAAAAAATACGAATATTAACATTTTTGTTTTCATGGCTTTCATTTTTTAGCTTCACAATCCTTTGCCAGATTTTTTATTTGTATTCATATTCCTGGCAGAAGGGGATTCTTTGAAATCTTTATTAATCGCCGCTTCCAAGATAGCGAAAAGTTTCCAAACTTTTCCCGATATTTCCACGGGCATCGGAAGATGGTACCAAAGTGATCACAAATATATCGGTCTCTCCGCTGTGACGACAGGCTACTATCAGACGACGATGGATCAAGGTGCGTTCATGGACAAAATTGTCAAAAACGGAAAGGTCCGTCCCAGAGTACCACGTCCCAGAATACCCAAAAAGAAAGTGCCAAAAGATTTTACTCTTCCGGCACTTTTTAAAGAAACAGATTAATCTATTTCAGATCTTTATAGCTTATTGCTTGTATATATTTCATATTCTTTATAGAGCTATCTGCTTTGCTTGGATTAAGTTTTAGAACTTTTTTCAAATTTTGTTCCAATTGATAAAGGCGGTCAGGGTCGAATTTGGTCATTACCGGATCGTTGTTACGAAACTTAAAAAGTAATCTCTTGGGCGTTACCTTGTTTATCTGTGACAATCTTCAGTATAAGTAAATATCCAATTTTACCTTTCAGCATCTCTCTTTCTTCTTGAGTCAATGCTCCCTGAAATATACGAACCAGATCTTCATTTTTAGTTGCAATAGTACCACCCAACCCTACATAATGTGGTACAACCGTCCCATCGTCGTAATACATGGTATCAGTAGTATCCACATTATTCACATTATTCACTTTAATAAGAATTTCATATTCAGTAGAACAATAGTAGCTTGCATTTTTACCCTTAACAATTGTCCCGGGTACATAAAGTGTCTGGGCAAAAAAGATCGGTTATGCCCAATAGAAATACGAATATCAACATTTTTGTTTTTCATGGCTTTCATTTTTTTATTCACAATCCTTTGCCAGATTTTTATTTGTATTCATATTCCTGGCAGAAGGGGATTCTTTGAAATTTTTATTAATCACCGCTTCCAAGATAGCGAAAAGTTTCCAAACTTTTTCCCGATATTTCCACGGGCATCGGAAGATGGTACCAAAGTGATCACAAATATAGCGGTCTCTCCGCTGCGACGACGGGCTATAACCAGACGACGATAGATCAAGGCACGTTTCATGGACAAAATTGTCAAAATGACGGAAAGGTCCGTCCCAGAGTACCACGTCCCAGAATACCCAAAAAAAAAGTGCCAAAAAGATTTTAATCTTCCGGCACTTTTGCAAAGAAACAGATTAATCTATTTCAGATCTTTATAGTCTATTGGTTGAATATATTTCATATTCCTTATAGAGCTATCTGCTTTGCTTGGATTAAGTTTTAGAACTTTTTTCAAATTTTGTTCCAATTGATAAAGGCGGTCAGGGTCGAATTTGGTCATTACCGGGTCATTGTTACGGAAACCAAACGTAATCTCCAGCGTATTACCTTGTTTATCTGTAACAATATACAATACAATGCCATATGAAATTTTATTTTTCAGAATATCTATTTCTTCTTGTGTCAACACTTCCTGAAATACACGAACCAGATCTTCATTCTTGGTTTCAATAGTACCGCCTAATCCGACATAATATGGTACAACCGTCCCATCGTCGTAATACATGGTTGTAGTAGTATCCACATTATTAACATTATTCACTTTAATAAGAATCTCATATTTAGTTGAACAATAGTAGCTTGCATTTTTACCCTTAACTATTGTCCCGGTACATAAAGTGTCTGGGCAAAAAGATCGGTTATGCCCAATAAAAATACTAATATTAACATTTTTTGTTTTCATGGCTTTCATTTTTTATTCACAATCCTTTGCCAGATTTTTATTCATATTCCTGGCAGAAGGGGATTCTTTGAAATCTTTATTAATCGCCGCTTCCAAGATAGTGAAAAGTTTCCAAACTTTTTCCCGATATTTCCACGGGCATCGGAAGATGGTACCAAAGTGATCACAAACATATCGGTCTTTCCACTGCGAGTACCCAAAAAGAAAGTGCCAAAAGATTTTATTCTTCCGGCACTTTTTAAAGAAACAGATTAATCTATTTCAGATCTTTATAGTCTATTGGTAAAAAATACTTCACATTCTTAATTGATTTATCTAAAGAGTTTGGATCAAGCTTCAATATCTTTTTTCAATTCTTGTTCAAGCTGATAAAGGCGGTCAGGGGCGAATTTGGTCATTACCGGATCGTCGTTAAAGAAACTTAAAAGTAATCTCCCGTGTGTTACCTTGTTTATCTGTAACGACATTCAGTATAAGCAAATGTATAATTTTTCTTTTTCAGGATATTTGCTTCTTTTTGAGTGAACGCTTCCTGAAATACACGAACCAGATCTTCGGTTTTAGTTGCAATAACCGCAGATCCTACATCAAATGGTACAACCGTACCATCATCATAATACATGGTTGTAGTAGTATCTACATTATTCACATTATTCACTTTAATAAAAATTTCATTTTCAGATGAACAATAATAGCTTGCATTTTTACCCTTAACTATTGTCCCGGGTACATAAAGTGTCTGGGCCAAAAGATCAGTTATGCCCAATAAAAAAATACGAATATTAACATTTTTATTTTCATGGCTTTCATTTTTTATTCACAATTCTTTGCCAGATTTTTATTTGTATTCATATTCCTGGCAGAAGGGGATTCTTGGAAATCTTTATTAATCACCGCTTCCAATATAATGAAAATTTTCCAAACTTTTCCCGATATTTCCACGGGCATCGGAAGATGGCACCAAAGTGATAACAAACATATCGGTCTTTCCACTGCTACGGCAGGCTACTATCAGACGACGATAAATCAAGGCGCGTTCATGGACAAAATTGTCAAAATGACGGCAAGGTCCGTCCCAGAGTACCCAAAAAGAAAGTGCCAAAAGACTTTAATCTTCCGGCACTTTTTTTAAGAAACAGATTAATCTATTCCAGATCTTTATAACTTATTGATAAAAAAATACTTCATATTCTTTATAGAGCTATCTGCTTTACTTGGATTAAGTTTTAGAACTTTTTTTCAAATTTTGCTCCAACTGGTAAAGACGGTCAGGGTCGAATTTGGTCATTACTGGGTCATAATTACGTAATCTAAACGTGATCTCCAACGTATTACCTTGTTTATCTGTGACAATATCTAATTGAAGTGAACATGTAATTTTATTTTTCAGAATATCTATTTCTTCTTGAGTCAACGCTTCCTGAAATACACGAACCAGATCTTCAGTTTTAGTTGCAATAGTACCACCTAACCCGACATAATGTGGTACAACCGTTCCATCGTCATAATACATGATAGTAGTAGTATCCACATTATTAACATTGTAGACTCTTACTACCAATTTATTCTCGAATGCACAATAATAACTGGCATTTTTACCTTTTACAATAGCTCCGGGTACATAAAGTGTCTGGGCAAAAAGATCGGTTATGCCCAATAGAAATACGAATATTAACATTTTTGTTTTCATGGCTTTCATTTTTTTTATTCACAATCCTTTGCCAGATTTTTATTTGTATTCATATTCCTGGCAGAAGGGGATTCTTTGAAATTTTTATTAATCACCGCTTCCAAGATAGTGAAAAAGTTTCCAAACTTTTCCCGATATTTCCACGGGCATCGGAAGATGGTACCAAAGTGATCACAAACATATCGGTCTCTCCGCTGTGACGACAGGCTACTATCAGACGACGATAGATCAAGGCACGTTTCATGGACAAAATTGTCAAAATGACGGAAAGATCCGTCCCGAGTACCCAAAAAGAAAGTGCCAAAAGATTTTTTATTCTTCCGGCACTTTTTTAAAGAAACAGATTAATCTATTTCAGATCTTTATAGCTTATTGCTTGTATATATTTCATATTCTTTATAGAGCTATCTGCTTTGCTTGGATTAAGTTTTAGAATTTTTTTTCAAATTTTGTTCCAATTGATAAAGACGGTCAGGGTCTAATTTGGTCATTACCGGATCATTGCTACGGAAACTAAACGTGATCTCCAGTGTATTACCTTGTTTATCAGCAACAATATCCAGCAAAAGCGAATATGAAATTTTACTTTTCAGAATATCTATTTCTTCTTGTGTCAACGCTTCCTGAAATACACGAACCAGATCTTCAGTTTTAGTTGTAATAGTACCACCTAACTCTTTATAACTTGGTAAGGCAGTACCATCATCATAATACATGGTTGTAGTAGTATCCACATTATTAACATTCCTCACTTTAATAAGAATTTCATTTTCAGATGAACAATAATAGCTTGCATTTTTACCCTTGACTATTGTCCCGGGTACATAAAGTGTCTGGGCAAAAAGATCTGTTATGCCCAATAAAAATACGAATATCAACATTTTTGTTTTCATGGCTTTCATTTTTTATTCACAATCCTTTGCCAGATTTTTGCTCGTATTCATATTCCTGGCAGAAAGGGATTCTTTGAAATTTTTATTAATCACCGCTTCCAAGATAGTGAAAATTTTCCAAACTTTTCCCGATATTCCCACGTGCATCGGAAGATGGTACCAAAGTGATCACAAACATATTGGTCTCTCCTGCGTTACGACGGGCTACTATCAGACGACGATGGATCAAGGTGCGTTCATGGACAAAATTGTAATAATGACGGTAAGGTCCGCCCCAGAATACCCAAAAGAAAGTGCCAAAAGATTTTACTCTTCTGGCACTTTTGTAAAGAAACAGATTAATCTATTTCAGATCTTTATAGCTTATTGCTTGTATATATTTTATATTCTTAATTGATTTATCTAAAGAGTTTGGATCAAGCCTCAATATCTTTTTCAATTCTTGTTCAAGCTGATAAAAGCGGTCAGGGGTGAATTTGGTCATTACCGGATCATTGTTACGAAAAACTAAACGTGATCTCCAGCGTATTACCTTGTTTATCAGCAACAATATTCAGCATAAGCAAATATGAAATTTTACTTTTTAGGATATCTATTTCTTTTTGAGTCAACGCTTCCTGAAATACACGAACCAAATCTTCATTCTTGGTTTCAATAACCGCAGACCCTTCATCAAATGGAACAACCGTACCATCATCATAATACATGGTTGTAGTAGTATCCACATTATTCACATTATTCAATTTAATAAGAATTTCATATTTAGTTGAACAATAATAACTGGCATTTTTACCCTTAACTATTGTCCCGGGAACATAAAGTGTCTGGGCAAAAAGATCGGTTATGCCCAATAAAAATACGAATATTAAACATTTTTGTTTTCATGGCTTTCATTTTTTATTCACAAGTCTTTGCCAGATTTTTTATTTGTATTCATATTCCTGGCAGAAGGGGATTCTTTGAAATCTTTATTAATCGCCGCTTCAAGATAGTGAAAAGTTTCCAAACTTTTCCCCGATATTTCCACGGGCATCGGAAGATGGTACCAAAGTGATCACAAATATATCGGTCTCTCCGCTGCGACGGCAGGCTACTATCAGACGACGATGGATCAAGGTGCGTTCATGGACAAAATTGTCAAAAGACGGAAAGGTCCGTCCCAGAATACCCAAAAAAGAAAGTGCCAAAAGATTTTATTCTTCCGGCACTTTTGCAAAGAAACAGATTAATCTATTTCAGATCTTTATAGCTTATTGCTTGTATATATTTCATATTCTTTATAGAGCTATCTGCTTTGCTTGGATTAAGTTTTAGAATTTTTTTCAAATTTTGTTCCAATTGATAAAGACGGTCAGGGTCGAATTTGGGAGGTGTCATTACCGGATCGTTGTTACGGAATCTAAACGTGATCTCCAACGTATTACCTTGTTTATCTGTGACAACATTCAATATAAGCAAATATGAAATTTTACTTTTCAGTATATTTCTTTTCTTCTTGCGTCAACGTTTCCTGAAATACACGAACCAGATCTTCAGTTTCAGTTGCAATAGTACCACCTAACCCTACATAATATGGTACAACTGTACCATCGTCATAATACATGGTTGTCGTAGTATCCACATTATTCACATTGTAGACTTTTTACTACCAATTTATTCTCAAATGAACAATAATAACTGGCATTTTTACCCTTAACTATTGTCCCGGGTACATAAAGTGTCTGGGCAAAAAAGATCGGTTATGCCCAATAAAAATACGAATATTAACATTTTTTGTTTTCATGGTTTTCATTTTTTTTTATTCACAAGTCTTTGCCAGATTTTTATTCATATTCCTGGCAGAAGGGGATTCTTTGAAATCTTTATTAATCGCCCGCTTCCAAGATAGTGAAAAGTTTCCAAACTTTTCCCGATATTTCCACGGGCATCGGAAGATAGCACCCAAGTGATCACAAACATATCGGTTTCTCCGCTGCGACGACAGGCTACTATTAGACGACGATGGATCAAGGTGCGTTCATGGACAAAATTGTCAAAAGACGGAAAGGGCCGTCCCAGAGTACCCAAAAAGAAAGTGCCAAAAGACTTTAATCTTCCGGCACTTCTTTTAATGCACAAATTAATCTATTTCAGATTTTTATAGCTTATTGGTAAAAAATACTTCACATTCTTAATTGATTTATCTAAAGAGTTTGGATCAAGCTTCAATATCTTTTTTTCAATTCTTGTTCAAGCTGATAAAGGCGGTCAGGGGCGAATTTGGTCATTACCGGGTCATTATTACGAAATTTAAACGTGATCTCCAGCGTATTACCTTGTTTATCAGCAACAACATTTACTATAAGCAAATATCCAATTTTACCTTTCAGCATATCCATTTCTTCTTGAGTCAACGCTTCCTGAAATACACGAACCAGATCTTCAATTTTAGTTTCAATAACCGCAGACCCTACATCAAATGGTACAACCGTACCATCATCATAATACATGGTTGTAGTAGTATCCACATTATTAATATTGTTAACTTTCACTAATAATTTATTCTCAAATGAACAGTAATAACTGGTATTTTTACCTTTTACAATGGCTCTGGGTACATAAAGTGTCTGGGCAAAAAAGATCGGTTATGCCCAATAAAAATACGAATATTAACATTTTTGTTTTCATGGCTTTCATTTTTTATTCACAATCCTTTGCCAGATTTTTATTTGTATTCATATTCCTGGCAGAAGGGGATTCTTGGAAATTTTTATAAAAATCTACTTTTTGAAGTCATCAATCACCATTTGATATGCGTCCTGATATAAGTCTGCATCTGTTACATTATATTTAACATCCAATGCATCAGATAGTATTGGCATATTTTCATACAAATCATCCACTAAAGACACTCCTTTTCTTAATGCATACCTATAAACAGCCAAATATGCTTCAATTTCCAGATTCAATTTTGCATCTTCATTATTCGTTTGCAGACTATGTAAAAGTTCATGAAACAATGTCCTTTCCAAATCTTTATTTGTCACCTCAGATTCTTTAAAATCTTTTATCGTCATTCGATTTGTTTTCGGATTATACAAGCCATTAGCTTTTATGTTCGGATCATGGACTATTGTTATGTTCTTGTCTTTCAATGCGCCAATCATTTCTCCTCCCATACAGTCATTATTCATATTTGCTAAGGCATCCTCGACTTTTTTTCCATTGTGCGCTACTCAGAGAGGACGTACTGTTAAAAATAGCCTTGGATAAAGTACCCATTGACGAAGAAGAACCACCTCCAGGCGTCACTCCTCCGCCACCACCGCCGCCTCCCGGATTCGGATCAGGATCCGGGTATTCGTAACAAGTACATTCCCACAATTTACGCTGACACCGGACACATCTGGTACAACTACAATACTTCTCTTTCTCACCGCAATAAAAACACCGCGGACAAAAACAACCGTTTGTCGTACCGCAATCCGGACAGGCTACAACGACAACTTCGTCGTTGCAACCATAATGCGGACACTGGCCCTCGGGGTAACCGTGAGGACAGTAACCCGAACCGGCACCGCCACCTTCATCGAAAAGATAGGTGCCTGATTTGGTCTTCATCCCCTCCGACAACCTGATCGTCGAATAATGATCATACTGCTCCTCTCCGGCATGTCCGGCTATTTCTGAACGCCTCATAACCAGCAAACGGCCCGACAAACGTCCGTTCGTATAACCGAAGGCTTTCACGAACTCACCTTCCAGCGTGGAGCAGAAAACCCGGCCGGTAAAATCACCGCCGCCAAGATAGCGAAAATTTTCCAAACTTTTCCCGACATTTCCACGGGCATCGGAAGATGGCACCAAAGTGATCACAAACATATCGGTCTCTCCGCTGCTACGACGGGCTATAACCAGACGACGGCGCGTAAAGGCCCGCTTCTGATAAAGCAATTTGCCCGACTTAATTACGCTCTCTACATACAAACTGAAAGTATTCGCCTGAAGAGGCATTTCAATTAAACGGACACCGCTATGCCCCGACTCTATCGCCTTATCCCACTCAGGAATCAATTCAACTGCAGGCAAGGCAGAGGATTTCATCGCTACCCGATCTGTAAAGCGTAAGGGAGCCAGATCGGTGGCATTTTCTTCAAAATAATAACGGGCATCCCTTATTCCAAAATCTTTAAACTCAACCTCTCCGTTGTCGGAGGTATTCGTTCCAGCTCATCGGAACAGGAAATAAAGAAGGATAAGAATATCCCGAAAATCAATAATTTTTTCTTTTCATAAATCATTTACATTTCATTCATTACTCACTTCATTCATTTTTTTTTTTCATCAGCACCTCCTTTTTTTTTAAATAAAACATACTCCATTTACCAAAAAACAGATCTTACCATCCGTATAAGTAAAAATCCGTTCTTCCTTTCCGGTAGTCAAATCCCTTAACCATAGCAGGGCATTGGCAGGTATTTCACTGAATTCCACCCACCTTTCAGTAGCCTCCTTTACTCCCAGCGAACACCATCCCGAGCCGTCATGATAATTCAATTCATACCGATGGCCAGGATATACACTATTGCCATCGTTACGTAATAAACACTCTATACCCGACAAGGAAACTTTTTTGCCCATATCCCATTGTAAAATGTAATTCCGATCTGAAAAGGCATAAGAAATCGGATTATCATCGAAAGCAGGGGAAGAAGCGGTGAATCCCGGAACATTTTGCAGGGGTTTTATACTTTCCCCTTTCGCGTTATATAATACACATTCACCTACATAAAACGGCCTTCGGGAACATATTCTCCAGTATCGGTAGGATTGGGAAGAACCGGTTTTTATTTCAGCCCATTGTAATTCGGAGATATATTTAAACACGCCGATACTGTCTTTCCGTCGGAAAGAGGGATCATTGGAAGCTTCCACCACCGAATTCAAAAACGGTCGGTTGGCCGACCTTAGCATGAGCCTTGAAGGATACTTCCGTTTCAGTTTTAACGTGAGCAGGTGAGTGGTATCGGGTTGTAACAGCTGTACTTTTCCGGTCAAATCCAATAGAAAAGGATAAGAAACGGCAACGGCATCCCCGTCCGGATAAATCAACGGCAAATATACAATACCACACCCGACATCTTAAAAAAGGAACCGTCCTTCCCGAGGTCCGGCATAAGCGACAGGTTCCCATTTCAAGTTATTGAATACACTCAAATACCCATAGGTAACGGATACCGGTTTGAGGGGTGTCACCGGGACATCTTTCACCCGGGTATAACAGGAAGTCACGTCCCGGTAAAAAGGACTTCGGAAAAAAGGAGGAATGTATTCACTTTTACCGGTGTCCGGAGCAGGATTACGGGTAAAAAGTCTGGCGATAAATCTTCCCCCTGTTTATTAACCTCAAATGCCAGCCGTTGTATACTGTTCATCTGTCTGTTATCTATCATCACCGACCAGCAATGTCTGTCGTTCCGGGTCGGGAAAGCCGGATTCAGGTCCAGAGCAACCGGACACAGCGTAAGTCTGGCCAACCAGCTTCTGAGCATAGCCAGGCTCACACATCCCGTCAGATTATAGTTGATAAGATTTCCCCGGTACAATACTTTTTTGCCTCCCGGGGAATCCGGCCATTAAAAATCTGAGACAACCCGAGGCCTGTTGCCACTTCGTTGCCGATATCGTCATAGTTCAGTAAATCCGCAATATCGGTGTGGAATATCGAATCCTGCAACCTGAAAAGTTGCTGGGGACGTTCGTGTCCAACCCGGTAGGGCAATACATACTCACACAATTGACCGAACAGCAAGTTTTTTAACCAGGGTCTTTTTCGGATGGCACTAAAAAGTCGAGTCGATATAAGTAATCAGAAAATTACTATCCAATTGTTTCGATATCTTCATACCGCACCAACCCTTCCGTTGCACCGGGTTGTTGAAAGAATGCTTCGTACAAAGTCGCTTTAAAAATGAAGCTTTGTCCACAGTAAACCGAATCGATCCATTGTTTATAAACATCGAGGGCCTCTCCCTCATACCAGCCATGACCCGGCATGTTAGCGATCAGATAGCAGGCAGCCCGGTATTTCAACGAATCGGCAGGATGCAAAGAATAATGTTTTAATACCTGCTCCAGCTGCATCCTGTTTTTCCCGCTTTTACTCAACGCCTGTTCCAATGGTGAGTCGGACGTGCAGCTGATAAAAAACAACTCCAGCACACAAAGAAAAAATAATATTTGCTCATATATGTCTTACTCTTTGGGTCGATAATTCTGTAAGAAAATTCTTGCCTGATTTCTAATCCGCAAAACCGAGGTATTGACTACTTTCACTTGCATAGACAACATATATTCGGCCTGTATGGCTGCCTGGCCGGGAGAGCCGTCAGCCCGGTACAGATTGAACAAATGATAATGCGGAACTATATAGGCCGGAGTCATAAAAGAAGCGGAGAGATAAGCCTTTTCAGCTTCTGCATTCCTGCCAGCCTGCTGATAGCACATCCCCAAATCGCACACCAGCCGGGAGGATGGTTTTAAAGCACAGGCATTTTCCAGCACCGGCAGGGCTTCCGCATATTGCCGGTGATTGAATAATGTCTTTCCGTAACAAAGTACAAAATCAGCATTTCCCTGCAGATACCGGTAAGAGTTCATCATCCCTGTTCCGGTCAGAACCGATACATCCGATTGTGCTTCTGACAGAAAGCCTGTCCGCCCTCTTTTCCTGCCTGTATTCAAAACAGATAAAGACCGGTAAGGAAAGAAGGAACAGGCCGGCAACAAATCTGTACCCGGTTTTCCATCTCCCCTTTTTTTACAAGGACCGGAGACGATACATTTCCGGCAATTACAGCCAAAAGCAGCAACAGCGATAGTTATAATCAAACCGATCGAAAAAAGGGTAGCTGAAAAAACCGAAACTCAGGATTGCCAGAAATACGGAACCCGCATCACGGGATTTTTGATTTCCACGGAAAGAGTGACGGCATCCGGTAAAAATCAGGAGAACAAAGAGAACAAAACCTGCAAGTCCCGTTTCAAAAAGTATCCGGAGAAATTCGTTAAAAGCATATACATTATTTCCGGCAACGTTTGCATAAGCAGAAACGGAATGTTCCCTAAACCATCCGGCCTGTAAAGGCATATATAAAGCCTCGAGACTACCCTGGCCCCACCACAATGCTTCCGGCAGTTTACTTCCGATAACCTGCCAGATTAAAAATCTGCCTTGCACGGAGTCCGGCCGCATCCGGTATCCGGCATAGATTCCAATTAACAGGATTCCCGACAGTAGTATAAACGACAAGTAGTTCGGATACCGGTATTTTTGCCGGGCTGCTTTCCACAGTATACCCATAACCAAAGCAATCCAGGATGCCCGGGAATTTATGGACAGTATACCATAAAGCAAAAGTAAAAAAATTCAGCAACCAGCACACCTTCCACCCGATGCCGAACTCTTTCTTGAAAGAACAGATCCCTGCCAGAAAGGAAAGTACTAAAAACAATGCGAGTATAGAGGGATTGAAAAAACATCCCGTACCCTTCAGTAAATAATGGTAGGAGGGCAGGAAATCCGTGATTTGTAAAATATACCATATTCCTTGCAGCCCACCTGCGAAAAAACAACAGGATAAAAATGTATTGCCCGACTTTATATTCCTTGCATAAACATATAACAGGAGCAGCATAACGGTATAAAGGGAACATTCGGATTAAATACCCGGTCGGTTATCAAAAATACGACTTCCGTAATAGAGGACGAATAAGCCGAATATCAAATCCAATTCATTTAATCTGAATTGCCGTTTTCTGAGAATCTTCATCCCCACCCATAAAGCAATAACTATAAAACCGCCGAACCTCGCAGTCGATCCTGTTAAATAATTGACGTCGACAGGCCAAAGGACCGGGCATAAAAACAGCAGGAAGCCTACCGGGAAATACTCAACGCAAATCCCCTTACAAAATTTCAATTTATTTTGCATATAAAACAAAACATAAAAAGGCATGGCATTTTGACACACCTGAAAAAAATCAGCACCTTGATGTATTTTATTAAAATTCTATTACAGAATATTACATTTCAAATATATTACACCGATTGAAGTCAAACAAATATTCAATATTCTATAATATACCAAAGATTAAAAAACAGAGAATTAAAGTTTTGCTCTTTCAGGAAAAGGTACCCTTTTTATCACAAGAAAATCAGGATCATAAAGGCCAGATTGCCTAATTGGGTCAGTGCTGCTTTGGTCAGACAGCCGTAGAGGCTCATAACGGCAAACGTGCCGACGGTGACGAAAAAGGTTGAAGCGATCGATTCGGTCGTGAATACCAGAAAATGAATGGAGAAAGTGATCTCTCTACCATTCGATTTCCTTCAACCCATGTTCCCGTAGATATTGGTTTGTGCGGCTGAACTGGTGATTGCCGAACCATCCGCCCCGGTTGGCAGAAAGCGGGGAGGGGTGTACGCATTTAAGCACCAGGTGCCGGTCGGTATCGATAAATGCGCCTTTGCGTTGGGCATAGGATCCCCACAACAGGAATACCAGGTGTTCTTTCTTTTCTGCGATCTTGCGGATAACGGCATCGGTGAAAGTTTCCCAGCCTTTGTTCTGGTGCGAACCGGCTTGGTGGGCCCGTACGGTAAGCGTTGCATTGAGCAGCAGTACCCCTGGTCCGACCAGCGTTCCAGGTTGCCCGAACGGGGAACAGGAGTACCCAGGTCATCGTGTATTTCTTTAAATATATTTTGCAGGGAAGGCGGTTGCTCGATACCTTCGGGCACGGAAAACAAAGGCCGTGCGCCTGTCCGGGACCGTGGTAAGGATCCTGTCCGAGGATAACGACTTTCGTATTGTCTACCGTACAATGGTTGAATGCATTGAATATCAGTTTGCCGGGAGGGAAAATCCGGGTTTGGGCGTATTCGTTTTTACAAAAAGCGATCAGTTCGGCAAAAATACGGTTTGTCAAATTCTTCCTGAAGCAGTGCTTTCCAGGATTCTTCAATTTTAACGTCCATATGGAATAAGTTTTACCTTGATTTCAAATAGTTTCGGCCACCGTTTCCCGGTGACATAAAAAGTTCCTTTCCCGGCATTCCACGCGATACCGTTCAGCACATCGTCTTTGTCGTCTAGCCGGGCTTTATCGGTGGCAGGCAAGAGGCCGGGCAGGTTCAGCTCGCCCCGGACAATGCCGGTTTCCGGATCGATGACGACAATCCGGTCGGTCAGCCACACATTCGCCCAGATCATACCGTCTACGTATTCCAGTTCGTTCAGTTGGTCTACCGGCCCGTTATGGTCGTATACTTCTACTTCTTTCAGTATATTGAACGTCGACGGAGCGATATGATAAAGCTTGTTGCTGCCGTCGCTCATGATCAGGTGGTCTCCCGCCGTAGTAATCCCCCAACCTTCGGAATTATAATTGAAGGTCGATTCCAGGGTAAAAGTTTTCAGATCGTAAATGAAACCTTTGCGTGAACGCCAGGTGATCTGGTAAATTTTATCTTCATATATCGTGATCCCTTCTCCGAATAACTGACTGTCGATATTTAAGACCGATAGAGTTTTACCGGTTTGCATGTCTGTTTTACGAATAGACGATTCGCCATATTGCCCCGTTCCCTCGTATATAAAACCGTCCTGATAGATCAAACCTTGTGTATAGGCTTTCGGATCGTGAGGAAAAACGTTGACTACTTCATAACTGTAAATGGCCGGAGCCTGATCGGGTTTCACCCGGATCGTCGTTGTCGCGATTCCCCGTTTGTTGTCCGGATGCCATGCCATCACTTTGATGGTCATATTGCCGGTTTTACCTTCAGGTATCCGGTAAGTAAAACTCCGGTCCTCTTTACCGGCCGTTGCGATTTGCTGGCCGTCGATATAGAAGGCGGCAGAATCGACAGGGGAAACGGTCCTTGCTTTCAAAACCGATAACGATCTCCTCGTTGAAAGCATACATCTTATCTTTCCCGGGCGATGTAAGTTGAATACTTTTCACATACCTCACCTCGTCTTTCGGAAGTTCTGCAGCCAAAGGAGTTTTTTTTTTTTTTGTTCGCCGTTTTATTCCCTCCGCAGGAACAGATGAAAAAAGGCACATAATATGTAAAAAAACAGGTCATCCGCTGTTCGTATCTGTTCAATTTTCTACCAGTTCCCATTCATATCCCTCTTTGGTATCCTTAATGGCGACTCCGGCTGCTTTCAGTTCGTCCCTGATCTTGTCGGAAGTGGCCCAGTCTTTCTTTTGCTTGGCTTCTGTACGGATAGACATCACCATATCCAATATTTTCCCCAGCACTTCGTGATCCTGGCTTACCGATTCGCTTTCGGCCTTCAGTCCCAGGATATCGAATACATAATCCTGATACAGTTTTTTCAATTTAGCCAGATTACCGGCGTCTATCTTCTCGTTTCCTGCCACCAGTGAATTGATCATCCGTACTCCGTCGAACAAGTGGGAGATCAGGACCGGTGTGTTGAGGTCGTCATCGATCGCTTCTTCACATTGGGTGATCAGTTCATCCACATCTACCGTATTACCGGCCGAAGCTTTCACTTTGTCCAGTGCCCGGACCGCTGCCATCAGGCGTTCATATCCCTTTTGGGCGGCTTTCAGGGCCTCGTTCGAGAAATCCAGCGGACTCCGGTAGTGGGCCTGCAGGATAAAGAAACGGACGGTCATCGGGGAATAGGCTTGCTCGAGCACATCGCTTTCTCCCCGAAAAGAGTTGGTCCAGGGGGATGAAATTCCCCAGCGATTTGCCCATTTTCTGTCCCTTGATAGTGACCATATTGTTGTGCATCCAATATTTCACGGCTTCGTGTCCGTAGGCAGCCGTACTTTGGGCAATCTCACATTCGTGGTGGGGAAACTGCAGGTCCAGCCCGCCGCCATGGATATCGAAACGGTCGCCCAGATACTTCTGGCTCATGCACGAACATTCCAGGTGCCAACCCGGAAAACCGTTACTCCACGGAGAAGGCCAGCGCATGATATGTTCCGGGTAGCTTTTTTCATAGGGCGAAATCGGCCGGATTCCGTTTTTCTCCCTGGCCGTCTAACTGACGGGTGTTGGCAAATAACTCTTCCACCCGGCGGCCGGATAGTTTCCCATAGCTGTATTTTTTTGTTGTAAGCCTCGACATCGAAATAAATACTTCCGTCGCTCTCGTAAGCGAATCCGTTGTCCAGGATTTTTTTCATTCCAATTCTTCCTGCTCGATGATATGGCCCGAAGCATGAGGCTCTATACTGGGCGGAAGGGTGTTCAATTGCTCCATATTGTGATGGTAGCGGTTGGTATAAAACTGAACGATTTCCATCGGTTCCAACCGGTCGAGCTTCGCTTTCTTCTCGATTTTTGTCTTCGCCGTCGTCACTGTCGTCGGTAAGATGGCCGACATCGGTGATGTTACGCACATAACGCACTTTGTAGCCCAGATATTTCAGATACCGGAACAACAGGTCGAAAGTAATGGCCGGACGGGCATGTCCCAAATGGGCATCCCCGTAGACGGTGGGCCCTGCAAACGTACAACCCGACAAAAGGAGGATTGATCGGTTCGAACTGTTCTTTCTTGCGCGATAAAGTATTATATAGGACCAGTCGATTTTTTTCATTTTCTATATCCATTTAGTTTAAAACGAAAACAAAAATAATAAATAAGTCAATACGATACCGACTTAACACGCAAAAAATCAAATCTAACCGGTAAAAAATCAGTCTTCGGTCGAGAAGACTACCTTCATATTCGTACGGTTTTCCAATAGCGCCCCATAGGCATTATACACCTGTTGGCTTTTGTCACGGGTGGTGACATAATGCCCGTTATTCAGGCATTCGATTTTCTGAAACTGACAAGGCAGTATGGTAGAGCCATATTGGTTGTATACCCCCTGAACTTCTTGTCCCGTTTGACGATATAACGATGGCCTAAAGAAATGATCTCGTCATACTGGCAGGGAATAATGGTCGAGCCGTACCGGTTGAATATGCCCTTTTTACCGTTTGCCGTGACGTAATAAATATTCCCTTCCTGTTGTATTTTGTTGTAGCGGCAAGGAATAATCGTACTTCCATAGGTGTTGACGATACCCTGAAGACCGTTATTCTCCACCAGATATTCTCTTCCTTCTTTCCGGACAGAATTGTATCGGCAGGGAAGTATCGTCGAGCCGTAAGTGTTGTAAATTCCGTATTTACCGCCTGCCGACACATAATAAACTCCGTCTTCGTATTCTATCGTGTTGTATTTGCAGGGGATAACGGTACTTCCATAGGTATTGACGATCCCTTTCAGACTGTCGTTTTCAACCAGGTATTTCCCCCTTCTTTGTATATCGAAGTGTATTGGGTAAAGGGAACGATTACCGAACCGTACAGGTTGTATATGCCCTGATATTTGCCTTTTGTCACGTAATAGGCATTGTCTTTGCATTCGATCTGGCTGAATTGGCAAGGGATAATAACACTTCCATAGCGGTTGTAAACCCCTTTGAGCCGGTCCCGGCAGACGTAAAAACAACGGTCGGTGAGTTCGATCTGGTTATAGCGGCAGGGGATAATTGTCGAACCGTACCGGTTGTAAATTCCGTATAACCCTTCCGACGATACCCAAAAAAATTATTCGATAATTCTATTTTTTTCAAAACGGCAGGGCAAGACCAGGGTCCCGTAATAATTGACAATTCCTTTCCGGTCGTCGCGGCTGATTTGAAGATACTGATTTTCATATTCTTCGATCTTATCGTATTCACAAGCGAGGGAAAGGTAAAGCCAGGCATACCCTTTTTTTTCAGGGCAATCGGCCGGTCAATCTCTTTCGGAAACCGGCCATCCCGTTTGTGCTCTTCATAAAAAATAACTGATGATACCGTATTTCCGGCCCTTTCTGACTTTGAAAAAGCAATTGTGTTGAGGTACGATTTCGTCGTACTCGTACGGTATGGCCAGCTGTTTGTCGATCACGATACCGTATTTCCCGTTTTGCCGTTCGATCCGGCACTCGTCGAAATGGTTGTCGTAGCATTCTGCAAATGCAAAAGTTACACACAATAGAAAAATGAGGGTAGAAATCAGTTTCATAAGTTTGTTTTTTTTAGACTTCAATAATAAGAAAATATTTCTTAATTCCCAAAGAAATGTATCGACTTATTAAAAAAAATCGTATATTTGTTTACATTTTATTGCTGTCTCGATTTTCTTTTTTTTTGATTTTCCAGTTCCGGCCGTCTCCTTCCCGGATGCTGTGGTATTCTTCGATGTATTCCTTCAGTTCTTTTACTTCTTTTTGGAAGCAAGGAAATGAAACCGGTTTTTCTGAAATAGGATTGAGAAAGAATTCGCCGATCAGATCGGTTTCAAAAGACTTTTGGGACACCTTACCCGGCGACGGATTATCCGATCAGGAATTCGAATAGGTTCGGATTGTCATTGAGATATTCGTAGAGGATACCTTCGGATTTCATGCGGTCCAGCAGGCCCTGGAAATCTTCGGGATGCTGGATCTCGATGCCGATGAGGGCAGGGCCTTTTTTCGCGGTTTGTCTTCTTCTTGTATTCGAAATAGGTGATGTCGTCGTGGGGGCCCAGGACGTTGCTGACAAAACTCTGGAGTGCACCGGCTCTTTGCGGAAAACGGACGACGAAGTAATGTTTCAGGCCTTCATATAATAAAGAGCGCTCCTTGATGTCTTCCATGCGGGTGATGTCGTTGTTGCTGCCGCTGACCACACAAACGACGTTTTTCCTTTAATTTCATTTTTGTAAAAGTCGAGAGCACTCATACTCAGGGCTCCTGCCGGCTCTACTACGATAGCGTCGAAGTTGTAAAGATTCAGGATCGTCGTACAAATTTTGCCCCTTTCGGGCACGACGACGATATCGTCCAATACTTTCTTGCAGATAGCGTAAGTGAGCTCTCCTACCCGTTGTACGGCTGCCCCGTCGACAAATTTATCTACTTCGTTCAGTTCGGTTACCTCTCCGCATTCGAACGATTTTTTTCATTCCGGCGGCACCGGCCGGTTCGACTCGATGATCTTGGTCTTCGGGCTCATTTGCTTATAGAAACTACCGATACCGGAAGCCAGTCCGCCACCACCGATCGGTACAAAGATATAATCGAGCTTCATCCGGGCTTCCTGAATGATTTCTAAACCGACGGTTGCCTGCCCCTCGATGATCCGGGGATCGTTGAAGGGAGGGATAAATACCATATCGTTTTTTTACAGGCTTCGATTGCTGCTGTATTGGCCTGATCGAAAGTATCTCCCGTCAGGACGACTTCAATGGATTTACCCCCGAACATTTTTACCTGGTTGATCTTTTTGCCTGGGAGTAGTAACGGGCATATAGATTTTTTCCCTGGATACCGAGTTTGCTGCAGGAGAAGGCTACGCCTTGGGCATGATTGCCGGCACTGGCACAAACCACTCCTTTCTCCATCTCTTCAGGAGTCAGGGATTTGATTTTATTATAAGCTCCCCGGATTTTATACGATCTCACCATTTGAAGATCTTCCCGTTTCAGAAAGATATTGGCTTCGTATTTATCGGATAGATTTCTGTTTTTCATGAGGGGTGTCGGGACCAGAATGTCGTTGAGCGTATGCTCCGCCGTCATGATATCTTTCAAAGAAGGAAAATAAGGATCACTCATATTGTTCGGTTTAATTGGTCTGTTTTTTCATTTACCCGATGTTCTTTGCTATAAAATCGCCTACTTCGCTGGTCGGATAGGCCTGTCCGTCTTCAGCGATATCTTCGGTAACGATACCGGCTTCGACCGAACGATCGACTGCCTGGCGGATGCTTGCTCCGGCTGCTTTCAGGTTGAAGGCATATTCGAACATCATAGCGGCGGATAAAATGGTTGCCAGAGGATTGGCCACATTTTTGCCGGCGGCCTGAGGATAGGAACCGTGGATCGGTTCGAACAGCGAGGTGTGGATACCGATAGAAGCGGAAGGCAGCAAGCCTAATGAGCCTGTGATGACACTGGCTTCGTCGGTGAGGATATCGCCGAACATGTTTTCTGTAACGATGACATCGAAATGTTTGGGTTGCTGGATGAGTTTCATCGCCGCATTGTCGACAAACATGTATTCGACATTTACCTGAGGATAAGCCGGAGCCATCTCTTGTACGGTTTCGCGCCATAGCCGGGAGGTTGCCAGGACATTGGCTTTATCGACAACTGTCAGTTTGTTGCGGCGCTTCATGGCGTACTCGAAACCTAATCGGCAAATCCGTTTGATTTCGGCTTTGGTGTATACACAACTGTCGAAAGCGGTTTGCCCGTCTTCCGAACGTCCCTGGGGCTGCCCGAAATAAATGCCGCCGGTGAGTTCCCGGATACAGATGAAATCGGCCCCTTCTACGAGTTCTTGTCGCAGAGGAGAGCGGTGAACAAGGGATTTGAAAGTACTGACCGGACGGAGGTTGGCATATAATCCTAATTTTTTGCGCATTTCCAGCAATCCTTGTTCCGGACGGACTTTGGCTTGGGGATTGTTGTCGAAACGGGGATCCCCGATCGCTCCGAACAATACGGCATCCGATTGCATACAAATCCGGTGAGTTTCTTCCGGATAAGGATTCCCGGTCTTGTCGATGGCTGTTGCCCCTACTGATCCGTAGGTATAGCCGACGGTATGACCGTATTTTTTGCAAGTGGCATCGATGGCTTTGATGGCCTGTTCTATGATTTCCGGTCCGATGCCGTCACCGGGTAATACTGCTATTTTTAAATCCATGATGAAATGAGTTTGTAAGGTTCATAAGGCGACTCTTGCACTGGCTTTGTCAGAACCGAAGGCTCGCCGATCGTTTTAACGGGTCTTTTCAAATGCTTTCGATCTTATGGTGTATGCTCATCAGATAGTCGACATCATCGTATCCCTTCAACAAACACTCTTTTTTTTGTAGGGAGAAATTTCGAAAAGTTCTTGCTCTCCTGTGGCTGTCAAGGTGACGGTCTGCCGTTCCAGATCGATACTGACGGTGGTCGAAGGAGCTGACCGGACGACCTGGAATAGCTTTGCCAGAAACGATTCGCTCACCTGTACAGGAAGTAATCCGTTGTTCAGGGCATTGTTGCGGAAAATATCGGCGAAAAAACTGGAAATGACTACTTTGAAACCTGCTCCATAAATGGCCCAGGCCGCATGTTCACGGCTGGAACCACAGCCGAAATTTTTCCCTGCAATTAAAATTTCTCCGGTATAGTCGGGGGAGTTCAGGACGAAATCTGTTTTCGGGTTTCCCTGAGCATCATACCGCCAGTCGAAAAACAATTGTTTGCCGAACCCTTCCCGGGTGGTCGCTTTCAAAAAACGGGCCGGAATGATCTGGTCGGTGTCTACATTTTCGATTTTCAGTGGTATCGCTGTGGATGTTAGGGTTGTGAATTGGTTTATCATGAGTTGAAAAGAGTTACTGAGTTGCTGAGTTACTGAGTTGTTGAGTTGCTGAGTTACTGGGTTGCTGAGTTGGAGTGAGTCGGGGACGGTGATTATGCCGTGGATAGCACAGGCAGCAGCGACGAGTGGGCCTGCCAGTAGAGTGCGGGCTCCCGGTCCTTGCCGGCCTTCAAAATTACGATTGGAGGTGGAGACACAATATTTCCCTGCCGGAATTTTGTCGTCGTTCATTGCCAGGCAGGCGGAGCATCCCGGTTGCCGTAATTCGAAGCCTGCAGCCTCGAGTGTATCCCTGATCCCTTCGTCGATGGCTTGTTTTTCTACCTGTTTGCTGCCCGGAACGATCCAGGCTGTCACGCCTGCTGCTTTTTGCTTGCCTTTCACATAGTCGGCGAATACCCGCAGATCTTCGATCCGTCCATTGGTACAACTTGCCGACAAAAACATAGTCGACCGGTTTGCCCGGTAGCTTTTCGCCCGGTTTGAAGTCCATGTATTCCAGGGCTTTTTAAGAAGGAAGGCCGGGAAGTCTCTTCGATTTCGGAGACTTCGGGGAGAGAGTGGGTGAGAGCGATCCCCATACCGGGGTTGGTGCCGTAGGTGATCATAGGGTAGATGTCGGCAGCATCGAATGTGACTTCTTTGTCGAAGATGGCGTCGGGATCACTGTATAGCTGCTTCCATTGTGCGACGGATTTGTCCCATTCGGTTCCTTGGGGCGCATATTCCCTGCCTTTCAGGTAGGCAAAGGTCGTTTCGTCCGGAGCGATCATCCCGCCGCGGGCTCCCATTTCGATGCTCATATTACAGATCGTCATCCGGGCTTCCATCGATAGCGAGCGGATAGCCGATCCGGCAAATTCGATGAAATGTCCGGTGCCGCCGCCGGTACCTAGTTTCGAAATGAGATATAAAATGATATCTTTCGAACAAACTCCGGGATTCAATTGTCCTTCGACATTGATCCGCATGGTCTTGGGTTTGGATTGCAATACACATTGGGAGGCTAATACCATTTCTACCTCGCTGGTTCCGATGCCGAACGCCACGCAGCCCATAGCTCCGTGGGTGGAAGTATGGCTGTCTCCACAGACGATGGTCATTCCCGGTTGGGTCAGACCTGTTTCGGGACCCACCACATGGATAATTCCGTTTTTGGGGGTACCGACTTTGAAAATCGTGATACCGTGTTCGGTACAGTTATTTTCGAGCATCGACAGTTGCCGGGCGGATTGCAGATCCTGTACCGGCAGATGTTGATTTTGTGTGGGTATATTGTGATCGGGGCTGGCTGTGACCTGAGCCGGACGGAATACTTTCGCGCCGCGCGAATGAAGCCCTTCGAAAGCTTGTGGACTCGTTACTTCGTGAATGTATTGCCGGTCGATATAGAGCACACATGAACCTCCGGCGATGGCGTCGAGTTCGTCGTTGTCGGGAGTATAACCGATGGCTTTCAAATGATGTTTCAGTGCTGCACGGCCACTACGGGCGGTGAGGACGATACTGGACTGATCGACCCCTACGCCTTCCGGGGCGATGATTTCATAGGTCTCCCGGCTTTTCAGTACACCGTCCTGGTGGATGCCCGACGAATGGGCGAAAGCATTACGGCCGACGATGGCTTTGTTGGGTTGTACCGGCACCCGCATCAAACTGGATACCAGCTGGCTGGTAGCGATGATTTGCCTGGTGTTGATACCGATATTGAAATCCAGATTTTTTTGTGACAGGCAATCGCCATCACGATTTCTTCGAGGGCGGTGTTACCGGCCCGTTCGCCGAGGCCGTTGATCGTCACTTCGACCTGCCGTGCTCCGTTTTGTACGGCGGCTAAAGTGTTGGCAGTGGCCATGCCCAGATCGTTGTGGCAATGAGTGGAAATAATGGCTTTGTCGATGTTGGGGACATGATTCATCAGATAGGCGATCTTTGCTCCGTACTCGTTCGGCAGACAATACCCCGTGGTGTCGGGGATATTGACGACGGTGGCGCCGGCTTTGATCACTGCTTCTACTACCCGGCCAGGTATTCTTCTTCTGTACGGCCTGCATCTTCGGCGTAAAATTCGACATCATCGACAAATCGACGGGCATATTTTACGGCCTCTACCGCTGAGGGTGTCCAAAAGGCAAAATACCCCCTTTGTAGAATCGGATATTTGATTTCAGTCTCCAATAGGGATACGAATAAATCGAGGGTGCCAAATACTTTTTGGACACCCTCTGAATTCAATTTTTCGTGGATATGATACCAGGAGGTACCGATTCCGGTATGGATACGTCCCCGTTTGGCAAATTTCAATGCTTCGGCAGCCACTTCGATGTCTTTTTTTACAGCCCGGGTCAGAGCACAGATGGTTGGAACGGTTACTGCTTTAGAAATCTCTACAACGGAATTGAAATCCCCGGGACTCGAGATGGGGAAACCGGCTTCGATGATGTCTACACCCAGTTTCTCGAGCTGCCTGGCAACTTCTATCTTTTTCGATTGTATTCAGCTGACACCCCGGAACTTGCTCTGCATCCCGAAGGGTGGTATCGAATATATATACTTTTTCACGCATGAGGTGATGAGGTAAAAGGTTAGAGGCGAAAAGGCTATTAGGCTAAAAGCTATAAGTTATAAGGTGGAAGCGGGAGTAGGTAAAAAAGGGAAAGGGATTAGTGAAGGTTATTGGGGCGCTTTTCATCTTTTGCTTTTTCGCCGATCTCCTTTCACTTTTTACTTTTCGCTTCTAGCTTTTTGCTTCTAGCCTTTTCGCTTTAATTGTTTTCCGGTCTCAGTTTCCGAACGACGGCACCGGCTTGCCACATCTCGGATTCGCGCATGGTCTGAAGTTCTTTTTCCAGTTTTTCACGATAGTCGGGCCGGCTGTTGGAATCGATCGAACGTTGGGCTTCGTTGCCACAAGATACCTGGCCGTACAATTCGTCGAATACCGGTTTGGCGGCATCCCGGAATTTCTTCCACCAATCGAGTGCTCCCCGTTGTGCTGTCGTCGAGCAGTTGGCATACATCCAGTCCATACCGTTTTCTGCAATTAAAGGCATCAGACTTTGGGTCAGTTCCTCGACGGTTTCGTTGAAGGCTTCCGAAGGAGTGTGGCCGTGTTCGCGTAAAGTGTCGTACTGGGCCGCAAAATGCCCTGGATCGCTCCCCATCAGAGTACCCCGTTCTCCTGTCAGGTCGGAATATACTTCCCGCTGAAAGGTGGTCTCGAACAGATAACCCGAGCCTACTCCGATTCCTAAAGCGATAACCCGGTCCCAAGCTTTGCCGGTGGCATCCTGGAAGATGGCATAACTGGAATTTAATCCCCGTCCCTGTAAGAACATTCTCCGCAATGAAGTACCCGAGCCTTTCGGAGCGATCAGGATGACATCTACATCGGCCGGAGGGATGATGCCTGTGCGTTCTTTATATGTAATGGCGAAACCATGTGAGAAATAGAGTGCTTTGCCGGGAGTCAGGTGTTTTTGAATAGTCGGCCATACGGCGATCTGACCTGCATCCGATAGTAAATATTGTATGATCGTTCCTCTCCGGGCGGCTTCTTCTATCTCGAAGAGTGTTTCACCGGGTACCCACCCGTCGGCCACGGCTTTGTCCCAGGTTTTACTTCCCCGGCGCTGACCTACGATTACGTTGAAACCGTTGTCTTTCAGGTTCAGGGCCTGACCGGGACCTTGTACACCGTATCCTATAACAGCAATGGTTTCGTTTTTCAATACCTCGAGCGCTTTTGCCAATGGAAATTCTTCTCTGGTTACTACGTTTTCTTTTACTCCTCCGAAATTAATTTGTGCCATAATAATAATGATTTAATTGTTAGTGTTATTTTGTCCTTGATCCGGGTTGTTTACGCTTTCGTCGTATTTTCCCGTTTCTGTAAATATTCATTCAATAGTTCGCGTTTTGATTTGATGATCGCGATTTGGCCCGACCGGACGAATTGCTGTACTCCATGGGGTTGTAGTAATTCGAACAGAGACTGGGTATCCTCTTTGTGTCCGGTCTTTTCCAGTACGATATAATCGTCACAGATTTCCAGTATCCGTACATGGTGGTCGCGTACCAATTTTTCGACACTGTTGCTCCGGGTGACTTTGTAAAGTGCGATTTCCTGTTGTACCACTTCATCCGGGGTGAAAACAAAGGCTTTCAGTACATCGATTTTCTTTTCGATCTGCTTGACCAGTTTCTCTATCTTTTCGGGACCGGTGATGACGACTACGGTAAATTTGTGAATGCCCGGGATAGACGATTCCGAAGTCGTCAGGCTTTCGATATTGATATCCCGGCAAGTGAATACCGTCGTGATCTGGCTTAGCAATCCTACTTTGTTTTCTGAAAAAGACCGTTATGATATATTCTTTATTCATCGCATCATTTTTCTATTTTATTATTATCGATGATCTCTTTTTCTCTCCCTTTTTTCCCTTTTTTCCCTTTCTCCCCCTCCTCTACCTCCTGGCCTCCAGCCTATAGCCTTTAGCTTTCAACTTTTTCCTTTATTCCAATCTCACATCCCCCACAGCTGCACCGGCAGGAACCATCGGAAATACATTCTCTTCCGGTTCAACCCGAACCTCCAGCAGAAAGGCTCCGGGATGTTCCTTCATGGCATGGATGGCTGTTTCCAGTTCGTCCCGTTTTTCCACGCACCGGTAGGCGATACCGTTTCCTTGGGCGATTGCCCCGAAGTCAGGGTTAGTCATTTCGGTAAATGAGTACCGCTTGTCGAAAAAGAGCTCCTGCCATTGGCGCACCATACCCAGAAAGCTATTGTTCAGCAGGATAATCTTCACCGGTACCCGGGATTGAAAGATGGTACCGAGTTCCTGCAGGTTCATTTGAAAACCACCGTCACCGACAAACAGGCAAACCTCTCTTTGGGGGGCTCCGATTTTTTTGCTCCGATAGCTGCCGGAAGGCCGAATCCCATGGTGCCTAATCCACCCGAAGTGACGATACTCCGCGTATGTTTGAAGCGGAAATAACGGGAAGCTACCATCTGCTGTTGCCCGACATCGGTGACCAGAATCGCGTCGTGGTGATAGGCTTTCGATACCAGGTCGACTACTTCTCCCATACGGATTTGCTTGCTCGTGGGGTAGAGCGCCGGTTCTATGATTTCCTGATATTCGATGTTGTAACAGGCTTTGAATTCCGCTATCCAGTCGGTATGCCGGTTGGGGACCACTAATTCTGTCAGGGCGGGTAAAGTCTCTTTGACATTTCCCAGGACAGGTACGTCGGCATATATGATTTTATTCACTTCGGCAGGATCGATTTCCAGGTGGATGATCTTGGCGTTGATGCCGAATTGTTCGGGATTTCCGGTTACCCGGTCGTCGAAACGCATGCCTATCGCGATCAGTAAATCGCATTCTTTTGTTTTTTATATTGGGGGCATAATTCCCATGCATACCCAACATACCGACGAATTGGGGATGATCGGAAGGAATGGCCGACAGTCCCAATAAAGTGGAAGCTGCAGGGATACCGCTTTTTCCAGGAAAACACGTAGTTCTTTTTCTGCCCCGCCGAGGATGACGCCCTGGCCGATTAAAGCCAACGGTTTACGGGACAGATTGATCAATTTGGCCGCTTCTGCAATTTTTTCTTTATCGATGGCCGGAGACGGGCAATAACTCCGGATGAAGCTGACCTTTTCATAATGATATTCGGCCATTTCTTGCTGGGCATCTTTTGTAATATCTACCACGACGGGTCCGGGACGTCCCGTGCGGGCGATATAGAATGCCTTGGCGATGGCTGCAGGGATATCGGCGGCATGCCGTACCTGGCAGTTCCATTTGGTTACAGCCTGGGTGATCCCTACGAAGTTGGTTTCCTGAAAAGCATCGGTGCCCAGGAAACCGGAACCTACCTGTCCGCTGATCAGAACGACAGGAGTCGAATCCATCATCGCGTCGGCAAGGCCTGTTACCGTATTGGTAGCTCCGGGACCCGAAGTGACGATACAGACACCGGGACGTCCGCTTACCCGGGCATAGCCCTGGGCGGCATGTAATGCCCCCTGTTCATGACGTACGAGGATGTGGTTGAGACGGTCCCGATAGTCGTATAACGCATCGTATACCGGCATGATTGTTCCTCCGGGATACCCGAAGACGGTATCCACTCCTTCACGTAGAAGGGTTTCGATTACCGCTTTCGAGCCCGAAAAACAAGTTGTCTTTGTTACTTGCTTTTCCATATAGATAGATTGTGTAGTAGTGTTCATACGAAAAAAGAGATAAAAAGTAAAAACTTATGGGTTATAGAATGCGGACGGCACGCTGGTCGGCTGAACTGACGAACCGGGCGTGAGCCTGCAGGGATTTGGGTACCGTACGTTTGCGTCCGGCCGGTTCGAAGTTTTTTTTGAGCGGCTAACCGGGCGGCAATATCGGGGATCACTCAGTAGCAGGTTGATGGTCCGTGCCGGAATGTCTATTTCGATCAGATCGCCGTCCCGGACGATGGCTAAAAAGCTCCTCCGGCAGCTGCTTCAGGTGAGATGTGACCGATGGATAAACCCGAAGTCCCTCCTGAAAATCGTCCGTCGGTGATCAGGGCACAGGCTTTGTCCAGATGTTTGGATTTCAGATAAGAAGTGGGGTAAAGCATTTCTTGCATGCCCGGTCCGCCTTTAGGCCCTTCATAACGGATGACGACGACATCTCCGGCTTTTACTTCATCGTTCAGAATACCGTTCATGGCTTGTTCCTGCGATTCGAATACTTTGGCACGTCCCCGGAATACGAACAGTGATTCATCTACTCCGGCTGTTTTTACGATACATCCGTTGCGGGCGATGTTCCCGGTCAGGACAGCCAGTCCCCCGTCTTTGAAATAAGCATGGTCTACATCCCGGATACATCCCATCCGACGGTCGGTATCGAAGCGGGCATAATAGGTTTTACTTTGAGAACCCAGTTCCCGGCTGAATTTGCCGCCGGGTGCACTGAGATAGAATTTTTGCGCCTTTTGAGTGAGCTTCGGGCTTTTCAGGTTGTATTTCGAGAGGCATTCTGCCAGATTTTTGTATCCGACACGGTTGACCGTGGTATCGATCAAACCGGCTTCCGCCAATTCCCCGAGGATAGACAGGATACCTCCTGCCCGGTTTACATCCTGGATGTGAAAGTGAGAGTTGGGAGCGACCTTGCATAGTACCGGTACTTTTCTCGACAGGCGGTCGATATCCTGCATGGTGAAGTCTACTCCGGCTTCGTGGGCGATGGCCAGCAGGTGGAGTACGGTATTGGTCGATCCTCCCATGGCGATGTCCAGTGACATGGCATTCCCGAAAGCGGCTTTGGTCGCTATGTTACGGGGTAATACCGAATCGTCCCCTTCGAAATAATACCGTCCGGCCATTTGTACGATTAATGAAGCAGCTTTTTTCAAACAAACGCCGCCGGTTAGTGGGGTGGCTACAATGGTACCGTTGCCGGGAAGCGCCAATCCCAACGCTTCGTTGAGACAGTTCATGGAGTTGGCTGTAAACATGCCCGAACATGAACCGCATCCGGGGCAGGCCCAACGCTCGATTTTCTCGATATCTGCATCGCTGCAACGGCTGTCTGCACTCATGACCATGGCGTCGATCAGATCTATTCCCTTGCCGTCGAAATTACCGGCTTCCATCGGGCCTCCGGATACAAAAAATCGTCGGAATATTCAGACGCATAGCAGCCATCAGCATGCCCGGTGTGATTTTGTCACAATTACTGATACAAAACAAAGCGTCTACCTGATGGGCGTTGGCCATGTATTCCACACTGTCGGCGATGATTTCCCGCGAAGGAAGCGAGTATAACATCCCGTCGTGGCCCATGGCGATTCCGTCGTCGATGGCTATGGTGTTGAATTCGGCTGCGAAGCATCCGCGTTCTTCTATTAATGTCTTTACGTATTGTCCGATTTCGTGCAGGTGGGTATGACCCGGTACAAACTGGGTGAACGAGTTGACGATGCCGATGACGGGCATCCCGAATTGTTCGTCTTTCATACCATTGGCTCTCCACAAACTTCTGGCTCCGGCCATCCGACGGCCTGTCATTGTAACAGCGCTTCTAAGGTTATTTCTCATTTTCTTTTTATTTTGTGCAGTAAGTTCTTAAATGCGAAGAAGCCTTTCTCCCGGCGAGAGAAAGGCTTCTACAAATAGTGTGTATATACGCGTCACCCTTCTCTCGTTATCTTTGCAGGACCACGAGTAGAATGTTAATGACGATAATATGGCGATACATTGTTTTGTTCATTTTTCTGTCTGTTAAAAAAAAGCCTTTCTCGTTTGGGAGAAAGGCATATGATCAATTTATATTTCGGTTCGATTTTCGTTTATATACCCCTCTCCGTTCCGTGGCTAAGGACCACGAGAATAATAATATTCAGGAGATGTAGGGATAAAAACGCTTCATGTTTTTATCATTTTTATGCAACAAAGATAGCGACGAATTTTTTTTAATTCCAAATGTTTTTTCTGTTTTTTACATAGAAAGTTCAAAATGTATAATTTTATACAAATGGAAACGTTTGTGTATCAGTAGATAATAGTTATTGATGTTGTAATAAAAAGAGTTTCGTTTGCATTTTGGCAGTTATATACATATTTACACTTATAAAGGTAGTTCGTTACTTATTCGTCTTCGGTGATCGGAATTGGTGACCCGGTCGCTTCTGTCGGTCGTCTGGCTTTTTCTATCACTGACCGGCGGAACTCCTCACTACGTTCGTCAGACACCACCGGTCGGGCGTTCGGAAAAAGTAAGACGACACTCGCCAGAGCTCCAATGGTCTCCAATCCCGATCACCTCCGCCTAACGTTATCACTGAATTGCAGACCGGTCTTGATTTGAGAAATAACATTCTACCTGGAAATAATCCGGACGGTCTGGCTTCCTGCTACTGCAAATTTCCGGTTGTATTTTCTTTGCCGGTTAGCTCTGCCGTTAGATGCAGGGTTTTATGGCGGAAGACCATTGGGCGGGAACAAGGGTCCGGTTAGGTTTTCTGAACGCCCGACCGGTGGTGTCTGACGAACGTAGTGAGGAGTTCCGCCGGTCAGTGAAGGAAAGCCTTAGCGGACCGTTCCAGGCGAACCGGTCTGACGGCACAAAACCCGGAATCGGAATAGAAAGAAAAAAATAAACCTACATTTAGGGGGAAACATGTGTATAAACATCAAAATTTATACATGTTTTTTGATTATTTTTATAATTACGAATTAACTCTCTTTTGAGTGATAGTCGGTATAAATTCTTCGGCTATTTGATGAGATGAATTCTTTATTTATATTTGTTATTTCATACTAAGTGAGTGACAGAGTATGCAAAAATATATATTGATATGGAGAAAAAGACAGACAGGCAGGAAATGGATAAAATATTGTGTCCGCTTTTTATTATTGGGGGCTTATCTTATTGTTGGGAACGATTCTGTTGTGTAATCGGATTATCATTCATAGTACTGAAAGTTGTTTGTATGATCAGATAGAAACAATTCCCGAAAATCGGGTGGGGGTGTTGTTGGGAACTTCTCCGAAGTTGCGGGGTGGTCGGCCGAATCTTTATTTCAATTACCGGATCACGGCTGCTGTGGAACTCTTTCAGGCCGGTAAGATCAGCCGGATATTGGTCAGTGGAGATAATCGCCGCATGAATTATAACGAACCGGTTGAGATGCGGAAAGCGTTGATCGCCCATGGAATCCCGGATAGCGTGATCGTAATGGATTTTGCCGGGATACGTACACTCGATTCGGTGATCAGGGCTAAAAAAGTGTTCGGACAGGATCGGTTTACTATCATCTCCCAACGGTTTCATAACGAGAGCCCTGTATATTGCCGGGCGGAATGGAATCGAAGCCGTCGGTTTTAATGCGAAAGATGTCGATGTCTATAGTGGTGTTAAGACCCGGGTCCGGGAATTATTGGCCCGGGTGAAAGTTTTTATCGACATCGTTGTCCATAAAGGTCCCCGTCATTTGGGAAAACGGGAGATTATTCCCTGAAGTTTGTCCTTGAACGCACGTTTTTTTGTATCTTTGTCCCCATGAAGAACGGGGAGTTGCATACATTGATCGATTTGCTGGAACGGGTTGCCTGAAGTTTCCGGAAAATGCTTATTTGTGGGAAAAGCGTGAAGGGGGGGTATCGGTCGGTGACCTATCGGCAAACTCGCCGGGAAGTGGGTGATGTGGCGGCCGGTTTGCTGGCCGGAGGTTTGCAGAAGGGCGATCGCGTTGCTTTGCTGAGTGAGGGATGTAACGATTGGGTGTTCGCCGAATTGGGTATTTTATATGCCGGTGGTGTGAATGTTCCCCTGAGTATTAAACTCACGGATAAAGAATTGATATTTCGTGTCCGCCATTCCGGGGCCCGTTTCCTGATCGTATCGGATTATTATGTAGCGACTTTGCGGCGGATAGAAGCTGAACTTCCCGAAATCGAAAAGATTTATGTCATCCGTTATTCTTCGGCTGAGGAAGGAAAATATAATTCTTTCGAACGTCTGAAAGACGAAGGAAAACACTGGGTGACAGAGTACCCTGGAATGTTGGAAAAACAGGCCGCAACAGTTAGTGGGGCCGATCTGGCCAATATTTCATATACCTCGGGAACGACGGCCGAGCCGAAAGGAATTATGCTTACCCATGAGAATTATGTGAGTAACGTGTTGCAATCCGATTCCTGATCCGTATTCCGGAATATTTCCGGATTTTGCTTTTTTTTACCTTGGGATCATAGTTTTGCACATACCGTCGGGATTTATTCGTTTATGTATAACGGGGCTTCGTTGGCAGCCGTCGATTTCGGTAAGTCACCGATGGAATATCTGCGTAATATTCCGTTGAATATGAAAGAGATAAAGCCGCATGTGTTGCTGAGCGTTCCTGCTTTGGCCAAGAATTTCCGGCGGAGTATCGAGACGGGTATCCGGCAACGGGGATGGCTGATCCGGAAACTTTACGGACTGGGACTGAAATGGGGATATTACTATCATGGTCAGGAAATTTCCGGGGAAAGGCGGACGTATGCTACTGTGGCCTGTGGTGAAGCTGATGGATATACTGGTATTTTCGAAGATCCGGAAAATTTTTGGCGGTAACCTGCAATTTTTGTCGGGGGTGGGGCTTTACTGGATACGGAATTGCAAAGATACTACTGTACTCTGGGTATCCCGATGTTGCAAGGGTACGGATTGTCCGAAGCTTCTCCGGTGATTAGTTCCAATTGTCCGCAACGTTACCGTTTCGGGTCTTCGGGACAGGTAGTGAAACCTTTGGAATTGAAGATTTGTGACGAAACAGGGACAGAAGTGAAGAAAGGGGAAAAGGGAGAGATCGTCATCCGGGGAAGAATGTGATGAAAGGATATTGGAAGAATGAGAAGTCTACGGCCGGGACGATCCGCGACGGCTGGTTGTATACCGGAGACAGGGGTTATCTCGGTGAAGACGGGTCGTTGTTTGTATCAGGGACGTTTTAAATCACTGCTGATTGCCGGCGACGGGGAAAAAAATATAGCCCCGAAGGAATCGAAGAAGCTATTGCCGAATTATCCCCCCTATATCGATTATTGTGTGTTGTACAATAATCAGTCGCCTTATACGGCCGGCCTGATCGTTCCGAATAAAACAGCTCTGACCGAATATGTAAAACAACGGGAAGAAGAACCCGGAACGGTTGAAGCTTGTAAGCTGATGCTGACGAAATTGAATGAGGAACTGATGAAATTCCGTAAGGGTGGCATTTATGAAGGGATGTTTCCTGAACACTGGTTACCTGCTGTTGTCGGGATCTTGCCGGAACCTCTGACGGCACAGAACGGAACGGTCAATTCAACTTCGAAGGTGGTGCGGCACAAGGTGTACGAAGTTTTCCGGGAAGAATTGGATTTTCTTTATACCCCTGAGGGAAAGGATATCCGGAATCCCCGGAATACGAAGAATATGAAGAGTATGATCACGTGGAAGATCTAATAAGAAAATTATGCGAAGGAAAACAACTGCTGTTCGAATAGGAAATGTGGTTCTTTCATCGGAAGAACCGGTGCTGGTTCAATCGATGCTGAATACGTCGACCCGGGAGGTGGATGCTTGTGTCGAACAGGCGATCCGGATTATCGAGGCCGGTGGCCGGCTGGTGAGGATTACTGCTCCGGGAGTGAAGGAAGCGGAGATGCTCGGGGAAATACACCGTCGTTTGCGTGAACGGGGATATACGACTCCGATTTCTGCGGATATTCATTTTGTTGCTGAGGCTGCTTCGGTTGCCGCCCGTTATGTGGAAAAGGTGAGGATAAATCCGGGAAATTTTGCGGATAAACGGGCCACTTTTAAGAAGCTGACCTATACCGATGAGGAGTATGCAGCTGAATTGGAAATCCTGCGGCAGAAATTTACGGAGTTTCTGGAGGTTTGCCGGCAATATGGAACGGCTGTCCGCATCGGTACGAATCATGGTTCGTTGTCCGATCGTATTATGAGCCGCTATGGAGATACCCCGGCGGGAATGGTGGAGGCTACGATGGAGTATTTGCGGGTGTGTCAGGCTTGTGACTTTAAAGATGTGGTGATTTCGCTGAAATCGAGCGATTGCCGGACTATGGTGGATGCCGTACGTTTACTGGTGGAGAAAATGGAGGCTGAGGGAATGTGTTATCCTTTGCATTTGGTAGTTACGGAAGCCGGTGAGGGTGAAGACGGACGTATCCGTTCGGCAGTGGGGATCGGAACCCTGTTGAATGAAGGAATCGGGGATACGATCCGGGTGTCCCTGACCGAGGAACCCGAAGCCGAGATTCCTGTGGCTTGCGAATTGGCCCGGATCTGTTCGAACCGGAGTATCTGAAAGGGTGGACCCCATTGAAAGGAGAGTGTTCGAAACCTTGTATCGTGGCCGGATTGACGGGAGTAACCGTATTGGACGAACAGGTGATGAACCGGATCGGTTTTACCGTAAGTGAGGTCAATGATCCGGTATATGGTGACCGTTTGCATGCCGGTATAAAAGCACCGGAATGGATTTATACCGGGACATTGGGACCGGAATTGACTAAATTACCCCCCGGATACAGGGGGTTATCGTACCTCTGGAGATTCTGGATATGGCTCATGTCTATAACCGGAATGCTTCTCCGTTATGCAGTGTCGGAGCATATAAAAAAGGGGGAACAGACGATCGATAGCAAGTACAGATTGGTGCAGATCTGCCGGTCCGAAGAACTGGATGCCGATTTAACCGGCCGGTTGCGGCAGGATGGGAAAGCGGTGTTGGTTTTGGCACTGCCTGTCGAATATCGCCTTTACCGGGAAATATTCCGCCGGATACAGGAGGCCGGCCTGACTAATCCGGCGATTATCCGGGCTGTCGTGCCGGGGAAGGAGAAAGAACGAATCCGTCTTGTGGCGGCTTCACAATTGGGCGGTTTTTCCTCGACCGTCTTGCCGGTGGTCTTTGGATCGAAACACCGGAAATAGAGGACCTGACTTTCCCTTTGGAATTGAGCCGGAATATTTTACAGTCTGCCGGAGTGCGTCGGTATAAGGCAGAATTTATCAGTTGTCCGGGGTGTGGAAGGACATTGTTCGATTTGCAGGGTGCGGTGGCTAAGGTGAAAGCAGCGTTCGGACATCTGAATACGCTGAAAATCGCTGTCATGGGTTGTGTGGTCAACGGACCCGGAGAGATGGGAGATGCCGATTATGGCTATGTCGGTGCAGGGAATGGAAAGGTAAACCTGTATAAAGGCCGGAAAATGGTGCGTACTGCCGTCCCGGAAGAGGAGGCGATCGGGGCGTTGAGGGAGATGATAGAGGGTAGAAGCTAAAAAGTTAAAGGCTAAAGGTTAAAAGCTAAAGGCTGAAGAGTAGAAACTAAAGGGTAAAAGCTGGAAAGGGAGAAGAGGGGTAAAGGCGGGGAGAAAGGTAGAAAGTAAAAAAAAGACTTTTAGTAGGAGGTGGGTGGCATGAGTGTTTAATTTTAAAATTTATTTTATGTCGGAACAAACTCCTCTGTCTTTAGGAACAGAGGATATTAAGAAATTATTGATGCGTTATGCTGTCCCGGCGATCGTAGCAATGACCGCTGCTTCGTTGTATAATATGATGGACAGTATTTTTTTATCGGACACGGGGTGGGGGCATTGGGAATTGCCGGTTTGGCCGTGACTTTCCCTTTTATTAATCTGGCGGCGGCTTTCGGCTCTCTGGTGGGAGTAGGAGCTTCTACGCTGGTGTCTGTGAAGATGGGACAAAAGGATTTGAAAAGTGCCGAGGCGGTGCTCGGGAATGTACTTTTGCTGAATACCGTGATCGGTTTTTTTTGTTTATGACGGTATGCCTGATTTTTCTGGATCCGATCCTTTATTTTTTCGGGGCCAGTGCGGACACTTTGCCGTATGCCCGCGATTATATGAAGGTAATCCTTTATGGTAACCTCATTACTCATATTTATATGGGGCTCAATGAGGTGATGAGGGCTTCGGGTTACCCGCAAAGGGCGATGATGGCGACGTTGTTTGCCGTCTTGATCAACGGAGTGCTGAATGCACTTTTCATTTTTGTTTTTTGGATATGGGAATCAAGGGAGCTGCCCTGGGGACGATCTGTGCCCAGTTTTTGGCTTTGCTCGGGGGTGTTGTACCATTTTTTCCAGTCCGAAAAAGTTTTATTCGTTTTCAAAAAAAAAGGAATTTTCAAGGTCAGATGGCATATTGTCGGAGGAATGCTGGCTATCGGGTTGTCGCCTTTCCTGATGAATCTTTGTAGTTGTCTGATCGTTTTGCTGATCAATAATGGATTGAAAGATTTCGGGGAGATATGTATATCGGAGCTTATGGGATCGTCAACCGTATTGTGTTTTTGTTCATCATGATCGTTATGGGATTTAATCAGGGGATGCAACCTATTGCCGGATATAATTTCGGTGCCCGGCAGCTGTCCCGGATGATCCGGGTATTGAAATATACGACCTTATGTGCCATTACCGTGACCACTCTGGGATTTTTGATCTGTCAGATTTTTCCACGGACGATTATCCGGATGTTTACCGGTGATTCCGATTTGATCGATATTGCCGAACATGGGATGCGCCTGATTCTTTTGTTTTTCCCTTTAGTCGGTTTCAGATGGTATCCTCGAGTTTTTTCCAGTCGATCGGGATGGCCGGAAAAGCGATTTTCCTGTCTTTAACCCGCCAATTGATCTTTTTATTGCCCTGTCTTCTTATCCTGCCGCATTATTGGGGTACCGACGGCGTTTGGGGAAGTATTCCGGTAGCGGATTTTATCGCTTCGATTACGACCGGGTTGATGTTGGGCTGGCAATTGAAGAAATTCAAGACCGGGGGATTGAATAATGCAAAAGATTCGGTAGCTTTGTAATAGAGTTTGTAAACTGATATTTATGGAAAAGAAAATAATCATCACCATCGGAAGACAGTACGGTAGCGGTGGCCGCTATGTCGGTAAGAAGCTGGCTGAACAATTGGGTATTGCGTTTTACGATAAAGAATTGATCAACCTGGCTTCGAAAGAAAGCGGCATATGCGGTGAATTTTTCGAGAAAGCGGACGAACGGAATTCCGGTAGCCTGCTGAAAGCTTTAGCTATGGGATTTTCGATGAATAACGCCATTTTTCAAAGTAACGATTACCTGTCGAACGAATCGTTGTTTCAGATTCAGTCGGATGTGATCCGTAAAGTGGCTGCCGAACAGTCGTGTATCCTGGTTGGCCGTTGTGCAGACTATATTTTGCGGGATAATGAAAATTGCATAAGTGTTTTTATCAGTGCCCGTATGGAGGACCGGATCCGGCGGGCTGTCGAGTATGCTCATATCGAAGAGAAAGAAGCCGAGGAATATATCCGGAAAGCAGATAAATCCCGGGCTTCTTATTATATAATTACTATACCGACAAAATCTGGGGAGCTGCCGAGTCATACGACCTGTGTATCAGTTCTTCCGTTTACGGTATCGACGAAACGACCGCCTTTATCCGGGAGTTTGTGAGTAAACGGTGAAAGCGGTATAAGCGGATATTTTTTCTTTCTATTCCGATTCCTGGATCTATACCGTCAGCCCCGGTCGGAAAAACCGGTCGTCGCAAACGAATCAGTAACGAAATGATCTTAAGTACAGGCTGGTACGTTGCCTTTCATTACGGGTGACACAGGAATCGGAGAATTCCCTTTTATCTGCATATAACCCTTCTCTGAGCGAAGATCCTCGAAACGCTGTATACCTGTCGGGAGTTTGTGTAATAAGTCATCTCCTTCACCCCGACATGGCTTCGGTTTTCCCAAGAGAGGCGAAGCGTCCATTCATATCGTCCTGTACGGGGACGGATGGATTTTGTGTGGTTGCTGGTGGCGGACGGGAGGTGGGGTACGGATGGAATGGCGGTAGCTCCTTGAAAAGTTGTGTCGGTCAGGGAGAGATAAAGACAGCCGACCGACTAAAGCGACTAGATTACCAAAACCGATCTCTGCAGGCGAATCGGTAACGAAATAAAAACTACGTTTGTAGGCGTAAATGGTATATAACTGCTTCTATAAATTAGGATACTGGGATGGATTTATTGTATTTTTTGTCTGATTTTTCTAAATTTAATTTGCTGTATGGTGAAATTTCTATTATTTCAATTATTTTTTTTATTGTTTATAAATAATACTTGAGGATAAATATTATTTTCATTTTTTGTATTATACCAAACATTATTTTTTATCAAGGTACAGAAGAGGTGAATGAAATGCTTCTTCTCCAAGTTTTAATCTTAATATTTTATATGATTGAATATTTGTTAATATAAATTTCACCTTATTGAGCTTATTGAAATATTTGGCAATAAAATGTTCTGCTTTAGTTATACAACCTGAGCATCCTGAGCCTGGAACTAATATAAAATTTATTTCTGTTGAATCTAGATTAAAAAGTACTCTTCTGTAATGCTTGATTATAAAAAGTCCACATTATTAGTACATTGATATAAAAAGCAATAAATAGAATATAAAAAATGTTTTTCATTTAGATTATTTTAGATGGCATAACATAATGATTGGATTATCGTCTATTTTAGTCTGACTGATTAATTTCTCTATTACTGTTTTATTATAGTTTGAAATTAATGTATTTGAACTTGAACTATTATCTACAACTTTTGAAGGAAGTATGCTATAAATCAAAGCATTATCTACAAGATAGGAATAATCGGGTGACATCCAATAATCGATATCATTTTGAAAATAAGTTTCGATTTTAGCTACTCTCAGCTCTTTTTTCTGCAAAATGTTCAAATCTATAGTAATCAAATGCCATATCTTGTTTCTTTGGTATATAGTCTACGATTTAATCAGATTATCTATTATTGCTAAAAATTATTTTCATTCTTTTTAAATAGTTTTCTTTCTTAGCGATTCTATATTGTCTTTATCTGGAATGAATACATTTTTGTATAATATTGTTTGAATCTGTTGTGAATAATAATGGGGTAGCATATTTATTTATTGGAAGTTTATCTTCTTTTTTTCAATGAAGAGATAATTTGTTTTCCTAAGAAGTTTTTTCTTAATCTATTTTCTATGTCATTTTGAAAAAATATAATATTTTTTATTTTTTGCATAATCGGGGGAATTCCGATTTTATGATTTCCCGTATCCCCTCAAGACAAGGTTGGCAAGCTTGCATCGAGAAATGAAAAACTAACACATTTTTTGCGGATTTATCTATTTGGGGATCTGTGTCCGAATAAAAATTTGTATTTTCTTTCTTTTATAATTTTTGCTTTACTTGCTTCAATAATACGTATATAATCATGTTTTCTATTATGATATTCCTTGTATTGTCGGCATAGAAATATAGATATGAGCACTAAATTAAAAATAATAGTCGCAATGATTGCATATTTT